>Ga0214473_10000685_pt1 | contig 47152 bp, 51 predicted proteins | sample RVTome_7_FD_203509 | JGI IMG/M metagenome (GOLD analysis project Ga0214473, IMG submission 203509) | Soil microbial communities from uranium-contaminated site in the Upper Colorado River Basin, Wyoming, United States - RVT98D197 | ecosystem: Environmental > Terrestrial > Soil > Contaminated >...
CTTAAACTTCTCGGCCTCAGTTAGTTCAATGTTTCTATACTTCAGATTTATCACCTCCAAGCTAGCTTGTTATCTTACCTGGAAGTGTCCCATATGTCTTTACACTAAACGAACGCTTGCTTTGTTAAGAGAAAGGAGTAATAATACATGGTTGCTTCTCAAAATATGAAGCCCATAGATTTGACCAAAGTATTAAAAAAATACAAAGGTAAATGGGTAGCATTAATCCCCAATTCTAATGAAGTTGCTGCTAGTGGCAAGGTGTTGAAAGAAGTTGTAATTAAGGCACAAGACAGAGGTATACATAATCCTGTTATGTTGAAGGCCACACCTGCTTATGGCCCATTCGTAGGTTAAATGCAATTCCCTTATATTTTAGTAGAATATACTGATCTTCCAGATAAACCAAGAATTGTCTGTCCTTGGGCCCCAATAGAAATAAGTTTGAATCCGCAGTTTAGTCCATCTATTAATGCTTTAGGTTTGGTTGATAGCGGCGCTGATTATACGATGATAAATCGAGATTTAGGTGAATATATAGGTATATCTGAAATAGAAAGTGGCGGGGAGATTTCTTTAAAAGGTGTCGGTGGCGGTGAAATTAAGGGTTTTCTTCACGAAATATACTTAAGGGTTCACAATCCACAAAAGTATAAGGATTATTACTCTTTTAAGGGTTTAGTTGCTTTTACAGACGAAGAAGGTTTTACAAAAACCGATCCCCAATCAACCGCTATTTGGGGTAGAATTCCAGTTTTTTCAAATTCCTGTGTATCTTTTTTTCATCCACATAGTTTTGAACTAGTGACAAATAAAAATTAAGAAATGAAAAAATTAATACCCCAAATTATATTTAGTATTTTAGTAATAATATTTTCTTCCTATTTTATTTGGGATACCTATTTGCAAAACAAAAAGTTTCAGTTAGCAACATTCCCTAAAATTACGAACTGTTTAGACAGAATTTCAAAAGATCCAAATTGCCAAGGTTCTAATTATCAATTTTGTAATAAAGCAGATTGCGAACTTTACGCACTCGAAGCTAATAGAGAGTCTTTATTATCAAAATTACAAATTGTTATATTCAGTTTTATTGCAATATTAGGTTTCTACTATCTTGGAACTGGGATATATAAATTATATTCTAAGGATTAACAAAATATACCTTTTATTAAAACAATTATGACAGAACTTACCGAGGAAGAAAAAGAACGTATAGAGGCTGAAGAAACTTATCGTGCAAAAGTAAGAGAAGAATTGAAAGAAGAACCTAAAAAGATTAAGGAAAATAAAACTTCATGGTGGAAACCAAAAGGACTAGGGGCATGGTTATTTGTAATAATTATAATCTTGGTTATTTTCGTAAGTTTTATTGGAAAAAATCAAACACAAACTGGAATCAATAATTATAATTCAAGTACTCCCACTCAAGATCCGGAGCAAGAAAAAATATGGATAAAAGATCAGGCAAAAATATATTGTGATAATCACAAAAAACAAGGTTTGAAAATACCGAACGTCAAACAGTTAGAAGATAAGACGAAACCTGATTCAATAAATGGTGAAAGTTTAACATCCTCTGATTGCGAGAAAATAACGGATTGGATGTCAGAACATTTTACTAAAGAAGATATGGTTAATATAGCCAAAGGTTCCGGTTGGATAGGAATGACGCCGTATCAATTAATGTTTACTATTGGTCTTCCTTGGGATGAAAATAAAACTGTCATGAAAGATTATGTTCATGTTCAATGGGTTTATGGTAACCCAATATACGGAGCAAACTACTATTATTTTGAAGGATCTAGCCCCGAAGATATGAATACCTGGAAACTTACCTCAATGCAGGATTAATAAATAGGGAAAGTTAGTCTAATAATGTATTCCCCATTCGGATAAGAGTAGAGATTATTAATTTACTTTTTTGAATATCCCATACCCCAAACCGCGTACTTCATATTCGATAAAATTTGAGTGTAATTTTTCAGTTGAAAAGTGAGGGATATTGGGTATAGTATTAAAGAAGAAGGATAACTTTCGTGGATCCGGATCAAAATACAGATCAAAATCAATCTCAACAAGTAGCTCCGCCAACGGAGCCTTCTAAGAAAATTATTCTCCTTATAGAAGACGATCCGCTTCTGGTTAGGATGTATAAAGACAAGTTTGAGAATGAGGGATTTAAAGTATCCGTTTCCGATAACGGGGAAGAAGGTTTAACGCTTGTCCAAAACGAAAGAGTCGATATGATTATTTTGGATATTTTAATGCCAAAACTATCAGGACTGGATTTTCTTCGTAGGCTTAGGCAGAATGGAAAAACAAAAGACATTCCCGTTATTGTTCTTAGTAACCTTTCTCAACGGGAGGATCAAGAAAAAGCACTAAATTTGGGCGTCAAGGAGTATCTTCTTAAGGCAAATCTTACCCCAAGCCAGGTTGTTGAAAAGATTAGATTCCACCTCAAAACAAGCTGAACTATTTAAAGCGTTTTTTACCTGGGTCTGGTGAGGATGTAAACGAGGCCGATAATGGCGACGATGGCCAGAACTGCAGCCAATCCCGCCCGTTTTAATCCAAGAGCAAATCTTTCCCGAAGACTTTTTCCTTGTGTTGTTTCTTCGGCTTTTTTCTGCTCTTCTTCCTTCGTACTTGTGGGAGTAGGAGTCGGAGTTGTGGGATTTTCCAGAAATCTTATGGTTTCAACTTGTCCCCGCATGACAACAGGTCCTTCCGGTGCGCGGACATTTGGATTGACTTCGGTTGTGACGTATACGGCACTGAAGGGAGTTTTTGATTGAAATTGTGCTTTACCGTATCCGAGTTGTCCGAGCTTAATTGGTTTATCATCTTCTTTTGGAGTAGCCCATACAACATATGAATAAATATTCTCACCCGCCGGGTACAGAAGATTTTGGCAGCCTACAAGAATTGAATAAATCTGATTCTGCATTCTGATAGATGCTACCCAGCAGCGGTAATCCTCATTCGTTGTGCTTCTCATTTCTACCGTACCCTCAGAAGCGAAGCTGGGTTTTACATAGACAAAAAATGAAAGAATAAAAAAGATGGCAACGCCGTAGATTTTTGAGGTTTTCATTTTGACTATATTATTATTTTATATACATAGGCCCCTTCGAATCAACTGCAATTTAATAACTTATTTTTCCGCCGATTATGGGTTTGAAAATAACTGGCTCTTAATCTATTATGGAATGGGAGAAGGTATTATGGATGAACAACCTCAAAAGGTGAATCAACAAGTTATCCTTATAGTAGAAGATGATCCTGTTCTTGCAAAAATGTATGCCGAGAAGTTTAAATTTGAAGGTTTTACCGTTCTTCTTGCCAAAGACGGAGAAGAAGGTCTTCAGATGGCACTTGAAGAGAAGATAGATTTGATCCTTCTTGATATTATGCTTCCGAGATTATCCGGCGTTGATTTATTGGAAAAACTGCGACAGAATCCTAAAGGTAAACTTCAGAAAGTTGTTGCACTCACTAATTTGGCAGAGCAGGAAGAGAAAGAAAAAGCTCTTAAACTCGGAGTTAAAGAATATTTAGTTAAAGCAATGCAGACGCCGGAAGTAGTTGTTGAGAAAGTTAAAAAATACTTAAACGAACCCTAATTTTTTAATAAGAATATAGCTTCTCTTTACACTCTTGCAACATTTTCTCGGTATTAAAATCTTTAACAATTTCTATTGATTTTCTCATTCTGTCGATCCATCTATTGGGTAAGCCGTCTTGATTCCTTTCGTAGTAAAGCGGGGCTATTTCGGTTTCAAGAAGGCTATAAAAACTTTCCGCAGTGTTTTGTGGATCGAGAGTCCAGCCTATTCCGTCCCAATTAACTTCATAGGTCCACCCATCAAGCACAGTACAATTTAAAATTCCGTTTGAGATAGCTTTCATTCCGGAAGTTCCGCAGGCTTCTAAGTTGCCTTTTGGAGTGTTAAGCCAAATATCACTCCCCGATGTTAAATGGTTGGCAAGAGAGATATTGTAGTTCGGGACAAAGATTGCATATCCGGGGAGCTCCTTGGAGAAAATTTTTATAATATCTTCGATTAAAGATTTTGAAGTGGGATCGCCTGTGTGGGTATTTCCTGCAAAGAGTAGTTGCACCGGTCTTTCGGGGTTGGTGAGTATTTTTTTCAGCCTTTGAAGGTCGGAAAAGATCATCTTCGGCTGTTTATAATCTGCCAATCTTCTTGCCCAGGTAATTACGAGTCTTTGAGGATCATATGCAAAACCTGTCCTTTTATGAACTGTTTCTACAAGCTCTCTTTTTTTTATCATGTGGAGATCCCAAATTTGAGCGTCAGTCAGATTTGTTTTTCTGAAATCGCTATCCTGCCAGCGAAATAGATTTACACCGTTTGTGATTGGAATCCAATCGTAATCCGGCCAGGCGCGCTTTGCGTATTCGCCGTGAACTTTGCTTACGGCAGAATGTTTTTTAGAAACATTCAGAGCGAAAAGGGTGGTACTAAATGTTCGGAAGTTAGTTATGCCGTCTTTAATTAAAAGGTTTGAATCAACCTTCATCTTTTCTGCGAAAGGGGAAGCCCATTGCCTAATTGAATCTACCGGATACTCTAAATTTCCGGCGGTAACCAGGGTATGATTTGTATAAATTATTTTTTCGCGAGCCTCCCTCCACGCTTCTTCAAATGACTTACCTTCATCCAAGAGTTGAGTAACAATTTCCCAGATAATAAATTCGGGCCGACCTTCGTTTATATGATAAAACTTCGGTTTAATTCCTAATGCCTTTAGAAGTTTTACGCCCCCAACACCCAGAAGTATTTGTTGGCGTATTTGGCTTTGCTGATCGCCACTATATAAAGTATCCATGTCCGTTACCCACTCGGGAGGATTTCCATCTACGTCTGTTGATAAAAAGAAAAGGATTGAGCTATCAGAAAGTCTTATATGGTAAGACTTGAAATAGACCTTTGTCCGATTTAGATCAATCGATAAAACGACTTGTTTTCCTTTGTCTGTTGTGGGTCTGAGAAACGAAACATCGTGGTCGAATTCGGAATCTCTGGTTTCTGCAATGCCCTCGCCAGTAATGTGCTGCATGAAATCTTTACCTTTATAAAGAATTCCAATACCGACCATGGGAAAGTGTTCAACCGCCGCCTCGTTTAAAAGGTCGGCTGCAACTACTCCTAAACCTCCGGAGTATGTGGGAAGTTCGTTATCTATTGCAAACTCGCTGCAAAAAAAAGCAATTGGATTTTCAGGCGCAGGCCTCATACCTTAACTTTAACACTCTGGCGGTGGAATTAAACAGCAAATTATGGCATTTAGGTATAAACTCTACTTACTCGAGTTTGCAACTCCTCGCCTCGATGGCGAAGCGGGCTCGCCTCGATTCGGCGAAGCGGGTCGTAAGTGATTTTGATCCCCTATTTTACTATTCAGGGTAAAGTAATACATTAAGGTAAAATAGGTATAGAATATAAGGCGTGTATATGAATAGAGGTTTACCCGTTTTTGACGATTTTCAAGATGAAGAGTCTTTCAGCGAGGATGTCGATGAGACTGAATTTGTAAAAAGTATCCTTTCAGAAGAAGCTTTAATTCTACTCGACGAATATAAAAGCGGTATTGTAAAAACGAGAACGAAAACCTCTGATTCCTATATTAAAGTGAGTGAAGTTTTGGGATCGGTTGCGTTCCTCTATGAAAAAATAAGAAATGCGGTTGACTACAAGAGCGAGCACCTACTTCGGAAAAACGCTATCGAGAGGATTTTAAAGAGGAGTATTTGGGAAAATAAGGATAAAGCACCAAAAGATTTGGCAGAAGGCTTAATCCGGGAACTTATTTGGGGACGATATTTAAAAAATAATTTTATTCCTAAAAGGAAAGCCAGCGAAATTGAAGAGATTTTATCTAAATACCAAGAGCTGGAAAGACTCTTTGCGTCTAATGAAACCCATTTAAAATCAGGCAATATCAAGGACTGGTTTAGTGGAATTTGCGCTTGTGAAATCGATGAACTTTTAGACCCAAACTTTTATTTCCGTGAAGCTTTGTGTAAATCTTTATACTTTTGGTTTAAAAGAAACTTTGACTGGCAGGATAACGGATTATCGGAAGATGATAAAGACGTTCAAATTTTTATAGCAATTCAAAGAAGCATTGCTAAAGCGGATTCATCCTGTCTCAGATACGCTCTCTTAAAAGTCTATTATCCACCCTGGAAAGAAATAACCTCCAGTAATATAGATAAAGTTTATGGGGTTATCCCGAAAATAAGAGAAGAGATCGAGAGACATTTGGATTCACCGGTTCAGCCAAAAATGTACAGGTTTGTACAAAAACAAGCGGCTGCTTTTTTAATTCTTAAGGAAGTAATTGAGGACGATATTGAAAAAGCAGAAGAAATTTTAATCGATCCCGAACGATTGGAAAAAAAGGTTCGTAAAATTACGTCAGAAAAGTACGACGAGATAAGAAAAAAAGTAAATACGGGTATTAAAAGGAGCATAATTTATATTTTTGCAACAAAGATAATTTTTGCATTTTTAATAGAGATTCCCTACGAATATCTCTTTCTGGAAAAATTAAACTTTATGGCTCTTTCCGTGAATTTAATTTTGCCCCCGACTCTAATGTTTATGTTGGGAGTATCCATAAGAAAACCGGGTAACGAAAATACTGAAAGGATTGTCGATAAAATAAATAGTTTTGTTTACCGAAGACAAGACACGGAAAGAATAAGTTTTTCTCTTAAACCTCAAAAGAGAAATACATTTTTATCCCAAGTGTTTTTAATTTTTTATACGATTATATTTTTAATAACATTCGGAGGAATTTCTTATCTTCTATTAGAAGCAGGCTTTAATATAATAAGCGCCGGAATCTTTTTTGTTTTCTTATCTCTGGTCTTGCTTTTCAGTTATCGAGTACGCTACACAGCATCGGAATTAAACGTTACAGGAGAAAAAGAAGGATTTATGTCGCATCTTTTCACCAATCTTTCTCTTCCGCTTTTGAATCTCGGAGTTTTTCTTTCCCGCGGTCTTTCTAAATTAAATTTCTTAGTCGTTATTATGGATTTTTTGATCGAAGCTCCGTTGAAAAATATAATTTCCGTTTTTGAAGAATGGACAAGTTTTATACGGGAAAAGAAAGAGGAAGTGGTTGAGGTTCCGAATTGACACGATTAGTATTAATCCCTTTCAAAATTTTTCAGGGAGCTGTAGACTTAGGGTGTGAGAAATTTAATATTTGGGGGTTTTATCGTTTCTTTTGGGCTTTCGTTATCTTCTTTAATTTGTGTTTATTTTACTAATCTGGGTTTATCGGATTATATAGTTTTACAAGAGCCACAAACTCTGGGCGTTCAATCGTCCGGTCTTACCAAAGTCAGTTTAACTTCAGGCGGCGTTAATCAAACCACTATTCAAGAGCAAGGTGCTACAGAGACACCCGGCAGATTCATGCAAATTTCCATTTATATCGTAATTTTAGCCGGAGGGCTATTACTGTTAAAATTGCTTTTGACTTACAAAAAGAAACTCAAGCTATCCGTTACCGGCGACATGTAGTTGCTCTGGCTTTTGACTATCTTCTCCTTGTTGATTATTAAAACCAATATTTTTTCTAAACACACGCGTTTGAGCTGCAGCCAAAGCAGGTCTTCTTATTTCATATTGCTGTTCCATTAACTTTTCAAAAGGTAATAATATTTTAATTGTATTAACTCTTTCTTGAATCATGAATTTTCTTCACCTCCTTTCTTCCATTAAAAAACCCGTCCTTTTAAATTCAGGACGGGACTTACCTTGAAGTTCACCGTGGTACCACCTGTTTTCTCCGAAAGATTACTCTTCGGAGCTCTGATCCCGACTACCATCGGGATACACACTCTGTTACGGGAGTTCCCGGCTCATCTTAATCCCTCGATATTCTCGGGGTTTTCGACGGCGGCGCCCAAGATAATCTCGGTCGGTTAGGGGAATAATATAAGCTATTTCAAAACCTCACTTTATGCTCGGTTTTTTGTACCTTACGGTAAGCTTATAGCGTCCCATTTCAAAACTTTGAAATGGGCTGTAACTAGCCTTTAATCTAGCTCTAACCTACAAGCGCCTTTTTAGGTTTTCAATTGTGGTTATTGTATGTTTAATATAATTTCGTGTCAACTATGGATTTGGATTATGACGACTTAAATTCCGCAAGAGCAACATTATTATTAGATTGACCGTTACATAGATAATTTAACTTATAAAGAGAATTAAGGATTGTAGCTGGCTATGAGGTTATGGATATCTTTAGAGTTTTTATTGTAAAACTTATCAGTTGTGGTAACTAATATGTGATACGTAATGCCATCGGTATTTGCCAAAATATTAATGCTTACTAGGTTAGTATTTTTGCCATAATAACCGCGACCTTCCATACTAAGAACGCATGCGCCGGCAGTTTTACTATTTATAGAAATGATTTGTTTGCTAAGTATTTTGGGTACCTGGACTGGTATATTATTACCTGTGATATTAACAGTTTTGGGAACATTGGGATCAGGTTTACCATATAGATCTTCGCATTGGGCAATGTAATCGTAAGCTGATAAATTAGTGTCTTCTTTGCTGACCTGAACAGATATATAGTTTTCGTCCATTTTCTTGTTTGACATGAGACTTGGAGCAGACGGTATTTGAACCAAACCCCATTCTTCTTTGGCAGAAATAATCCCCATATCGGTATTTAAAATGGTCCACCCAGGTTGCGATGAGTAAGTTATTTTTTCGGGAAGAAATTCATTAGTACCCTTTGAAGGGATAGAAAAAAACCTATTTTTATTAAGTATTACCAGTGTTGTAATTATTATTAGCAAAATAAATACTGCCAGCAATAAACCTATTTTTTTGTTGGACTTAGGGATAATTTCGCTTGTTTCTTCCGGGATTGGCATTTTTGCTGAACTAATTTTCCAAGAAGGTGTACTTGAGGACAACTGAGTAGGTGATTGTATATTTAGAGAGGGATTAGATTTAATATTTGTGTTTGTTAAGAAAGTATTTTCGCCAGTTTCATCATCCATATACATTATATCGTATCACAATAGTATATATCGTTTGATTAGATTTATTTTAAGTAAGGCTAGTAAAATTTGCCCGGGATAATTCTGTATCCGATGCAGCTGATTTTGCATAGTGCCAGTTAAAAACTTATATATGAAAAACGTAGCATCTAATAAAACACCTTACTTTTTTTCAGAAATTTAAAAATAAGTATATATTTAATTAATGCTTGCGAAGATTACTTCTGGGGCGACGGTCGGTTTGAATGCAACATTAATTGAGGTAGAGGTTGACATTCCGAATGAGGGGTTGCCTTCTTTTACAATAGTGGGGCTTCCGGATAAAGCGGTTGAGGAGGCAAAGGAAAGAGTCAGATCCGCTATCAAAAATTCCGGCGCCGATTTTCCTACTACCAGAATTACTGTTAACCTTGCGCCAGCCGATCTTCCCAAAGCAGGCCCCGCCTATGATTTGCCGATAGCTTTAGGAATTTTAATTGCATCGGGCCAGATTGCTCCTGTAGTTTCCGACTCACTTTTTTTCGGCGAACTATCTCTGGATGGAGGACTTCGTCACACAAACGGAATTCTTCCGATGGCTTACCTTGCCAAGGAAAAGAGGTTTAAAAGAATTTTTGTTCCGAAAGTTAACGAGAAAGAAGCGGCTGTCGTTTCGGATGTTCAAGTTTTCCCGATTGAATCACTTTTAGAGCTGGTAAGATTTTTTAATAAGGCGATCGAAATAAAACCGGCAGATAGGATAAGCCTAAGAACCCTTTTGAGAACGTCTGAAGCGGAATTTGATTTTTCCGAAATTATCGGCCAGGAACACGCAAAGCGTGCGATGGAAATTTCTGCTGCTGGGTCGCACAATATATTCATGAAGGGGACCCCGGGATCCGGAAAAACAATGTTGGCTCGTGCCCTTCCAGGAATTTTACCGACGCCGACAGAAGATGAGGCTTTGGAAGTAACAAAAATTTATTCGATTACAGGAAATTTACCCACGGGTCAGGCAATAGTCACCTCGCGCCCCTTTAGAAGTCCGCATCATACAACCAGTAGAATTGGTCTTATTGGCGGAGGAAGTAATCCTTCTCCTGGCGAAATATCCCTCGCCCATAGAGGTGTTTTATTTTTGGATGAATTTCCTGAGTTTCCGAGACACGTTTTGGAATCGTTGCGCCAGCCCATGGAAGACGGGAGGGTATCGATATCAAGGGCGAAAGGAACTGTCACCTACCCTGCTCAATTTTTGTTGGTTAGTGCGAGTAATCCCTGCCCATGCGGATATTACGGCGACCCAAAAAGAGCATGTAAGTGCTTACCCGGTATGATTTCAAGGTATCAAAAAAGAATATCGGGCCCAATTTTGGATAGAATTGACATTCATGTTGACGTACCTTCTGTTGAGACACAAAAGTTGGTAGGGAAAAGCGATGATAAGGTCGAATCTTCAAAAGGAATTCAAAAAAGGGTTCAGAAAGCAAGAGACCTGCAAACAAAAAGATTTAAGGGAACCAAGATTAAATCTAATGCCGAGATGTCAACCCGTGACGTCAAAAATTATTGTCTTCTGACTCCGGACTGTCGCACAATGATGATATCGGCAACTGCTTCAATGAATTTAACGGCAAGGTCTTATTTCAAAGTCATTAAAATAGCCCGCACAATTGCCGATTTGGAAGGCTCGAAAGATATTTCTATAAATCACTTAGCCGAAGCTCTTCAATATCGTCCTAAGGATGATGAGATGATATAGATGGAGGGAATCGAACCCTCAATAGTTATTTAGTTTCAGATTGGCCTCAGAGTTTATTGATTGGACTGTTTTTGAGAAGTTTTCTTTTATTTTTTTCTACTTCCTTAATGTGCTTTTCGGCTGGTAGTTTTTCAGGAGGAGTACCCCCTATTTTTTCAATCGCTTCTCGTACTTTAGCGCCAACAACAAAATGGGTCATTGTGGCTCTACCTTCACCTTGAATATTATCCTTTTGAATTTTCTCGTCAGTTTGTGTTATTCGGAATAAATTAGCTGCCAACTCTGTAGTACCTGCCCTGTCTAGCACATCGTCACCATCAATTCCTTTTACTCCCTTTAAGTTTTTAACACTCATACCATATAGCCCTTTATATCCCATGTCATTAAAATATCCAAAGTTTTTTACTCCAGCCTTTTTAGCTGTAGAAAATAACTTTTTATTATGTTGCTTTACTTCTCCTCGGACGTATAATCTTTTTTCGTCCTCTTCAAGGAGCTGAAATATTTCTTGAGTACGTGTTTGAACTGCAAAGTAGGTTTGCGCCAATGCGATAGTCTCCTTTTTAGGATCTCCGTTCTGGGCGATTAAATAACAAGCGTATCTGTCCAATTTCCAATCCTTAATTTCCCTGACAGTATTAGAACCTATCGGGACCATTTTGCTGATGTCAACGAAATGGTTTTTTACATCTTGTCCACTATTGAAGCATGCACGCTGCGCCTTGATGATTACCTGCTCAAAGTTTCGCCAATCAGTGTATTCAAGAAGTAACATTAGTTTCCTGGCTTCCCAATATTCGACTCCTGCCCCGTCAATCTTTTTAATGGCTTCAAAATCTTTGTGGGGAGCGGAAGGGAGTAAATTCATAGTTAGCCTAAAGATAGCATTTTTGTTTTTACTTTACAATGATTCTTATATGAATATTGTGCGACTTATGGAAAAAAATTACTGCCAAGTATTTAGCCGAAGCGCTTCAATACCGTCCCACTGATGATGAATTGTAAAGCCAAAGTCCTGAGCTTGTTGAAGGGCGAGACTCTTCAGTATAGGCCTCAAGCAGAAGAGTTATAAAAGACGATTTTCTAAGTTATAATCTAACACTAACACCCTATAATATGTTTTTATAATTCTTTATAGTATACTTCCAATATTGTGTTTATATTTATGCCCTTACTAGGTGAAATATCACACGAGATATAGCTTAAGATGAATATGGCTGAACGACCAAGATTTGTTGCACTTACAACTATAAGGGAGGGTAACCCCTACAATCGTGTAGAGAAAATAAGATCTGAAGTTTCCCTGGATACAGCAAAAAACTTTCAGGTACTCCAGATACCATACGTTGCTATCTACGATGAATGCTCTGAAATTTACCTTAAAAAGCTAGGAGAGCTTGACGTGGTACCTATTCCGCAATCAGGAAAAGGTATGGGAGTTGTGCGCAGAGAGGCAATAAAAGCTGGTCCAGAATTTTACCCGGAAGCAACACACTACTTATGGCTGGAGCCGGAAAAGTCCAATATACCATTCCATGTAACAAAGCTTGTGGAAACGATGGAACAAAATAAGAGTTCGTTGGGTTTATTCAACAGGGTAAGTATGGAAGGTTATCCGCGGGAACAAGCCTTTTATTACTTATTTTGCAGAAAGGTGGCAGGAAAGTTGTTGGGTTTTGACTTAGATTATGCTTTTGGTCCAATGATTTTAACCGCAGCAAGCATACCTTATTTTATAAACTACGCTGGTGAATACGGAGATCGTTGGGATTCAATACTTATTCCACGACTTAGAGTTATAAAAAGTGATTTAGGGATAACAATAAACAAAATTCATTTTTTAAATGACCCAAGAATGACGGCGGTAGAGTCAGGGAATCCAAGGATGATTCTAAAAAGGTTTCAACAACTTGCTAATATTTTGCCTTCGCTAATCAAAGAATGGAAGAAATTAAATGAATAGTGTTTAATAATAACATGCAAATACCGAAGATGATTCCCCTAAATATTGAGGGCCAGTATTGTATATATTGTTTTTCTGGTCCTGTCGAGAGAACTTATCATAATAATTTGACTTTCTACAAATGTCATTCTTGTCATAAGGTCTCGGAAAGGAGTTTGGTAATAGATAATGCGATAATTTGGTGGATTGATAAACATCAAACTTATTGGCATGAAAGCGTTGGAGTAATTGTGGTGAATGAGGTAAACAAGATATTATGTACGTTAAGACAAATATTTCCATTTGCCTACACAATACCCGCGGGTCATCTTGATAAAGGAGAAAAGCCGAAAAAGGCTGCTTTACGAGAATTGGAAGAGGAGACTGGAATAAAAGTTGAAAGAGGTTTAGAAACTATTGGAAAATTTAGTATTCCAGGAGATTCGTGTAGACGCGGTAGCGATCATCACAAATGGCATTTATATAGACTAAAAGTATCTAAGACAAATTACATTAAACTGTCCGACGAGGCTTCCAATACACATTGGTATACTTTAGATGAGTTGAAAAAAATGGATAACTTGACTTTCGCTCTAACTTTCATTGTTAATAAATTCGGCCAAACCCTTATAGACTAAGCGTCGTGATTTGCACATATCATTGCGTTTGTTGGAAACTGATAAATTGGTAGGAAATAAAGAAAAAGCTGAAAGCTCCAAGTCAATACAGGCAAGAGTCCAGAAAGCTAGGGATATGCAAATTAAACGCTTTAAGGGTTCTAAGTTCAAATCGAATAGTGAAATGAGTTCCAAAGGAGTTAAAGAATTCTGCCCTCTATCTCCTGAGTGTTTGGCTATACTTAGAAGCGCTGTTGCATCAATGAATCTGACCGCTAGGTCATACCATAAAGTTATTAAAGTGGCCAGAACAATAGCGGATTTGGAAGGAGTAAAGGATATAACTACAAATCATATCGCAGAAGCTCTACAATATAGACCGCAAGAAGACAATGGACTTTAGGGAAATGTTTATTCATGAGATTAGCAACAGTTAGTTACTCGATGGACGAAAGTTACAAGATGGTTAAAATGTTATGTCCAAGAAAAGAGTAAGATTGACACAAACTAATAATTATAATAACATCGCATCAAACTATGGGAGGGGGTGAATAATATGAAGCTAGAAAGAAATACGATAGAATTGGCAGATGCTATGCCTCAACAAAATGATCTAAACATTAAAGTGGAGTCCGCAAAGGGAGTAAGTGGAGATTGTGACCAGAGTTGTGGTGATTGCTCAAGCTGTGCTTGTGGATCCGGTAGCTGTGGTAGCTGTTCAAGCTGTGCCAGCTGTGGCTGTGATTGTGCCGAAAACAGACTTGGGAAATAATTAACCCGTAACTTTTAGATTGTTATTAACAAATGCCTGCTATTGTTGGGTGTTTTTTTTATGAAAAAAGATAACTTCAGTTTGATCAAAAACCTTAGTCCTGTTCTAGGGGAAATTAAATTAGTTGAATCTTTTGAAAGGGTTCGACAACACTATGATGAGCCCAAGTTCTGGTATTATTCTGCGTCAATCAACGATAATCATCTGAAACACGATGGGGTACACTTTCACTCAAAAGCTTCTGGAGTCTCATTTTTCTCCCAGAACAAAGCTGTATTAAAAGCTCTTGCTGAAGCAATCGAAAGATATAATAATTTCGCTTTTTTTAATAAAGAAGTTAGTTTTATAGGTAGTTATTCAGAGGTCAATACTAAAGCTATTAATCCCGAAAAGTTTACGTATTTTTCAGACAAGCAACTTCTACAAACAAAATACAAGAAATTTAGAATCGATGACAAGTCTTTATTTAGGTGGACAGAAATGCGATCTTTAAGTAGTAAAAAGAGCTGTCTCGTGCCGTGCCAGGTGGTTTATCTATCTTACCAACCCATTAAGGGAGAACCGGTTATTTACCCCTCAATAAGTACAGGTGCTGCGGGTCATTTTGATTTATTCTCTGCAATATTGGGTGGTATTTACGAAGTTCTCGAAAGGGATGCCTTTATGATTTACTACCTTAATAAACTAAAGCCTAAAAGGTATGATCTTAGATCTTCAAATAATGAAAAAATAACGAAATTGTTAAATATAGCTCAGAGGTATAATTTAAAAATATTCTCTATGGATATTAGGACAGACCTAGGTATTCCTGCTGTAGCTTCTGTCGTAATAGATGAATCTGGGTTTAGCAAAGCTGTTTCTGTTGGCCTAAAATCTCACTTAGACATAGAAAGTGCGATTGTGGGTTCGATTAATGAGGCGTTTCACACAAGAACTTGGATTCGCGAATCATATATACAAAATCCAAAAAATATTTCAAAGACTGAATTGATTAAAAACTCTACCATTAAAAACCGAGGGATTTTTTGGTATTCACCTAAATCAATCCTGAAACTGGATTTTTTTATTAAAAATTCAGATCTTATAAAAACCGAGTCTGCAAACACGGATCTTTCTGTGCAAAACCAACTACGGGTTTTGAGAAAAGCTCTCGCGAATAAGGGACATAAAGTATATTACAAGGATATTACTTCGAAATATTTTAAGGATATTCCGTTTAAAGTAGTAAAAGTTGTGATTCCCGGTATGCAACCTGTATATTTGAACGAAAAATATCCTTTGCAGGGCGGAGAACGTTTACGAAGTGTACCGAGTAGTTTGGGTTATAAAAACAATACGAAATTAAATACCTATCCTCACCCATTTTTATAATATGAACAAATTAGGGAAAATTATTAAAGCATTGAAAATCTCTAAATCAAGAGAGTTTAATAATCATACAAAAATTGATGATTTCAGTAAATACAAAACAACACCATACTCCATATGGCCACTTCAGTGGAAGAAAATCTATTTTAAAGCGTACCCGCGGATGGAACAGGTGCTTTTACCAAATCCCACCAAAAGAAAATGGAGTTTGAATAATGCACTTAAAAAAAGAGAGTCAAAAAGAGATTTTACTAATAAGAACGTTAAGATAGACGATTTTACTGATTTAATGTTTTACTCTGGCGGGTTGAAAAAACTCGCACTAAATAATACTAAAAATAAACGATTTTATCCTTCAGCTGGAGCGAGATATCCACTGGAAATTTATCCTTTCGTGTTTAAGGTTCAGGATTTAATGCCAGCCATATACCACTATCATGTTAAAAGTCACTCTTTGGAAAAGATATATGATAGACCATTCTTCAACGCAACAATGAAACAGTTTAACCAACCCTGGATACGCAAAGCTTCAGTTCTTTTGGTAATATCGTCAATGTTTGATAGAACTGAGGATAAGTATGGTGATCGTGGTCTTAGACATATATATACGGAATACGGACATTACGCCCAAAATATCAGCTTGGTAGCTACCGAGTTGGGACTGGGTGCTTGTTCCATAGGAGGTTTTATTGACGATGAGATAAATAAACTACTTGATTTTGACAGGATCGATGAAAGTGTAATTGGAGTTGTAGCGCTTGGAACAGTACAATAAAGATAAGATGTTATTGTTTCTTATTAGACATGCCCAAAGCGAAGCTCCCAAAAACCATTGGCAAACTCCTGACTCCAATCTGGGTAGACTGGGTAAACAACAGGCAAAGATACTAAGCCAAAGATCCAGATTTTCCCAACTGGATAAAATTTTTGCAAGTGAATGGGAAAGATCGAAAAAGACCGCAGAAATCCTCTCTGATAATCTGAAAGTTGAGACAGAAACCTTGGATTACATACACGAAAGAGAACAATTACCAGAAATGTATGGTGCAGCCAGAGATAGTCAGATTTCAAGAGAGTATGTTGCAGAATATTACGCAAATTACGAAAACCTTGATTGGAAGTTTAAAAATAAAGAGGAATCGACAAGAGAAGTCCTAGCCAGAACCAAAAAACTTTCAAGTTTCTTGAGCAAAAATTATAAGAGTAAGCGCATTCTGGTCGTATCACACGATGTGTTTATTAGGTGCTTTATAAGCATGATCATGTTGGGGGACAATTATTCTGATAAAACAATGGCAAGAGCCATTAGCTCATTAACAATAAACCACACTGGTATATCTCTCTTGATCCATAGCAGTCAAAAGAGGTCTTGGAAGGTAAATTACATAAACGACTACTCCCATTTTAAACTTCAACGAAAAAATGATAACTAATAACCCTTCCAGATTGTCTCATCTTCGAGGTGGTCCAAAACCCTTTTGTGAGTTTCTTGCGCAACAGGCAAATAAGAGCGATGTCTTCTGTAAAAATAATTTAGGGCTCTTGACGATATAAACAACAAATAAAAAGCCAAATTTGATTTTTCTGTATCAGTCAGTCTTTTGTTTTCCATATAACCGCTTAAAAAGTTTGTAAAGTCTTCGGTATGTGCCCTATCAGTTCTTACTAAATGAAACAAGTGGTAGCCGATATCGTTCAACCATGTTTCTTCGATCCAGTTTCCAAAATCAATTATCGTTGGCTTACCCTTTCCGTCTACAATTACTTGTCCATCATGTAGATCGTTGTGATTGAATGTTGGTTCTGAGTTTTTGCAGAATTGATCTGTTGCATCTGTAAGCTGGCTTAGTATTGATGCAGTCCTGCCATCTGCCTTTAACTCTTCAACATCTCCCTTAGACCACCCGAAAATATATCTATCGTAGTAAACAAACGAGCTCCGGCCACTAGATACCCAATCCTCACCGCTTATATGTGCACTTTGATGCATTTTTTTAATTTGCCTTCCGACCTCTACTTTTACATCAGGATTTGGCTTGTCATACAATTTATCACCTTCAACATAACTGGATACAATAGCCAGTTGATCAGGTGTATAACTTATCAAAGCAATGGGCTTTGGTATAGAAATACCTGTCGATTCTACTGTATTAAGGCCTTCCCATTCGTGTCTGGCTTGATCATTTCTTAAGGGCTTTTTAATTATCACCCTATCTCCGAAGATGGTTGCTGCATAAATAATTTCTGCTCCAGTAAACGGGATCTCAACTCTTTCGCTAAGATCAAGATCAATTGAATCTCTGTTTCTTATAGAAGGATCTATTAAATCGAAATGTCGTCTTTCGACCATATTAATAAAGAGAATATTATCATGTTATAGGCTTTCATTCCATATTAATATTGTTAAGGGAATTGATATCTACGTCGACGTTCCTTCTGTTGAGACACAGAAGTTAGTTGGGAAAAGCGATGATAAGGCCGAGTCTTCAAAGGAAATTCAAAGAAGGGTTCAAAGAGCGAGAGATTTGCAAACCAAAAGGTTTAAAGGAATTAGGATTAAATCTAATGCCGAAATGTCTACCCGTGATGTCAAAAATTTCTGTTCCCTGCCCCCAGATTGTCGTACAATGATGATATCAGCAACAGCCTCAATGAACCTGACGGCAAGATCATACTTTAAAGTTATTAAAACAGCTCGGACGATAGCCGATCTAGTTGGTGAAAAAAACATTTCGGCCAATCACTTGGCTGAGGCTCTCCAATATCACCCAAAGGATTCTGAATTCTAAAGTCGGAGTCCTGAGTATTTCGACTGCACTCAGTGTAAGCTTGACGTAGAGTAGAAGTTTTCTAAGATAACCTAAAATAATGGTCTATGAATTTAGGGAAGGCCTAACGGAATACTCTTCTAAGCAAGTTGAATTTAAAAATAACAAATATTAAACAGAGTGCAAATGAGGTTAAAGAAATAATTAAACCGATAATAAACGATTTTGATACAAACCTAAATTCAACACCAGAAATACCCTCCGCAACACTAACTCCAATAAATCCTTTTTCTGAAACCACTAGTGGTTTTTTTTCTCCGTTCACAAGCACCTCCCATCCCGGGTATTTAATAATCATTGTTTGAAGAATTTGGTTAATTTGAGAACTTGTTACGTTAAGAGAAATTCTGTCTGATCTATAGTCCTTTATTTCTATCGATGAGTTGAAATTGCCATTATTTGATTCAAAATTTATTTTTTTATTTTTCATAAGTTCTAAATCACTTTTGCCTGCAAGACTTTCCTTCGATAATGTGAATCTCGGTACGGAGCTAGGATTTTCATAAACTACTACTTCGCCTTCTCGCATAACCTCATTGAAATCACCGAGAAATTTTTCCTCAAGAGGGTGTGGAGAGAGAAGATAATCAACTCCTAATAAGTCTATGACCGGGGAACCCGGATAAGTGATTGAGATCATTTTAGAAAACCTTTTCTTTTCACCTAAATTCAATGCGTCAAACTCCGAAAATGCATCCCCGTATGCTTTAATATAATTCGGCTCATAACCATCGATATTTTCCCATCCATAGTAAGCTCCAATATTTGGTGATAGAATTCTGTCTTCAGTAGAAATAATTCTTGAAGGAATTTCATTCGAAGTGAGAAGATTTGTAATTCTTGTTTCGGGAAAGACAGATCCTGGTTCAACAAAGCCATTTTGAAATAAGAATTGCCTTCTGAGATCAAACACCGTTAATAGAAATATTAAGGACAGGATTGTTATGGTGTACGTTTTTCTTCTAAAAATAGTAAGGGTTGAAATAGCCAGTATTGAAACAATAAAAATGATGAAAGGCATAATAAGATTCCGCAAAGAAGTTGTAACGTGTGTGGGAGATGTGTCCCACAAAAATTTCCAAAAGAATAATCCGGGAAAGTAAATATTGAAAAACATTATTGCAAAACCCGTAAGGCCTAATATTGTGAAAACTAAAAGACTCAGTCGTAAATTTTCTGATTTTCTTTTAAGAATATAATCAAATCCAAAAGCTCCTAAAATTGCCAGAGAAAAGTCGGTGTATGCATAAGCCCGCGTTGGGGTAATTGAACTCAAAATAGGCAAGTTTAATTTTAGGGGAAGGTGTGAAATAAAATTATCAGTCGTAAGAATCAAAGTGAATAAAAAGATCCCGAACCAAAATAGAACTTCTTTATTTTTTTTAATATGACCTAGTGCGATTGTCACCAATAAAAGTGTGGTTACTCCGACATAGAATGAGTATTCGTGATAATACGATAAGAATCCGAAATAGTTCTGTTTTCCAGGATTTCCCAGAAAATCCGGGGCAAGAAAAAGAAGCAAATTGTGGATAGGTAAATTTAGACTTCCGGATGCGCCATAATTATTTATCCTCGCAGAATTACGAAGTAGTTCTAAGGTCGGTAAAATTTGAATAGCTGCAAGAGAAATTCCGCTAACGATTCCTATAAGACTATGTCTTAGAGATTTTTTGTCGTATTTATCTGTAAATTTATAGATTGTATAAAAAACCATTAGCACTACCGAATAAAGCAAAATTTGCATATGTGATGCCAGGGCGGTCAGAGAAATTGATATAGAGAGTAAAATCAACCAGACCGCTTTTTTAGTTTTAAAAATTTTGTTTATAGCAAAAAGCGAAAGCGGCGTCCAAAGAAGCGCATGACCCATAACCCCTATTGAGAAAAATCCGGCTATAAATCCCGACAAAGAAAAAACACTTGCTCCGAAAAGTGCAGAAAACGTTGATAAACGAAGGCTTTTTAAAAAAAAGTAGGTTGTGATGAAAATTAAGTATATCTGTAGAATATTCAAAAGCGCATAACCCCATTCAAACGAAGAGAAAATAAAGATGATATTGAGTGGGTAAAATGCTCCTGTCAAAAATTCCGCTGCTAAGGGTGTGCCGGATAGCTGAGTTGGATTCCATAATGGCCAAATTCCACTTTTAAACTGTTTAATTGCCAAGTATTTCCAAGGAAAAACTTGCCTTACAGTATCGTAGGCTTCCAAATTTTTTACGGGAAATGGAAATGGTAACTCACTAAACGGAATACTGATAAATGGATGGTTGTAACCCGTAAGAATATCCGTTGCTAAAGGGAGTTTTTTTTGCAAAAAAGTTGGCCAAAAGACGACAAAACAGAGAACTAATGCAGCTATGAACGGAAGTTTTTTATCATCGGAAAATATTTTAGTCAGTTGGGATTTTACAAATGTTTGCAAGGCAATCTTCATACGATTTTTTGGAGTTATATAATCGTATAATACTACAGATTTATACTCACCCACAGCTATGGCGAGATAAATATTCTAAGAACCTGTAAGAAATATCAGTGTAAACACCTTCTGAAATTACAATATCTTGTCGTTTTACTCCTCGACTATTAATTTTCCTACTTGGCCCATTTGTCGATGGTTTGCGACCGAACAGTAATATTCGAACTCTCCAACCCGGTCAGCTGTAAATTCAACCGTTGATGTTTTCCCTTCGGGTGTAATCGGAACTCTAACTTCTAATTCGTCGATATTAAAATCATGTCTCATATCGACCGCAGTTAATTCAATTTTCACTTTTTGTCCCTTTTTAACCCGAATTACATTAGGTTTGTAGTAATAACTTCCTGCTTCCACTTTGACGATCTTTACATCGGATTCTTGCGTAGGACTTATGTTGTCAAATTGATCTGAAGTCTGAGGGGAATTTTGAGTATCAGACCCTGCTTGAGAAATATTTTCAGAAGATGCAGTAAGCACATTTTGCTTGTTCTGGGAACTTTTTTGAGATAGGAAAATTCCAAAAACTGCTACTAAAATGACTATACCGATTCCACCCAAGACCAAAGGATTAAAGGCATTCTTATTTTGTAACTGTTCATTTTGTACATTTTCTTCTGTTTGCTCCATTTATTCTCACCCCCTCCAGTGAAGTAGTCTTTCAGACACTTTACGGAGTCACGTTGGATGCATTTCATGCTATCCAGCTGTGACCGTCTACCTCTTTAGATACTTGTCAAAAAATTGTATTGATCTTCGCATAGCCAGAGAGAAACTATTTGAAAGGTTATGGTTATCTCCTTCGTACGAGTAGAATTCCACAGCCTTACCCGCGTCTTTCATTTGAACTTTCAATTTTTGAGAAAATTCGATCGGAACCGACGTATCAGCAGTCCCGTGGTGAAGTTGTAGTGGGCCTGAAATATCGGCTAGATAATAATTTGCCGAAATTGAGTTCCAGAACCCGGGATTTTGTTCAGGGCCCCCATATTTTTGAGTCAGTTCTTCACGCCAACGCCTCGCCCCCGTCGGAATTCCAGGCGGAGGAGATGCGTTTCTTCTTCGCCAGTTGTTTAAAAGGTCGGGGTATGATCCGACGACACCTGCCCAAATTACACCTGCTTTAATGTCTTTGGAAATTACCATGCTCCGAAGCGTTATATATCCACCTAATGAATGTCCCCACATGCCAATTCGGTCGATATCGACGATCGATCCTGAGCTTGTCGAAGAACTCCCCGAAGGATCCTTTAACCTTTTAATTGATGCAACGGCATTTAAAACATCAATTGTGTAAGCACTCGACCCATATGCTCCGCTTGGTTCACCTTCCGAATTTCCATGCCCTCGATAGTCAGGCTTAAAAACCATATAGCTGTTTCTGGCAAAACCATCTACATAAGCCACATACTTTTCCGTTGTTTTATATTGGGCTGGGGGAATATAGCCGTGATTAAAGATGATAACAGGCCAGCCGCCTTCTGGGGGATTTCCATTAGGCACAGTCAACAAACCATAAATCTTCAAGCCTTCCGATTTGTATGAAGCGATATATCTTTTGTAGTTTGACCCTGAATCTAGTGTTTGCTCAATAGCAATATCGCTTCCCGGGTAGTTGCCTTTTCTGAGAGCTTCTATTGAAAGCGGGTATTCTGTATTTTCCAACCCTCCTTCGTTTTCTAGGTTGAGGTTGGGATTATCGGTAAGTTCATTTACAACCTCGGCCACATTTTTACCTTTATTGAGGTATATAAATATTCCGATGGTTAAGAGAAGGAAAACGATAATAAATACAAACCGATTTCTAAAAAACATAGGTTTAATTATACCCGAAAGAAGAAAGTTTAAAGAATAATTCTGAGAAATAGCTGAAAAATCAGAGAAGGAATTTAATCAACAGTATAGGATCTTTCTTCTTTTACTTTTGTAAGAATTATAATCCCCATAAGCATGACAAAAATAAGAGCTAATCCTGCAACTCTATACTTAGTCGCTCCATAATCTTTCAATAAAAGTGTTACTGTTCCCCAAATAATTGGACCAGTAATAGAAGCGAATCTTTGAAATGTCGAGAAGAAACCAAAATATTCACCCAGTTGTTTTGGGGGCGAAATTGTCACCATTATAGACCTTGTTGCTACATAAAATCCTGCCCAACCAATCCCAATCATAGGCGCAAGAATATACATTATTAGTTGTGTTGATGATAAGTATGCAATACTTAGAGTGAGGATCAAACTCAGGCAAGAAAAGATAATTATAGGCTTACTTCCGATTTTGTCACTCAATTTCCCCCAAATATAGTCAAATATCAATAATGGAATATACATTAATAAAATAATGAAAAATTTCTGATTATCAGGAATGCCGTAAATACTTTGCATAAAAATGGCAAAATAAAGTTGGGTGGTTAAAATTACGTCTGATATTAAAGAAAAACTAATTAGAAAAAGCCCAACATTCCTATTCTTTCTGAAAAGATCGACTATTCCTGTGGCCGTTTGCCTAATTACATCAAGCGAGCGTATCTTTACTATGGATATTTTTTTAGGAATTTCTTTAAATTTGAAGATGGGTAATGATAAAACGGTAAAAAATATAAAGGCGGGTAAAAAAATTTGTGCACGCCCCGTTTCTCCAAATATTGTAATTTTCCCGCTTGCAAATGGCAGGAAGATTGCCGCAGCAGATATCCAACCTAAGTTCCCGAAAAGTTCACCTAAACCTGAAATTTTGCCTCTGTTTTTGACTGATGATATGGTCTCAAGTAAAGCATTATAGAAAACCAAACTCTGTTGGTAAAAATATTGCAGCAGTGTAGCCAGTACCAGAACTGCCATTATTTTAATTTCATTTGATAATGATGAAGGAGCGATAATTACCAAAATTGCGTCAAAAGCAATTAATAAAATTGTTAGGAATTTAACAAACGGAAGTCTTTTGCCAATTCTGTCTGACCAGGCTCCCAAAAATGGTGAAGTTAGTAAAACTAAAACCGTAGCTATGGAAAAAGTGGCACCATACCAAATGTCATCAAATTTATGATCTATGACAATCCATTGAGCAAGAAAAAGGCCTCCTAAGGCGGTGTGAAGGAAAGAATTGGCAGAGTCGTAAAGAAGCCAAGAAATCAAGTTTTTGTTTTTCACCTTTTAGCTGAAGTATAACAGAATTCCAAACTTCGAGGAGCACTTCAAGTTGATTTTCCGATCCGCCTTACTGACTTTTTTGTTTCGAATCGACGAAGTGAAGTTTATTTAAGAATTCTGAGAAATAGCTGAAATTGTTCTATTAATTTTCTTGTCTAAACATACCTCGTGATGTCCCAGTGAGATAGACTTTGTCATCTCACGGGACCCCATGAGATGTACTTATCTACTATCTCATTGGGGGATTTAGTTGGATATTTTGAGCAGTAACACTGTCGTCAGAATTAGCTGTTCCAAAGACTGCAACCCGTTCTCCCTCTTTAAGATCATCTTTAGAACCTTCGGATGCTTTATTAATTGCGGTTGTGTCTGAAAAAAGTACTATTTTAGTACTTCCATCCGCAAGTTTTACAGTAATCGATTTATCATCTTTTGCGATAATATCGCCGAAAACCTGTCCGTTTCCAGCTCTGGATCTATTTTGTTGGTTACTCCCGCCGTTTTGACCCTGAATTTGCCCAAACTGCCTTGAAAATACGGCGGCTCTCTTACTTTGCTGATACTTCATTCCGCCATAAAATGTTCCCGCGCCAACTATTAATGCGACAATTATTGTTATTAAAATATTTTTACTCATGTTTATCACCTTCTTCCAGAATAATTACCAATAAGTACAAATAAGTACCAATAACCCAATTTCTAATTATTGGAAATTTGTATTTATTTGTAATTGGTATTTATTGGTTTATTTATACCTAAGTGCTTCAATGCTTCGACTTCGCTCGGCATCTCCGCGCTACTCGTAACGTAGCGCTTCGATTGGCTGTAGATTGGCTGCCCGCTGTGCAGGATACCAGCCGAAAATAATTCCTATACTTGCCGAAACACCGATTGCCAAAGCGATAGATGATGCTGAAATAGTGAACGGTAAACTTATAAATTTAGAAATTATTAAGGAAGCAGCAATACCAATTATCATCCCTAAAATTCCTCCGACACCGGTTAAAATCGTAGATTCTATTAAAAACTGTTGCGTTATCGTTTTTTTCTTGGCACCAAGGGCTTTTCTGAGCCCAATCTCACGCGTTCGCTCGGTTACAGTCACAAGCATGATATTCATAATGCCTATTCCCCCTACAATTAGAGATATTGCCGCGATTCCGGATAAAAGTGCAGTGAACGTTCCGGTAACGGATGAAGCCGTTGATAAAATATCACTTTGGGAAAATATCGAAAAATCAGCCTGCGTTGGATCGTTAAAGTGGTGTCTGACTAAAAGTAAGTACCCAACTTGATCCTGAGCCTGTGTCATCACGTCTTCACTTTTTGCTTCAACCGAAATTGATGATATGTAATTAACGCCAAATAATATTTTTTGCGCCGTTGTTAGCGGAATAAAAATTATATCGTCTTGGTTCTGAAAACCTGTTCCTCCTTTAGAGACAGTAACCCCCACTACTCTAAACGACTGGCCGCTGATTCTAATAGTCTGTCCTACAGGATTTGCACCTTCCCCGAATAAATCTGTAACTACCTGTGGCCCTAATACTGCAACTTTTGACATGCTTTCCAGGTCGCGCTGGGTGATAAAACTTCCTGATGAAATACTTACCTTGCGCACTTCAGCGTAAGACGGCGTTACTCCTAAAATTTGAGTATTCGTGTTGTTTCTGCCCGCTGTTACCTGTTCTCTTCTTGAGATCTCAGCCGAGACGTTTGCTACATCGGTTACTTGGGAAGATGAGAGGATTGCTTTTGCGTCGTCGTAGGTTAGGGTAGTATTACTGCCTGCTGCTTCCCTTATTCCTCCTCCGGAAGTTCGGGCCCCTGGTACGACCGTCAAAAGATTTGATCCTAAAGACTGAATTTGGTTCTGCACCGCCTTTTGACTACCTTGGCCTAATGAAACCAAGGCGATGACACTTCCGATACCAATTATAATTCCTAGGGTCGCAAGACCTGTACGCATTTTATTAAGAGTCAAAGTAGAGAAACTCTCGCTTATTAATTCTGACGGTTCCATTATTTTTTAACCTTTCTGATATAGCCAACACTTTTTCGTTTTCCGTTTTTTCTGTCGCTTTCAATTCTTCCGTCTCTTAATGTAATAATTCTTTTCGCAAACTCGGCGATATCAGGTTCGTGGGTAATCATAACAATAGTATGGCCGTCTTTATTCAGACGCCTAAATATCTCCATTATTTCGTTAGCCTGAGCACTGGCAAGATTTCCAGTTGGCTCGTCGGCTAAAATTATCTTAGGCTCCATTGTGAGGGCTCTAGCAATTGCTACCCTTTGCTGCTGACCTCCTGAAAGTTGGCTTGAAGTGTAGTCCATTCTGTCTGCAAGACCGACCATTTCCAGATATTTTTCAGCAGCTTCTTTGCGTTTCTCTTTGGGAATTCCTCCATAAGCCATGGGGAGCATTACATTTTTTAAAGCTGTAGTTCTGGGAAGAAGGTTGAAAGCCTGGAATATAAAACCTATCTTTCTGTTTCTAATATCAGCGAGTTCATCGTCATTTAACTTGCTGATATCTTCACCGTCAAGAATGTATGAACCATGCGTAGGCGAATCCAGCGCTCCAATTATGTGCATAAGAGTTGATTTTCCGGACCCCGACGGTCCCATAATTGCGATGAATTCCCCGCCCGCGACATTGAAAGAAATATCGGAGAGAGCTACCGTTTCAATCGAATCATTTTTATAAATTTTTGAAATATGGGATACTTGAATCATATGAATCTATTGCCTTCGGGAATGTTCGGCCTTAAGGTCAAATAAGTTTATCTTCCGATAAACCTGGCTCCGCCAAAGCCTCCCGTACTGAAGACGGATCTTTGTTGATTACTGCCTGAAGTAGATGTGCCAATCGAAGTGACAACTTCATCTCCTTCGGAGAGGCCTGACACGATTTCTGTTTGACTATCTGAAGAAACGCCAACTTCGACATTAATAGTCTCCTCTTTCTTGTCTTTCATAACTCTTACAACTGCTTGGTTATTTTGCATCTGAATAGCAGAAGTAGGTATTAATAAGACGTTGTCTTTAACTTGGGTTATTATGTTTACAGTTGCCGCCATATTAGATAAAATTTGGTCGGAATTTGTATCGAGAGCGATTATCGCAGGGTAGCTGGTAACGTTGGTTGTTGTTGATCCGACTCGATCTATAGTTACTACACTTCCGGAAAAAGTTTTATCTGTGATGTTATCGAAGGTCACCGTTGCTTTTTGCCCAATCTTTACATTCGGAACGTCAATCTCGGAGATATCAACCGAAACGAGCGGTTTTCCAGATATTGTAATAGAGGCCACTCTTTGCCCCGTTCGGCTACCGCTTGAAAGAGTTTGGCTGGTTAAAGACATTCCCTCGGCTATGGCCAAACTAGTCAATGTTCCCGATATCGGTGCAGTTATAACCGGAGAGGTCAAACGATAGCTATAGTTTGAAGAGACCAAATTTGCCCGGGCATTTATTGTCGAATTATACGCATTATCTTTTGCTACTTCTGCTTTTGTTCTTGTTTCTTTCACTACCAAAGTTTCGTCGGTGTCATGACCCTTAATTTGGTCATATACAACGTCAAGTGATGCTTGGGCTGAACGAAGGCTGTTGTTTGCCGAGTTTAAGGAATTATTGGCACTAACTAGACTTGCATAAGCTTGTGCTTGATTCTGTTTCCCTTCCAAGTCAAGATCTATTTCCGCAATTTTTTGTCCTGTTGAAACTTCATCACCTTCTTTAACATAAACTTTTTTAACTATGCCACTAGCTTGGGTTGTAACACTTGTAACATTTGACGCAATGACGTTTCCCGAAGCGGAAACGGAAGAGACAATTGTCCCTTTCTCCGCTTTTGCGGTTTGGATTTCGGAGACATTAGACCTTGAACCCCTTGTATAGAGAAAGAAACCAAGGGTTAAAAGTATTAAGATTGCCAATATAACACGGCTTCGTTTTGCAATGATCCAACGAAGAGGAAATATAATTTTATCCATACTTCCGAAGTTTATTTATAAATACTGAGAGGAAGCTGAAAAAAGATTTAAAAAACCAACTTGAAGATTTTTACAATAGAGTGATTTTTGATTATGTTAAAAAAAATACCCCCCCGAGTATGACTCGGAGGATATCTTTTCTGGGGATGATAAATTTAATGCATCATCATGCCCATTCCCCCAAATCCTCCACGGTGTCCGAAACCCGTACCGAAAGGTCCTAAAAGAGGTAAATTAATCCCTTGCTCATCTACCCATGTCTTAAACTCTTCATGCATCGCTTGCATCTTTCCTTTTCTTTCTTCAGGCGTAAGATTTTCCAACTCTTCCATACTATTTTGCATTTCCTCGTGCTTATCTAAAATTGCTTCTTTTTGCGCTTCGGTTAATTTCCCTTCAGTCACCAAATCGTTTAACCTTTCAGCAAAATGGGCGTACATATCTGCACGTCTTTCATCCCTTTCCTCGTCAAAAACCTGTTCAACTTCGCTTACATTTAAATTAAACCGTTCAGCAATTTTTTGAACAATTGGTGGATAATTAGATGCGTCCTGTGCAGAAACATTGCTTGCCAAAATTCCGATTACCAAAACTGAAAGAGCTAATACTGTTGGTAAGCGGAGCTTGGCCAACTTCGTTGGTAAAATAATTTTCTTTTTTCCGCCAAAGACGGATTTCACTTCCTTCAACATATTTCTCACCTCCTTTCGGCTCGTCGTACCTTTAAGTGAAGACGGCCTTGTTATTTCACATATTGAAGAATAAACAATAATTCTGAGAAAAGGCTTAAAGAGGTTAAGCTGGAAGAATTACACGGAAGGTAGATCCTTTTCCGACTTCACTTTCCACTTTTATTTCCCCCTTATGAACATCGACAATTGATTTAGCAATCGAAAGGCCGAGACCATAGCCATCCGCCTTAGTTTTATTTCTTGAAGTGTCTGCCCGATAGAATCGGTCGAAAATATGAGGAATGTCTTTTTCCGCAATCCCGATTCCCTCATCTTTAATTACAATCACAGCATGTTTTTTCTGTTTTTTTAGACTTAGACTAATACTTTTTTCTTTTGGGCTATATTTAATTGCATTATTAATTAATATTGATATGAGTTCAACTAGGCTTTGCGGATTACCTTTGACAGTTACTTCCGATAAATCCTCTTTTACTTTTATCTTCTTATCCTTTGCCTGCGGTATGTTCCTTTCGATTGCTTGTTTTGTAGCTTCTGCAAGATCTGTTTTTTCCATTGACAAATCATTCCCATTTGATTCATAACGCGACAAAGACAGGAGATTGTCCGTAAAATATTTCATTTTGTCTACCTCTGCCAAATTACTTTTTAATAATTTTTTTGCATCAGCAAGTTGGAACTTCTTATCGCGGAGTGCTACCTCAACCTCGGTCTTCATTGAGGTTAACGGCGTACGCAGTTCATGAGAGGCGTCGGCAACAAAACGTTTTTGCTCATTAACAATCGATTCAATAGGTTGAAGCGTTTTGCCTGCTAAGAAATAACCTGCCGTGCCGGCAAGAATTAAGACTCCGCTATTAATAATTAGGAGTTGTAGGGCAAAACGGCGTTTGGCAAGATTTATAATCTCAAGGAATTCATCTGGCGGTGTTTCTTCTGGATAAATCATGAACGGTAAAATTCTCAAAAATCCGTCTCTATCTTGAATAACAACTCTTTGTTGAGGTACACCGTGTAATGCCTGGAATCTAAAACCCCGTCCAAGTTCTTTTGTAAAACCACGATAAACTATCAGGCTAAAAAAACCTGAGACAATCATAATTATGACCAAATACCAAAGAGTTAATTTAATACGAGCTGAATGAAACACGTTTATAAATTAATAATTAAGATCTAAAAACGAATAACCACAATTTTAGAGTTAATAATTATTCGACTTTAATTTTTATTTTTTCGTTCTTCATTATTAGCTAATTTTGTATCCGTACCCTCTTACAGTCTGAATTATATTAGGCTTTTTAGAAAACGGTCTGTCTATTTTATCGCGTAAGTAGCCAATGAAAACCTCGACGGTATTCGGAAGAATATCTGAATCATAATCCCAAACATTTTGGATGATCTGTTCCTTCGTAACAATCTTACCTTTATTGCGAAGTAAATATTCCAAAAGTGCAAATTCCTTTCTTGACAAATTGATATCATCCTTTCCTCTTTTTACTTCAAAATTTAAAGTATCCAAAATAATATCCTCTACGGTAAGTTTCGTCCCAAGCCCTTCTTTCGGCCTCCTTGTCAGAGCTTTAACTCTCGCGACAAGCTCTGTAAAAGCAAAGGGTTTGACCAAGTAATCATCAGCTCCTGAATTTAATCCTTCGACTTTATCTGCCAACTCGCCTTTGGCCGTAAGCATTAAAACTGGAGTGTGATTTTTTTCCTCTCTTAATTTTTTACAAATCGTTACACCGTCCATTTTTGGGAGCATCAGATCGAGTACTATTACATCGTAAGATTCCGTCGAAGCCAAATCATAACCTTCTTCTCCGTCGTAGGCGATATCCACTGCAAATGATTCCTGCTCAAACCCTCTTTTTATTGCAGACGCAATTTTGTGTTCATCCTCAATAATAAGGACTCTCATTAAATTTTCTCCTTTCTAATTTTAGAAAATTTAATTAGAAACCTTGCATTTTTGCTGACGCAAAAGTGTAATATTCTCATGATGCAATACTTTCACTTGGTACTAAATTATACTCCGAAGCTGAAAAGAAACTGAAAATTTCCTTTCGACCTTTCTCTTCCTGAAACAAAAGGTGTAGCCAGAAAACAAATATTTCTGTATGATCTTAGATATGAACGATAATGTTCTGGCTGTAGAAAATTTAACCGTTATCAAAAATAATCATAAAATTTTAGAGAATATAAGCTTTGACGTTGAAAAAGGTGACACGGTTGCAATAATAGGACCAAACGGAGCCGGAAAAACAACGCTTTTTAAAGCACTTCTTAATTTAATCCCTTACCAAGGAAAAATTGTTTGGATGCCAAATGTTAAGATCGGATATGTTCCTCAAAAACTTTATGTCGATAAGGATGTTCCTCTAACCACCTATGAATTTTTTAATCTAAAAGAAAAAAATCGTTCCCGTATTAAAGAGGCAATGGCGGCAGTGGGTTTGACCGAAGCCGTAAACCATGAACACAATGTCGAAAAGCACATTTTGCAAAATCGTCTTGGAGTTTTATCCGGAGGGGAACTCCAGCGCGTTTTAATTGCTTGGGCTCTTTTGGGAGATCCTGATATTCTTCTTTTCGATGAACCAACTTCAGGAGTCGATATCGTAGGTGAAGAAACCATTTACGTTATGCTTGATAGACTGAAGGTAGCCAAAAATATGACTATACTTTTGATATCTCACGAGCTGGAAATTGTTTACGAACACGCAACTAAAGTTGTTTGTATAAATAAAGAAAGAGTTTGTTTTGGCCCTCCTCGGAAAGTTCTGACTAAAGAAAGCATCGAAGCTCTTTACGGAGAGGAAGTCGGATATTATGGCCATGAACACCGTCAGCATCACGAGAATCCTTAAATGATACAAAGTAATTTACTGTTTTTAATAATTGTCGGATCATTCGTCGCCGCTTCATCGGCTTATATCGGCTCGATTATGGTTTTAAAAAGAATGTCTTTGGTTGGAGACGCCCTTTCTCACGTCGCCTTACCCGGAATGGCGATTGCGATTAGCTTTAATTTGTCGCCGATATTGGGAGGATTTGTTGCGCTGGTTATTGCCGTATTTGGAATTTGGTATTTAGAAGAACACTCAGAAACCTATCCGGATGCAATTGTAGGTTTATTTTTCACAACCAGCTTGGCAATTGGAGTTCTTATTACCGACCAACCCGATTTGTTGGAAGCACTTTTTGGAAATATCGAAAAAATAAATTTTACCGAAGGATTTATTACCATACTAATTTCTATCGTGCTTCTAACAACAGCTGTATTTTTGACTTCAAAAATTACAGCATCCTTGATTTCGGAAGAACTTGCCAAATCCTCGGGAATTAATACACGTTTGGTTAACTTGATATATCTTTTGACGGTAGGTGCCGTAGTAGCACTTGGAATTAGGTTTGTCGGAACTTTACTGACGGGAGCTTTAGTAATAGTGCCCGCAGTATCGGCAAGAAACATTGCGCGCGGAATGCGAAGTTATAATTTAATGTCAATTTTGTTCGGAGTCGTCTCTGCCTTTTTTGGAATAGCTATTGCAAATTACAAAGGATTTATGGTGGGACCGATTGTTGTTTTAGTTAGCATTGCAATATACGTTCTCACCTTTGTTGTTAAGTTACTACCGCTAAAGCTTAATCGTCAGAGATATTAAGTTTTTCTTTCTTCGCTGAAAAAGTTTTCGCTTTGTCTTCTGTATTTGTTAGAATTGATTATATGCGTTTAGTTGTGCAGCGAGTTAAAAATACATCGGTTTCGGTTAAAAAGGCTATTGTCGGAAAAATCAATGAGGGACTTTTTGTTTTGGTAGGGGTAAAAGAAACCGATTCCGAAAAGGAGGCGGAATTTCTTGCCGATAAGCTGATAAAACTTAGAATCATGTCGGATAGCCAAGGGAAAATGAACCTCTCAGTTAAAGACGTTAAGGCAGGTATATTAGTTGTTTCTCAGTTTACTCTTTACGCAGATACTTCCGGTGGAAATAGGCCATCCTTTGTCGAAGCGGCAGAACCTCAAAAAGCCGAAAAAATTTATAATTACTTTCTTACCGTTTTAAGAGACAAAGATGTTAGAGTTGAAACGGGAATATTCGGCAAATATATGAGTATCGAGACCGTCCTTGACGGACCCGTAACAATTATCTTGGAAAAATGAATTTCTTTCGCGACAAATTATTTTGGAAACAGGTGGGTAAACTTCTTGTAAAAGTGTATCTTATTTCTCTTACCTTATCTTTGAGTATTTTTGTTGGTACGGGAATTTATTCGGCAGGTTTTTCAGCCGGATTTAGCAAGGGTCAAGAAAATGCTCAGCAGTATTACGCCGGTCTTTTTGAAGATATCGCCAAACAAAAAAATAGCTCAATCGAAGAACCTGTTATTACACCTGTCACAGCGGAAGTAACCCCGACGCAGAAAAATGTAAGTTTAATCCGGAACGTCTCCTGGGGCGGGCCTGATCTTTGGCTGGCGGTGAATAAAAGAAGAGTTGAATTGGGTGTAAATCCCTTGAGGACCGGAGAGGAATTATGTACGATTGCGTCGATTCGATTAAATGAACTATTGGAATTAGGGAAGTTAGACGGCCATGAGGGATTTAGCAACATGTCCCAAAGACGTCCTGACTTAAAATGGATTTTTGACAAATATTCTGTAGTTGCGGAGTTTTTGGCTGCAGGGGCATCTACAGCAGATGAGACAGTATCGTTATGGGGAAACACGCTAGGGCATAGTAAGCTCCTGACTGGTGGAGAATTTGTTTGGGGCTGCATATATGCGCAGAACTCATTTGCTGTAGCCATAACGGCATATTGACAATTTGTCATTTGAATTTTGTAATTATTCACGATGTTTCCTTTACGTGATCAACAATCTACTCACAGATTTCCTTTAGTAACTTTTTTAATAGATCCTTAGACATTTTATTATAAGTTGGAAGTTGGCAAGAAAAAAAGGATAATGATTTGACAAAGTAGATATAATTATCTGAAGTGCCGATACCCCCAGAAATTAAAGCGATTCTTGACTTTTCTTCCGAAATTGAGCTGAAAAAGGATTACATAAAGAAACTGCCCACCCTTGATCCTCAAGAGTTTCCCGATGAATTGACTATAAAAAATATTCTCCAAGGTAACCACTACTTCGTTTTGCAAAGAATTTTAAGAGAGGCAGGATTAAAAGATGGCGAGCGTAGAGGAGTAAATCATATGTTGAGAATTGCAGGTTATATAGACGATTACGAGTTAACATTAGGCATTATAAGAGAGTTAGCTTTAGAAGATTTACAGAAGGCTAGAGAACATTTAAATGAAGGCCGTGCTTACTCGCAAATCCCATCAGTTAGAGCTTTGGTTGTTTTAAAAAAATTGTGTGGCTCTAAAGAGAATTTTTAACCCCCCCCATATTATTAGAAAAGTAATTTTTCTTTTTTCAAATTTCTACTTCTAACAACTAGTCAATTCATCTTGACTAGCTTTTTTCTAAATCCGTTATTACAATTCGATCAAATGAAACAGCTACATCCTCTGCAGCTTAGGATACTCAAGAAACTACTTTTTGCGCAAGATTTGAGATTTTCAGAGTTAAAACCCAGAAGAAATGTTGAAAATAATCTGTTTGTTTTTCATTTAGATAAACTGATAAAAGCTGGTTACATCGGAAAGAAAGATAGTAAATATCTTCTGACGGATAAGGGTAAGGAATTTGCAAACCGCATTGATACAGACAGGCTTTTTATAGAGTTGCAATCGAAGCTTTCTGCTTGGATTTGTTGTACGAGAATAAAGAACCGGTCTAAACAATACCTTATCTATACCAGGTTAAAGCAACCTTTTTATAGTTGTCAGGGATTTATGTCCGGAAAGGTGAGATTTGGGGAAAAAGTAATTGGCGCTGCAAAACGGGAGTTAAAAGAGGAAACTGGTTTAGAAGGAAATCCAAAAGTAATATCAATTAAGCACTATTTAGTGTTTGATAAATTAACCAAAGATCTTTTAGAAGATAAATTTATGTTTTTATGTCTTGTTGAAAATCCTAAAGGAAAACTGAAGGCTAATAAAGAGGGGAAGTTTGAGTGGGTCGATGAAGGAAGTCTTGAAAGTTATGTAACAAATCATTTTGAGAGTTACTCAGTGTTTAAAAAGCAGATAGAAGAAATAAAGAGTTTTAATGGATGGTCAAGTTTTGAAGAGATAGTTCATTTTAGTGTGAAGTTCTGATGAAATATGATGAGAGAAAATCCAAAGTCAGATAAAGAAGCCACACCGGTTATTAAAAGAAGCCCTCAAGAAATTCAGGAAAGAATAAAGCAGCTAGATAAGTTAAGTAGCTTTTACAGTGGCATTGCCTATCTTGATAGTAGCTTTTATAAAAAATCCGGGTATGCCTACCGTATAAAAAGAGAGTTAGAGTGGGTTTTGAGTGGTGAAGAAGTGTGGATAGAAGAAGACCTTTAGTATTGTATTATTTAAGAAGTTTCTCTTTTTTCAAGAATTCTTCAAGCTTTTTCTTGGTTGTGAATTGTCGGCCGATAGAAACAAACAGCCGGTTAGTTTCACTCCAGTATTTCTTCGTTAAAATCTTATTGACAGCAACTCTTAGAAGCTTGATACTTATTAAAGAGAGCATGTTAGGTGCACTTTTTATACGCTTACGACAAAATAACAGTAATTTACTCCCCTTATTGTCTGTTTTACTGCTTGCGATGTCTTTATTGATATTCGTTAATTTGACCAGTCAAAAACAAGAACTTGGAAGCAAAGCAGCAATAACGTTAGTTAACCCCTTTATACAAAAATCCTCACCAGCTTATGTTTCTGGGGAACTGATAGTTAAGTTCAAACCAAATACTGTACCCATAAAACTGAATCAACAAGCGGTTGCAAGTGGTAAGAGTTTAGATACTAGCTCTGCATCTTTCACAAGTTTAGATGTAAATACAATCCCAAAATCACTGTCGGCGCTGAATAAAAGTCAAAAAATAATTACGATAGAGAAGGTATTTAAGCAGTTGAATATTAAAGCGCCCTCATCTACGATTATTGATCCACTTCGAACATATAAGGTTTCTATTGGAAGTGGATCTGTAATTACGGCACTGCGTTATTTATCAAATTTTTCTGAAGTCGGATATGTAGAGCCAAACTTATTACTCAAAGCAAGTGTTTTAAGTAACGATCCTTATTATGTTGATCAAACTCCTCCAGCTCCTGAGAGAACTCTTGCTCCAGGTGCCGGTGGTTGGAATCCTTCCTTTGATTATCAATGGGCTTTGAAGAAAATAAATGTTGAGCCGGCTTGGTCCAAAACCCTTGGCAGTTCCGGAATTACAGTGGCTGTTATCGATACTGGGGTTGATTATAACCATCCTGAATTAACAGAGAGAGTAATAAATGGTCATAATTTTGTAGTCAATAGTGAAGATTCGATGGACGACAATGGACACGGCACACACGTATCGGGAATAGTTGGAGCCAAAGGGAATAATAGTTTGGGAATCGCTGGAGTTAACTGGGTCAGTAGGATTCTTGCGGTTAAAGCATTAGATAGTGGTGGAAGCGGAAGTATAACAAATTTAGCTGCTGCGATTGATTACGCGAGGAGTAATGGCGTAAAGGTTATTAATGCCAGTTGGGGTGGGACCGGAAGTAGTCAAACTCTAAAAGATGTAATTGATTCAGTGACAAACTCCGGGGTAATTTTTGTTGCAGCCGCAGGTAATAGTGGTGCTGATTCGCGATATACAATACCAGCAGGATATCGAAATGTGATTTCTGTCGGTTCTTCAGACGTTTCGGACCAAACCAGTGACTTTTCCAATCGAATAGGAATAGATTTTGTCGCCCCGGGAGGTGATTCATCAAATACTGATCCCCAAGGTCTTAGTTTCCGAAACATATTGTCATTAAGAGCTCATAATACTGGGAATCTTAATCTGATAATAGGTACAGATTATTTACGGCAAGCAGGTACTTCTATGGCTGCTCCGTTTGTAACCGGAGCAGTCAGCTTGCTCCTTAGCCAAAATAATCAACTAACCTTAGAAGAAGTGAGAGGTTTACTTCGGCAGACCGCTTATAGATTTGATAAACCTATTTGGAGAAGCGATAGGGGTTACGGCAGGATTGACATTGGTAAGGCAATTTCTCAACCTGTTACCGGAGTTGCAAGGATTCAGAAGCCAGATGGTGTGACTATAAGTGGTGATCAATTACCTATTACCTTTTTGGCCTATGGGAAATCGTTTACTGGTTGGGTGATAGAGTATGGGATAGGGAATGATCCAAACAGTTGGAATCTGTTAAGTCAAAGCAGTACTTTAAATACTGTTGCACAGACTGTAAACGCAAATATTTCAATATTGACAGCAAATAATACATATACAATCCGATTAAGGCTGGCGGGAAGTACTAATACAATAGTGGAGGATAGGATTATTGTAGCAAAGTCTCCACCTATAAAATGGAGTTTTTCTGTTCCAGGAGGAAGCTTTTATTTAACGCCTGCTATTTCTGACATAGACGAGGATGGGAAAAAAGAAATAATAGCTGCCTCTAATTTACCGAATATGTTTGTAATTAATTCCGATGGGTCTTTAAGAACCACAATAAATTTAGGGAACGAAGTAGCATACAGAAGCTATGGATCACCAATAGTGGCTACAATTTTACCCCAATTAGGTAAAAAACAAATTCTAATAACTACCACCGCCGGTGTTTCCGGTTCTGACGACGGACATCTACGGCTTTTTTCTGCTTCAGGAAACGAATATATTGGAGATGGATGGCCAGTAAATTTAGGTATTCTTGCTGATGCAGGAAGACCAATTCCTCCTAGAGTTGTAGATATTGATGGTGACGGTATGAATGAGGTTCTGATTGGCGCTGGTAATAAAATCTACGTATTGGACTCCAAGGGGTTACCTAAATCAGCAGCTTGGCCTAAGGTTATAAATGGTTATTTAGCTAATACAGTTTATGCTGGAAAATTCTTTGAACCTAATTCGAATGTTTTACAAATATTATCGGCCAATGACCAAGGAAATATTAATATCTTCGACGTTCAGGGAAACCAAGTTTCCGCCTTCAACATTCCCTCTTTTTCAGTAAGTGGTTGGAAAATTCCTCCAGCCGTGTCGATGGCTGATTTAGATAGTGACGGATTACAAGAAATTATTATTAAGAATTATTCCACAGGTGGTGACATTTACACAGCAGGTCAAACAATTTCTGTTTATAAGGCTAATGGAACTAAATTATGGGAAAGGAACATAGCTCCCGAAGGATTTAATTCTACTTATCCAATGCCAATAGTTTCCGATATAAACGGAGACGGTTCAAAGAAAGTTATTGTCAGTGATTTAAGTGGCCTTTGGGTATTTGATAAAGACGGAAAGGATGTTACGAATTGGCCATTCTATTCAAGAAATGAAATACTTAATTTTGTTACTGCGGATTCAGACGGTGACAACAAACTGGAGATTTACTATTCACAATCATGGCCTCCCGCTCTTGGCGCTTTAGATAACGGTATTGAGAAATTTAGTTTTCCTATATTTGAGACGTTCGTATTATTTGATCCACCGGCTGTATATGATATAAATAGCGATAACCATTTGGAGATGATTATCGCTTTGCCTTTCGGTGGACCCCTTCGGGCTTACGATCTTGGATCTAGCAAGTTAAATTACAAATTCAGAACAGGTTGGCCGCAGTTTCAGTTTGATGAGAGTCGAATTTCGGAAGATGGTATCTGTTTGAAATTACTTTGTGATATTAATCGTGACGGGATAGAAAATTTGAGTGATGGCAGTTTTTTTAGAAGTTGTTTTCTTAAGTCCAACCCACTGGGTGCTTGTCGCACTGCCGACGTAGGGGGTAATGGGACGGTCGGCGATGTTTGTAATGGTTATATATCAGTGGTGGATTTTTCTTTAATATCAACAAAATGTCCGCAAATTTTTCAGACTGTGACTCCTACGATTATGCCTTCTGCTACACCAACACCCACATTGAGTCTAACGCCAACTCCATTGCCAACAAATAGTCCAATACCTTTTCACCCACTCTAACTCCCTCTCCTGTGCCAACTTCAGCATCATCTTGCCCCTTACCCCCCCGATGTATGTCGCAAGGGTTGTTGTGCAAGTTATAGTAATCCTTGGCAGGAGTATCACTTGTTGCTTAGGGATAGGCCGCTCCTGTTATACAGAATAGCCTTATAGAAAATACTTTTTTCATATTAACATTTCTTTTTTCAAAAACTCCACGAGTTTTTTCTTGGTTGTAAACTGACGGCCAATGGAAACAAACAGCCGGTTAATTTCATTCCAATATTTTTTGGGTAAGGTTTTGACCAATTCTTTTTCAGTATCTTCAGGCGTTTTTGTTTTAACCCAGCCTAAAAGATTACTAATTTTATGAACATGGGTATCAACCGCAATTGCCGGGATTCCGAAAGCTCTATTCAAAACCAAATTCGCGGTTTTTCTCCCCACTCCTTGTAGTTCCATTAATTCGTCTCTGGTTTTGGGAATTTTTCCTCTATAGCTTTCAAGGACTGTCCCCGCAAGCGCCTTTAAATGTTTCGCTTTAGTTTTGTAAAACCCCACAGGATATATCAAATTTCGAATTTCTAATTGATCTAATTGACCTAATTTGAAAATATCTGGAGCGACTTTGAATAGTTTCTTTGCCGCTTTATGGGTTACCTCATCTTTGGTGCGTGAAGAAAGAATTGTGGAAACAAGTGTTTTATAAGGATTTTTTCCGAAGACTTCCAGAGGGACGGTATTATAATATTTCCTAAATATTTTAAAAACTCTATTGTAGTTTCTCACCTTTAAATACAAAAGGGCCTCCACCTAAGAGGAGTACCCTTTCGTAAACTGTTCAAGCGAAGATCTAATTAGCCTCCGATCTTGAACATAGTCGTGCCGCAAACTTCACAAACAGCCTTGGTAGCTGGTTTTCCATTTTTCATTGTAACCTTCTGATGATCTTTACCTTCTCTTTTTGTGCGGCACTTAACGCAATACATTGACATCGACTCTTCACCCCCTCTCCAAGGACAGAAATAAATTTTACAAAACTAAGTATAAGCGAAGCTTGCTTTTCACTTTCGTTCAAAGTAAGCAAAGCTTGAAATTAGTTTTGCTAATCACAAAACTAAGTATAGCACCAGTTCTGAACCTAAAATGAAGCTAGCTATAACTAGACTCCTAACAAGATCTTTCTTAATCGTGCTCAAACTACTAGTATTTGCCGAAATGTTGGATGATTCATAACTTGTACTTTTAACTTTTTCGGTCTTTTCGCTACTTTTAAATTCCCTCTTGACATCAGCTTCAGAAGGCGTTTTTTTAGCTTCGTATACTACCGAATGAGGGTTTGGTTCCCAACTCATGGTGAAGGCATGTTTCGCGCCCTCTTTTTGTTTTCTGGTTCGTCTTTTTGCCATCGGGGTTATTATAGCAGATCTCAAGAAAAACACGGGCTTTAGCCCGTGAATGAATTGAGCTCTGATATGTCGTCCTCCTTAGGGAAAGCCTGCCCTTCTGGGCGAGGAGGACGTCATAATACACTTATTGACCCCGCACCAAATTAGCAGAAAATATTTATCTGATTTCAGCTTGCTGTCGTTTAATATCAGACTTTTAGTATTGGCTCCGATTCTAATTAATGTTCTGAACATATTTTTTAAAATCAGTTGCTAACTTGGTGCGGGGATTGACTGGTGATTTTCAACATGCCAAAATGTTTGGGTTTGAATGGATGCACAAACATTATTATTTTTGATTTATAGTGCTTGGCTTGCGGGACTCACTTTTATTGCTGTTTGGATTTTTATTTACTTCAAAAGGCTTACTAAGGATATTGATAAGGGAAATTTAATAACGCTTCTCGGAAAGATCGTAAAGCAAGACGAGATTAAAACAGAAAGTATAAGAGAGCTTGAGAATAAGATAAAAAAGCTCGAGGAAGCTGGAGAATTTCACGTTCAGAAGATGGGGGTGGTTAGGTTTAATCCGTTTTACGAACTCGGTGGGGATCACAGTTTTGCCGTTACTCTTTTGGACGGACGAAACAGCGGGTTTATAATTACAGGGTTACACGCGAGGGAAAGGACAAGGATTTATGTCAAGGAGATTAAGGGCGGGAAGGTGAAACATAAACTTTCGAGTGAGGAAGAAAAATCCCTTCGTATAGCTCTAAAATCAAATTAGAAAGTAATTATGCTTCTTGCACGACACTTGAAAATAAAGGTAACATATTAAGATACTCGGAAGGACTGATATGAAAAGTTTAGGCAATAGTTTTTCAAAATATTTTACTTCGAAAAAAGCAATACTTTTTTTTAGTTTTGTTGGAATTTATCTTTTATCAACAGGAGCATCGTTAGCAATTTTTTCCTATTTGAAAAAAGAACCGAATTTGACTACTGCTTCACCGGGGGGTTTAGAAGGAAGCAGATCAAAAATAAGCCAATTGCCTAAAACAGAGGAGTGTCCGATAAACGGCCTTATGTTTTCAAAACCTGAGGAGGAAATTTGGCTGGAAAGACGGCCCATCGTTTCGGTTATCGAAAACCATCTGGATGCAAGACCCCAATCAGGGTTATCCAAAGCGGATTTAATTTACGAAGTTGTTGCAGAAGGAGGTATAACACGGTTCCTTTCAATATTTTATTGTAATAGTGCGGCGCAGGATGTACGAATAGGCCCGATTAGAAGTGCAAGAATCTATCTTATAAATTGGGCTACCGAGTACGGAGACAGTCCGCTTTTTGTTCATGTAGGAGGAGCCAATAGTATTTGTAAGACCTGTCCGGGTGGAGTGAAATTTAGAGGTGACGTTGCTAAGGAAGTTTTGGCGCTTGAAGAGTTGATAAAGCTCGGATGGCGCTATTCAAGCGGCAATGCTCTTGATGCCGGAGCAAACGCGGGTTTTCCGGTTGTTTGGAGAGACTACGAAAGGATTCCGGGTGCCGCAACTGAACACACCTATATGGGTTCAACGGATAAATTGTATAACCTTGGAATTGAGCGTGGCTTTGGATATAAAAATGGAGATGGTAAAGCATGGGATGAGAATTTAATAAAATGGAGATTTGTTGACGATAAACCACTTTCAACGCCCACGGCAACAGAAATTTCATTCGAATTTTGGAGTAATAAACCTGATTACAGCGTAACCTGGAAATACGACAGTAAAAATAATACATATCTTCGCTTTAATGCTGATAAGCCTCACATCGACATGGATACGAATGTGCAACTTTCGGCTAAAAATTTGGTTATACAGTTTGTTCCTGAACGAGGACCGGTTGACAAAGAGGGCCATATGTTTTATACAACGATTGGAGAAGGAAAAATAATTGTTTTCCAAAACGGAGATGTTATTCAAGGAACTTGGAAAAAGGTGAGCCAAACATCGAGGACGAAATTTTTCGACGAACAAGGAAAAGAAATAAGTTTTGTAAGGGGAGTCACTTGGATAGAAGCGGTTCCCAAGGGAAATACAATTAAGTACTAATTCTCCCTACTGCCTCAGAAATATACATGGCTGACTTATCAGACATTATTACTTCAAAAGTAAGAGTAAAAGTCCTGGATTTGTTTTTATCGAATATTAAGGAAATTTATCACGTAAGAGGAATAGTGCGTGAGATTGGGGAGGAGATAAACGCAGTAAGACGTGAACTTGCCCGCCTCGAAAGTGTTGGGTTACTCCGCAAAGAAGGAAGGGGAAATAGGGTTTACTATTCTCTACGCACGGAGTATTCTCTTTTTGGCGATCTTTTATCGATAGTTGCGAAATCGACAGGGCTTGGAAGTGAAATTCATGAGAATAGAAAAAAGATCGGCAAGGTCAACTTCGTCATGTTCTCAGGTAAGTTTGCTCGAAGAAAAGACAGAAGGAAAGAGGACGAGGTGGATATACTGGTAATTGGAGATATTGTACTTCCGGAACTCGCGGCAGTTATCAGAAAAGAAGAATCGAAAAGAGGGAAAGAGATTAACTACACTGTTATGAGCAGAGAAGAATATGATTTTAGAAGGAAAAGACGGGATCCCTTTCTCCAGGGAATTCTTTCCGGAAGCCGCGTGATGATAATTGGGGACGAAGAGGAACTTGTAGGATAGAAATTATGTCTCCTTTAAAAAAAGTCATAGTTATTTTTTTATTAACCCTCGTTGCGGGATATATAAGCTTGCCTAAACAAGTTCCAATAAGATTTAAAATTGGCTCACTTAACATTGACGCAAAATTGCAAAGATTTGATCCGGACTTCTCTATCGGAAAATTTAAAATCAAAAAGAATCTCGATCTTGTTTTGGGTTTAGATTTAGCCGGAGGAAGCCATCTTGTTTTTGAAGCAGATAGCGGCGGTATAGACCCTGGTAAAAGAAAGGTAGCAATTGAAGCGGTAAGAGATGTCATCGAGCGGCGGGTTAATCTCTTCGGAGTTTCCGAACCGAATGTTCAAACTTCATCTTTTGAGGGTAAAGATCGAATTATTGTAGAACTGCCGGGTGTAAGGGATACATCGAAAGCAATTGACATAATTGGAAAGACGGCGCAACTTGTTTTCGCAGAAGTGGGAACCGACGAAAAACCGGGAATATTTCCGACCGATTTGACGGGAGCAAGCCTTAAAAATGCGCAGGTAGTCTTTGATCAGACTGCCGGGACTCCTTCGGTTTCAATAGAGTTTGATGAAGAAGGTGCTTCCAAATTTGCCGCATTAACAAAAAAAAACTTGGGGAAACAACTTGCTATTCTTTTGGATAATCAAGTAGTTTCTGCTCCGGTTGTGCAGGAGGAAATTACTGGCGGTTCAGCCAGAATTACCGGAGAGTTTACGATTGATGAAGCTAAAAATTTGGCGATCCAACTAAATGCGGGAGCTCTCCCGGTATCAATAAAACTTATTGAGCAAAGGACGGTCGGCGCGACATTAGGAGCGGAATCTATCGAAAAAAGCGTTGAAGCAGGTTTAATTGGAGTCTTAATGGTTTTTCTTTTTATGATACTTTCCTATGGAAAATTGGGTCTTATCGCTGATGTTGCCCTCGTTGTTTTTGGAGTTTTAACACTTTCCCTTTACAAGCTTATTCCTGTTGTTCTTACCCTTCCCGGAATAGCCGGATTTTTGCTTTCGGTAGGGATGGCAGTGGATTCCAATATTTTAATTTTTGAGAGATTCAAAGAAGAAAGAGAAAGACGCGACTATGCAAATGCGCTGGAAGTTTCTTTTGGTCGCGCTTGGGATTCGATTAGAGATGCTAATATCGCGACCTTAGTTACGGCATTTGTTTTAGCAAATCCTTTTGACTGGTCGTTTTTGCATACATCCGGCCCTGTTCGGGGTTTTGCGATAACTTTATCTTTAGGAATAGGAATCAGTTTATTTACAGGGATTGTAGTTAGCAGAAACTTGTTGAGGGTATTCATAAAACAGAAATAAAGTAATAAAAAACTAAAGAGAATAGTGATTTTTTACTCTACTCTCTATATTATTTTAGTTCTGTATTCTTGAAATTATGGATTGGATGAAATATAGAATTATATATTTTGCCTTATCGGCAGTAGTTATTATCGCCGGGGTTTTTAGTTTGTTTAAATGGGGACTAAATCTTGGACTAGATTTTAAAGGCGGATCGGTTACTGAATTTCGTTTTCAAAATCAAATTCCTGAAGAAACGGTCAAGGCCGGTCTCGAAAAAGACGGATACAAAGTTTCATCTATCGAGGCAATAGGAGAAAAAACCTATATATTTAAGTTGCCTCCATTGAGCGAAAATGAAAAAGAGGCTTTTGAAAATTCTTTAAAAAAGAATCTAAATTCTGACTTCGAAGAATTAAGATTCGAAACCGTAGGTCCGTCCATTGGACCCGAGCTAATAAGAAAAACAATTTATGCGATTATAATTTCCGCCGGGGCTATTCTTCTTTGGGTTGCATATCAGTTCAAAAGTATAAAATTCGGCTCCGCCGCGATATTGGCGATGTTTCATGACAGTTTGGTTTTGGTCGGATTATTTTCTCTCTTCGGGCATTTTTGGCAAGCAGAAATCGATTTTTTGTTTGTGACGGCACTTTTGACGATTCTTTCCTTTTCTGTTCATGATACCATTGTTGTCTATGATCGGATTCGGGAGTCACAAAGAAAATTCGGAGGAAATTTATATAGTTTGGCAAATAAAGCCACAACTGAAACAATGGTACGTTCTTTAAACAACTCTTTTACAATTATTTTCATGCTGGTTGCGCTTGTCCTTTTAGGCGGATCAACTTTAAGATGGTTTGCCGTAGCGCTTTTGATAGGAACAATTTCAGGGACGTATTCTTCTCCTTTTGTTGCGGTTCCAATTTTGGTAACCTGGGATGAAATTGTGCTTGCGATAAGGAACAAAAGACCAACTAAAAGTAACTTAAGCTTGAATCCTTTTAAAAATAAGTTATGACATTCTCCCCGCACTTAAGTGCGGGGTTTCTTTTCTAAAAGAGAATGACATATAAGCAGAGCTTGGCCAAGTCAGACTTGGTCAGAGTTCAATTCATCTCTGGGCTTTTAGCCCAGAGTATTCTTGAAATCTGTTATAATACCTCAATGTTAGAAAATTTGTTTAAGAAAATAACAGGTAAAGACTTTGAAGAGAAAAGAGTTAAAGCTCATTTTTTCAGAACTCCTCGAGAATTTAGAAATCTTAAAGATTTTCCTCCAAGTAATTTTATTATAGGACTAGATGATAGTTCATTATTTTTTCATATAGCAGGGGCAGCGAGAGATAGTTTTACAGCGCTAGATGATCCGGAAAGAGCCGGGAAATTTCTCGAAATTTTAAAAAGTGATTTTTGGGATAGTTATGTTAAGAGTGGGAAAGTTGATCCGAGAGAGAAAGTAGCCAACGCAATCGCATTTATAGTTAAAATCGACGATGTTCCTCTAGAAGGGGAAAGGCCATTTTTGGATTTTTGTAAGGAAAAGGGAATTGATGTTACAGACGATTTGATCAAAGAGAGTATGACGAAATTTAAGAAACCAGCATAGCGTAATTGTTACAGATTATTAAAGGATATTAAATTTCCCCATAATAGATGAAACCGCGCTATTTTAAATTTATTCTCTTCCTGATACTCGTTTCTTCGATTCTATTAAATGTTGGTTTACTCAAAGAGAAATATTATTCTTCGAAATCAAACCGGATTGATGAAAAGAAAATAAATCAACCGACTTTATCAAGTGAAGAAAAACAAAAAGACGTTTTATCGGAGAATAAAGATAGAAATTTATTTTTGGTAACTAAAGTAATTGATGGGGATACGATCAGATTGGAAAATGGAGAAGTTGTTAGGTACATTGGAATTGACACGCCCGAAATTTCAAAAGGTAAAGAGTGCTTTGCTGATGAGGCGAAAAGGAAAAACGAAGAACTGGTTTTAGGAAAAACCGTTCGTTTGGAAAAAGACATATCCGAAAGGGACAGATATAATCGCCTTTTGCGTTTTGTTTATGTTGATGACCAATTCGTAAATGAGATTTTAGTTAAGGAAGGATATGCCCTGGCTTATACTTATCCGCCGGATGTTAAATACTCGGAATTATTTAGAAAAACAGAGCAGGAAGCAAGAGAAAATAACCGAGGGCTGTGGGGAGAATGTATACAAAGTTTAAGTGCAAGTCCAAGTTTAAGAAAAGAAAATATTACTTCTGCCGATAGTGAGAGCCAAAACTTGAACTTAGACTTAGACTGTTCTTCTAATAACAAATACAACTGTACGGATTTCAAAACTCATGCTGAAGCACAATCAGTGTTCGAGGCTTGTGGCGGATCGGGAAATGATATTCACCGGTTAGACTCCGACGGCGACGGGGTTGCCTGTGAAAGTCTTCCTTAACGATTTTTTACTCTTTTGCCGCTTGAGTAGAAGCTGGTAATTGAAAGTGACTACCTAAAGTTTGCTCTGATGATTTTTGATCGTTCTCTGGAGCGTTTTTAAGTAATCCACCTTTTTGTAAAATATTTTTGATCGCATTCCGAAACAATCCCTTTCTAGTCTCAGAATCTAATGCTGCCAAACCTGGAGGAATTTCTACTCCTGATGCTTTTATCGGACCTGAATCTGAAAAAAGTATCACTCCAGGAAGTGTGTTTTCATAGTCAGAAGATACTCTCCGCATGACCACACCGATCCTACCAAGATTATTAATTCTGATTGTTTCCTGCCATAACCAGTTTTGAGATGGTTCATACTGGTTAACTATGGTATCTCCCCACTTACCTCCTTTTCTCCTGAAGCAGCTAACCGAAAATCTGTCAAGGGTAAATTGATACAGTCGTGACCGATTTACTAAATATTCTTAATAGCTAATAAGGTATACGGGAAGTTCTCAATCCTCCAAGCGCAGGCCGAAGGCAAGCTTGGTGGTGTGAGAAGGGAAGGGAAGATTGTAATATGAAAGTAAAATGGACGTTCGG
>Ga0214473_10000686_pt1 | contig 47029 bp, 47 predicted proteins | sample RVTome_7_FD_203509 | JGI IMG/M metagenome (GOLD analysis project Ga0214473, IMG submission 203509) | Soil microbial communities from uranium-contaminated site in the Upper Colorado River Basin, Wyoming, United States - RVT98D197 | ecosystem: Environmental > Terrestrial > Soil > Contaminated >...
CTGAGAAGTTCGTCCAACTCCGATCCTAATATTTCTCTGACAGTCATATGTCACCGCCTCACTTGTTACTATACGAAAAAATTTGCTTGATACGACTCTTATAGCACGTTACATTTTGCAGCTATCATCTTTATCAAGAAATATAGAAATCCAGCAAAAAATCAAACCTATTGCCACGCCACCTTTGCAGAATCGCGCTTCACGAGCCGCTGATACCTGACCTTCTGGTACCCGAGGGTCATTGCCCCGAAGCACCGGTGATCCCGGGGGATGCCCAGCCATTGCCTGATCCGGCGGCTGCTGTTTACGGCGTTCTGAAGGTACCCATTGAAGCAGCACCCCACCCCCAGCGCGTGGGCCATCAGCGAGCAGTTATAGAGGGCCAGCGCGCAGTTAAAGGCCGAACTGGTGTCCCACGATTCGGCATGAACCACCATCACTGCCGGCGCGCCGTAAAACAAGCAGTCTTTACCCTGGTCCATCAGCTCCTTGGCATGCTCGAGCTTGGGGATGGATTCCTGCAGCTGCTCGACGAGCCTGCTGCCGGCGAACACCCTTAACAAGAAGGCACCGAACCGCCCCCGTACCAGTCTAAAGATCCGTTCGTAAAAGGAGATGGTCATGGTCCGTAGCTGGTCGATCTTCGCGGGAGTAGTCAACACCATGTAGCGCACGTTCTGGCTATTGCTTCCGGTTGGGGCATACCTGCCGGCGTCGATGATCCGCTCCAGTGCGTTTTTGGACAAGGATTTGTTGCGATAGTTCCTCACGGATCGCCTTTCGCGAAGCAGTAACATGAGCTTCTCGGCGGAGACGGCTGGCCCCGATCCCGGCCGCGGGCCTTTCCCGACAACAGACGCCTCATGCAGAATCGCCTCCTCCGGGCAGACAGCCCCGCAGTGCCCGCAGCCGATGCACCAATCACCTCTCACAACCGACGCCTTGTCGTCCGTCATCTCGAAGACAAAGGCCGGACAGGCCGCAACGCACTGGCCGCAGCCCGTACACCTTTTTCTTATCACCTCTGGCGGAGAATAGATGCGTCTCATCGTGTTGGCCCTCCTCAAGCCATATTCGTTGACAAGGCGCCCGGCCTTGCGTCCTGGCAAAATAGCGCCGGTCAATCACTGACTGAAAAAGATGCAGCAGCCACTATCTAATAATATAACGCTACTCCCGAAGCAAGCAAGATTCTTTATGGACCTATCAAAAAAAAGAAATAATAATCTTGCTTTAGGGGGTTGACAATATCCCTGTTTTCATAGATATATTATATGCGCCTGGAAGCGTGTAAGAAAAGCCCCTTAAAACCCTTGGAGGGTAAACATGGGTTCTTTTCGTTGTTGGATCGGCATCTCCCTTCTTTTTTTGCTCATATCCTCTCAATCTGCCTGCCTTTACAGTAAAAAGGCAAGGGTGGGCACGGCGGCATTGTTGGTAGAAGATGTCGCCAAGGCCGCCTACAAGCAATCCGACCTCAGGCTAATCAGAGAAGGCATGCCTGCCTATCTCATGCTGCTGGACGGCATGATCGAGGCATGGCCGGATAATGAGCGGTTGCTCATCGCCGCGGCCCAGGCCTATTCGTCCTTTGCCTCGGTCTTGGGGAGAGATCAGGACAAGGAATATACGCTCCTGCTCACTGGGAAGGCGCGTGCATACGCCCTGCGATCCCTGGTCCAACGGGGATTCAAAGATCCTATAAAGAGCTCCTTTGATGATTTCAAAAAGGATGTGCAGGCCACCGGTAAAAAAGACGTCCCCTATATCTTCTGGGCTGCGGGCTGCTGGGCAAGCTGGATCATACTCAATCTGGATTCCGTAGAGGCCATGGCCGAACTCCCTAGGGTGGAGCTGATGATACGCCGGGCCCAGGAGCTCGACGAAGGATTCTACTACGGCGGTCCGGATCTCTTCATGGGGATATGGCTCGCCTCCAGGCCGGCCATCGCCGGCGGAGACCTCCAAAAGGCCCGGCAATATTTTCTGCGCGCCCTGGATCTCGGTAAAGGGAAATTCTTGATGGCCTACGTCTATTATGCAGACAACTACGCCCGGCGTGCCCTGGACAAAGACCTCTTCGTATCCACCCTGAAAAAGGTCTTGGAGACCCCTGCGGATATCTCCCCGGAATTGACCCTGGTCAATACCATAGCAAAAACCAAGGCGAAGGAATTGTTAAGCCGTGTGGATGAATACTTTGAATAGGAGAAAAACAATGCATGGACATACCCTGATCAAGAGCGTGGTCTTTGGCATCGTAGCCCTCCTGCTCTCCATCCCGGCAGCACAAAGTGCCGAGGAGAACATGGTGATTAAAATTGCCACCCTGGCCCCCGATGGTAGCTCATGGATTAAGACATTGAATACCATCAACGCGGAGGTGATGGAAAAGACCAAAGGCAAGGTCACGTTCAAGATCTATCCCGGGGGGGTGTTAGGGGACGAGAAAGACATGATGCGCAAGATGCAGATCGGACAAATACAGTGTGCAGCCGTGACTTCAGGAGGGCTCGCCGCACTCTATAAGGAGATCGATGTGATCCACATCCCCTTCTTTTTCCAAAATTATGAAGAGGTGGATTACGTCTTGAAAAAGATGAGTCCCTACTTTACGAAGGGACTTGAGGGCAATGGGTACTTCCTCTTGGGGTGGTCGGAGGCAGGGTTCAACTACCTGATGTCCACCCTCTATATCTCCAGTGTCAGCGACCTCAAAAAGGCGAAGGTCTGGATCTGGCAAGAATCGCCGATGGCCAAGGCCATCTTCAAAGAAGCCGGCGTAACAGCTATACCCCTCTCGGTCCCCGACGTCCTGGTCGGCCTCCAAACCGGACTGGTGGATGTGGTCTATGCCCCGCCGACAGGGGCCATTGCTCTTCAGTGGTTTACAAAGGTTAAATATCTCACCGATGTCCCGCTGTCGTATATGGGCGGCGGGCTCGTTGTCAGAAAGGACATATTTAAAAAACTGCCTCAGGCCTCTCAGAATATCATTCTCGAGAGCTGCCAACGAAACCTGAATCAATTAAAGACAATAACCCGGCGGGAGAATCAAGAGGCCATCAGGGTTATGCAGAACAATGGGGTGAAGATCGTGACCCCACCGCAAGACACAGTTGCTGAATTCAAGAGGTTGTCGGCGGCGGCACTATCCCATTTCACCAACCAAACCTTCGCCAAAAAGGCCTGGGAAGACGCCACCGCCAACCTCGAAGCCTATCGCAAGGGAAGGAGATAATGAATCACTGGGAGCGGGTAGATGCAATTATCGACCGGGTAGAGCAGACCCTTATCTCTATCCTGTTGAGCGTCATGATCCTCATCGCCTTTTTACAGATCGTCCTCCGGAATCTTTTTGCCACCGGTTTCACCTGGGGGGACCCGCTGGTAAGAAATCTGGTCCTCTGGGTCGGTTTTATCGGGGCCGCAATTGCCACGAGAGAGGGGAAACACATCAGCATCGATGTAGTATCGCAATGGCTGCCGGCCCGGGGGAAGATCTTCATCGAGGTCATAATCCAATTGTTCTCCTTTATCATCTGTGGGCTATTGACCTTTGCCGCAGTGAAATTCATCAGAAACGAGGCCTTGATGGGCAATATCACCTTCCTGGGAATTCGCGCCTGGATCCCGGAGATCATCCTTCCCGTAACCTTCGGATTAATGACCCTCCGCTTTGGCTTCCGATTCCTTAAAACCTTTCTATGGTCATAACTATTGACGTAACAGAAAAAGGAAACGAGTGATCATTCTCTTCAGTATTATCCTTCTTTTGTTGATGCTCTTGGGAGCACCAATCTTCGTCGTCATCTCCGGCCTGGCCCTCTTTTTATTATTCTCCGGCCAGATCGACTCCTCAGCCATGATCATCGAGATGCACCGGATGGCCACCACTCCCATCCTTGTCGCCATCCCCCTCTTCACCTTTGCGGGATATCTCCTTTCAGAGAGCGGGGCGCCCAAAAGATTGATCAGGGCCTCCGATGCAATCCTGGGCCGGGTGCCGGGCGGGCTCGCTATCATCGCCCTCATCACCTGTGCCATCTTTACTGCCTTAACCGGCGCCACAGGTCTTACGATCATCGCCTTGGGGGGGATCCTCTTTCCGGCCTTGCTCAAGGGGAAGTACCCGGAAAAGTTCTCCCTCGGGCTCCTTACCACCTCAGGGACGCTGGGCCTTCTCTTCCCGCCCAGCCTGCCCCTCATCATTTACGCAATAGTAGCGAAGGTGAGGATCGATCAGCTCTTTCTGGCAGGCCTCCTGCCCGGCATCCTGCTGGTAGTCTTGCTCTCCGCATTCAGCGTTCAGAAAGCCGTTTCCGCCGAAGTCCCCCGGGCGCGGTTTCATCTGGGCGAGTTACTCAAGGCATTAAGGGGAACGATCTGGGAGATCCCCCTCCCTATCATCGTATTGGGTGGCATCTACAGTGGATACTTTGCCATCAGTGAGGCTGCCGCCATCACGGTGGCCTATGTCCTGCTGGTCGAAGTAGTCATCTACCGGGATATCAAATGGCGCAAACTCCCCCAGATCATGCGCAAAAGCATGGTTCTGGTGGGCGGGCTCTTGATCATCCTTGGCGCTGCCCTCGGCCTGACCAATTATCTGATCGATGCGGAAGTCCCGATGAAGATGCTGAATTTTTTCCAAACCCATATCGCCAGCCCCATCTTGTTCTTGGTGGTGCTGAACTTCTTCCTCCTTGCCGTGGGCTGCACCATGGGTATATTCTCTGCGCTGACCGTCGTCGTCCCGCTCATCACCCCTATCGCCCTTGCCTACGGGATCCATCCTATTCACCTCGGCATTATCTTCCTTACTAATCTGGAGATCGGCGCATCGATCCCTCCGTTGGGGATTAACCTCTTCATCTCCAGCATCCGTTTCGAAAAACCGGTATTGAGACTTTATCTGGCCTCACTCCCTTTTATCGCCATCCTCTTGCTGGGTTTGGCAATCATCACCTACTTCCCCTGGCTGAGCCTCGCCTTGGTGAAGTAGATAGCCAACGAAAAAAACTCAATCTCTCTTTATCGGAAACGGAGACAATATGGTGGCATCGTTTATGCGCCATATGGTAAGATAGGACCGTTCCCATACCATGCAGTGCCGATAGATGAAGGGTAAAAAAATATCCATCAGCACGGAGGAGGCGAACGTGGCCAAGACGACCATTGAGCGACTCGGGGAATTAGGGCAGAGCATCTGGCTGGATTATATCAGCCGCCCGTTAATCACGAGCGGAAGGCTCAAAGAATTGATAGGCGTGGGTGTGACGGGCATGACCTCCAATCCTACCATCTTCGACCAAGCCATAAGCTCGGGCAGTGCATATGATGAACAGATACGGGGGCTCAAGAAAGCGGGGAAATCCGTATTTGAGATCTATGACGATATCACGATCAAGGATATCCAGGCGGCTGCGGATATCTTTAAACCCATATATGAGCGGACCAAAGGCCTCGATGGGTATGTCAGCCTGGAGATCAATCCGCAGCTGGCTTACAAGACACAAGAGACCATCGAGGAAGGGAAGCGATTGGCAAAAAAGGTAGACCGCCCCAACGTCATGTTTAAGGTTCCGGCAACCGATGCGGGATATAAAGCGATACAGGCATTGCTGGCTGAGGGGATCAACGTAAATATTACCCTGATATTCTCCCTGGAACAATACCGGAAGACGGCTGCTGCGTACCTGGCGGGTATCAAAAAACTCCTGCAGAACAAGGGCGATGCACGTCCTGTCCGTTCCGTGGCCAGCGTCTTTGTCAGCCGCATCGATACTGTCGTTGATACGCTCCTCGATAAGCTTCCGGAAAACAAGGAGGCTCTATACCTTACGGGAAAAGCGGCAAAGGCTAACGCAAACTTAATTTATTGCGCGTATGCCCAGATATGCGCCGGGGATGAATTCAAAGGGTTGAAAAAACAGGGGGCATCCGTTCAGAGGGTCCTCTGGGGCTCTACCGGCACCAAAAATCCGGCCTACAGCGATATCAAATATGTAGCCGAATTAGTAGGCAAAGATACGGTGAATACGGTGCCGGAAAAGACGTTGCAGGCATTCCTTGACCACGGCGTGATCGAGAAAACCTGCACCGCCGATGCCGCCGATGAAGCTCAAGAGGTTATCGATTCTCTCCAAAAGCTCGGCATCGACATCAATGATATCTGCGCGCAATTGCTCACGGACGGCGTTATCGCCTTTGAGCGCTCATTCGTTTCTCTGCTGGATGCCATAGAGAAAAAGACGAAGGGCATGTGAGAAGGCTGCCGTCTATGGCGCCAGCGTTTCACTGAAGCCAAGTCAGCGAGCTAGTATCATATCTCAAAAATAAACTCCATCCATATTCCCCTCAGATCCTCTCCCATGTTTCCCTCTCCCCAAGTCAGGGGGGAGAGGGTAGGGGTGAGGGGCCCCACTGAAAAGCAGTTAAAATATTGTTTTTATTGTAACCCCTCATCCTAAACCTTCTCCCCTTCCTAAAAGGGGAGAAGGAATATTTGGTACTAATAAAATGCAATTACGACACAGTCTGGGCCGGGGAGAGGGCGGGGGTGAGGGGAAGCGAGCATCGCTGCTTACGGCACAAAATGAACTTCAAGATTTACCAAACGGATTTATAGGACGCGACTTCGTTAAATATAGCAGCAGTGTCTCACTATACAAAAAATACAAAGGTAACAATAACAAACAGGGGCACGAGGATGCCGCATGACCAGAGCATGTAGCCGAAGAAGGAAGGCATCTTGACCTTCCGGTGTTCACAGACGACCTTGACCATGAAGTTCGGGCCGTTGCCGATATAGGTGTTAGCCCCCATAAAGACCGCCCCCACCGAAATCGCCTCCAAATATTTCACCGGGATCCCGATTATCTCTTGCGGCAGGCCTGTTGTGCGCGCAACCCCCTCAGCCAAGCTCAGGAACGTCAGGTAGGTGGGGGTATTGTCGAGGAAGGACGAGAGTCCTCCCGCCGTCCAAAAAAAGTGCCAGGGCAGGCGGACCCCGAATTCAGCGCCTCGCGCCTCTAAGATGAGAAGCGCAGGGACCATCGTTATAAATATGCCTGCAAAGAGGATGGCCACTTCTATGATCGGGGCGTAGTGAAACTCGTTGCGTTTGTGAACCCCTTTGGGTGTAAAGACAAGGGAGAGAATGGATAAGCCGATCATCACACCTTCCCTGGCAGGGGTTTTAAATAATATCACGCTCAAGGTGACGCCGATAATAAACAGGATGTTTATTTTTCCGTGAAGGGCGAGAGGTTGAATCATTTCCTCGTCCCTTCTCAGTGCCTTTGGTGATTCCCGCTTCCAAAAATGAAGATCAACAAGATAGAAGACGACGAGGATGATGGTCATCATGAATAGCCAGTGCGGGAAAAGCCTCAGGGTCCAAAAAAAGGGCACCCCCCGCAAATAGCCCATGAACAAAGGGGGATCAGCGATAGGGGTGAGCAGGCCGCCGATATTCGCGACGATAAAGATAAAGAAGATGGGGATATGGGCGATAAGCCGCCTCTCGCTGTTCGTTTTCAGGACCGGTCTGATCAAGAGCATGCTCGCCCCCGTGGTCCCGAATATATTGGCGAGGATCCCCCCCAGCGCGAGGAAGAGGGTGTTGTTGCGCGGTGTCGCCTCGATATCGCCGCTTAAGAATATCCCCCCTGAGATAATATAGAGAGAAGCGAGCAAGATAATAAAGGAGAAATATTCCTTGATCTCATGAAGCAAGGGTTGAAGATTGCCGTAGTGATAAAAGAGGACAAGCACGGGAAGGGAGAGAACGCCAGCGATGATTGCTTTATTGCGGTTGCTCTCCCAAAAACGGCCATGGGTAAGGGGCAAGATGGCAATGCACAGTAAGAGGATGACAAAAAACGCAACGGTCCAGAACGGCAGCATTGATCCTAAGGTCTCCATAAGAGAAATATCTTATTTAATCTTCCCCCACCTTTCGCAGTATCTGCAATACAGCCTCATTCCATCCCTCGGGGCCAATCCCTCTGGTTGGAAATGGCTCTTTAAGCTGTCTTAAAACCCTCTCCTCATATCTTCCAGTTGGTAACTTCACCACAACCGGGAGATCGACCTCCAAGAGCAGAGGCAAATCATTCAAACTATCTCCAATGCCTATAGAGATTGTTTTTTTCTTCCATTCCTTTTCATACATCTTTTTCAGCAGCCTCGCAGCCTTCCCCTTATCGTTCTCCCCCGTAAGATGGAAAAGCCTTCCACCTTTAACCATATGCAGCGCGGCCTTGGAAAATTCTTTTTCCATACCTCTTAAAATCTTCCCATCAGGTGAAGTCACAAAATAAAAGGGCTCGTCATATTCCCTTTTCTTTGATAGACGTGCTTCCTTCAAATGCAAGCCGTACTTTTTATGTATCTCTTGTGCGCTCATATCTCCGAACCCTTTGATTTCTTGATTGAATCTTCCGGCGATCTCCGTGAGCTTTTCCCTCAGGATTTGATACGGTGTCCCCAGCTCCTTAATAAAATAGCCATTTCTCTCCTTCAGGCCGGTGATCATCGTTTTAAAATAATTTTTAGGGATGAAGATTGCCCCGCCGTTCTCTGATATGAAAGGGTGGCGGTTTCTTATTTTCTTTTGATAAACCTCTATCTCCGCCCTGGTCTTGCTGGTGCAGATTATCAGTGGGATTTCCCTCTTTCTTATCTGCCGCAAGGCAGGCAGCGCTTTTCCGTAAGAGTATGTGTGGTAATCGAGTAATGTCCCATCTAAGTCCGTGAATATCAATACCCTTTTTTTCATCCCTTGTTAGATATGGGTAAATTCATCCGGCTTTTTCTTCGACTTCTCAGCGGTCTTAGCCTTCTTCTCCAGAAAATCCTTTGCCATATCCCTTCCACCAAGGCCGAAGGCAAGGGCTAAAGCCAGGACCACGCCTCCGAGCAGTATGGCATAGGTAATCATCATAACCCCTTTCGCGATGCCGAGCTGCTCGATTCCCATGGTTACAAATAATATAAGGATCATGAAGTGAACCGCTAAGGAAATGGGCTTGGCCGATTTTACCTGCGCATTCACCAATGCGATCAATAGTGCCCGTGCCGTAAACTTTGCAAGAAAGTATCCAAAGATCAGCACTAAAACCGCTATGAAAAAACGTGGAAGATAGAGTACAAACGACGATGTAAGCTCATTTACCACCTGAACATTCAAGGCGCTCAAGCTCAGAATGATGACCAGGAAGATCACGAGCCAGTAAACGATTAATTTGAATATATCCGAAGGGGACCGCCGCACATTTGCCCTCGCAAGGGCCGTAGACAATCCTATGCGATCGCACAGGTCTTCGAAGCGGATGATCTTCAGGAGTCTGCCCAAAAGAAATTTTGCAACCCAGGCGAAGATAAAGCCAAGGACCAGGATCAAAATAACCTCAAGTATCTTGGGGGCTATACCCTCAAGCCTTTCCCAAAAAAGGATAAATGGGCCGGACAATGATAGTGTCATCATAGTCGCTCCTTTTCGAAATGAGATAAAAAATATGGTTTTTGCTTTTCGAACTCCAGGCATAGCCTTTCAATCTCATTTTCCACCTCTACAGAAGTGCTCTCGAGATTCTCGTTTACGAATGCAGCGGTGCGTCCGAGATAGAGCGGGGTAAGAGAGCCTAAGATGTGATGCCTGGATATAACGCTTTTGTGATAGGCTAAGGCGAATTCATATATTATTCTCACCCAGAGCTTTTTGGGAAATCTGAATTCAAGTATATTGGACTTTGCGAGTTTTCTCAATTGAGTAAGAACATCGGGAGAGAGGAACTTCTCCCAGACGGTGCTCAGGTCCGAGATCCCCTGGTTGAAACCCTCTACCATCCTCTCTAAGTTGACCTTTACCGGATCCGTGCTAACCTCGAATTTGAACCCGAATTCAGGCACGGCGTCGGAATGGGTAACCCGCGCCCAAATAGCATAGTATCTTTCCATAAGGTTGAAAACCGATCCCGCCACCTGTACCATCATGGAGGAGAGGTCTGCTCCCGGATCCTTATGGTCGTGTATCTTTGCTCCCAAAAAAGATTGGCAAACCTTAAAACCGCTGGCCACTGCGGTAGTAGTCATCCAGATATCTATGCCGAATCTGGCAACGTCGGTGGTGTAGATTTCCTTATCTTTCAAAAAATGAGATACTAGATTTTTGGAGATGCCGAATTCGCCGCCGATCGGCTGCCGTATCCTTTTCCCATAGAGGGCACGCGTAAGCGGATAGACAATGGAGTTGGTGATAGTCCCATCATATTTATGTCGCTGATATAAGGGGGCGACAAAATCGAACCCATGTGATACGACCGGCTCAAGGAGTCCTTCCACCCATTCCGGGGTGATGTTCCTCAAATCTGAGTCCACAACCGCACAGGCCTTAGCCTCAAGACGAGAGGCGATCTCAAATATGGTGTGAAAAGCGCTGCCCTTCCCGGGGATACCATGGTACGGTGTGACTATCTTATGCACCGGATAGCGGGGATGCTCGATTAAGATAGCGCTAAAATCCTCCACTACGGTATCCTTGACAATATCCAAGGTCCCATCGTTTGATCCCCCATCGGAATTGACAATGACGCACCGATACTGAGCGAAATGTTTTGCCAGGCCGGCTGATACCGCCTTGATAACATGCGCTATGGTGCGGGAGTTGTTGTAACTGGGTATGCCGACAACGATATCGGCATTCTTGTATTCTTTTACCCTTTTTTTTGTTTCTTTACTTAATATGCTTCTGGGCATAAGCGTTATCCGACGAGCATTATATGGATATCCATAACATTGGTATTCGTTGGTCCTATCTTTATCAGATCACCCAATTTCTCAAAGAAGCGATAAGAATCGTTTCTTCCCAGATAATCTTCAGGGTCAAGATGCATCTTTTTTGCGCGGGAGACTGTAAAGCCATCGCCCATGGCGCCGCAGGCGTCTGTGGGCCCGTCTATTCCGTCGGTGTTCATACTGGAAATAACCACATCTTTTAACCCCTCGATTTGAATGGAAGCAGCCAGGACGAACTCCTGATTCCTCCCCCCTTTTCCTTCCCCTTTGACTACAACGGTGGTCTCGCCGCCGGAGACGACACAGGCCGGAGGAGGAGGCTTGCTTTTTCCCTGCCTTATTTCCTTGGCCAGAAGGGCGTGTTCTTCTGCGGCCTTCCTCGTATCACCGGATATGGCGGAAGACAAAAGGAGCGTATTAAACCCCAACGCCTTTGCCTTGGTTTCCGCCTCTTTCAAGGCCAAGAAATTCGAGCCTATAATTACATTCTCGACCCTTGCCAAAACAGGATCACCCGGTTTTACAGTTTCATTTTCCCCTCGACCCCTGTTTGTTTGCAGAAAAAGTTTTATCGGGTTAGGGATCCTCTCCATCAGGTTATATCTATTGAGGATCTCAAAACAGTCCTCGAAAGTAGTGGGGTCCGGTGCCGTGGGACCTGAGGCGATTGAATCAATCCGATCACCGATGACGTCTGATACTATCAAAGAAACCGTCTGGGCGGGAAAGGCTGCTTTTGCCAGCCTTCCGCCTTTAACCCGTGATACGTGTTTCCGGATGGTATTTATCTCATCTATGGTAGCCCCGCACTCTAAAAGTAGCTGAGTCATGTTTTTCTTATCTTCTAAACTTATCCCTTCGTAGGGAGAAACCAAGAGAGCGGACCCGCCACCTGATATCAGGCAGAGCACAAGATCATCTTCCCCTGCCTGAGCAATGGTTTCCATGATCCGTTCGGTGCCCTTAGCCCCTTCTTCATCGGGAAGAGGATGCCCGCCGCGATAAAGCTTTATCCTTTCGAGCGAGACCTTTGGACCTTTTTTTATAATTATCACCCCGTGGTCGATCCTGCCCTTGAGAACCTCCTCCGTAGCTTGAGCCATCAAGGCAGAGGCCTTCCCTGCGCCCACGACTACGATCTTGCCGATATCCTTTATTTTTTTTCTAAAATCTCCAGCTGAGAAAACGCCTTCTTCTACCTTCAAAAATCTTTTGACACATCCCTTTGGATCTGCCCCTTTCAAAGAGGCTTGAAAAATTGACAAGGCTTTCCCCCTCAGAACAGCTTCCATTGAGTCATCTTCTATTTTCTGGTTTAGATTACTTGTTATCCTCTGCCACCGCTTCCTTGAGCTTTTCTAAAAAATCTGGAATGGCCGAGGTAACCCTGTTCCAATTAGGTATCTCAGGGGAGCCGAGGGGGTCCTTTAAAAAATCATCCCCCGCGATCCTGATTCCCTGTAGGAAGGTCTCAACCGCTGTCCCCTCAGCATGGCGGTCGAAAAATAGTTTGTTGATCGCGGCATCGTCTTCATATTTTTTTATTGTATCCTGAGCAGTCCTCAGATAGGTTCCAGCCAAGGTCCTGAGAAGACCGTCTGAGATGATCACCCCTTCCTGGGAGATGGTTCTGAACAAGGATTTCGTAATATCGATACACATCTTCAAAAGCCCCGAGGTCGGATCAGCGGGGGAAAGGTCCTGGTGTTTGTGTTCATAGCTCTCTATTAAGTCAACCTGGCAGATCCTCTTGGGCACACAGTTCCTATACACTTCCGCCAAAATTCCCATCTCCAAGCCCCAGTCACTCGGTATACGGGTAACCCGAGCTAAATCCAAATCCAGGCTGAACTCACCGGCTAAGGGGTAGCGAAAACTATCCAAATACACCAGAAAAGTATGGTAACCGACAATCTTCTGTAAGGCGCGGATAAGGGGGGTAAAGTAGAGTCGCGTGACCCTCCCATACATCCGATCGGTTACCCTGGAATAAAAACCCTTGCAGAACTCATACCCCAAGTTTGGATTTGCCATGGGGTAGCAGAGACGAGCTAAAAAATCACGGTTGTAGTTGACGATATCACAATCGTGCAAGACGATGACATCGCTCTTCTCATTGGCGATAACATAGCCAAAGGCGATCCATACCGATCTTCCCTTGCCATCCTCTCCTAAAGGGAGGTTGTTTTCTTCCAGCAGCTTATAGAGGTCGCCGATACGAGAACCAGAGCTCCAGACGATATCAATATTTAGACCAAGGTCTGTCAGGGTCTTTTTAGCGCTCCTGAACTCCATGGCATCGGTTCTATTCATCACCAGCACGATCTCATTCAGATAGCCGACGTCTTTCAACTGCCGAAGTATCCGGGGTAAGGCCTTCCCTTCAAACTCCGCGTAGACCGCGGGAAGGATAAGCGCTACAGGTCTGAGTCTCTGGTGCCTCTTTAACTCAAGCTCCAGAGATTCAAGGTCTCGGTGACCTAACCTGTGCAAGGTGGAGATGGCTCCGCTTTGAAAAAAATCTCCCATCAGTTTTTCTCTTTTTTTTTAATTCTTCCTGGATGACAGACAAATGTCAAGAAAAAAACAAAAAACCATACTACAAGCTAAGACAGCGAGCCGGGTGCCCCTCTCTCACATCTACTGACGGCGTCTGAGATGGCGAACCCCCTCGGCGCCGCCGACGATCACGTCGGTGGCGAGCCCGAGGAAGAGCCCATGCCCCACGATGCCGGCGCGTGCGCTCAGCTTCATGGCCAATGAGGCGGGCTGGTCTATGGGGCCGAAGGCGCAATCCAGGATCAGATTTCCTTGGTCGGTCTTGAACAAGGTCCCGTCGTCCTTCGTGCGCACCTCCACACGGGCGCCGAGCCATTGAAGATACTCTTGCTGCGTGCGCCACCCAAAGGTGCAGACCTCAACCGGCAAAGCACGGCGCGCGCCCAGCGCGGGTGACAGCTTCGATTCATCTATGACAATGATCTCCCTGCGGCTGGCCTGGGCCACGATCTTCTCGCGCAAGAGCGCGCCGCCTGCTCCTTTTATAAGATCGAGGTTCGGATCTACCTCATCCGCCCCGTCGATCGTCACATCGATGGTGGGGTGTTCGTCCAAAGTGGTCAAGGGTATCCCAAGCTGCCTGGCCTCTTGTTCAACCTGATGCGAACAGGGCACCCCGAGGATCGCCTTCAATCCGCCGGTTTTCAACAACTCGGCGATGCGGCGCACCGCGAAGATGGCGGTGCTGCCGTGGCCGAGGCCGAGCACCATCCCCGACTCGATGAAGCCAACGGCTTCTTCCGCCGCCTGCTGTTTGTATGGAAGGGGGTCCTGCCTCGCCACGTCTATCTCCCTAAGAAGCCCCTCTTGTCACAAAACTGCCTGGCTCAAAATCTTGAGCCCTCGCACGGCGTCCTTGCCCAGGTGAAAGTGTATCACCCTCCTGCCCGCGGCCTTCAGGGCCCTTCGATCGCCAAGGGCCTGGGCGGCCTTGAGGATGCCGAAGGTGATGGATGAGGCAGCGGAACCGGCCTCATCCGGGATCGCGGCGTCGCGCGGGTCGTCGCAGGTGAATTGGATAAAGAGCCCTTTGCCGGCATCACCCTTGTGCAGCTGACCGGTGGAGTGCAGAAAGCGCGGGCCGTAGCCGCGCGTCGTTGCCAGCCGGAACCGGTTGCGCAGCCCCATGCGCAGCGCCTGCAGCGCCGCATCGATTGCAGGCGTGGGCTCAAGAAAGGCCTGGAGCGCCGCGTAGCTGCCCGGCTCGGCCTGCGCGAGGAAGGCCATGAGCGCTTCGGCAGGCTGAGCTGCCGCAACCCTGCCATAGACCTCGATGCCGTCTTTGATCAGGTTGGGGGTTTCTAGGGGAAGCGCCCCTTTTTTCTTGTACTTATCGACTGCCTGGCGGGCGATGCTCTTGGCCGCCTCGACATCCGGCTGGTCAAAGGGGTTAATGCCCAGCCTGTGGCCGGCCACGGCGATTGCCATCTCCCACAGAAATACCTGCTCTCCCAAATCATAGGGATCACGCAGCGATACCCGCACTATGGGGTGCCCTGCCTCTTCCAGCGCAGCCAGTGCCGCATCGGCAGTTGTATCCCCCTCCAGCGAGAGGTGTATAAAGAGGCGGTCCTCTCCATACTCACCCGGCGCACCGATATCCTCCCCAATGACCGGCAGGATGCCTTTGCCCTCCTTGCCCGTGCTCTCGGCAATAAGCTGCTCGAGCCACACACCAAAACTCGCGATCTGAGATGACATGACAAAGGTTACCTTGTCCCGACCTGCCTTGGCCAGCTCCCCCACGACGGCGCCGAGCAGGGCCCCGGGATTTACCGCCTCCTTCGTAGTGCCGGCGGGCTTGCATCGGCGGGCCATGGCCAGCGCGTGATCAAGCAGCTGCCCTATATCCACCCCGATCAGCGCCGCCGGCGCCAACCCCACGGAAGAGAGGGCTGCATAGCGGCCGCCCATCGCCGGCGCGTTGAGAAAGCCCAGGCGGAAGTGATAGCGCGTGCCGATATCAAGGAGCGGCGACCCTGGATCGGTGATGGCGATGAAGCGTTTGCCGGCCTCTTCTGCCCCCACCGCATCGGCCATCCAATTATAGAAGAATTTGAAAAGGGAGAGGGTCTCAACCGTGGTGCCGGATTTCGTGGAGACGATAACGATGGTCCGCTTGGGATCGAGTCCATCAGCAAGCGCCAAGACCGCCCCGGGCATGGTGCTGTCGAGCACCGCGAGATCCGGATACCCCTCCTTCACCCCGAAGGCCTTGCGAAAGACCTCCGGGGCCAGCGAGGAGCCACCCATTCCTAAAAGCAAGGCGTGGGTGTAGCCCTCCGCACGCACGGTATCGGCAAAGGGCCGGAGGCGCTGCACACTATCGGCCATGACCTGGGGGCTCTGAAGCCAGCCCAGGCGGTTGGTGATCTCCGCCGGCTCCGGCTTCCACACCGTATGGTCATGGGCCCAGATGCGCGCGATTACCTGCTCGTCTCTGATCTCGGCCAGGGCCTGATCAACCAGGCCCTGATATTGGCCGAGCGTGAAGGTTATGTCATTCTGGAAGGTCACGGTCGCCCTCTCCCGAATTTGTCATTGAGACAAAAAACTGATCCTGACAACCTAGCTTCTCTCATCCGCCCTGCCGTCGCCGCAGCAACGCCTTGGCGCTCTGAACGATTGCCGCAACGGTGATGCCGAACTTTTCGTAGAGCACCGGCGCCGGGGCGCTGGCGCCGAAACCCGCCATGCCGATGATCTCCCCCTCCAGCCCGACGTAATGCTCCCACCCCAGCTTGATCCCCGCCTCCACCGCGATCCGGGCCTTGACATCCGGCAACAGCACGGTTTCGCGGTATTTTATCGGCTGGGCATCGAAGAGCTCCCAGCTGGGCAGGGCAACCACCCGCACCCGGATCCCCTCGGCAGCCAATTGTTTGCCCGCCTCGAGGGCAAGGTGTGTCTCGGAACCGGTGCCGATGAGGATCACTGCGGGGATGCCGTCGGCGGAAGACTCCCACAGGATGTAACCGCCGCGCTGCAGCATCTCGGCAGAAGCGCATTGGGTCCGGTCCAGCATCGGCAGCTCCTGCCGCGTGAATGCCAGGGCAGTGGGGCCGTTGTTCTGCAGGGCCATGCGCCACGCCTCCACGGTCTCCGCGGCGTCGCTTGGCCGGATAACGGTGAGGTCGGGGACGGCACGGAGGTTCATCAGCTGCTCGATGGGCTGGTGCGTCGGACCATCCTCGCCCACGCCGATGCTGTCGTGGGTGAAGATGTAGATCACCCGCGCCCCTGCCATGGCTGCGAGACGCATGGGCGGGCGCATATATTCGGAGAATATCAGAAAGGTGGCGGTGTAGGGGATAAAGCCGCCGTGTAAGGCCATGCCGGCGGTGATGGCGCCCATGGCATGCTCCCGCACGCCGAAGTGCACATTGCGCCCTCCATAACCCCACTCGCCGCCCACGGCGCCTTGAATGCCCTCGGGTGACCTCGTCGGCGATTGAAAATCGCCGAAGCCTTTGAGCCACGAAATCGTAGAGGGGTTGAGATCGGCGGATCCTCCCATGAGCTCCGGGATATGTTGAGCAAGAACCTGCATCACCGATTCGGAGGCCTTTCTCGTGGAGATGCCCTTGGGGTCTGCCGGAAAGACCGGCAGCCCGGCTGCCCATCCCTCGGGAAGCTCGCCGTCCATCCGGCGCAGGAATTCAGCCGCCTCATCCGGAAAGGTCTCTGCGTAACGCGCGAAGGCCTTTTCCCATTCGGCCTCTTTCGCCTCTCCGGCAGTCAAGACCGTACGGAAATGCTCCGCTACGTCGTCTGGGACGAAAAACGCCGGTTCGACAGGCCAGCCGAGATTCTCTTTGGCAGCGCGCAATTCTTCCGGCCCCAGGGGGGAGCCATGCGTCTGAAACGTGCCCTGCTTATGCGGCGCTCCATAACCGATGATCGTGCGCACGCAGATAAGCGAGGGGCGGACATGCTCTTTTTCCGCGGCATGCAAGGCCGCATCAATGGCAGCAAGGTCATTGCCGTCCGCAACGCACTGAACGTGCCAGCCATACGCCTCGAAACGCTTGGCCACATCCTCGGTAAAGGTGAGGGCGGTGGAGCCGGCCAGCGAGATACAGTTGTCGTCGTACAGGCAGATCAATTTGCCGAGGCAGAGGTGCCCGGCCAGGGAACACGCCTCGGCCGCGACCCCTTCCATGAAATCACCGTCTCCGGCGATGACGTACGTACGGTGATCGACGATCGTATGATCCGGGCGATTGAAGCGGGCCGCGAGGTGGGCCTCGGCCATAGCTATGCCCACCGCATTGCTGAGACCCTGCCCGAGCGGCCCGGCGCAGACCTCGACACCGGGGGTAAGGTGGCACTCGGGATGGCCGGCCGTCTTGCTTCCCCACTGCCTGAATGACTGCAATTCCGTCAGGGGGAGATCATAGCCCGTCAGGTGGAGCATCGCATACAAGAGCATGGAACCGTGCCCGGCTGAGAGGATAAATCGGTCGCGATCAGGCCAGCCGGGATGGGCGGGGTTGTGCTTCAGGTGCCGCTGCCACAGGCAATAGGCCATCGCCGCAGCGCCCATGGGCATACCGGGGTGGCCTGATTTGGCCTTCTGTATGGCATCCGCTGCCAAAAAGCGAATAGTATTGATGCATCTCTCATCGAGCTTGGTCTGATCTGCCATTAGGTTCTCTCCTTAATTCATACACTATTCATACGCTGCTTTGAACATAGGAGTCAAATCCCCCCTTGCCCTGTATCGCATAGCGATACATCCCGACCTCTCTGATTTATGCACAGCAGTACGGGACCCTTTAGCAAACCGCCGAAGCCAAAGGTGACCCTTTGGTCAGGGGGATTCAGGGGGATTTTGTCTTTCAGGGGTGACACTCCACCATGCCGGAGGAGTTCTTCCCCCTTTAACAAAGGGGGATTCAGGGGGATTTTGTCTTTCTGGAGTGACGCTCGCGTCATGGTTAACTATCCTGAAATAATTCTAACCCCCGGAAGGCTGCGCCGATCAGCGCGACCTGCGGATCGAGAATGACATATACGGGTATGCGGGCCATCAGCTCGGACAAACGCCCTTTGTGGCAAAACGCCTCCATAAAAAGGCCGCTCTCCAGGAGAGTGATGATGCGCAACGGGATGCCGCCTCCCAAATAGACGCCGCCCATGGCCATCACCGTGAGCGCCAGATTGCCCGCCGCCGCCCCGAGAACAGAGCAAAAAAGGCTTACGGTATCCGTACAGAGCTTGGCCTTTTTTCCAACGGCCGCATCGACAATGAGCGCAGCCGGATCATCCGTTTCCGCCAGTTGCTGGGCCAGCCAGGCCGGCTCCTCGGCATAGCCGCTCTCTTTAAGATAGCTATAGATATGAGGCAGCCCCATGCCTGTGCAGACACGCTCATAGCTCACGTGTCCCCATAGATCACGGAGATGCTGCAAGAGATCATCCTCGAGGGGATTGGCAGGCGCAAAATCCACATGCCCCCCCTCCGACGCATGGGCCCGAAAGCGCGCGCCATCCCAGAAGAGAAACGCCTCTCCTAAACCGGTGCCCGCGGCGATAACGGCCCTGGTGCCGCCTTTGATCTCATCTCCCTTGTTGAGGCAATGCAGCTCCGCCGGCTTGAGCAGGGGCACGCCGAGCGCAGTGGCCTCCACGTCGTTGATCAGGACCACCGCATTGAGCCCCAGTTCCTTCCTGAGCCCCTCCTGATCAATGCGCCATGATAAATTGGAGATGGTGGCCTGGCCATCGATTACCGGGCCGGCCACGCCGAAGCAGGCATCCGCCACATCCAGCTTGGCCTCAGCGAGGAAGGCGCTTACCAGCGCGGCGAGACCGGGATACTGGCTGCTGGAAAAGGTGGCCTCCACCAGCGGCTCTTGCGGCCCCTTGTCAGCCGAATAGATCCCCAGAATGGTCTTGGTCGCGCCGACATCACCGGCAAGCAGCTTCCGCATCTCCTTTGCCCTGGATTCCTCTATATCATATTAATCTGAGACGGGCAACAAAAAGGCCCTGCTCAGAGGGCCGATGAAGGCGTTTAGGGTCTAAATCCTGAAAAATGTTAGGTTATATCAGGGTTTTTGCGGTAGGTCGGGCACAGTTCTTGACTAAATCTGGAGCCTCTTGAGATCGAAGAATAGCGACCGCTGTCTCTTGCTCTTGTCTTTGTCCGAGAAAAATTGGAATTCGTTCTTGAGATAAAAGTCCAGGACTTCCGGGTCATTGTATGCGTCCACCGTGACAAGCCGACAGCCTGTCCTGTTGTCCGTAAGAAATAGTTTCTTTATCATGTTAATGACATGGGTGCCGATATTTCTTCGTTGGAATCTGCTACCGACGCCGAATCTTGCAATTTTTACAGCTGGATAACTCGGATATTTCTTTGTGGCATGGAGACTAAGCCACCACCACACATTCTCATGGCGAACAGCATCGTTACATAAACTAATTAAGGCCACAGGAAACTCATCCTTCACTGTGGCCTCTCTGACAAGATAGGTCTCGCAAAGCAGCTCGGTCTTGTGGGCTAGGGCATCATTTCTGAAGAAATCGTTAAGATCTACATTCCCACAATCGAACTCTTTCAATCTATCGTAATCATTTACTTTTAATAATTCCCAGCCCTGGTCGCTATAACTATTCCTGTCTTTTCTCACCATGCTTCCGGACCAATTTACGAGCTTCCTCAAGGCGCGGGGTGTCTACCAACGTAGTAGGTCTGTTCAGATCTTTTTTAATCTTCTTTTCAAACCTTCGCCCTGCCTTGCCCCTTAAAATTGGCGTTGGCTGAATTGGAAGTGCCATGACATCCGCCCTCCTTTCTTTCGTTTCGCTAAGCCTTCCCTAGGCTACAATTGTAGCTTTGACTTCTTTGATAATCAAGTGTTTTTTTCTACAATAATACCGATAACATAAAGCGCCACCGCCTTCCCCTGCCACAAGGAGTGTTTCTCCACACGGTGCTCTTTCACTGGATGAGGAGGGTTATGGGCCGACCCCTCCCCTCAACATAGAACTTCGAGGAGGAATTTTCCCTTGACAAGGAAAATCAGCCGCGATTTAGTTAAAGTTCAAGAGCACCAGCGGAGGCCATACCGAGATGATGGCAATTTTTATTGGCAGAAAATTCAAAACAGCGTGGGAAACGGGTTACAATAACGGCCCGAAGGCCCCTGAAGGGCCTCAACACATCCCACGATTTTTTTGAGAGAGGGGGCTTTGATAATGGATATTTTAATAATCATTCTCTTAATTCTTGGCGTTATCGGTCTTATACAAAATCCTGCAGGTAACGGAGGAGCTCTTTTTTTAGGTGCTATTGCGTTATCGGCACCTTACATCGTTGAATGGTTAAAAAAGAAATATTTTGCTCCGGATTTGCATATCGAATATATGCATGAACCTCCCTATTTTCGTCAGACAAGACCTATGGGCGGTTTAGCTCTTTATTATTCCCAATTTAGCGTTGAAAATAAAGGCAAATCACAAGCAAAATCTTGTGAGGCAGTATTAGAGGAACTTTGGTTGCCTAGTTCTAAGGGCAAACTCGTTAAGGAAAAAAATTTTTTGCCAGTTAACTTAGAATGGGCAATTCACCATCAACAACCAGATCGCAGCTTAATTAAATCCCTTTTTGAGGATATAAATCCGGAAAGAAAAAAATATTGTAATATAGGTCATATACGAAATTTACATGATGCAACTGTAAAATCTGTTTTTTATATTGGTAGCAGAGCTAGGGAAGATCACAGATTTTTCTTTGAGATAAGCCCAAGGCCCCATGCGCAACCGGACTGTATTTTTTCAGGCAAATCAAAAATAAAAATTGGAATTTATGCCGACAATGCACCAAAAATAACGAAAAATTTTATAATACAATGGTCGGGAAAATGGGAGGATAAAGAGGAAGATATGCTAAAAGAGTTTAAAATAGTTGTTCAGGGAGAACAAAAAGATAAAGGAGGTGAAAAAGGATGAAAGTATTCAAGCTCAAGTATAAGGACAAGGAGGCGAAGATAAGATGGGAGTGACAGTTCGACAGAAGGAGAAAGGCGGTCCTTGGTGGGTGTTCCTTAACCACCGGGGCTGCCCACCCGTGTTCTAAGGAAAGGGAGGGATAATATTATGGGAAATAGTGCGGTTGTTATAGAAAATAGTGTTCCTACTTTGATAATAATATCAGCAATAGTATCAGCGGTTGCGACAGTGGTTATAGCTATTTTTGCGGGGATAAATTGGCATCTAGCAAATAAAACAAAGCAAGCTTCAGATGCATATCACGAAGACTTAAAGCAGTATCACGATGATTCAAGGCACTATAATGAAGAACTAAAAAATTTATTTCGTGCAATAGTTGTCGCCAGCGTTATTCCATCGACAGGTAGTTATCATGACAATGTAAAATATGTTTTAAAGCTTTTTCCAGAGATAAAAAAATATTTTGACTCAAAAGAATTATTGCAATTTGGAATTAAAGTTGATGAGCAAGGCTAATAGCATACGAGAAAAGAGGTGAAAAAGGATGAGAGTCTATAAGCGAGAATGGTAGGGCAAAGGAGGTTAATCATGATTATGACATTTATAAAAATTTTACTTTCACCTCTGTATCTACTACCTGCTGCGGTTGGACTGCTCTTCTTCATTCTAACGCGAGATAAATTGATAATAGATAGACGGCAATATAATGCGTATCGCCGTCCAGATGGCTCAATCAGATTCCCGCTTGAAATGAGGCCTTTCTGGGAAGGAATAGATTATAAACCGTATTATCTTTTTTTAATGCCGGGAGTTAACGTCATAATTCTTATTGTTACAATAATTGCGTATTACCTTTCGCGCAAGGCTACTCAATCGTATTTAGAGAACAATGACTCCATTAGCAAACGGAAAAGAGGTGACAAGGGATGAGGGTATTTAAGCTCAAGTACAAGGGCGGGCGGCTTTCGGCGTCGTGGTACTATTGTTTCTACTGGCGGGGCAAGAAAATCAAAAACCGAACATTATGCTCCCTAAGAACCAACGTCTCTAAAGACTAACTTTTTTAAGCCTTTTTAATCCCTTAAAAACCCATTTAAAAGGGTTAAGTCCCGAACAGATTCCCAACTAAAAATTAATTACGTTAACCGAATTCACTTCTCGCGCCACGGTTTCCCGTTCTTATAGGACGAGTAGATCTCTTTGGCCTTATCGTAGTCAGCTTTGGCCTTGTTATGGTCACCCTTTTTTCCCCAGGCGTTGCCGCGGTTTAAGTAGACCTTGGCGTCCTTCGGGTTGATCTCTATGGCCTTGGTACAATCGGCAATGGTCTTGTCATAGTTGCCTTTGTTATCCCAGGCGATGCCGCGGCAGTAGTAGGCCTTGGCGTACTTCGGGTCGAGCTCTATGGCCTTGGTATAGTCGGCGATGGCCTTGTCAGAGTCGCCCTTGTTCCCCCAGGCGCTGCCGCGATTGTGGTAGGCAACGGTGTCCTTTGGATCGAGCTCTATGGCCTTGGTATAGTCGCTTATGGCCTTGTCATAGTCGCCTTTCTTCCCCCAGGCGATTCCGCGATTGTAGTAGGCATTGGCGAGCTTCGGGTCGATCTCTATGGCCTTGGTATAGTCAACAATGGCCTTGTCAGAGTCGCCCTTGTCATCCCAGGCGTTGCCGCGGTTTTTGTAGGTTATACTTAGGTCCTCCAGGGAAAGCTCGTCAGACTCAATGGCCTTGGTGTAAAGCCTGATGGCCTTGTCATAGTCGCCACCGTCGGCTGCCGCAATGCCGGCTTTGGCATCATCCAAACCACCTCCCCGTGCCGGGGTTGTTGGGCGGTATGTCGGTGCAATACACGAGGTCAAACAAACCATCAGGGATAATAAAAAAAGTAGTGCTGCAAATAGAATCTTTTTCATAGCTGATCCTCCTGCGGAATGGGGAAAAATCTGGTGTGAAAGCGTGGCAAAAAAGCTTTCTTCCGCGTATTATTCATATCGGGCATTGTGTGATCACTTGTGTCAAATATGCCCCTCACATATATTCTCTCTCATACTTTCGCTGTGCCCAAAAGGGGACTTTCTGTTTCATCTCCGGCTCTGAATGTCTTTGGTCGTGGCATCTTTTACAGAGGAGAATACAATCTGCTCTTTCGTCATCGTTTGCTTTTGCCCAATTATCGTAACGCTCGTGGTGGGCAATCAACTTCACCTTACCATTCTTACCATTTTTTTCCGTTATGCCGCAGTCTTGACCTTGACACACACCTTTATATCTCTCGAACACTTTTTTAGTTACCACTTTCCATTCTTCTGACTGTATATAGTCATCAAAGATTTTTTTCATAGCGTCCCTTGGTTTGGAACGCATGATCACGTTTTTCATAGCTCGTCCCGCCTTACCTCCTTCTATCGTCATATACTTCAACGGCACATCGTATCCCTCGTCATCCGGGATGTCCAGGTAACTCTGTGTGCGAGCTGGCGAGGCGTGGTGAAACCGCTTGGAGATTATCACTATATTAGTCTGCTCTCGGTGCAGGGTGTAGCCGTAGGTCTTGCGCAGCGTGGAGCTGCCGTAATTCCCTTTCAGGCCTTTTTCTTTGCACCAGGACTTTATCATGGCGTTCACAACAGAAACACATATCGGGACTTCACCCCTTTGGCTTTTAAAGAGGGGCTGCTCGTCATCGGGCTTGAATTGAGCAAAGTATCGCTCCAGAGCCTTCTTGATCGGCTCGTTGATGAACACTTTCCAGTATTCGCCCTTGTTCTTCTCAGGGATTAGAATCTCCTCGCCCTCCCTCACCTCGCGGAATGATCCAGCCTTCAACTTGAGCAGCTCCTTCACCCGCAACGCGCAATTGATGCCCATAATAAATAGCAGGTAGTTGCGAGGATTGGAATCAAGCAATTGCATGATGGCCTCGATGTCATTAGGGTTCGTAATTGGGCCACCACCTATTTTGCTGTTCTTCTGTGGGTGGTTTTCCAGCTGGTTTCTGATATGGCTTTGGTTAGGCATCGTCTTACCTCTTCTCTTCATTTTATTTTTTCCCTTCATACTATACTAAACTTAAAATAAAAAGTAAGGTGATTGTTTGCCTCCCTCAACACCAGCCTCCAGCTGCCTTGATAAGCTCAAATGGCTTCTCTGGCTCCCGCAACCAGGCCACAAATAATATCGTAGCCCTTATCAAAACAATCCCAAGCAAAATATTTACTATTCCGAATAACATCCATATTGCTAAAGACATTCTTTTTAAGGCATTCATGGTATTACCTCCTTAGTTTTGTTTCTCCTCCTTGCATATAAACCCCTTCTCGGCAAGCACCTCAATCAATGCCTCGATCTCGTACATGTTTGAGATAATTAGTTCCTTAAAGCTAACTACTTCTTTGGGGTCAAGGGGTTCGGCCTAAAACAATTAGTAAAATTTTAATGAGGCTAGCATCTCATCAAACTCTTTTCTAATTATTTCGAAAGTTTCAATTTTTGATGATGCAGTTATTATAATTGCGACGTTGGGAGATTTTTGAATTTGACATAAAATGTTTTTTGTTCTATCTATTACTCCATCGTAAATAATATAAGAACAATCTAACCCTGCTATTTTTTTAAATTCACATTTGTAAATCTTAGGGGTTACCCCACAATATTTATAGATCTCTTTTGGAAACATTGCACAATATTGTTTAAGCTCAGAAATCTTTTGTGGCAGGCGTTCAATTGTTTTAATGACATTTATATTATCAGCAAAAGATACATTAGCAGTTTTTTTGTTGAAATAGATTTCTGTTTGTCCCGAAGTGATCATGTCTTTAATTTTGCTTATCATATCTTTATTAAAATTTTTAAACACTTTGCTTTCAAAGTTAAATAAATCTGGATTATCTTTAATTTCCTGTTTACTCATAATCAGCCAGTGAGCAGGAATATCAATACTAAAACCAAACGGACTCTTGTAAGTTTTAGCTGATAAAAGCGGAGCCCAAACTACAAGTATTATTAAGGCAAATAAAATCTTTTTCATGTTTAGCATCCTTTTATTGTCAGTTTGCTTTTATAAAATATAAAAGCCCCCAAGGGTATAAAACCCCCTCAGAGGCTGAGCTTACGGCACCTTCCTGAACCCCCGCTTCGCGGGATCACGCATTCCATAAAATCTAAATCAAGGAGCGGGACTTTTTCCATCAATCCCCCCGGATGATTAGAAATCAGGTTGTGAGCTTACTTCAGTCCTTCCCCGTAAAAATACTTCCTTAGCACCAACATCCTCAAGACCTAACGCTAACCGGCGCGTGCCGCTGCCTTACCCAAAGATCACTTTAGGAACTTGACGATCTGCACTCGGGCGGCCTTCAGTTTTCCCCGGTCATTGAAATAGGTGACCTTAATCGTCTCGCCAACAGCGGGATGGTAATTGGAACTATACACAGTGTCCAGCCCTACGTAGAACATATAGACTTTCTCTGTTAGATCACTCTTGACCTCAATCACCCCGCGGCCAAGGAGATTTGTACGAATGGAAAGGATTTTCCCTTGTACGTCGTTGGGGCCTAGCTCCCTGTTCTCTTTGGCGATGGCGATGGGAGAAAAGACGCCGCCCATGCCCACGAGCACGAAGAAGATTACCATGAAGACCAGCATCGCCTTTTTATACGGCATCCACTTCATGATCGGATCTCCTTTCCCTCTTGCAGAACTCCTGTTTCATAGTCCCTTCAGAAGGTTTGAGAATAGGTTATTGGGTTACTTTGGGCCTGGAGAAATATACGCAAAACTTAGGGCAAAAGGCGGGATTTGTCAACAAAAAGAGGGGGCATGAGGGGACGTTGGTCCGTTAGTTCCCTTATCACAGGGAGCTTGTTTTCTCAAATCTACCCTCCCCCCTTTTTTCACAACGATCTTCTCTACAAGATCTACTATTGTCTCGGGGTCTACCGGTAAGCCCCTCGGTCTAATCCCTTCCCTAATGCAGGTAAATACCGGACTTAACGGACCTACGTCCCCTCTATGATCTCCTAGAACCTGCACCTTTTTTGTTCTTGACTGGCACCCCTTTGCTCAATAGAATTTATTCATCTGTGGGATAAGCTTAAAAATAGATGGTATGCGGATACGCAAAGAGCAAGAAAATCACTTGGAAAAATTATATGAAGAATGGAGAGCTTCATAATGAGAAGTCGAAAGGTTGTAAGAAAGCAATGGGTTAAAAAATATTTTTTATTGTTTTTTAGCCTCTCATTCTTACTGACTTCTTTCTACGGCTGTTCGGAAAAGTTTTCGTATAACGCGCCTTGTTTCAAGATAATTCAGACGCGTTTTCTCGGGTCCGTTTGGAATGAGGGACATAGAAAGGCTTCAATCATTTCGCAAGACGGCGGATACTCCTATCCTACCCCTGAAGGGACGCTTTGGTTGTTCGGAGACACCTTCAAGGGATCGCGGGATGAAACAGGCAAGCCACATTTTGCTGGCGGGGCTGTTTCTTGTTCTATAGCGCTCTTATCTCATAGAAATGCCCATGCCCCCCCTGTGTTAAAATTCTTCTCAGGCAAAGACGGAACAGTTGCCGCACCGCTAGATTTTTTGCCCGGTGAGTCCAGGGAGCACAAACGCATGTGGCCGCTCAGCGGTATTTATATACAGGGTACATATTATATGTATTATACGGTAATAGAAATCTTTGGGACGGGGGCATGGGATTTCAAAATTTTTGGAGCAGGATTGGCCTTTTCCGATAAGCCCCTCAGCCGGTATAAACGCATTCAAAGTAAGCAGCACTGGGAATTCCCCGTTAGCCCCACCGAGATAGTTTTGGTTGATGATTGGCTTTATCTATATGAGGTCTCTAAGAAAGGCGGCAAGCAGGGCATTTGGCTTTCCCGCGTGCGGCCTGCTGAAATTGAAAATCCAGACTCTTATGAGTACTATTGCGGTTCGGATACGAGGTTTTGTTCCGATAAAAATAAGCAGGCTCTATTTCTTGAGAATATTTACGGCCAGGTTTCAATTGTATGGAATGAATATCTTGGGAAATATATACTCGCGTCCTCAAGTGATTTTTCTAATCCGCTTGAGATACGGTTGTACACAGCAGATAAACCGCACGAAAAATGGGGCAAACCCGTTGCCAGGATTCTGGTGCCTGAATACAGACAAAATAAAAAAGTGGAGCTTGTCTATTTTACTTATTTTCATCCCGAGCTGTTCAGGGAGAACGGGCGTATTATGAATTTGTCTTTTTCTCTCCAACTGAAGGATTCAGGCTTTGATGCAAACAATGAAATGATAGAAGTTGAAATAGAAAATCAAAAAAAATAGCTTATGTAACTTCTCGCCTTAATGTAGGCTCTTGAGGATCTCCACCAGCATGGCCTGCAGCCTTCCCCGGTCATTGAAATAGTGGACCTTAATCGTCTCGCCAAGAGCTGGATAGCGGTAAGGTTCATAGACAGTGTCCAGCCCCGCGTAGAACGTATAGACCTCGTCTGTTTGATCACTCTTGACCTCAATGATCCCCCGGCCAAAGGGATGGGTCCGGATGGAGAGGACCTTCCCCTGTATCTCGTTGGGGCCTATCTCTTTGTTGTCTTTGGCGGTGGTGTTGGGAGAAAAGACGCCGCCCATGCCCACGAGCACGAAGAAGATTACCATGAAGACCAGCATCGTCTTTTTATGCGGCTTCCACTTCATGATCGGACCTCCTTTCCCTCTTGCAGAACTCCTGTTTCATAGTCCCTGCAGAAGGTTTGAGGTTGGGTTGTTGGGTTACTTGGGAGCCTTGAGCAATATACGCAAAACTTAGGTCAAAAGGCAGGCTTTGTCAATAAAAAAGGGTTCTTTACTACGAACCCCGCATTTAGCACATTTTTCTTATATATAGGTTCAGGCGAATATTCTTGTTGACACTATTAACCTTTAGGGTTAATATATTAATGTGGAAATACAATTTAAGGATAGTAAACTTTTCAAAGAATGTAATGATAAGAGAAAATTACAAAAGCGCCACGGCGAACAAAGAGCAAAACTTCTCGGGATTAGGCTCGATGACTTGCGAGCTGCGGCTAATTTAGAAATTTTGCGGAAGCTTCCGCAAGCGCGGTGCCATGAGTTAAAAGGAGCACGCGCAGGACAACTGTCAGTTGATCTTGATTATCCATATCGGCTAATCTTTGAAGTTGGAGACAACCCCATCCCCAAAAAGCCAGATGGTGGGCTTGACTGGACAAAAGTTACAATAATTATAATCAACGGCGTGGAGGATACCCATGAGTAATATAGACAAAAATCAATATATTCCGTCCCAGGTTTCACCCCCTGGTGAAACACTTCTTGAAACCATTGAAACCCTGGGAATATCTCAGGCGGAGCTTGCCGAGAAAATGGGTCGTCCTAAAAAGACAATTAATGAAATCATTAAAGGAAAAGCTGCTATCACGCCAGAAACAGCCTTGCAGCTTGAACGAGTTCTTGGTGTACCAGCAGGTTTTTGGAACAATCGAGAACGTCACTATCGAGAAGCTTTGGCTCAGGAGGAAGAGAAAAAATGTCTTAAAGATCAAACTAATTGGCTTCAAAGACTTCCTGTTAAAGATATGGCTAAGAAGGGATGGATACGAGAATTCAAGGATGAAGTACAGCAAATTAAAGAGGTATTAAGCTTTTTTGGTGTCGCCTCTCCTGCTCCATGGGAAAGATCAATAATAAGATACCGTCAACAACAAGTTACTTTTCAACGGTCTGCTGCATTCAAAGAAAATCCTGGAGCGGTAGCAGCTTGGCTTCGCAAAGGAGAAATAGAAGCGCAAAGCATCGAATGTGAACCTTACGATGCAAATAAGTTTAATCAAAACCTTATCGAAATTCGTCAACTTACTAATAAACAACCAGGGGATTTTTTGAGAGAATTGGTGAGATTTGGGGCAAGTGCCGGCGTCGCTGTAGCATTCGTGCCCGAGCTTCCGCAAACAAGAACTGGTAGCGCAACTCGTTGGCTTAATTCCCAAAAAGCTCTAATACAACTTAGCTTTCGATACAAATTCAACGATCAATTTTGGTTTACCTTCTTCCATGAAAGCGCCCATATTCTCTTACACGGCAAAACGCATTTTATTCTTGAAGGATCTGGAAGCAAGGATCAGAAGGAAATAGGGGCCGATCGTTTTGCTGAAAAATCGTTAATTCCCGAAAGAGAACTTCGTGGATTTATTGCACGGGAAAAATTCGACGAAAAAGCAATTGAAAGATTCGCTCTTGAAATAGGCATAGCCCCTGGTATTGTGGTTGGACGTCTTCAGCATGGTGGTGTTTTACCGCGGAACCGTTGGAACCATCTAAAAATTAGATTTAACTGGAATGCTTCTTTGTATGAACATAAAGATAATGGGGCTAGGACAGCTCCCAAAGAGGCGACTTCCTGATCGCCCTCGCCTATTCCTGCAGGAGGTCATCCGCAGGGGGGGTGGAGATATATGCGCTCGGATAATTAGAAAGGGCTCATAGTCAAGGAAGAATCTATGTATAATAAAAAGGCTTAGCCATGTTGGCTAAGCTTCAGTGATTATTAAAATAGTGGTGGTGCCGAGGGACGGAATTGAACCGCCGACACAAGGATTTTCAGTCCTCTGCTCTACCGTCTGAGCTACCTCGGCACTGCGTCATTAAGTAGCCCAAAATCAGGGCTATGTCAAGCCCCTGTGCGATGCTTCCTTTCACCCCTTTCATCTGATATAATTTCTTAACTCCTTCGTGCGGTCATAAAGAAAGAATGGAAGAAGTCTATTATGCCTCATGCTCCTCGCCCATAGGGACCATCTGGGTGGCCTCTGACAAGGCAGGGGTCTGCCTGCTGAGCTTCGGGGTGAAAGAGGCGGAGTTTCTCAAGGAGCTGGCAGGGGCCGGGTTCCGGCACGCACGGCCGGATCAGGCGTTTAATCGCGGGGTCTTAGAGGAGATCGAGGACTTTTTCGCGGGCAAGGTGACCCATTTTACCTCCCGGCTGCACCCACGCGGCAGGCCCTTTGAGATGCGGGTCTGGCAGGCGCTGCAGAGGATACCGCTCGGCGAGACGCGCTCCTATGAAGATATCGCCCAGGCGATAGGCAGCCCCAGGGCATGCCGGGCAGTCGGCGGGGCCAACAGCAAAAATCCCATCCCGCTGCTCATCCCCTGCCACCGCGTGATAAGGAAGAATGGGGCGCTCGGCGGATTCTCCGGCGGTATCAAGATCAAGGAATGGCTTTTGCAATTTGAGCAACGTGTGACGCGCAGCTGAGGGCACTGAGGGAGGGGATGGGCGAAAAATTCTTATCTTTAAGGCAAGACTTTAGTTTGATTTTAGTCCAGAAGGTTTCAATGGCATAAGGGATAGGGGGCTATAAACATGTTTAAGTGATCTTCCCTCGAACCCATGAACCCCCGAATCTGCCGCTAGCGGCATCCCCCTGTTAATAAATCTATATTGTAGAGGGGGACTTGACCCCTCAAGTCCAGTCCCTGCCGGCCCTTACTCGTTCACCGTGAAATCCCGCTTATCGCTCTCCGAACCGCAGCGAACCCTTACAAAAACTGGACCAGTGGAGGCGGATTGAGGTACTCTTACCCGGATGAGGTCACGTGTCCACCTCACAATCTCCGCCTGAACTTCAGAGGTAAAGATAACCTCGCCGCGTGCTGCGCCGAATCTCACTCCTCGGATGGTAACAAGATCCCCGGCCTTGCCAGCAACCGGCAAGATGGACCTGATAAACGGTTTGAAACACGTCACTCCCTCCGTCTCCGCTTGGATGTTATGCCAGGGGAGCAAAAAGCAGGCTATACAGATAGCTGACAGGAAGATGCGATGCTTTGTTCTCACTGAGAACCCTCCGGGTATCTCTTCTCCGATACAGGCTATTGGCTAAACCGAAGGCGTGGCAGGAAAGATCCTCAATCCCCCCTTTTGCCCCCCTTTAGAAAAGGGGGGGATGGGGGGAATTGAAAATTTATTTCCAAGACCAGCCTCTCCTTAATCTCCTCCATATTTAACACACTGCGCTTCTGTCCGCAATAAAAAAGCCCCCTGTGCTGAGGAGGCGGGATACGACCGCTTGAAGCTATTGGATAGGGCCTCACCGGGGAAACAGGGCCACGAGCTTGTCCAGGCAATCCAAGACCTTGCTCTTGGCAGGCGAATCGGCATAAAATTTGGAGACATCCGCTCTCACCTTGCTGATCTCCGAGATCACCCTTTTCGTCAGGGGCATTCCCAAAATATTTTTCATCTCTTCCAGGATATTGCACATGAGTCCCTGGAATCCATCGATGAAAACTAACCGGCCGGAAGGGCTCGGATAGTGGAGGGAGATATTTTTGAGGATCTTGTTTGTATCGATGGCGATATCTCCATCGTGAGATATTCCATGGAATATCTTGCCATGGCCGTCCTTCAAGCCTTCCCTCGCCCTATCCAGCACCTCTTCAGCCATCACTCCCAGTTCTTTTTTCAGCTCGCCTATGGCCAGCCTAAAGACCTCCAAAAGTGTCTTCAAAAACTGAGAGAGTTCCGCGAATTCGATATCCTCATAGGTGCCGATATCCCTCGATTTCCCGATCAAGCCCATTAAGAGCAGGCGATGGAGGATATTGGTGGTAAAGATCTCATCGTCGCCGCTGAATTTGATCAGCTGGTCGATGTTCCTCCTTCCATCGATCAATGAAAAGATGAAGTTCTCATTGGCATCCAACTCCTCCCTGATCTTCGCCTTGGATAACTCGATATAAGAGGGGATGTGAAAGATGACCCTGTTGTGGGGCACCAGCTTCCTGAAGCTGGAAAAATCAAGTGCCCTCCTGGCGGCGAACAGGGCTATGTCAAGAGAGGTGTAGCTCACCACCGCATCCTCTTCCTCCACATCTTTCTCGACAAAGTAAAACTCCCCTTCTTTCCACGAAAAGAGGTCGCAGAGTATCTCCTTGATTTGGAAATCCAGCAACTCCGAAAGCTCCTTCCTCAAGAGCAAGCCGTCGTCCACCAAGAATCTGCCGAGCTTCACCCCCTTCTTTTTGGCCTGGGCGGCCAACTGCTCCAAGTTGGATTGAGAAATAAGTCCTCTTTTGACCAAAAAATTGCCGAGCCTCTCCTCAAACCTATTGGTGCGGGCGGAGACGATCCATCCATTCTTGAAAAAAACCTCCTTATGGACATGATCTTTGCGGACAATGGCCACCCCGGTTTGGGCGTTGGATGATAGAGCATAAAACAGGCTCACCAACGGGACATCATCGAGATTACCCTGATAGGATACACTGCCCAGTATCCGCATTGTGGACTCGGAATCGGGCCGTATCTTGGCGGCCTCCTCCCACTCGCTGATGGCCTTCTCAAATTCCATATTGCGGAAGAATTTGGTTCCTGCGGCAAGATGGAGGAAAAACTCCGTAGTAGCAAAATCGGCAGAATGTAAGGATCGAGCGTCCTTTGTCTCTTGAACGTCCAACATATCCCCTTGAGAAGATCTTCTTATGTTATGAGCCCAAACCCCCGTCGCTATGCAACGCTGTTTTTTTCCGCCCCCCCTGAGAGATCCCGGAAAGCTCAACCCCTTCACCCTCAGGGGATAACGTCCTGATGATCTTGAGCCCTCGGGACACCTTGGTCTGGTAAGCCCTCATCCTGCTCATATCACCGGAATGATATCTCCCGATGGCGACCCAGGGATCCCGGTGTCTTTGCAAATTGTATTTGAGTATCATGGCCCCCATGATGGCGCACACCCTCGTATCCAGCAGATCCTCTTTTTTCAGACCCAGGGGCTCTGCCCAGAGGCGGTAGTTCACCTGGAACAGGCCGATATCCACGTCGCCTGTCTCGATTTTATTGAGTGCCTTCAGCGCCTGCGTCCTGGATGTAAAATAGTATGTCTTCCCTCTCAGGTTTATCGCGTAGGGAAATATCGTGGTTTCGGCCCACGCCACCGCAGCCAGCAGATCCACCGGTATCCCCGCCTCTGAGGACGCATATTCCAGCACGTCCCTGATCATCACCATCCTCTCCCGTATCGTCACCTCCAGAGGGACACCCGCCGCGATCCCTTCGTCCGCAGGGTCATTTTCATTCCGGTTCATAAACCCCTCCCAGCAATCTTCCACTATATCCGACGCCGGCACGGGGCCCATGCCGTCCAGGACCGAATCCATCTGGGCCAGCAATCCCTCATACCTCGTCGCCACCCTCACCTTCCCGACCCCGTGAGGTAAGAGCGGCAGCAGTTTTGCGGCGATCGCGAGCTGCTCATCCTCCTTCGCTTGTCTCTCCTTATCCTCACTACCAGGGGAAACCCCGTCAGGGATCCTCTCGATGGGCATGGTCATAGAGTCATGTGGCGGCTTAACCTTGGGGGGCGTATAAAAGATGAACCCGATGATGAAGAAGATGAGGAAGGAACCTACCAAAAAAACAAAGATAAACGATATAACTTTCCCCAGAGCATGGGATGATATGTTCAATGATCTCATATCAGTACCTTTGGCAAAGTTTTCACCCCTACCCTTATCAAAGAATCGGGTTTATCGCATTCCTTGCGTACAGGCACACATATCCACCTAGTGGTCAGCAAGAAATGTGCCACAAGCGCTCTTGCGTAACTATTGAAGATTTTAGGTTTTTTAGCATAGAGAGGGTTCCATCCGGGCCCTAGTGACAATTTTTGTCAGTTTCACAGGCCTATTTCGGCACTTTCTGCTAAAAGTAAACTACTCCGCCAAGGGCGGGGAAAATCCCCCCTTACCCCCCCTTTTAGTAAAGGGGGGTGGGGGGGATTTGAAATCTTTTGCGCAAAGATCGAGCTAAAGGCGAGGGTTTACTCCCTGAATGGGATAATAAAAGCCCCTGGCCAGGGATTGGTTAAGCTAGAGGAAGGAGAATTCGACGGCTCTATGCTTAGTTATAGACCGCGGCTTATGTATGCCCCGTATCTCCCTCAAGCGGTCTTTGCCCCGCGCCGTTTGCCCTTGGACAAGAGGATGAGGCTGCGGGCGTAGAGGATGGGGAGGAAAAAGTACCCCAGGATAATAGGCAGCTTGTCGACGTGGAGCGCATAGATCAACGCGATCACGCTCCCCCAGAGACTGAGGTGCCAAAAGACATCGGGCACGACCAGTTCCTTGCGCTTCTCCGAATAGAGCCACTGGACGATGAATCGCAAGCTGAACATCAGATTGCCGATGAGGCCAAAGGCAGTCCAAAATTGAGATTCGTGATAGAGCCACGGCACCACTGAGCCGAGAAAAGGTTCGAGAAATCCGCCGGGGTTAGTCATACAGGTTCACCTTTCTTTCTTTACGTAACAGTGTAATAGAAACGAGCCCGCTCCATTACTAGCACAGTTATGCCTCATGGGCAAGATGCGGCCCCGGCATCAGTTCGCAAAAATCCATTGACATCTGCCATCTCTCTCATAGCCTTGATCGCCCGGCAGCGGCTATCATGCGCCGCTGCGATCCGCATAACCTCCTCCCTCCAGGACCTCGGGCAGGCTCCTGAGATCTTGTATGACATCAGGACCTGCTCGTTCTCCCTCCCGGTTAAGATGAAAGGCGGCTATTCCCATCCCCCGCGGAATCCGGTAGTCGAACTCCCAGTGGTCGCCGACGTGGATTAGTTGCTGGGGGCGTACCCCTAGGAGATCACAGATCTTCCGGTAAAACTCGGGGCTCTTCTTCACCAGGCCGAAGTCGGAGGTGGCCGAGACGACCAGATCGAAGTATCCTGCCAATCCTCCCTCCCGCATCTCCACCTCGATGAACTCCCGGGCAGCGTTGGACAGGACGATGAGCGAATAGCGCTCCCCCAACCTGCTCAGCACCTCGTGCACCTCCGGATAGACCCGCACCTGAGAGGCGTACTGCTCCAAGAGTCTCTCCCATCCCCCCGGGAGATTCAGGTATCCGAACCAGTACGCGATGTCATACCATTCCAAGGCCCCATCCCCCACCTTCCGGTACTCCTGCAGGACCGCCTCTTGGGCCTGAGGCAGATCCATCCCCGCCCTCCTGGCTAAGAGCTCGGGGATGCCGCGGTGCCAAACCAGGTCGGTGAACGCGAGATCGACGAGGGTGCCGTCAAGGTCGAAGGAGAGGTATGGTTTCGCGTCGCCGCGGAGATCCACCTTACTTCCTTTCAGGGTTACGCCGGCCATCACCCCCCCTTCAACCCTGCAAGCGGATCCGGGGATCCGCCCACCCGTACAAGAGATCGGTCATGAGGTTGACGAGCACATAGCTGAGGCTGATGAAGAGGATGCAACCCTGGACCAGGGGGTAGTCCCGCGCCTCGATGGCGTTGATCAGGAGGGTCCCGATCCCCGGCCACGAGAAGACATTCTCGGTGATGATGGCCCCTGACAGGAGGGCGCCGATCTGCAACCCCATCACCGTGATGATGGGGATCAAGGCATTGCGCAGGGCGTGCTTCAGGATCACCTTCCACTCGGGCAGACCCTTTGCCCTGGCTACCGTGAGATAGTCCTCCCCCAACCGCTCCAGGAGGCTGGCGCGGGTCATGCGGGAGAGAATGGCCGCAAAAGCGGTGCCCAGGGTCACGGCCGGCAGCACCAGGCTCGCTATCCCTGCCCTGCCCGAGACCGGGAACCAGCCGAGCGTGATGGAGAAAAGGATGATGAGCAATGGACCGAGCCAGAAATTGGGTATGGAAACCCCCAGGAGCGAAAAAAGGACGGAGGCGTTGTCCACAGCCGTGCCCTCCCGCAGGGCGGCGATGATGCCCAGCGGGATGGCAATCAGCCCCGCCACCAGAAAGGCGGCCAGACCCAACTCGACGGTGGCCGGGACCCGCTCGGCGATCACCTGCGCCACGGGCCGGCGATAAAAGTAGGAGCTCCCCAAATCACCCCGTATAAGACCCGCCATGAACCTGCCATATTGCACGTGCAGCGGAAGGTTCAAACCCAGCTCCTCCCGCAGCTTCTCCTTATCCGCCTGCTGGGCAGTCTCACCCAGCATCACCTCCACCGGGTCTCCGGGGATCATGTGGAGGAAGAAAAAGACGAGGGTAACGGCCCCGATGACGGTCGGGATTACGATGGCCAGCCTGCGCAGGAAAAAGCCCCTCACTCCTGCTCCTTTACCAGACGGGCGAGCCGCTCCTGAAAGGCCACCCGCTTGAGCCACAACGGCAAATCGCCGAAGACCCTGCGCTCCGGCGGATGAAACTCTATGACCTTATAGATGAGATAACCGTTTGGCCCCTCGATCACCGGGGTAATCTCCCCCTCCTGCAGGGAGGATACGATATCGGCGTGGTCCCACCCGTCCTGGAGGTAAAATTTCTCCGGGGCCGCCGACCGCTGAGAGTACTTTGCCGCCACCTGGTCGAATGCATCTCCCCTCTTCAGCCGCTGATAGGCCTCCTGCATAGCCGTGATTGCCTCCTGCCGAGTCAGGGGGCCGTCTTTAGGATGGCAATAGCGTACGATCGACCGGACCTCAACACTGCGGGGCAAGGACACCTCTTGATCAGGGGAGGGCACGGCTTGGGCATAGATCTCCCTGGTCATGCGCTCAAAGGCCGCTGACTCTTCACGCAGCTGCTCTTGCAGGGCATCCTCGGTAATCCCCAGACGCCCGAGCAGGGTTTGGTATGCGTCAAGGGAGAAGAACTGTTTTTGCAGGGAGCGCCGGAGGAGGAGAGCCCCGTCAGCCTCAAGAATCGAAGGTGACGGGTTGCCTTGTCCGGCTTGCCGTGCTGTCACCGGGGGAAGGGAAGCGCGCGAGCGGTGCAAGTATCCCCTTATCTGCTGGAGATACCCCGCATCGCATTCCTTCATCCCCTGATAGGAGAAATAAGAAAAGCCGTCAACCCCGATCCTCTTGAGTCCCTCTACCTCTTGCTGTAACTCTATGGGGTCCTTGACCCATGCCCCCAGCCCGGCGAATACAACGCGACCCTGCGCCCTCGCCTTGGCCTCCGCCATCTGGGCCAGCACCCTATAGTAATCCCCGTGGTAGGCCATGGGGACGATGAGGTCCGCGTACCCCCGGGCCATCCAGGTGGGCCAATCCTGTCCCTTGAGATAGTAGGCTACCTGGGGGTCGGGAAAGACCGCTACCGAGAGGATCACGTGGGGATTGATGGACTGTACCTCATCGTGGAGCTCCTTGACGAGCTCGGTGATATAGCCGCTCCTTTGCTCGGCCCAGAGGGAGTAGTAATAGTACTGCCAGCGCAGGTGCCGGGGGAGTTTTTTTTCTATAAACCTATCGGGCATGGGGCTCTGTACCCAGACGGAGAGCAGCCGGGGGTCCACCCCCCAGCGCTTGATGAATGCCTCCAAAGGCTCTGTATTGAAACCCCAACGGGGTCCCGGATAACGGATAAAATCGAGGTGTATCCCATCCACGTCGTATCCCTCGACCACCTCCCGGCAAACCTTAAGAAAGTAAGAGCGGACAAGCGGGTTGGCCGGATCAAGGTAAAGCCCCTCGCTGGAGTCTCTTGTACGCTCCGCTTGATTGTACTGGGTGAGGTTTCGCCCCTCGTCATCCGCGATCAGCCACTCGGGATGGCTGTTGACCACGTGCTGCGGGGAGAGAGGATAGGGAGGAGGATAGGGCCACGCATACAAGACGTTCAGCCAGGCGTGAACCTGCAATCCGGCCGCATGCCCGCGCTGCAGGACGTAGTCTAAAGGATCATAGGCAGCGGGTGCCTCGGCCAGGACCTCGGAGCGCGGCACGATGTGGGAGCGATAGTAGGCATCACCGCGGCCATGGACCTGCACAAAGAGGAAATTGAACCTCCCCTGCCGGCTATCATCGACGACCTGATCCAAGACTTGGGGGGAGCTCATCTGGTATCTCACCACCCATATACCCCTGCCCTCGCGCGCAAAGCAGCCGCTCATGGCGAGGCAGAGGCACAGAAGCACTTTAAGGACGTTCGGCAGACGCGCCATGATTCCCCTCCCGGAATACGTCTTGTAAGGATCTAAACTCCCCCCCCGCATAGATCTGGAAGCCGGAAAAACCCTTCCTGAGAACTACCAGGTTGTCCCGGTACCAGAGGCTCGTATATACCGCATCCTCTGCCAGGATCTTTTGGATGCGGCTATACAGTTCCTTGCGCCGCGCCTGGTCGACGGTGCGCCGCGATTGCTCTAATATGCTGTCCAGCTCGGCGTTGCGATACCGGCCCCGATTGGCACCGTTGGGGGGAACGCTGTTCGAGTGAAAGAGGTAATAGAATATATCCGGGTCCACCACCCCTACCCAGCGCAGGGAATAGACCTGGAAGTTCCCCTTCATGATGTCGTCGAAAAAGGTCCCCCACTCAAAGCTGCGCACCTCCAAGCCGATCCCTGCCATTTTGAGGTATCCCTTGATGATCTGGGCGATCTCTATGGCCTCCATATCCGTGGACGTCTTATAGGAGAGGGAAAAGCGCATCCGGGGCCCCTCCCCGTCGGGGTCCGGAAACCCGGCAGCGTCCAACAACTCCTTGGCCAGCCCGGGGTCATAGGCGTATTGATGGATATTCCCTTCGTATGCCCAGTTGTAAGGGGAAAGCACTACCCCGTCGGCCCTTATTGCCAGGCCCTTGAGGGTGTGGGCGATGATGGCCTGCCGGTCGATGGCATGGGAGATGGCCTGGCGCACCTCTTTATGACTCAGCACGGGATCGAGCAGGTTATAGCCCAGGTACTGATAGGTAATCCCCTGCTCCTGGATGACCTGCAAACCGGCAACCCTCTGCATGAATTTCACCGCGTAGGCAGGCACACAGTTCTGCAGGAGATCCACCGCGCCTTTCTTCATCTCCAGCAGGCGCGTGGTGGTGTTGGCCAGGATGCGGAATTGGATCCAATCGAGCCGCGGCCTCCCCCCGAAGTAGCGGGGGTTGGCGATGAGCGCAAGCTCCTCCCCCGGCCTCCAGCGCTGGAGGATAAAGGGACCCGATCCGACCGGAGGGTCCCTCTGCCCCCAGGGGCTCCCCTCGGGGCAGATCCCCACCGTGAGGGCATAGGGAAACGAGACATACACGTCCTGCAAGACGAATTTGACGGTGTATCGATCGATGACCTCAATCGCCTTGACTGCCGCGTAGGAACCGCGCCTGGGCGAGCGATGAAGGGGATCCATGATGGAGATGAAGGTAGCGCGCACATCATCGGCCGTAACCTCCTTCCCATCGTGGAAGCGCACCCCCCTGCGCAGCCTAAAGAGATAGGTCCGCGCATCCGGTTGAGACCACGAGCGGGCAAGATCGGGTGTCAAGCGCCCCTTGGCGTCCATCTCCAGGAGGGAGCTGTAGATCAGGGGACCAATCTGCATGGCCCTGGCCTCTACTGCCAGGCGGGGGTCCAAGGTGGCAATGCTCCCCTCGAGCCCCACGCGTATCCCCGTGCCGACGAGGGTTCCCTGCGCACCACATGCCATCATCAAGAGGATGGGCAAGAGGAGAACAGCCCTAGCCATGGGAATCGTGAATGGGGAGCCCTTGGGCAAGAAAGGCAACGTAGCGATCAGGGATGACCTTTACCCTCCCTGCGGCGTCGATGCAGAGGTGTTTGGTCTCACCTTCGACCAGGGTTTCCCTTGACCCTTGTCGCACTACCTGATACCTGAAGCAGAGCGAGCGCCGCCGAAGGGCGTGCAGGAAGGTCCTCACCTGGACTACCTCATCATAGCGGGCGGGCTTGCGATACGTACACCTGGCCTCGGAAACGACGAGATAGTAGCCCGCATCCTCGAGATCGCGGTAATTGAATCCCCGCGTGCGACAATATTCCGATCTGCCCATCTCAAACCAGACGAGGTAATTGGCGTGGTAGACCACCCCCATGGAATCGGTCTCCGCATAGCGGACCCGCACATCAAGCTCCACACAATCGTCACCCCTTACCCCTCGACGATTCACCTCATCTCCTCTCACTACAGTGCTCGGAAATACTCGGGTCTGAGGAGGGCGGGGTCTCGCTTGGCCAATACCTCATCGATGAGCCGGAGGGCGCCCTCCTTGTCTTTGGGCATCCTCGCCTTGAGAGGGAGGTAATTGGAGGCATGGTTGGAGAAGAAGAGGCCGTGCATGTCGGTATGCGCAATCATGGTCCTCAGCTCCTCGATCAAGGCGAAGGGTGTCGGGAGGACGAAATGCCCCTGCGCCTGCTCCTCGTAGAGGGGGGTGCCGGGCACGATGATCACGGAGAGGGCCCCCACATAGTTCGGGTCCATCTCCGTCAGGATCCGGGCGGTGGCGACGGCATGCTCCCTGCTGCGCTCACTGCCCCCAATCCCCAAGAGCACCGTCACGGAGAGCTTGATCCCCGCCTCCTTCACCATCCTGCCCGCTTGCAGCAACTTCTCATAGGTAGTCCCCTTTCGCACCCTGTCCAAGACGACCTGATCCCCTGATTCCACCCCCAGATAGATGATCCCGAGCCCTGCCTCCTTTAGTTCCCGGAGCTCATCCGCCGTCTTCTTCAGGACCCCCTTGGCATTCGCATACGTCCCCACCCTTCTCAAACGGGGGAGTTTCTCGTTGAGGTACTCCATGATCTCCCGCAACCTGGGTTGGGGAATGATGAGGGCGTCGCCGTCGGCCAGGAAGACCCGCTCGATGGCCCCGCCGAATTGGGCGGCCTCGTCGATTGCATCCTTGATCTCCTGGAAGGTCTTGATCCGAAACCTCTTCGCCTTATAGGTGGGGCAAAAGGTGCACCTGTTATGGGAGCACCCCACGGTGATCTGGAGAATCAGGCTCTCCGCCTCGCTCGGCGGGCGAATTATAACCCCATCATACTTCATCGCCCGTCAGCCCTCTTCTCGCCAGCTCTCAACACACTATTTCTTTGCCTCTTTCTTTACCGCCGCTTCGTCCTCGAAGATAAAGAGGATCTCGTTCTCCTTGATAAGCCCGAGGTCCCTCCTGGCCACCGATTCCAGATACCGGGAATCCTCGCGCAGGCGTTTGATCTCCTCCTGGAGCCTCTTGTTCTCCTCTTGCATACGGCTCACATCAGCGATGATGCGATCGCGCTCCCGCCTCAACTGGATGATCTTGATCAGCCCCTTTTCTCCGAACAGGGTAAAATACCACACCAGGAGGATAAGCCCTATCAGGAGAAAGAGAAAACCTTTCCGTTTTATCTCGGAGGCGCCGGTCATCTGAGCACCGACGTGGCGGGGATCACCCCCCATTGCTCCACATGGGCGACGCCCTTGGGCAGAGGTTCGAATCGAAACTTCTTAAAATGATCAATTGCCGCCGTGACTGCCGGAGTGTCACCCTTAACAAGGGGGACGACCTTGCCCACCGTGCCGTCCGGGAATATCCAAAACTTGAGCAGGTAATCGCCATCCATCGAGGGCTTGGACGGAAGCGGGGGGGGTAGATAGCTGACCTTGCGGCCGGCTGCTGGTCCCCTGATGTCCAAGGCGGCAGTCGCCATGGATTTCTTGCCCGCCTCTTCCTCCTTAGCTGCTTCCCTCAGGCCGGCGATGATCCGCTGGGCCTCCATATCCTCGGGCAGGGGGATGGTCCCCCCCTTGGCGTCGCTCGTCTTGGGCCCGGGGACATCGAAGAGCTTCCTCTCCTGTTCCTTCCCGTATACGATCTCCCCCAGTTCGCGATAGAAGCGGGAATTCTCCAGAATCATCTTCTTTTCCTGCTCTTCCAGCTTTCCGGAGGGAAAGAGGCTCACCCTGGGAAGGGGTGGCTTGCTTTCCTCGCTCAAACCCAGTTCCGCTAGTTTCGTGAGCACCACCTCATCCCTGATCTTCTGTGCCAGTGAGCCTTCCCACAGATCAGCTCCCCCACTGGCTCTTTCTCCGCTCTTATGCACGGGAAGCAGATAACGGTCCACAATCCCGATCAGATCCACCAGGATGGAGGTCTGCATTGGCGGCTTGGATGGATCGGGCACGATTGACAACGCCGCCACGCGGAGAAAAAAAGCAAGAAGAACGAAGAGGAGGATCATCTCCTTTGCCCTCGTCCTCTCTTTTTTCATCTTCCTTTTCCTGTAGTTCGCCATTCAGACTCCGGCATTAAGCGATAATGGAATGATCCAGCGGCGCGTTGAGGAAATAACCTGCTTCCCTCAGGAATTCTTCCTCTTGCCCAAACATGAAAGAAAGGATGAAGAGAAGCGGAGAAAAACCGATGAGGGATGATCCTTCGTGATCATGCTCGCGCCAAGTGGATAACGGAACGATGTTCAAAGAATACCAAAATCCATCGGCGGTGTCAAATCAGGCCGCTGCATGACCCGTTGCTCCCTCAGGCTAAACCGCCGAAGCCGAAGGGTCACTGGCCAAGGGGCCACCTTCGGCTTCGGTTTGGTCAAAGTTGTTGGCGATCCCGGCCAAGACGGATTGTGCAGAGGAAGGCAAAAAAATTGCACAAATGCGCCGCGGTCATCTTCTCCACGGTGTATCTGAGATTTCACTCTGTGATCGATAGTGCCGCCGGTGTCGTCTTCGCCGGGATAACCCTGCTCCTCGGCTCGACGATCCGGGCATAGTGGGTTACAGGGGTGCTCGATAGATCCGGTAGGTCTTATATTTCTTCGCCCCCAAGGCCTCTAACCCCTTCTGCATGAGGCGATTGTCTTCCAGAATCCAGGACATCTCCCCCCACCGAACCCCTCTGGCCTGTCCCCGGCGAAAGATCTCCAGATAGAGGAGGGTCTCGATCCCCCGCTTCCGATATTCGGCCTTGACCCCCAGGAGCATGACCCTGATGGTCTCAATCTTGCGGGAATAGTAGAGGAACTTCAGCAGGCCCAGGGGGGTCATCCTGCCGTTGAGCCTTTTGAGAACGACGTTGTAGTCGGGCAGCGCCAGGGCAAAGCCCAACGTCTCACCCCCCATTTCGGCAAATGGGACATACTCGGGGACCACCAAGGGCTTCATCTTTTTGACCATGAGATCCATTTCCTCGTCGGTCAGGGGGACAAACCCCCAGTTATCCCGCCAGGCCCCATTGTAGACCTCCTTGACCCTCATCACCTCCTGGTCGAGCTTCTTCATATCGAGGGGGCGAATGGTAAGACCGGGAAGCCTCTTGGTGATGCGGGCGCTGATACGCAGCAGGCGCTCGGGGATGCTCCCGTCGTTGATCATGCGGTTGGCGACGAGGTCCTTGGCCTTCTTCAGGCCGCAGCCCTCCAAGAGCTTCCGATAATAGGCGGGATTATAGGGCATCATGATAAAGGGGGAGGAATCGAACCCTTCGACGAGGAGACCGCACTCATCATTGGTGGAGGGATTCACCGGCCCCATCATCTGCTTCAACCCCCTGGCCCGCAAAAAACTTTTAGCATGATCCACCAAGGCGCGGGCGACCTTGCGGTCATCGATGGACTCGAAAAAACCGAAGAACCCCGTCTTCTCTTCGTGAAAATCGATATAGTTCTGGTCGATGATGGCGGCGATGCGCCCCACGATTGAGCCATCCCTTACCGCCATATAGGGAACGATCTCGGCATGGTGCAGAAAGGGATTCTTAGGGGAGAAGTGAAAGGCATGCTCCTTGAGCAGGGGAGGAACCCAGTAGGGATCTCCCCGGTATATCTGCCAGGGGAGACGGAGAAAGGTTTTTAATTGCTTCTTGGTCTTGGCCTCTTGGATGGTGATTTTCCCGGCGGGCATATCAGATCACCCCGAGCTTGCGCCCGGCCCGTGCAAAGGCATCCAAGATCCTATCCAGCTGCTCATCGGTATGGGTGGCCATATAGCTGGTGCGCAGCAGCTCCCTCCCCGGCGGGACGGCAGGAGAAATGGTGGGGTTCACAAATATCCCGTACTCCTGCAAAAGCCCGCACATCTCGAAGGTCTTCATCTGATCTCCGATCATGATGGGGATGATAGGCGTCGTGCTATGCCCCGTGTCGAAGCCGAGCTCCTTGAACCCCTTCAACATCTTGTGGGTGTTGTGCCAGAGCCTCTCCCGCAGCTCCGGCTGCTCTTGGATGATATCGAGGGCGACGCTCACCGCTGCCACCAGGGCAGGCGCCAGGCTGGCGCTGAAGATGAGCGAGCGGGCGAAGTGCTTGACATAGTTCGCCACCTCTCTGGAGGCGACGATGAATCCGCCGATGGCTGCCAGGGATTTGCTATAGGTGCCCATGATGACGTCCACCTCATTCTCCAGGTGGAAGTGCTCCGCAGTCCCCCTCCCCCCTTCGCCCAACACCCCGACGGCGTGGGCGTCATCCACCATAACCCGCGCCCCATACTTCTTCGCCAGGGCCACGACATCGGGCAGGGGTGTGATATCCCCCTCCATGCTGAAGATCCCGTCCACGATGATGATTATTCCTCTCTTGTCGGGAGTACGGGCGAGCACCCGCTCGAGGTCCTTCGCGTCGTTATGCCGGAACTTTTTTACCTGGGCAAAGGAGAGGCGGCAGCCGTCGATAATGCTCGCGTGGTCGAATTTGTCCAGGATAATCTCGTCATTTCTCCCCGCCAAGGCGGCGATAGCGCCGAGGTTGGTCTGATATCCGGTGGCAAAGACCACGGCGGCCTCCTTGTGGAAAAACGCCGCCAGCTTCTCCTCCAACGCCTCGTGGATGTCCAGGTTGCCGTTGAGGAACCGGGATCCCGCGCAGCCGCTGCCGTACTTCTCCACCGCCTTGATGGCCGCCTCTTTCACCCTGGGATGGCTCGTGAGACCCAGATAGTTGTTGGAACCCGCCATGATGAGTTTGCGGCCCTCGACGATCACCTCGGTGTCCTGGGCGGACTCTACCCGGCGAAATATGAAGTAGTAACCCGCTGCCTTGGCCTTATCCGCCTCGGTGAACTCATAACACTTGGTAAATATATCCATTATAGGCACTCCCTCATAGCCACCCTTTGTTTTTATACCACGTGAGGGTAACCTTCACCCCTGCCTCCAGACGGAAGCGGGGGCGAAATCCGATTTTTTTCTTCGCCTTGCTTATATCACAGACCCAGTTTGACCGGCTTGCCTCGGCGCATTTACTCCGATGGAACAGGGCCGGCCTTTTCCTCACCAATCCCCAGCTATCCGAAAGCCCGGCGTAGAACCACGCGGCCCAGATGGGAATACGGATCTTACGCAGTTTGACGTGGAGCTGAGACGATACCACATCGGCGAAGAAATCCCAAGAGTACCGTTCCCCATCCGCTATGAAATAGACCTCGCCCGAGGGATGATCCCGCTGGATGGATAACATGAGAGCGTGGACAAGATCCTCTACATAACAGAAACTCAAAAATATCGGCTCCTTGCCCACCATGGGGATGTAACCCCTGGAGATGCGCCTGAAGATTTCAAACATGTAGGCATCCCGGGGTCCGTAGATGGCGCACGGGCGCAGGATCGTTACATGGAACTTGTCCCGGCAGCTGAGCACCGCCTCCTCCCCGTGCAATTTGCTTTCGCCATACGGGGAGACGGGACAGACAGGGTCCTCCTCCGTTTTTCCCCTCTCGGGGAAAGAGGGGCCGGCAGCGGCCTGGCTTGAGAGGTAGACAAATCGCTTGAGCCCCCGGATATTCCGGGCGGCATCTATCAGCCGCTCTGTCCCCTCCTGGTTGGTCCGGTAAAAATCCCTGCTGCGCAGGGCCCTGGTCGCCCCGCCCAGGTGGCAGATATGGGCAACCCCCTTCAGAGACGGGAGTTTGCCCGCCCCCAGCAGATCCCCGTAGATGTACTCCACCCCTTTGCCCCTGAGCCAGCGCAGATCGCTGCTCTCTCGTACGAGGGCAGTCACCGCATACCCTTTCCAGAGAAGCTCATCCACGAGATGGCTTCCGATGAATCCTGTAGCCCCGGTTACGAGAACACGCTCACCCACCTCTTATCCCCCAGATCCAAGATCTAAAATCCAGGCCCTTATACCACACCCCGTGGGAAAAGACAACCCAAAGGTGAACTGGGGTGTGGATGCAGGAGGTTGTTGAAAAAATGGATTTCCTGCAGGCTGTTCAAAAATGCCCAGATGCAAGTTGAGCCTTGCGAAATCCCGCCATGCGCGGGGTTGAGCCTTGCGAAATCCCGCCATGCGCGGGGTTGAGCCTTGCGAAATCCCGCCATGCGCGGGGTTGAGCCTTGCGAAATCCCGCCATGCGCGGGGTTGAGCCTTGCGAAATCCCGCCATGCCGGGGGCCCTGGACGGATGAGAGAAACGCAGCAGATGGGCGTTTTTCAACAGCCTGCACTATTTGACTTTAAACGACCACTATATATAATAGTGTTTCCATTATAGCAAGACCCTTGAGATCATCTTTTAAAAACGCTTTTTATCGCATTACCGCACGAGGCAGCCGAGAAGGAAACTATCTTCTATGCAGAGGACAAGAGAAGCGATGTTCGATAGGAAAAGGTAAGGCTCAATGGCGAGACCTGACACGGATTTGAAGCGGATCGCCGATCTCCTCTTTGAGGTGGGGATGCTGAAGAGGACCCCCCGGACCGGTTACCGCTTTTTGGGCACGGGAGAGGAATCGGTTGCCGAGCACCTCTTCAGCACCGCCTTCATCGGATATTGCCTGGCTCAATTGGATGAGGGGGTCGACGCCTTCAAGGTGGTCAAGATGTGTCTCTTCCATGATCTCCCCGAGGCGAGGACCGGAGACCATAACTACGTCTACAAAAAGTACGTCCGGGTGGATGAGGAGAGGGCAGCCGAGGATCTGGCTGCTGGGCTCCCCTTTGCCCATGAGATCAAGGGCCTGATTG
>Ga0214473_10000687_pt1 | contig 46981 bp, 38 predicted proteins | sample RVTome_7_FD_203509 | JGI IMG/M metagenome (GOLD analysis project Ga0214473, IMG submission 203509) | Soil microbial communities from uranium-contaminated site in the Upper Colorado River Basin, Wyoming, United States - RVT98D197 | ecosystem: Environmental > Terrestrial > Soil > Contaminated >...
CGAAAGCCTTTACGGCAGTCACGGTTCTGGTTGTGAGTGGTACGAGTGTTACCCTGGCTCACGCGACGTTGAACCATGCCAATTCCCGGATGGGCGGATGAACGCTAACTGGTTGCTGGAAAGGAAGTTACGATAGAGAGTCCGCATGGGCTGAAGCCCATCCTACGTACCTCCGGTCTCCAGCCTGCGGTCTCCGAGCGCATGGGCGAGTCAGGGCCGACTGAGGCGGACTTTGATGTGGAAGGCGCCGGGGACGGGGGTGTCGGAGATGACGTAGAGGTACCCGCCGCCACAGCCGGAGTACATGGCGCCGGGGTAGCGCGACTGGTAGTGCTCCAGGAGGGCGGGCAGGTCGATCTGGATGGTTCGATGGCGGACCGTGCCGGGCAGGATCGCCTCCCAGCAGAGCATGCACTCGTTCAGGGAGTCGCCGAGGGCGGCGATGTCACGGGCGAGGATGGCGTCGTAGCAGGCCCGGCCGGACTGGCCCAGGCGGGCGATCCAGCGGGGGTCGAGATTCTTGATCTCCAGCGGGTTGTAGCCGTCCGGCCGCTGCGAAACCGGCAGGATGTGGATCACCTTCTCCAGCCAAGACGCGACCTGCGGGTCGTTGCTGGACTCGATGTGACGCGGGAAGATGCCGCCTTTGTGGCGAAAGTCGTAGTCAAGGCGACTGATGCCGGGATAGACGAGGCCGATCATGTCCTGCGAGCCTGATGGCTCCGCCTTGCCTTCGTTCTCGGCGGCGTACAGGTCCTGCACCAACTGGTCCGGGTCTGCTTCAGGGAGCACGCCCTGCCAGAGTCGCATGGCGACGTTGCGGGTGCCGATGCAGATGCCGGCCCGCTCCATGAACCAGAACTGCGGCTCGATGCTCACGACGACCATCGAGCCCGGCGGCGACGGGTTGAGCCTGGAGACAAACGGCTGATCGATCCAGCCGCCCGCCAGCGCCAGCCGGTATGGCAGACGGCCGAGCACCTCGGTGATGTCGCGACTTCGATCTGGCTTCATGCAGACCATCCGCGTGGGCTAAAGCCCACCCTACAACTTCGTTCAACTGACGGTTCGCTGGCCGGCTTTGCGGGCCATGTACTGCTGCTCGATCCACGCGTAGGTCTTGCGGAGGCCGTCTTTCAGGGGCGTGCTCGGCTCCCAGCCGAGGACTTGCTTGATGAACGTGTTGTCGCTGTTGCGGCCGCCGACCCCTTTTGGAGCGTCGAGGTCGTACTTGCGGTTGAGTGTGATCCCGCCGATCTCTTCGGCCATCGAGACCAGGTCGTTGATCGAGACGAGGAAGTTGGACCCGAGGTTGATCGGAGTCGCGATCAGCTCGTCGCAGTGCATGATCATGTCGATGCCCTGGATGCAATCGTCGATGAACATGAAGCTGCGGGTCTGGTGGCCATCGCCCCAGATCGTGATGTCGCGTGACCCGGTGTCCTTGGCTTCGATCACTTTCCGGCAAATCGCCGCCGGCGCCTTCTCCCGTCCCCCATCCCACGTGCCGAAAGCGCCGTAGACATTGTGGAACCGGGCAATGTGTGTCTCCAATTGGCGCTCCGCCCAGTACTCAGTGCAAAACATCTCACTCATCAGTTTTTCCCAGCCGTAGCCTCGCTCGGCCATGGCGGGGTAGGCGTCTGATTCCTTCAACGCCCGGCAGTCCGGGTCCTTCTGGAGCTCGACGTTGTACGCACAGGCGGAGGACGAGAAGAAGTACCGCCGGGCGCCGGCGTGGTACGCCGACTCGATCATGTGCGTGTTGATCAGGATGCAGCGAAGGCATTCGATGCGGAATCGCTCGATGAAACCCATCCCTCCCATATCCGCAGCGAGGTTATAGACTTCCACCGCCCCCTCGCAAGCGCGCTTGGAGTTGTCCTCGTGACTCAGGTCCATGCAGAGGCATTCCACGCCGGGGACACGCTGATACCATTCCGGCAGCGGCTTCTTGTCGATCGCCCGAATCCGCGTGAAGCCCTGGTCGTGGAAGTACCGCGTCAGAGCGCCGGCAATGAATCCCCCGGCCCCCGCAATCACGATCTGATCGTCTTTCCCCAGTACCGACGCCGCCTTCGCTTTTTCTCTCACTGTCATACTTATCCTTGGAAATTGGGGGATGTTGCGCACAGCCGCTCTTGCCCTCTTCGTCTTCTACCGTATCGGCTCCTCTTGCCGCACCTTGCTCAGGTCCGGGTCCAGGGGCTTGCCGGTGAGCGGGTCGTAGGATTCCGGCATGCGGTCGCGGGGGCCGATGGAACGCCAGTGCCCCACCCACTCGAGGCACTCACGCCTATTCAGGTCAATCTCGGTCCAGAAGACACCCTCTTTGCCCTTGTTCGACGCGAGAATCCTGCCCATCGGATCGATGATCAGACTGGGGCCGTCGTAGACCGATGGGACCATATAGACGCCGTTGTCGCGTGCACGGACGCGGAATGTTGACTCGCCATCGACCATGCCGTCGCGGTCGGGCAGGGTATTGCCCCAGGTGGGTGCAAAGACGATCTCCGCCCCCTTGAGGGCAAGGAGTTCCACCATCTCGGGGAAGAACCAGTCGTAGCAAATCTGCATGGCGATCCGGCCGAAGTCCGTATCGAACACGGGCGACTGGTCCCCCGGCCTCACGCCCTCCTTCCATTCCTCGCGGGGCAGGTGGACCTTTCGATACGTGCCGGCGATCTCGCCCTGGCGGTTGAGAAGGACCGCCGTGTTGTACACGACAGTGTCCACACGCTCCGTAAGACCCGCCACGACCCAGATATGGTTCTTCCTTGCCGCTTCTCCAAGTCTCTTGGTTGCCGGTCCCGGAATCGGCTCGGCCACGTCCTCCAGAGAGGCACTTGTCCCGACGCGGGTGATGGTCTCGCCTAAGCACACGATATCGAGTCCCAGCTTGCCGGCCGCGTCGATCTGTCCGCACCACAACTCCAGGTTCTTCTGCGGCGTGCTGTTTCTCGGCCGCAGGTACACCGTCCCGATTTTCACCTTCCGCGAGCCCGGATCAGCCGTCGGACGCAGGCTCACCTGCTTCCACAAGACCTCCCCATCTCCCGGCCATTTCACCTCCAGCGACAATCGTGCCCCATCCGCGTCCTTCGGAGCCACAAGGACATCTGAGAACACCGCCCTGCTGGCCTCCAGCCTGGGCCCGCGCACGATCATGCCGTGAGGCTCAAGCGGCTTGCCCGCCTTAAGCCAGCCCACCCGGACGATGACCGAGCGGAACGGCGATGGGACGCTCCGCAATTCGCAGACGGCGCGAATCGCATACGCCTGCCCGCCTCGGACACCTTTGACCTCCTGAGTCACACCTCCCACCCCAAAGGGATCTCGCTCCGACTTGATCAGAAGCCCGCCGTCCACGCCGCGCACCTGGCACGCCGCCTGTCCCCACGATGGCTCCCACACCGACCACCCGTCGAGCATCTCCTGTCCGCTCGCCTTGAACATCGGATTGACCACCAGCTCGTCAGACTGCGCTTGCGCGACGACGGACCATGTCGCAGCCAGGATCGCCAGCGCCAACAATGCTCTCACTCCCATTCGCTCGAACATCCTGCTTCTCTCCTCAAGCATCACCGGGTTCCAGTCGGCTCAGGACCGTCTTGGCCACGCGCTTCACGTAGTCGTCGGAATCCTCTGTCGCCGCTTTGATCTGTGCCAGCGCCGGGCGGGCTTTCTCGCCGAGCTTGTCCAGCGCAACCATCGCAAACATACGCACCTTGTCCGTCGGATGCTTCAAGCCCTCGACGAGCACCGGCATCGCATCCTTTTCCTGTCCCCATTCGCACAGGGCGTGAGCAGCCGCGATGCGAACGATCATCGACTGGTCCTGGAGCTTGGTCTGCATCGGGGGCTTGACAAACGTCATATCGACGGGGAACCTGCAACTGGCATGCAGACCGACCGTCGCCCAGTACCGGACCACGGGACTGGCATCCTCCAGATGCTTCACGTACTGGTGGGTCGCGTTCGGTCCCTCGTAGTCAAGCTCCTTGAGCTTCAGGAGCCGCGGCCGCAGGCTGGTCGTATCGAGCCTGCCCTTCCACGGGTCCGCCTGCGTCGGCAGCGGCTTCTCGACAACCGGGCCGCCCAGCTTGAACGTGACCACATTGCTGTCTCTGAATCCGATCCTGCACGCCTTGGCATACATAACCTCATCGCCTTTGAGGCGCACCGGGCGGATGTAGAGCTCCCAGCCCGTGGCACTCTTGGGATTGCCGCCGATGCGATAGGCGATGGAAGCCCCCGATGTCGGGCACGCAATCGTGACGGCGCCGCCCTCCTGCGGATTTCCCGCCTGCTTGATGCATACCGGCTCGGCTGCCTTCTCCGGCTTGCCTTGTGGCCATTTCATCTCATCGAGCGCCGGCTCCGGGACCAAGCCGATATCCATCGTGTCCCGGCACCACTCGTTGTGCACCTTTCGCAGCCGCTCCAGCACGTCCTTGTACTTCGGATCGCCGGCCAGGTTCTTCACCTCATGCGGGTCGGCCGCCGTGTCGTAGAGCTCCTCCACAGGCTTGATCGGCTCGAAGTACTGCATCTGGGATCCACTGAGCTTGCCCTCGGCGAAGAGCCGGCGCATCTCCTGCATCGTCGGCATCTCGTTCATGTAGGTGATGTCCTGGCTTCGCGGCAGATACCACATGTAATTGCGGATGTACTTGTACTGTTTATCCCGCACGGCCCGGATCAGATCATAGGCTTCATCCATCCGGTCGCGGGCGGCAAAGACATACTCGCGCGGCTTGCCCTTCTGACCGCCGAGAAACGCCCGGCCCTGCATGTGCCGCGGAATCTCGATCCCGGCCAGCGACAACATCGTGGGGGCGAAGTCGATGAAAGCGATCAGGTCGTCGTTGACGGACCCCGGCTTGGCCGCGTCCGGGTTGCCCGGCATGGCGAGCTTGCGCCACTTCTCGGGGACGCGAACGATCAGGGGCACGCGGGTCCCGGAATCGTAGATCCAGCGTTTGCCTCGCGGCAGCCCGCGGCCGTGGTCGCCCCAGAACCAGACAATCGTGTTCTGCGCCAGTCCGTCCTGCTCCAACTGGTCCAGGACGTCCTTCACCTGTTTGTCCATGAGCGCGATGAGATCGTAATACTGGGCCCAGTCCTGGCGGACCTTCGGCGTATCCGGATAGTACGGCGGAAGCTGCGCCTTGGCAAGATCGTGCCGCTCGCCGGCGCCCAGGCCTTCCAGCCGCTTCATCATCTCGGGGCTGCGATTGCGAACCTGGCTCTCGTGCGTGATCGTGAAGTTGATGACGGCGAAGAACGGCTTGCCGGCCGGGCGATTGCGCCAGTGGGCCTTGTTGCTGCACTCATCCCACGCCGTCGGCGGTGAATCGAACTGGTAGTCGGTCTTGACGTTGTTCGTGCAATAGTACCCGGCGGCACGCAGGTACTCGGGGAAGCATTTCACCTCACTGGGCGGCACGCCCCGGCACCGCATGTGATGCGTCCCGATGGTCGTCGGGTACATACCGGTGATGAGCCCCGACCGCGACGGCGCACAAACTCCCGCATGCGTGAATACCCGCGTGTAGCGCACCCCCTGAGCCGCCAGCCGGTCGAGATTGGGCGACACGGCATACGTGTCGCCGTAGCAGCCGAGGTCGGGGCTCATGTCCTCCGTGCTGATCCAGAGGAAATTCGGCCTGTCCTTCTCTTGCTCACCCGCTCCACAGGCATACCTCGGCAGGACCAAGGCGGCCGCCGAACCGGACGCCACCTGCAAAAACCGCCGCCTGCGCAAACCGCTGCTCCCTTGCATCATCGATGTCACCTCAACGCTGTATCGACCGATTCCGTCCACGTCACACACTGTTGCATATTGCCGGACAGACCCTGATGTCGCTCCGTATTATAGTAACTGCCTTGCCTTCCACAATCCAATTCACCACGCCGTGCATCGGGTGGCAGCGTCAAGCGCAGCTTGGCGATGGCCTTCCTGGGATTCGGTGCAACCATCGCCGAGGCCTTCGGCCTTGACGCTGCCACCTGAAGAATACGTGGTTTCTCACGTGCCGCCCGAGGATCGACCAGCATATACGAAGCATCTGGCCAGCGGATGTCTATCGTGGCGTGCCGAGGATCTTCAGGGAGTCTTCGATCAGGGGCAGGGTCTTGGTCGCGACGTACGGGTTGTCGGCCTTGCCGGTGACTTCCATGCGAACGACAGCGCCGCCCAGCCCCTCGGCGAGCGATTCGAGCACGCCGGGTTTGGCCGTGGCCACACGCCGGCCGCGGGCCGTGAGGGTCAGATTGACCTGGTTGCTGGACGTATTCAGCGTCCCCGAACCGGCAAAGGCCACGTTCTTGCCTGACATATCGAGCTTCTGAATCATCAGCGTATCGCGCTTGAGGTAGGACTCGATCAGCATCCGGTCGAACGTGTAATCAGACGGCTCGTTCAGTTGCAGCACGGACAGGAAATTGGCGATGGGCGAGACTTTGCCGACGCGCATGTCCGCGACATCGACCCGGCAGGAGCCGATCCGGGAAGAGCCGTCGCCGACGCGGGCGCCAAGGCACAGCGATGCATCCATGATGCCGCTCCCGTAGTCGCTCTCCGCCACCCCGGAGGTCTTGCCGGCGGCCAGGAACTGCTGCAGGTTCACGCGGTGAAACACCGCCCGAAGCGCGTACTGCAATTCCGATTCATCCTCGCTGCGCAGCTCCAGATCGCCGGCGACCCGGCCCTCGTAGCAGGTGCCGACGAAGCTGGGGGCGGACCACGTTCGTGCGTTCGGATCGAAGACAATCTCGCCTCTGAGATCCGTGATGGACTTGCCTCGTATCGTGAGCCGCTGCGCGTCCAGCTCCATGCGAGCGGCGGTAAGGCCGGCCCTGGTGCTGTATGAGCCTTCGAGGTTCACATCGCCGCACAGCTCGGCGGCCGGGCCCGCGATATGCAGATCGTGAGCGTTGAGGCTCGCCTTGCCTGTAAAGTCAATGCGTTTGTCATCCTCCGCAACCTTCGAGATTCTGGGAATCTTCAGATCCAGATTGAAAGAACCTTGCGGCGCTGTGTCGCAGTACATCTGCCCAAGTCCGCCGGACAAGGCGGCGCTGAAGTCTTCCGTAAAGGGGACGTTACGGGCTGCTAGGGTGAAAGAGCCGAAGTCGGAGCCGTCGGTCAGGTCAAGACGGCCATCGAGCCGGATCGTGGATTGCGGGTCGACGGCGGATGCCGCACCGGGCGTCGCCTCGATCCGATCGAATACCACCTTACCCGGACTTATCGTGAGATTCCCACGAATATCCCGCAGCGGATATGCGAATCGCTGATGCTTGATGCTATTGCCGAGACACTCCACGGCAATGGTGTAGTCCGGCGACTCGCGGTCGGCGAGCCTCCTGACATCGATGGCCAGATTCACTCTTCCCCGCGGGTCAAATGCCGCCACGTGCTCCTTGAGCGGCCCTGGAAGAAGATTCACGATCTTCTCATCCAGCGGCACGCCCTCGGCCCGCGCCTTCAACTGGACCTGCGGAAGCGCACCTTCGGAAAGCCGTGCACCGCCGGACAAGGAGACCGGGCTGTCTCCGTACTGTCCTGTGAGTTTCTGTACGCTCAGCGACTCCGGCGTGATGGATATTTCCGCGGAGGCATTTGACAGAGCCACAGGCAGCTTCTGCGATTTCAGCGAAACCATCCTGGCGGAGACGTCAGCCACGAAACTGATGGCCCCGACGTCGTTTGCATCGCCCGTGGTAAAGACTTTCGCTCGAACCCCCGCCACGCCGCTGGCGTCGAACTGCTCATAGAGCTTGCGATAGTGTTCGGGCAGCGCCTTCGCCAGCACGGCATCCAGCGGAATATCGTTTCCATCGACAGAGATGTAGTAGATCGGGTTGCCTGTGTCCCGGTGCGTGATCTTGCCGTCCACCTTGATCCATCGGCCTCCTGCCCGTGAGACTAAACCTTCGGCAATGATGCTCTCGTTGTCGAAGTACAGTCCGCCGGTCAACTCCTCCAGCGGGTAGGGAAACCTCTCGTACGTGGCGGCCACGTGCTGCAACTTCACGGAGGCATATTCGCGTTTTTGCGTCGGCGACGTGCGGGTGAGCCGGTAGTCCACGCCGACAACGCCCCGCGGCTTGAAGGCGTCCCACAGGCGTTTGCGGCCCGGCTGCAAGGCAGCGTAAAGCCCGGCATCGAGAATCATGTTGTCGCTCGTCACGCGGTATTGATACTGCCGATTCTGGCCGGACCCTTTCGTCCACCCGTCGATCACCAGATCGACATCGCCGTGCTTGCCGGAGAGATGATTGAGAACCACCGCGGACTGGGTGAAATTCAGCTCGCCTGCCAGATGATCGATCGCGTAGGGAAACTTGCGGTCGCAGACGGAGATGTCCGCGCACGTGAGCGTGCCTGCGACCTCGCTCTGGGCCAGCCTCTTGAGGTTTCCGTGTGCCTTGAGTTCTATCTGTCCTACGACCCCGGAAGGACGGTAGCGGGCGAAGAACCACTGGGGCGCCGCCAGCGGGCCCGATTGGCCGGACGCCATCGGCATAAGCGTGCGAAACGCATCGACCTCGGGACTTTGCTTGTTGTGGGCATTCTTGACGTGCAGATCCAGCGTGTAGTTGTCGTTGCTGTCGTACGTCAGTTGTGCCGCAATGACGTCCGCGGCCCACGCTCGTTCGAGCGATGGGATGTCCGTGGAGGAGAGGCCCCCGGCCAGCGTCAACCGGCCCTGTTGCCACAACCCATCGAGGTGGCTTTGCCCATAGCCGCTGGAGAGCTTGGCCGTCCTGATCCCGAAGTTGTAGCCCCGGCGAGGCTCCTCCACGAATCCGAAGCTCGCCTCGACGGGGATGGACATGACGACCTCGCTTTTTCCCCCGGAAGCCTTCGAGTACCGCAGCGTGCCCTGCTGCAGGACGATGGTCGGAAGAATCCCGCCCCGTTTGCCAGTCGGTTTGCCGATCCGCAGATCGCCGACATTCCACCGCCCCGTGTCCAGGTCGAACTGAGCGTTGAGGATGAAATCGTCGATATGGATTTCGGTCAGTCGGGGCGCCAAAGTCAGCAGGCTGCGCGGACTGAAGTACGCGTGGATATTGCCTGCGCGCAGGATGGCGCTATCCTCGGACGGCAGTCCGCGCCCGGGGTGCATGACCAGCCCGTCAATCGAGACCGATGCATCGTGGTGGAAATCGAACGCCCCCATCTGCACGCGAGTGTTCGTCAAACGGCTGATCTGGGCCGCGGCAATCCTCGGCAGGGCCCGCGCCGCCCAAATCCCGACACCCGCCAACACAAAGACCAGGACCGCCAGCACTTTCAATCCGCGCACGAGAATCCTGCGGCGGCGGCGCCTATCGAGTCGTGCGTTTGAGTTCAGACCTCTTGATCGTTCCATGAACAACTTCTCGGCGCCATGTCCGCACTTGCCTGCGCGGACCTGCCGTTTTCCCACTGTCCGCATGCTTACGCGAGCATGAACATGGCGCCCTGTGTGTCGTTACCGCTGGATCGCCTTGTCCGCGATGTCGTGGCGGTAATGTGCCCCCTCGAAATGAATCTGACCGACAGCCTCGTAGGCCTGCGCCTTGGCCTTGGCGACATCCGCCCCAAGGGCGGTCACGCCGAGGACGCGGCCGCCGTTGGTCACGACTTCGCCGTCTTTTTGTGCCGTGCCGGCGTGGAATACCATCACGTCCGGCAGCAATTCGGCCTCCTTGAGCCCATGAATCGGTTTGCCCTTCTCGTAATCGCCCGGATACCCGCCGGAGGCCATCACCACGCACACCGCCGGCCTCGGGTCCCACTTCAGGAAGACATCCTCGAGCGTGCCGTCGCAGACCGCCAGGCACACCTCCAGCAGATCGCTGTTGAGCCGCATCAGGATGGGCTGGGTCTCGGGGTCTCCGAGCCGTGCGTTGAATTCGAGCACGCGAGGACCGCCGCTGGTGATCATCACGCCCGCGTAGAGCACGCCCTTGTACGGCGTTTCGTTGCGGTTCATCGCGTCCACGATGGGCACGAGGATCTCCCGGCTGATCCAGTTCATCATCTCGTCGGTGATGATCGGCGCCGGGCTGTAGGCGCCCATGCCGCCGGTGTTCGGGCCCGTGTCGCCGTCGCCGACGGGCTTGTGGTCCTGCGAGGATTCCATCAGATAGATGTTGCGGCCGTCCACAAACGCCAGGATCGATGCCTCTTCACCCAGCAGTTTGTCCTCCACGACGATCCTGTCGCCGGCCGAGCCGAAGATCTTATCCACCATGATCTTCTCCGCCGCCAGAATCGCATCGACGGGATCGTCGCAGACAATCACCCCTTTGCCTTTGGCCAGCCCCGCCGCCTTGACGACGACCGGCTCATCCCGGCTGGCGATGTAGGCCTTGGCATCGCTGAAGCGGTCGAAGACCCTCGCCTCCGCCGTCGAGACGGAGCAGGACCGCATCATCTGTTTGGCGAACGCCTTGTCGGCCTCAAGCTGGGCCGCCGCCTTGCTCGGTCCGAACGCCTTGATGCCGGCGGCCTCCAGGACATCCACCACGCCCGCCGCCAGCGGGTCCTCCGGTCCGACCACGACCAGTCCGACCCGCTTTTCACGGGCAAAGGCCACGATCGCAGGCACGTCGCTGTCCTTGATCGGAACATTCTGGCCGCACTGAGCGGTGCCGGCGTTGCCTGGGGCGATGTACAACTTGCCGAGCTCCTTGGATTGTTTGAGCTTCCATGCGATTGCATGCTCGCGTCCGCCACTGCCTATCAACAGCACATCCATTTTCGAACCTCGATCTCCATAACGATTCCGGCTACCGTTTCCTCCCCTGACGGCCGGCCGGCGATCTGATCCAGCCGCCGCGAATGCGGTGCTAGTGTACCAGAACCCTCCGGTTCACTCAAGCCGATACTTGGATTGCAGACTCGATCTTTGTCGTTGAAGTGCGATGTTCAGGGCCCCGGCCAACGTCCTCCCGAATGGAGTGAAGCGCAGTGAAGGATCCGGCCCGCGGAGGCGTTCGCCACGCTCACTCACTCGCGTACCACGCAATCCCTTCCTCCATCCATACGTTGGAGTAGTTGGCCAGCAGATTACTCCTTTCGGCCTCGCTGATCGTATAAAAGTGGGCGCTCCTGGCGGGCGACCAGAACCGATACACCGGACGCGTTCCGGCGGGTTGCTTGCCGCTGGGATAGGCGTAGAAGGCCACCCCCTCGAATGTCCAGATGTGAGGGTACTCCGCAACGAGCCGGTCTTTTTCAGCTTCGCTGATCGTGTAGAAATGGCCGCTGAGCCTGTCCGACCAGAACCGGTACACGGGTCTTGTATCCGGATTGGAACCGTTCGAAAATGCATGATAGACGACGCCCTCGTACGTCCAGACATGCTGGAACTGGGTGAGCAGCACCTCCTTCTCTGCTTCGCTGATCGTGTAGAAGTGCCTCTCGAGGGACGGCGACCAGAAGCGATGGACTTCCTTCAGGGAGGTTTCGATGATCATGCCCGTTTCCACAAGGAGGTTGTCCAGGTACACGCGTCCGGACGGGACGGCCAATCCGTCGGAGCCGCCTGCCAGCCAGATGAAGACCGGCTGGTTGCGCCACTCGCCTTTGACGAGGCCCGGCAGAACCGACCATGCGTCATCCGGGCCGTAGTCCGCCAGTCCCAGATATAGCTCGTCTGCCTCGGCATTATAGGAGATGTAGAATGTCCCATTCGTGCGGGACCGCTCTGCGGAGCTCGAATTGACGGAGAGCCCATTCTGTTTCCTGTGCCAGTAGTGCGCGTACCCATCGGCGCAGCCCACACCGATCGCGGCATGCTTCTCCCATGGGTCGCTGATGTCCGAAGTCACGCCAAGACTCACCCAGCCCCCGGCGCTGCTCATCAGGTCGTAGTGGAAATCCACCTTCATGGAGAAGTCCTGTCTCGGGTCCAGCCGCCAGCCGCTGGAGACAAACCCTGCCGAGGCGTTGACCGTGCGATTCGTCGCCTGCAGCTCCAGACGCCGATTGATCTCCTTCATCGTACAGTTGTTCGGATCATCGACGAGCAGCCGCCACATGGCGCCTCTTATGTTGTCATCGAACGTGTCCCGAACGACGAACTGTCCCTGTGAAACGGCGGGCGCTTGCGCTGCGATGATCTCGCCGGCCTCGGCAACAGCACCTTGCAGGACGACATCGACGCTTCGCAGGACCACCAACGAGACATGACCAACCCCCAGGACCAGAATGAGTACCATTGCCTTTCTTTCCATCGCTCGGCCCCCTTCTCCTTATCCTTAGAAATTCTCCATATCCATCAGCCGCGGCGCAAACCCGCCGCGGGCATACCGACAAACATCCCTTTCGTGAAATCCGTTTCGGGGGTGGCGCCTCCAGATGCGCCCTAATCGAACTGTGATCGACAAGCCAATCACGTGTTTCGCCGAATAGCGGCTGGTCAGGCCCGCTATCGGCCGCCGGTGCACGGCAGGCTTCATTGCCCGCCTTGCGCCCACGTATGTCCTTGGCCGCTCTTCCAGTCGAACGAAAGCGGATTATAAAAGGCCGGAATCGTCTTGTCAAGCCCTCTTTTCGCAGAATTCCTGCCTTGCCTGGGGCCTTGGAGTGTCCTGAAAGCGGCGCGAGCGGGCGATTGCAGGGCCTATTCGGAGCTTAACCGAAATTGTCGTATCTCCTGTACTGTGCCCATCTTGTGAACCCGTCCCATAAAGGGTAAAGCTTTCGAAGCCGCCCTGCCGATGAAAAAAAGGCGGTGTTGGGGCTTTACCAGTACTGCGAAAGCGGTTATTTAGGTAAAGGCCACTCACCGGCGCGGTATGGAATGGGTCAGTCACACCGGGATGTGGGCAGGAGCCTGTCATCAAAGTTGAAAGGAGTCACGATGAAAGCAAAGGGACATGCAATCAGGCGACTGATCGTTTCAACCGTTTTCCTCGGGGCGATGGCTCTCGGCATCTTCGGCTGCGACGACCGGTTGGCCAGGATGGAGGAGAATCAGATCAGGCTGCAGGCGATGGTCGCCGCCAATGCTCGGCAGCTTGCCACGGTCTCCTCGCAGGTCTACGTCAACAACAACGAGGTCCAGGAGGGCATCCAGAAACTCGACCGCAATGACCAGGACCTCGGCACGGGCATCTCCACCGTTCAGAACCAGCAGGATGCACTCCATGGGACGGTCACAAGCGCGCACCAGGCAACAGACAAGAGGATGGCGACGCTGGACGAGAACCAGCGGCTTCTACGTGACGGCGTCAGCCAGGTGGCCGGTGTCACGCAACAGACGGCCTCCGACGTCACCGCCATCGCCAGAGAGCATGCGACCCTGCACCAAATGGTGCAAAACAGCAGGCGGGAGTTGGGCGAGAGCATCGCGGCCGTCGCTGTCACGCAGGAGAAGACCCGGACCGACATCGGGCAGTTGCAGCAGGCCGACCAGAGGATGGCCGAGCAACTCGTCGCGCTGGCCGCCGGCCAGGATCGCATCTACAGCGGCCTCGATGGCCTGGACAAATTCATGCGGCTCGTCGCGAACGATGTGACGGGAATCTCGCAGGGCCAAGCTGCTTTGCAGCAGACGCTCAACGAGCACAGAGCGACATTTGCGGAGAAATCCGCAATTCTGGAGCAGAATCAGCGGACTACACAGACGGCCCTGGACGGCGTAGCGAGCCAGACGAAGCGAAATACCGAGGGCATCGCCGCCGTGGCTGCCGGTCAGACCGCCACGCAGCAGGCGCTCGGCGCCAATCACAAGATCGTCGCCGGTCAGATCGCGGCTGTGATCGAGAACCAGCAGGGCCTCCAGGCGGGGATCAATGGACTGAGCGAGAAGACCGGCCAAACCGCCTCCCAGCTTACAGCCTTGGCGGCAGGTCAGGAGGCGCTCAACAGCGGCAACGGGGCTGTCGCCGCAAAGCTCGCCGGCCTTTCCGAGACCCAGACGGGGCTGCAAACCAATCTCAGCGGTCTGCGTCAGAAAGCGGATACCATCGTCGCCGGCGTGGGAACGATTCGTGCCGAGCAGGTGAGCTTGCATGACGCCGTCAAGGCAAATCACGAAGCCATGAAAGGTCAGTTGGACGTTCTTACAGCGACAGCGGGCCAGACGGCACTGGATGTCGTGGCGCTGAGCGACAGCAGTGCCGCAATGCAGCGGGCAATCCAGGCGAGCACGGGCAGCTTCAATGAAAGAACGGATAGAATAGACGCCGGCCTCCGTAGCGTGGCTACCGAGCAGAGCTCGACGCACAAGGCCGTCAGGGAGCAAGGCGAAGCGATCTCGAGCCGAGTCGCCGAGGCTATCGATAACCAAAAGCAGCTCCGTGGCGCCCTTGATGCTGTCGCCGCAACCGCCGGCCAGACTGCCACAGGTGTCAGGGCGGCAGCCGTTCGCCAGGAGGCGATGCAGCAGGCCCTGCAGAACCACAACGAGACAACGGCTCGGCAGATCACCGGCCTGGCAGATGACCAGAAGCAGATACAGGGCAGCCTGGATGTTGTCACGGCAACAGCCGGCCAGACGGCGCTCGATGTGATTAGCATGGCCGCCGGCCAAGACACGCTGACGCAGAACCTGCAGAGCCACAACATGTTGGTCGCCGGGCGTATCGCCGATCTGGCGAACGGCCAGGAACAGACGCAGAGCGGCTTGGATGCCGTCGTGGCGACCGCAGGCCAAACCGCCCTCGACGTGATCGACCTGAACGAAGGTCAGGCCAGGCTGGCGCAGGCTGTGCAAGCGGACCGCCAGGAATGGGCCGCCAGGCTCACCGAGCTTGTCCAGAGCCAGCAGCAATGGGCCCAAAGGCTCGATGCTGCCCAGGCGAATGTGCAAACTACCACCGCAAGCATTGCAGCGTTGGAGCAGCATCTCACCAAGCTTCAGGGCTCCCTCCAGCCGAGTCTCGACGGGTTGACATCCCAACTCGGCGACAACGGGCAAAGCAGAGCCCATTTCGAAGCCAAGGTGAACCAGGATATCCAGGCGATTGTGGATGCAGTTTCGCAGCTTCGACAGGAGCAGGCCTCGCTTACAGACCAGTTACAACAGATTCAGGAACGCACGCTGAGCCAGACCCAGGACATCATCACGGCCATTCAGCAGCTCAAGCAGCCGCCGGCCGATGTGAGAATCAGCGATTCGGTGGCGAACGTGAGCGATTCAGCGGCGACAGTCAGCGATTCAGGTACGAAATTGGAGTCCTCCGTGGCTGAGGCAGAGGCCAAGTAATGGTCGCTGCCACATAGAGGCCTGTGGCCAGATCCACAGGCCAGGACCTATCGGGGATGGCCACATGCCATCCCCCTCCTTTTGCGCTGCGTTCGGAGGTGACTACAGCAGCGAGACCCCGGCCGCTTTGCACTTCTCAATCATCCACTGCGGCCACACGCTCGCGTGCACCTCGCCGACGTGCAGCTTGCGCAGGAAGAACATGCACAGCCTCGACTGGCCGATCCCGCCGCCGATGCTCAACGGCAGCTCGCCCGCCAGCAGCCGCTTGTGCCAGTCGAACTCGCAACGGTTCAGGGCCCCGCGTATCTTCAATTGCTCCGCAAGCGTGTCCTTGTTCACTCGAATGCCCATCGAGCTGATCTCAAAGGCCCTGTGTAGAAGCGGGTACCACAGCAGGATATCGCCGTTCAGTCCCTTGTAGCCGTTGCCCGTGGGCGTGACCCAATCGTCATAATCCGGCGCCCGTCCGTCGTGCAGGGTCCCATCCCGCAACTCGCCGCCGATGCCGATCACGAATACGGCACCCAACTCCTTCGCGATCCGATTTTCCCGCTCCCGCGGTCCCACGTCCAGCCAGCGGTCCAGCAACTCTTCGGCGTGAACAAAGGCGATCTCCGGCGGCAGGATGGGCGTGATCTGCGGATATCGCTGCTGCACCGCCGCCTCGGTCTGCCGCAGCACGGCGTAGATCTTCCGCACGACCGTCTTAAGGAACTCCAGGTTGCGTTCCTGCTCGCTGATGATGCGCTCCCAGTCCCACTGGTCCACATATACCGAGTGCAGGTTGTCCAGGCACTCCTCGTCCGGCCGGATCGCGTTCATATCCGTATAGAGCCCCTCGCCATGGCCGAACCCGTAATCCGCCAGCACCATCCGCTTCCACTTCGCCAGCGAGAACAGGCACTCCGCCTCGCTGCGACCGTCATCCTTGATGCGGAAACTCGCCTTCGCCTCCACTCCATTGAGATCGTCGTTGACCCCGGACCCCTTCTTGAGAAACAGCGGCGCCGAGACCCGCTGCAGATTCAGCTCCGCCGCCAGGTGGTCCTGGAAGAAATCCTTGATGAACTTGATACCGCGCTCGGTTTCCCGCAGCCCGAGAATCGGCTTATAGTCCCCGTTCAAAATCAAATCCGGCATTGGAACCTCCAAACCACACGACCATGGCGAACGTCTGCACCGCCCAACAGCGGCCCCAGACCATACCCGAATCCCCCCGCCCAGTCAACGCCGGAATGCCCCATTTCCTGATCCGCCAGGAACGCAACGCAGCCTCTGGCCACAACCAAGATCAACTCGCGCGGGGATGCTGGGGCGCAGAGAAGGACCGAATGGAAACGCAGGTGCGACTCTGCATCCCCGCGTATCTGAGCCTTGCGAATATACTCCGGAGCATACGGGACTTTACACGCGGTATTGCCCATGTCCACCGACACCGGGCCAATCTTCTCCCCCGTCTGCACGGCTATCGCCGGTTTCGCAATGTCACGATCGAATTGCTTTGAGTTCGATGCGTCCCGCTCTTGTCGCGTAGTGGGCCGGCAGACCTGTGATGAGCCGTTCCACGTGCCCATCGAGATGCCGCAGCATGGCCGTGATAATGCATCTGTCCTGCGAGAATTCCGTGATGAAGAAGCGGAAGATCGTATTCGTCTCGGAAGTCTCCAAATCGTGCGCGATCTCATATGCATCATCGAGATTCCGCACTTCCCTGAGGCGGTCCTCCGGCGATAGAACGAGCAATTTCCGACCGGCCTCCAGCATCATCGCATCCGTCGGCTCCGACAGTCTCGTCTCGCTCGTCGATGCATGCAATTCGGTCAGTTGCTTTCCATGGAGCATCTCATCTGCCGCGAAGTGTCGCCAGAAGTCCGCAACCTCGGGGGCATGCCGAAACATCTCGACAAGACCTTCGTAGAAGCGTTGTGCGGCGGCCTCCAACTGTACCCCCACAGCCAGCAGGTCTCCGATAGTCGCCTGCCCCCCATCGACCAATTGAATCGTCATGGTCCACCTCCTGTTGTATCCACACTCAACTCGCGGCCCCCGACAGCGCGGCCCAAGACCGCTGCTTCACGACACTATCGGCTGAACGGACATGAAGGATGAGCAAAAAAGGGCAACCTCTGATTCACCATCTGGATATTTGCTCCTTGACGTCGCCTATAATCTGCTCATCACAGCCAGGCCGGATTTGAACTCGTAGCTGCCGGGTTGGAGTTCGAGCGTCAACTGGCCGGTCTGGGCGGCGAGCGGCTTTATGCCCTTGGCCTGTGTGAGCGGCTGGCTGCTCTCGGTGACGGCTTTCTCGTTGGTGGTCGGCAGGTGTAGCGTCGCCGTCGTGTTGGGAGGCACTGTGACGTTCAGGGTCAGGAGCCCTTTTTCGTCGATGCTCCAGTTGCTTGTGATTCGGCCGTAGATGCTGTCGTGATGGGCCTTGACCCATTTGATCGACGGGTCATCGACAATGCCCGGCTTGATGATGAAACGCTTGAAACCGGGGGTCTGCGGGCCGGTCTTGATGCCGGCCATGCCCTCGATGAACCATGTGCCGATGTACAGGTAGGAGCTATGGCACAAGGAGTTGTCCATATCCCATGATTCGTACATCGTCGTGGCGCCGCTGCGGAGCATGTCGCCCCAGCCGGGATAGGTGTCCGTGTTCGCCAGCGTAAAGAGCAGGTCTTGGCGGTCAAGGGCGAGCAGCGTCTTGTAGAGGAATGCGCCGCCCGTGATGCCCGCGTGGATGTGGCCTTTGCGGCGGATCAGGATTTCCTCTTCGAGCCTCTTCTCCACAGCCGGACGAACGTCCTCGGGCGGGAGGTTCACGAGAAGCGCGATGGCGAGATACGCCTGGAAGCCGTTGACGTAGCTGTTGACGCCCGGGATAAAGAACTCGCGATGCACGGCCTTGCGGACCGCGTCGGCCCGCGACCGGTACTGATCTGCAACATCCTTCTTGCCGATCACATCAGCGATCTTCGCGGCCGTCTGCAGGTTGAAAACCCAGTAGCAGTTATTGAAGAACAGGGTCTCGCGCGTGTCGCCGTTGACGCCCTTGGCGCCCGGCCAGAGCCAGTCGCCGAGGAAGTCCCACTCGCCGCCCCACCGCCGCAGAATGTTGTCCTTTGCCTTGGTTTCGAGGAAGGCCAGCCATCGCTGAATCGTCGGGAAGTTGTCTTCGAGGATGCGGGTATCGCCGTAGCGCTCGTAAATTTCCCACGGCAGCGTGACGCAGTAGCCGCTCCAGCCGGGCCCGCCGCCGCCCCAGTACGTCGGGGCCGTGTAGGGCAGATTGCCGCTCTCAATGGTGTCCTGGACCGCCGCCTTTTCGGCCGTGCCCCAGGCGGCGCTGCCGCCCTGCACATCGCGCCAGTCCTGGCTCCACTTCGTATAGAACGCCCCGAGGCCATAGTTGTTCAGGGCGCACTCCGTGGTCGCATGTGCGTCGCCGCCGTAGCCCATTCGCTCCCGGTGCGGGCAATCAACGACGTAGCCGCCAAGGCTCAGGTCCTCGAACGTCCACAGGGTCGTGTCATAGATCCTGTTCAACAGTTCATTCGAGCACTCGAAATCCGCCGCCCGCGCGTAGTCTGTCCGCACGAGCCAGGCACGCATATCGTCCACGGCCGGTTTATATTTGAGTCCTTCGACTGTGACCCACCGGCCCGTGAAATAGTTGAACCGGTTGCGGAATGTTCCCTTTCCGGATGAGCCGATGACGTACTGGCTATGCAGCCGGTGCGTCATATCCGCGTTGGGCCGCTCGGAGAACCTGAACTCGACCGTGTCGCCCGGTTGGCCGCGAACATTCGCTTCGAGCCAGCCGTTGACATTGACTCCGAGGTCCACGCGATAGACGCCGGGCTTGACTTTCTCGACCGCCACCGGGCGAATCTCCTTGATGCGTCGGTTCGGCTCGATCATCTCGGCCGACAGCGTGAGATTCAGTGAGTACATGACGGCGGGTTTCCACCCGGAGTCGTCGAAGTCCGCCTCCGCCCAGTTGGGGATTTCTTTGTTGGCATCATATCGCTCGCCGCCGAAGTGCATGAAGTCCCACACGCCGAGCAGCGTATTCGGGCTGGCGTGCGTGCGCCAACTGTCGTCCGTCACGACCCGGACCGCCTCGCCACCGGGCCATCGGATGTCCGCCTGGGCCAGGACAATCGGCGTCTGTGGCCTGTCATCTGTCTTGTACGGCGGGAAGATCGACCAGGAGACGCCCAGCCACACTGCGATCACGTTCCTGCCCTGCTTGAGCTGGTCGGCGATCTCATATGTGACGTAGCGGGCACGCTTGCGATGGTTCGTGACGGCCGGCGCCAGCACGTCGCCGCCGATTCGCTTGCCATTGACGTACAACTCGTGGTAACCGACGGAGGCCACATAGATCACGGCCCGCTCCGGCTTGGCTTTGAGGTCGAATGTCTTTCGCAGCCAGGGGTCCGGCACCTTGTTGTCCGGCGGCGGCCAGCCCTTCTCCCGGCTGAAGACTTCGCTGATGCCGATCCACTTCGCCGACCAGTCGGACTTCTCCAGCAGTCCCATCGTCCAGCGGCCCGGCTTGCCCCAGGCCGAGGTCTTGCCCTCCTCATCCATGATGCGCACTTTCCAATAGCACTCCATCCCCGAGCCGAGCGGCTTGCCGCCATAGACGACGTGCACCGACTGGTCCGACGAGACCGTGCCGGAGTCCCAGAGGTCGCCCTTGTCGCTATCCAGCAGAACCTTGGCGCTCGCCACGAGAACTTGATAGCCCGTCTGACTCTGGCCGCGAGACTTGGGATCCACGGCAGCGAGCTTCCAGCTCAGTCGCGGCTGCCGAACGTCGATCCCCAGCGGGTCCGACAGGTACTCGCAGCGAAGGTCCGCCACAGTCACGGAAACCTGTCCCCTCGCCGCACCGGCGCAGAGCGCGATCAAGGTGACAACGCACACGATCCACTGCATGGTTCTGTTGATACGAGATGCTCTCATGCTGGCCTCCTGAATCGGCTGATCCGACGATCCTCACGGAACCACAGCGCGCACGTCACGTTTGGCTTGCGCGGACCCGAATTATAGACATGGCGAACTGCCGACGTCACGCAAAAACGCGAGCGGCCCACATCGGTGTGCACGATAAGATCGTGGCAGAGCAAGCACGAGGTTGTGGGTGGCATCGTCAAGCGCAGCTTGGCGATGGTTCTGCCGAGATACGGTGCAGCCATCGCCAAGGCCTTCGGCCTTGACGCTGCCACCCATATGGGAAGTACACTTACGACTGGCCGGGGTCCGGGCGGGACATGGCAGGATCGCCGGGAGCTTCGCGCGTCGGGGTGACGGAGGGTCGCTTGATGCGGGCGACGGCTCCGATAAGGACCAGGCCGACCCAGACACCGCTGGCCATGAGCAGGCCCGCCGCCACAAGCACGCCAATTATCACAGCCGTTTCCATTAGCGAGACTCCACGAAGACAGCACTCACGAGATGTCCAACGAGGTATGCCACCAAGGCCGCTGCCAGGGCTGGGAGGATGGCGGGAATCTCCATAGCATCATGCCAGATGACCTTGAAAGACAGGGCGACCGCCGCACCGGTGAGCATGGATAAAATACCCGCCAGCGGACGAGGTTTCTTGAGCCACAGGCCGAGGACTGCCGCGGGCAGGATGGCCGGCGCCCAGATGGTGTAGCAGATCAGCAGGCCCTCTATGATGCTCGGGACGGCTACCGCCGCCGCGGCCGCCAAAGCGGCAATGCCCACGGTGGCTGCGCGACCGCATATGAGTGAGCCTCGATCCGAAATCTTCACGAACGGCCTGATGACGTCCTCCGTGAACGCCACCGCCCCGGCGTTCAGGAGCGAGTCCAGGCTCGATATGATTACGGAGAGCAGCGCCACCAGCAGTATCGCATAGCCTGCCGGCGGCATGACTGTCTTGACCAGTGTCAAGAGCACATCGTCCTCGCCGGTCCCGGCAGGGATGATCGCTCGCGCGAGGATGCCCAGCGAGATCATGACGGTGAACCATACCATGCTGAACAGCCCCGCCAGGACGAAACTGTTCCTCGACGCCCCGGTCGTCTGCGTTGCGAGGGCGCGGTTCGCGTAAGGCGGTATCAGGGTCTCGCCGAGAAGAAAGGCGACTACCAGTCCGAGGATCTGCACCCAGGAGGTGGATCGAAAGCCCGCTGCCGTCGCCGCTGTCAATTCGTAGGTCAGTGCAGCGGCGCCGTCGCGCATCGGCACGAACATTATGAACAGGAGGATCACCGGCATGAGGATGGTGAACAGGGTGAACTGCAGAGCGTCCGTCATCACGCTGGCCCGGAGCCCGCCGAAGCTCGTGTACAGTGTCGTTGCGATCGCAATCAGGACGATCACGATCCACTTGGGAATCCCGAAGGCGTCCTGCACCACGACCCCGGCGGCGTTCGCCATCACGGCGGCAAATCCCATGCACAGGCCCACGGAGATGATGCCCGCCAGGATTTGGCACGTGCGGTTGTACTTGCGGCCGATGGCGTCGCCGAGGGTGCGACAGTCGCTGAGCGACCGCAGGCGAGGCGCGATGAACAGGCCGACAAGGATGTTCTGGGCAGAGTAGGCCAAGCCGACCAGCAGGAACAGCAGGCCGCCCTGGAAGCCCTTGCCCACAAAGCCGATGGAGAAGCCGGGACCCACATAGGCGGCGCAGAGGCTGCCGAAGATCAGGGCAAGAGGCAGGGAACGCTTCGCCAGCGAGAACTCGGCATATTCGCGGGCAGCGCGGGCGCGCACGGCGACCACCGCGAGAATGATGAGATAACCAGTAACGAGCGCCACCGATGCAACCACACGCACTATCCCTCATGCCCTTCCTGAAACATTTCCTCTGCCAACTCGCTGATCACGGTATCGAGATCGGCCTCCGTGCGAATCCATCCGAACCGCGCATCGACCAGGAACGTGCGGTACCACTGAATGAGGTTCTTGGCGAAGTCCTCGTCTTTGCAGTAGAGTCCGAACGAGATCTCGCCCGCGTGGACGCCCGCCTTGCGAGGCATCTGGGGAAAGGCCAGCAGCACGGCACTGCGCGACAGGAGAAATTCCAGGTCGGAGACTTGGCTGTTGTAGATCCGCAGCCGGCCCGATTCGATCGCATCGGGATACCGGCGGAACAGGTGGCGTGCAGCGTTGGAGAACCCCGGCACACTGAGATTCATCGCACGGTGCACCCGGACATCCGGATACTCTTCGAGGATCGTGTGAAGCTGGCTGAGATAATCCTCCATGGGCTGCCGCTCCCCCTCGAACAGCATGCAGGTCCACAACTCGCCGTTGCCCGTGGCGTCGAGTTGGTCCTGGAGCATCCGCTTGGCCACGTCGTAGGTTTCGCGGCGATTGCCGAGCACCTTCAACTGCCGTTCCATCAGGGCGCGCGCCCAGGGCGGCATGTCACTCGGCAGCGACTCAGGCGGGCAGACGCCCAGCCGCGTCATCAGACGCAGGAACTGCTTGTTCTCCGAGCCGTAGAACCTTCGCCCGACCACGCTGCCGACGTTTCCATTACATTCCAGACCGTACCTCTTATGATAGCCGAACGACAGGCGATGAATCTCGAAGCCCTGCTCGGCAAGCATCTTCTCCAGCTCCCCGATCAGGTGGACCGCCTGCTTCTCCGGGGCCTTGTCAATGGACAGGTGCACGTTCGGGCACAACACGACAGGCCGTTTGCCCAGGAGTTTCATCAGGGCGCCAAACTCGTTGACCGCGTCCTCCAGCTCCTGCCGGCCGTCGTATCGCTCGATGCAGACGAACACCACGAGCACGTCTTTGAAAGTGACTCGCGGCTGTGGCGGCGAGATCGTGGACGGGTCGATCCGCGTGCTCGGCTCTTTGTCTTCAAAGTAACAGGAAGAACACTGGTAACTGTCCAGGATCATATCGTTACGTCGATTCTCTCCCTGCCTTATTGCAGGTTCACCTGGCTTCGGCTGTGTTCCCGCGTTGACGCCTTCACCTTCTTCGAGCGAGAGACAATCGCTGCATCAACGCGGGAGATAAAAAGGCCCACATCCGGCGTTACCACGTTGTCGCCAAATCCGGCGCCGTTCATCAGCCGCACCACCTCCGTCGCCTCCCAGAAGTCCGGAGATGCGCTGATGCGCTTGGCCTCCTCGCGAGTCAGCGACTTCAGGAAGGTCGGCAGCCCCCCGTCGCGAAGCGCGGCGGCGTAATCCGCCAGCAGCTCCTGGATTTCTCTGTCTGCGTTCGACATCGGTAACTGCTCCTTTACGACCCGTGCAAAAACCGCACCGGGCAATCTTGGCGATGAGGCGATCAGCCTTCTTCGCAGTATTCCTTCAACATTCGTCGCAACTTCAAGACCGTCCGAAATTCGAGCATTTTCACGGCGCCGACCGTCGTTCCCAACTGCGTGGCAATCGCCCGGTTCGACATCCCGGCCATCCACAACTCCATTGCCTTGCGCTCCCGCGCCTTGAGCTTGCCGAGCATCCGGTGCAGGACCTGCTTGAGCTCGGTCTGTGAGAGCAGGTCGCACAGGCCCAACTCCGGCGCCACAAGGTTCTGCATATCGTTCGCGGACAGGTACGAGCTTCGATTCATCCTCCGGTACACCTCGCGGAGGCGCTTGCGCATGTAGTACAGGTACACCGTTCGCAGAAGCTGCCTTTCGCTGTCGATGGCCCGCAGATGGTCCGGATTTTCCCAGATATCCGCGTACACATCCTCCAGCACGTCCTCGCACTCGACTTCGTTGCCGAGGTAGCGATGCAGATGCCGTATGAAAATGCCAAAGGTCGATCTGACGAAAGGCTCCATCGCTCGACGTCGTGACTCGGCGTCGGATGATGTGAGCTCCTTCAGAGCGTTTCGCAGCGCTTTATCCATACCGGTTACAGCATTCCCCGATTCTCACTGGTTTTCGGCCTCTCCACCCGCAGGAAGACGGGATCAATCCCACTGCCGTCTGCGGCACAAGGTGTGGGGTCCAACCCCACAAACCCTTATTCTATCGTGGAGATATGAGGAATTCAACCGGTAAACGCCCATGCTTAATGCCAACAAAAGCATCCTCAGAGACGCCTCTGAGGATACGACCGATCATTTGTTAGAGACGAATCAACCAGATTCCGTCGAAACCGTCTCCTCACTTGACCATCGGAATCCGTAGGTCGGCCTGAGCTCCTCTTCGGTCGGCAGATGGTCGTAGAACTCGCCGCGCGTGCCGAGGTAGCCGATCCCTTCTCTTCGCAGCCGCACCCGGCTGATTGAGCCATCACTGTCGGTGATGTCCACCGTCGCGTAATCCATCTCCTGCCGTATGTGAACACGCTCCGTCTGGGCGACAGCCTGACAACCTGCCAACATCAACAAACCGGCCGCCATCCCTGCCAGGACGACGGTTCCTGCTCTGCCTGTCGCTATGCCAGACTTTCCCGCGTCTGAAAACGACTTGGCAGCATTAGATGGCTTAGAGCTCATCATCGTCCTCTTTGTTGGCTGCTGGCTGCTCGGTGGCCTGCGTCGTGGCGGCGCCCGCGGTCAGTCGCGCGGCCGAATCCTTCTTCACAGCGTCCGGCAAGTCCTTCGTTTCAGTACCCGGAACCTTCTGAGTATCCGGCGTGCTCTCAAGCGAGGGCGCCTCGGGGGTGCTCGATGTTGGGGCCGCCGCGGCCGGTTCTACCTGAGTCGCTGCTGACTCTTGAGCCTTGGCACCGGCCTTATCCTTCGGCCCGGCTTCCTTCTCGATCTTGTCCAGCAGTCTGAGCAGCACAGCCACCGCCTCGGTGTTCCTCTCATCCTGGGCTGCTCGCTCCAGAGGCTCGCGGGCATAGCCCGTCTCTCCGGTGCCCAGCAGGTGGTAGCCGAGCAGGAGTTGCAGGTCGGCGTTGTCGCCCGAATCATCCTGCTTGTTCAGGAGCTCCTCGATCTGCTTGAACAGCACATCGTCATTCGCATACAGGCCGCGAGGATAGAAGACGCCTTCCTTCTCCTTCTCAGGCGGAAGCTTCTTGAGGGCTGCTCTCAACACGTCGGCCGCCTTGGAGTACTGCTTGTCGGCAAACAGAGCCTGAGCATACGCGAACGGCAGGATCATGTCTTCCGGCGACAACTCCATCGCCCGGGCGAACTTCTCGGCCGCCGTAGCGTAATCGCCGGACTCGAAGCTCTTGACGCCTTCCTCGAACCTCGTATCCGCCTGTGTCTGCGGCGCCGGCTCTGCCTTTCGCTGGGCCAGCTTCTCGCGGACATCGCCATACCCGCTATCCTCCGTGCTCTGGTAGGTGGTCGCGGAGCCATCATCATTGTAGTAGTTGTACGTGTAGTAGTTGTTCGTTTCCGTCACCACCTCGCGTGCCATGGGGTAGTATCCATACCACACGTAGGGGTGATAGCCGTACCAATAGTATCGGAGATACGGGTAGTCATAGGGCCAGTAGCCGCCGAGACTGAGGAATACGTACTTGCGATGGTAGTACGGGTACATGTAGCCGTAGTAGTAACGCGGACCGAAGTGGTAGCCGATCGTGAAGTAGTACGACGGCCAGATGACCCGGTGACGCAGCCGATGATGCAGGTCATAGTAGCTGTAGAGGTGATGCGGACGATGGATGATCAGGTCCGGCCGGTCGTAGTACCGCGCGTGCAGATAAGGCCGCCGGTAGGCGTAATCGAACGTAGTCGTCCGGAGCGTCCGCTCCGCCAGATTCGTGTCGAGGCTCCTCGTCGGAGCCAGACGGTCGTTCAGTCGTGAGCCGAGTTGTTGCCGCCGGGCCGTGGCATCCGCCTGCTGTCTCTGCGGGTCCAGAGCCGCTTTCCTGCGTTCGCCGATCTGATCGATCACCTCAGCCCTGCGACTTCGGCTCTGAAGCTCGGACCCGGTTTGCACGCCGGGCGTGGCCTGAGTCGCCGACGCCGTCGGAGTCCGGGTCTGCGGGCCGGTGGATTCAGCCACCTGGCTGCTCTCCGTCCGTTGCCCTGTCCGTCGCTCCTGCATCCGCGAAAGCACCGATCTCCTGTCGGCAGCGGTCCGTTCCGTAGGACTTGTCGTCGCTTGCGGCGAGACGCTTTGCTGCGACCCGGTCTTCGGCGCGACGGCTTGTCGCGATGGCTGCGACGGTGCAGGAGCGGGTGTGGATTTCTCCGCCGGAGTTTTCACCTCACCCGTGGTCGATCCGTTCCTCGCACCGATACGGCCTAGGAGCGACCGCCTGTCCGTCGTACCTCGTTCGGACGGGCTCTGTGTCGTCTCAAGTGTGTTCTGCCGCGTCTCTACCGTCTGCTTCGACTCCGCTTTCAGGTCCGTGATTCGTCGGGACTGCTCAGGCTGAGCAGGCGGAGACGCGGGCCTTTCTGCCGCCGGGCTCTGCGCTTGCTTCGTCACAGACCCATTTCTCGTGCTCAGACGGTTCAAGACTGAGCGTCTCTCGCTGCCTGTGTTTGCGGGTGTGCTGACGGTCCTATCGCCTGCCGGAGGCACAGTAGACCTCGGCTGAACCGACGGCTGCGGGGTCGTCGCCTGCACGCTCCCGCGCGATTCGACGGATGGCGTCTGCGGCTGCGATCTCGATGGAAGCGAGAACCGCTCGGATCTCGTGCTCGCGGGCGTTCTATCCACCGCCGGAGGCGTGCTCTGAACGACAGGGCTTTGCGCTGATGGCGACTCATTTCGCGGCGAAGTGAATACACTTTCAGACCGTGGACGGCTGGAAGGCACCCATCTGGTGCTGAAATCCCGTGCCGGCTCACGACTTGGCGCCGGTGCGGTAACCGACGGCGTGGACCTGCTCGAAAATGGACTTGAACGCATCGTGGCCGGAGGACTACTCGGCGTGACCGACGGCCGCGAAGGCGTGAACGAACGTGGCGCACTCGGTGTAAACGATGGTCGCGAAGGGGCCATCGAGGGCGATCTGCCGGAACTGAACGGGGAGCTTTGGCTGCGGGATGGCCCGGGGCTTGGACTTGGGCTCGGACTGGGCCTCATGGCCTCGCGTCTGGCCGCCATGTTCTGGATCGCCGCACTTCGGTCTGAAGCGGCCAGTGCCAGACGAGAACCCGATAACCCGATCAGCAGGGCCGCTGTGAGCACCATAGACATTGCGGCCGCTCTGCGGTCTTTTCTCTCACCTGCGACAAACATGGTTGTCTCCTTTCCTTCCCCGGCGGCACATGATTCGGCCAGCCCATTTCGCCGCCGGCGCCCCACATGTCTAATCGTGGGATTGCGATACAGGATGATACTTCAAAACACTAGGGCTGCTACTATAAATATACTTGGAAAAAGGGTTTATGGTTTGCACGAACCCTGTCGAAAGGCCCGTCAAATCGCCCTTTTTCACAGTCGCTATAGCCATTTGCATGCCCCTGACCACAGATCGTCATGTGCGCTATCTTTTCTACTCTAATAAGGCTCAGCGACCAAGCGTGGTAACAGGAAAAACGAGTTTTTTTCGACCTCTTGCAGTTTTCTCCGGGACGTTTGCCCGCCGATCCGGGATGTGTGCCGCCGGGGGCTCCGGGGCCATATTATATGCCTCGCAGCAGTTCGTTGAGCGGGGCCGAACGGTTCCGTGTGCCGGACGTACCTTTTTGGTGGCGGTAGGACAAGATTTTGTCTTGACACAGGCAGGGCCCGCCGGTATTAAAGGTGATTCTATACACAGCGTAAGACAAACACGCTCTGCGAGTGGTATGCAGATGGATTGGAGTATCGAACAATGTTACCAATGAGAAAAATGAGCCGGAGTGCCACCCACATGCGGCGAGCACACCATCGACTCAAACCGATCAACTACTCGGTGTGTCCGAAGTGCGACCAGGCAAAGCTGCCCCACGCGGCGTGCGGCAACTGCGGGTATGTACATCCCGGACTCACCCTGAAACTCGGCAAGGAGGAAACCGCGTAGGCATGCGTATCGCTGTGGACGCCATGGGAGGGGATCACGCCCCCGACGAAATCATCACAGGAGCGTTGGCGGCGTTGCCCCGGCTCGATCGGGATGACAAGATAATCCTGGTTGGGCCACAGGAGTTGTTGGAGAAGAAACTGGCCGACCTGAGATACGACCGGGATCGCGTCAGCGTTGTTGATGCGCCGGACGTAATCGCCATGGACGAGAAGCCGATTGACAGTCTGCGGCAAAAACCCCGAAGCTCGATTGGGGTTTTGGCGAAAGTGGCGAAATTAGGTCAGGCAGATGCGGTTATTTCGGCGGGCAACACGGGGGCCTGCGTAGCGGCGTTCCAGATGCGAATGCGCACGCTGCCCGGCGTAAATCGCCCTGGTATTGCTGTCGTCTTTCCAACCACGAATGGCCCCGTAACCATCTGTGATGTGGGAGCCAACATTGCCTGCAAGCCGATCAACCTGTACCAGTACGGGCTGATGGCAAGTATCTACTCCCGGCATTTCCTCAAGATCCAGGACCCGCGGGTCGGGCTGATGAGCATCGGAGAGGAGGAAGCCAAGGGCAATGAAATCGTCAAGCGTACGCGGGAGCTGATGCGCGGCGATCCGCGGCTGAATTTCATCGGGAACATCGAGGGAAGCGACATCTTCCGCGGAGTCTGCGACGTGGTGGTCTGCGAAGGGTTTGTCGGGAACGTGATCCTGAAGCTTACGGAGGGAGCGGTGGAGGGGCTGTTCCGAGCCATCAAGCAGGAGTTGAATCCATGGTTGGGGCTGATCTTCAAGCCGACCATTATGCGGGTCTATCAGAAGCACGACTACAATGAATACGGGGGGGCTCCCCTGCTGGGCATCAACGGCACGGCCCTGATCTGCCATGGGGCCAGCCGGGCCCGCACGATCAGAAACGCCGTCGTCACCGCCAAGACCTGCCACACGCAAGGAATCAACGAAAAGATCATGGAGTGTCTCTCGGAAGCTTGCGTAAGGACTTCGGATGCACAAGGAATTTGAGGATTGCCCCCTCACGAACCGCGCCGTGATCACCGGGTGCGGTTCTTTTGTTCCATCGGCGATATTAACCAATGAAGATCTGGCCCGCAGGGTGGATACTTCGGACGAATGGATCACTACGCGAACGGGGATCAAGTCCAGACATATTACAACGGACGGGGAAACGACCGCCTATCTGGCGACCGAGGCGGCCAAGCGGGCACTGGCCTACGCAGGACTCAGCGGCAAAGACCTCGACCTGATCACGGTGGCGACGATTACTCCCGAAATGGTCTTTCCCTCCACCGCGTGCTTCGTCCAGCAGTCGCTCGGGGCGAAGAAGGCATGGGTCTTCGATCTGGCGGCCGCCTGCAGCGGCTTTGTCTATTCCCTGCACCTGGTCCAGCAGCTCATCGAGAGTGGGCGGCTCAACAATGCTCTGGTGATCGGGGCCGAGACACTCACCAAGATCACCAACTGGAAGGACCGGACCAGTTGCATCCTGTTCGGCGACGGGGCCGGTGCGGTAGTGCTGCAGCGAAAGGACAACGCCGGACGGGGCATCATCTACAGTACGCTCGGTGCGGACGGGACCTACTGGGAGTCGCTGAACTGCCGGGCCCATGGCTCGCGTCATCCGGCGGGTCGGCCCCTGAATGACCCCGACATCGTCTACATGCAGATCAAGGGCAGAGAAGTGTATCAGCAAGCGGTGCGGCGGATCGTGGAGGCTGTCACCGACTGCATGACGCACTGCGGCTTGACCATCAACGATGTCGCCATGGTGATCTCGCACCAGATGAACGCCCGGATCATCGAGTCCGCCGCCAAGAGGCTGGAACTGCCCCCGGAGAAAGTGTTCGTCAACATTCAGAACTACGGCAACACTTCCGCCGCTTCCGTGCCTATCGCGTTCGATGAGTGCATGCGCCAGGGCCGACTCAAGAAGGGCGATATTGTGATTTTCGTGGCGTTCGGCGCCGGTGTCACCTGGGGCGCGAATATCATCGAGATTTGACGGTCGTTGCGGAATGCAGAGATGAGCCAGGTTCAAGGACACGAACGATGAAAACCGCCTTCCTGTTTCCCGGACAGGGCGCCCAAGCTGTGGGCATGGGGGCCGACATTGCGGCGGCGTTCCCCGCGGCGGCGAAGCTGTTCGAGCAGGCGAACGGGATCGTCGGGTTCGATCTGCGCAAGGTCTGTTTTGAGGGCCCGGCGGACCGGCTCAACAGCACGGCCATGTCACAGCCAGCCATCTTCGTCACCTCCGCCGCCCTGCTGGAGGTCCTGCGAGCCAGTTCAGCCGGGCAGAACCTCGAACCCGATGTCACGGCGGGACTGAGCCTGGGCGAATACACCGCCCTGTACGCAGCGGGAGCGATCAGCTTCGAAGATGGGCTGAGGTTGGTCAAGAGGCGAGGCGAGGCGATGCAGGCCGCCGCCGATGCCTCCGAAGGGTCGATGGTGAGCATCCTGGGCCTCGATGAGGACAAGGTGCGGCAACTATGCGATGAAGCCCGCGACGGAGAGTTGCTCGAGCCGGTCAATTTCAACTGTCCCGGACAAATCGTCGTCAGCGGCGCGCTCGGCGCCTGCGAGAGGGCCGAACGTCTGGCTGAGAAGCACGGCGCGATCAAGGCAGTCCGTCTGGAGGTCGCCGGGGCCTTTCATACGACCCTGATGACGCCCGCGGCACAAACCCTCCGGCAGGCCCTCGTGCAGACGCGGATCTCGCAACCGGCAGTCCGGACGATCGCCAACATTACGGCCGACTACTATCGCGGCCCGGAGAGCGTCATTGAGGGCCTGACGCGACAGCTCACAGGGGCGATCCTGTGGCAGAAATGCATGGAGCGCCTCCTGGCCGACGGGGTCGGAGAGTTCTATGAGATTGGTCCGGGCCGGGTCCTGACCGGGCTGATGAAACGCATCAACAGAAAGACGAAAGTAACGAACATCAGCGACTTGAGCTCGCTCAAGGCCGTAGCCGGATGATCGTGCGTAATGGATTCTGGAGGCAAAAAGGATGGCGGAAAAGCGACTTGCGGTAGTCACCGGCGCCGCACGGGGCATTGGGCGAGCCATTGTCTTTGAGCTGCTCAGGCAAGGCCGGCTCGTGGCGGGACTGGATATCGTCGAGGACCAGCTCAAGGATTTGGAGAAGGCGGCCACTGAGGCCGGCTTTGAGGTCGTGACACGATGCGTCGATATCACAAAGACCGATAAACTCACGGAGGTGCTCGATTCCTTGGCGGAACAGTACGGCGGCATCGGAATCCTCGTCAACAACGCGGGGATTACTCGTGACAAGCTGATGATCCAGATGGATGACGAGGACTTCGACAAGGTCATCAACGTGAATCTGCGTGCCGCGTTTGCAGCGACGCGGGTGGCCGCCCGGTCGATGATCCGCAACAAGTTCGGCAGAATCGTCAGTATCAGCTCGGTGGCGGGCGTGATGGGGCAGGCCGGCTCGACCAACTACGCCGCCAGCAAGGCCGGGTTGATCGGCATGACTAAATCGATCGCCCGCGAGATCGGCAAGAAAGGCGTGACCGCCAATTGCATCGCCCCTGGATTCATCCAGACGGAGATGACCGCCAAGCTGCCCGATATGGTCAAAGAGGCCGCCATGGAGCTCATCCCGGTCAAACGGTTCGGCGCCGTCGAGGACGTTGCGCGGGCCGTCGCGTTCCTGGCCAGTGACGAGGCCGGCTATATCACCGGACAGGTCCTCTGCGTCGATGGCGGCATGGCCATGTAAAAAAATTCAGAAAATGGTTGTCTAAGTAAGGCATGGGCCGGTATTATACCGCCGAGTTTGGAGGGTGGTTTTGAACACATAGAGTAGGCAATTACAGCCAAGACCTTACATGAGAATTCCGATTCTGTTAAGGAGGATACCAAGTGAGTATCGACGAGGTGGATGTCCAAGCGATTGAGAATAAGGTGATCGAGATCATCAGCGAACAGATGGGCGTCGATAAGTCGGAAATCACCCGCGACACGTCCTTCATCAACGACCTGAATGCCGACTCCCTGGACACCGTGGAGCTCGTCATGGAATTCGAGGACGAATTCGACATGAGCATTCCCGATGAGGAGGCCGAAAAGATTCAGACCGTCGGCGCCGCCATCGAGTACATCGTCAGCATCGCGCAGACCAAGAAGAAGGAAAGCACGTAGCCCCAATGGACAGACGCCGAGTGGTCATAACGGGCTTGGGCTGCATCACCTCGCTGTCCGAATCCGCTGAGGGTCTGTTTACTGCGCTGTGCGAAGGCAGGAGCGGGGTTGCCACGATCGAGTCCTTTGACGCCAGCGCATTTGCGGTCCATTTCGGAGGCGAGATCAAGCACTTCGATGTGACCAAGTACATCGACAAGCGCGAAGCCAAGCGCATGGACCGGTTCAGCGAGTTTGCGGTTGCGGCGGCGATCCAGGCGGTTCAGGACAGCGGCTTGGAGCTCGCCAAGGAGGACCCCTACCGCATCGGCGCGATCGTCGGAACAGGCATCGGCGGGATCAAGGAGATCGAGGAACAGCATATCCGGTTGCTCGAGAAGGGGCCGAGCAAGGTTTCGCCCTTCTGCGTGCCCCGACTCATGTCAAACGCCGGCAGTGGCAACATCGCCATTCAATTCGGCCTGCGGGGCCCGAGTTTCTCCGTCTCCAGCGCCTGTGCTTCCGGAAACCATACCATCGGCGAAGCGTTCTGGAACATCGCCAGCAGGCGCAGCGACGTTGTCGTCACCGGCGGCTCGGAGGCGGCGCTGACCCCCATCGGTCTCGGCTCGTTCTGTGCCGCCCGATCGCTGAGTACCCGCAATGACAACCCGGCGGCAGCCTCCCGGCCGTTCGATCGCGACCGCGACGGATTTGTTCTGGCCGAAGGGGCCGGCATCTTGATCCTTGAAGAGTACGAGCGAGCCAGGAAGCGAGGCGCCCGAATCTACGCCGAGTTGCTGGGATATGCGGCGACCGACGACGGCTATCACATCACCGCCCCACTGCCCGATGGCGAGGGGGCGGCGATGGCCATGAAGCTGGCCGTGGCCGACGCGAAGATCAACCCCGAGGACGTCGACTACATCAATGCCCACGGGACCAGCACCCAACTGAATGACATCGCCGAAAGCACGGCCATCAAGACGGTCTTTGGGGAACACGCCTATAGAATCCCCGTCAGCTCGACCAAGAGCTGCCTGGGCCACATGCTGGGCGCCACAGCCGCCGTGGAGTTGATCGCAGCCATCAAGACCATCAACAAAAGCGTTATTCCCCCCACCATTAATCTCGACAACCCGGACGAACGGTGCGACCTCAAGATGGACTACGTGCCTCGGACCGCCCGGGAGGCGAAGGTGGATATCGCCCTGAGCAATTCCTTCGGCTTCGGCGGCCACAACGCCTGTATCGTCGTCGGGAGAATCTGAGCCAGCCCTTGGCGCTCCCGATAATTCGGCCTCCTGCAATTTGACGTCGCTCCCACGGAAAAAGCGCACGTTCCGCTGGAAATCCTATTGCAGACCAATCTCTCCACGCCATACCATCAGGCTGATACGAGTTATACCGATTATACCTGAGTTCTTCGTAGAAAGTCATCAGCCTTGGGTGGCAGCGGCAAGCGCAGCTTATCGATGGTTTGCCCGTAGGGTCACGGATTGAGGAACATCGCGTCGGCGAAGATGTCTGTGAAGTCCTTTTCGTGGGCGATCTCGATGTACTGGATCTTGCGGGCGAGCCGGGCGGCCTTTTCCCGACATTCATCACAGAGCAATAGCATCTGGGCCCCGGAGGCGGCGGCGTTGCCGACGAAATGGATGCGGTCGAGAGGCACATTGGGCAGCAGACCGATACGAATGGCACTGGACGGCCGGATGTAGTTGCCGAATGCGCCGGCCAGCAGGACACTCTGGATATCCGAGTCCTGCAAGCCCAGCCTGTTGAGCAGGATTCGGCTGCCGGCCCGTATGGCGGCCTTGGCGAGTTGCACCTCCCGGATGTCCCGCTGTGTCAGAACGATTGCCGGCTGGGAGGTTTTTCGGTCGAATGCCAGGCAGAACGCAGCCTGGCCATTGCTTTCGAGGATGCGGGAATAGATGGGTCCAGGCAGATGCTTGAGCTGCTCGCGTGCGACGAAGCGGCCGGTCCCATCCACAACGCCGAGGTCGCACATCACGGCCACTGCGTCAATCAGGCCGCTGCCGCAGATCGAGCGAGGGACGGAATTGCCAATGACGTCTAACTCGATATCATCCCCATTGGCGACCACGGCCTCGATTGCCCCATCGGCCGCCCTGCTGCCGTGTTGAATTCTCGCCCCCTCCAGGGCCGGCCCGGCGGCGCAACTGGCGGCGTACAGCCTTCCTCCCATCCCCAGGACAAGCTCGCCATTGGTGCCGATATCGATCACAAGGGTGGTGTCCGAGGCGGATTCGACATCCACGGCCAGCGCCACCGCCGTGGTATCCGAGCCGACAAACCCCGCGATATTCTCGACGCAGTGGACGTTGGCCACAGGGTTCATGTCCAAGTGGAGTTGGGCAACCGGCACATCGTGAGCATCGACCGACCACGCCAGGTACGGGGCCCGGCCGAGCTGTTCCACCGGAAATCCCAGGAAGATGTGGCTCATGGTCGTGTTGCCCACGACACATGCCTCGTAGAGATCCGACGTGGCGATGCGGCTCTGACGGCAGAGGCGTCGAATGAGGTCGTTGATGCAATCGATGATGACCGTCTGCAGTTCAGCCAAATGGTCCTGCGACTGGGCGTAATGGATGCGGCTGACCACGTCGTCGCCAAAACGGGTCTGGGGGTTCAGCATGGATTGTGTGCCCAGACAACGGCCGTCGGCCATATCGATGAGCTTGGCGACGACCGTGGTGGTCCCAATATCGACGGCGACCCCCAAAACGGGCCCCTGACCCGCGATACTGCGGTACTTGTTGGCAGTTGTAGGCTCGATATCGCCGGCGGGACCGACGCCGTGCTCGAGGATTTTATGCTCGTAGAATCGGGACTCAGGCGGGACTGTCACCCGCAGGTCGCTGTGCACGAGGTACTGACAGGCGAGCACCGTCCGCCCGGAAGGCTGCAATTTCACGGCGCACTTTCGGCATGTGCCTTTGCCGCCACAGGGGGTGGTCAGAATGATGCCTGCCCGGCTTGCAGCCTCGACCAGCGTGGCGCCCTGATGGATCAGGACTTCCTTGTCATCGGGCTCGAAGACTACACGGAAATGGTCCATTTATGTTCGCGGGCATGCGGCGCCGCGTCCCACCCGGCCGAGCGGGCGGACATTCACAGAGCCCCGAAAGGGGTATGGAATTGGTTAACTGATCTTATGCCGGATTTTCCAGCGGGTACGTCTCTTCTTGCTGCCGATCTTCCTTCTACGCCTTGGTTTAGCCATGCATTCCTCCAAACAAAACCTTGAAATATCTCTGTTACAGACCGTGGGAGACTCGTATAATAATGTAGCACATGCCGGATGTTGCTGTAAAGGGAGAAAACCGCAAATGTTTCGGGTAAGGCGGACCGAAGCGGAAGCGGATCGGCATGGATGCCCGCACGGCGTGGCTGTGAGGGAAACCGCGGTGGTCCTTGTGGATCGCCACAGAATCGGGGTGGACTATGATTCAGTGTGACAAGTGCGAGTTGTGCGAGATCGGTCCGGACGGCCGCAAGATGTTCAAGTGCGATCCGTTCTCGACCGTCAAGGAAGCGGAGTGCATTGCCAAATGGCAGCTCATCCGGCTTGATATGCTCCTGGGCAGCTACCAGAGCATGCTCAAGTGGTATGGCAAGCTCGGCCCCCTGCAGGACAAAATCTTCAAGTATGTCCAGCGCGAAATCAACGAAATAGAAGAATCCGAGGGCTGGAAGCTTGACGAGCCGGAGGCGGAGCAAGATCAGAATACTGAATGGCCTCTGTGAGGGGAAGCCGCTACGGTTGAGGTACGGTTCGTGGAAACGCCCGTGTGAGGCCCGCGCTATTCCCGCGATGGGGGTGAGCGCCGCCGCGTTATGCCGACGGCTTCTTTCCCGGATTCCTGCAATAAATTCTTTGTGACTACCGTCTTTCGTCTGGTAAAAACACAGCAGATGGACAGCAGCGTCGAGTTAGCCCGAATCATCGCCGGCTGTAAATCGGGGGACGCTGATTGTTTTGCGCGAATCGTGGATTTGTACGCCGGTCGTTGCTATGGATACTTTTACAGACTGACGGGTGACCGGGACCTCAGCGACGAGTTGCTCAGCGAGCTTTTCATCCGCTTGGTCCAGAAGATTGGGTCGTATAAGGGCGGCGCATTCGAGAGCTGGCTGTTCCGCATCGCCCTGAACATCTTTCATGACCACCTGCGCGGCAAGCAGCGGCGAAAGAAGTTAGTGGACGCCCGGCGGACCGAGCTGGAGTTGGAGCCGACCGAGGCTCCCAGGTCGGACGCCAGCGATGAACAGTTGGATAAGCTTCAGGTTCAACTCAACCGGCTGGACGCCGACACCCGGGAGTTGATCATGTTGCGTTACTATTCGCAATTGAGCTTCAAGAAGATCGCCGAGATGCGCCGCGAGCCGATTGGGACGGCGCTGTCCAAACTCCACCGAGGATTGAAGAAATTGCGGGAGCTCATGGAGGGGTAGAGGGTGGATTCAATGGAAGACCAGACACGCGAAAACCTGAACGATGTGCTGCGACAGTTCCTGGACGTGGCGCAGGCTGAGGCCGCCGCAGAGGACATCCTGGCCGGGGAGCGGATCCTGGATGCCTGCCCTGCTCCCCCGCCCAGCCTTGAGGCTATCGCACGCATCAATGGTGAGATCGCTGCAACGCTTGCGAGACGGCACAGGATTGCTCTTGTCTTGCGCCGGTCTCTTGCGGCGGCGGCTGTGATCGCCTTTGCTCTGATCGGATTGCTTCAGCGCAGCCCGACCGCAGACAACAACATATTCCAGGCTTCCATCCTGCCCGCCGCCATCTGGGACAGTATCGATGTGGCGGCGGATGATCTGGACCTTGCCCGCTTCACCGCCGAGGTCCGCCAGATTGAGACGCAGTTGCAAGCATTGGAGGCCGGTGAAGACGAGGCCGCCGGCAGCGGCGCCGTAGAGGAACTCGAGAGGGAACTGATTCAGATTGAAACCGAGTTTAGGAAAGGATAGCAGTGATGCAGTCACGTCGGCTGGCCGCATTTTTCGGCGCTGTGGCACTGGTTGGGGGACTCGCGGGGATCGGCTCGGCGACCAATGAGCCCAGGCAAACGAAGGGAGATATCTGGCAGGATGAGCCCACGGAATCCCGGCAGACCTGGTGGCGCCGGGACCTGACCGATGAGACCGTGAACAAGATCATGGAGGGGCTGCGCAAGCGCGACCCTGCCAAGGCCAAGGAGCTTGAGAAGCTCAAGTCCCGGGACCCGGAGCGGTTCAAAGCCGATCTGCGCGAGGCCGGCCAGCCGGAACTCGATCAGATCGCCCGTGACTACTTCGAGACACGCCGGCAGAGGCGAAACACCGAATTCGTCGAGTGGCTCAAGGCCAACTATCCCAAGCAGGAGCAGGAACTGACCGCCCTCAAGAACAAGGACCCCAAGCTCTACATCACCAGCTTTGAGCACCTGATGGATGAATACGGCGCCATTTTCGAGGCGGCGAGGTCCAACCCGGAGCTCGGAACTGTTCTCAAGGAGGACCACGAGCTTAAGAAGAGGGTCGGCGAGCTGTGCAGGCGGCTGCGCAGCGAGAAGTCCGACGCCAAAAAGCAGGAGCTCGGCGCCGAGCTGCAAGAGGTGGTCGCCCGGCGATACGACCTGATCGTCCGGCGCAAGGAGATCGCCTACGAGCAGTTCCTCAAACGGCTCGAAGAGCTCCAGAAACAGGTTATCGAGAGCAAAGACGAGATTGCCAAGTACAAGGACCGGAAGGTCAAGCAGGAAAACGTCCGCCAGCGAGTCCAGGCCCTCACCGACAACAAAGTCAAGTTCAAGTGGGACTGAGCACATTAAATTGACCCACCCTCTTGCCAAGATTGCCTTCTAGTGTTATTATGGGGCATATTGGCTGCGTCAGGCCCGTTGTGGATACTCTTGGCAACGTGCGCGATGCCGGCGGACAGACAGGAGGCAGGGCTCAGTGTCAGACCTCCTTGAAACCGATGAGTAGCGGCTGTCACGTCGAATCACCGCTTGCGAAGTAAGCGCGAACGACGTTTGGTGAGAAGGGTCCTATCGAATTCTCTTGTTGGAGGTGCAGCGATGAAGACACAATTCCTGGCAGCTTCCCTCGTGGTTGTTCTGCTCTCGATGTGGTTCTGTGGCGCCGCGAGGGCCGACGCGCTGGCGGGGTTTTCGGACATTACCGTGACGGGTGGCGCCATCGTCAGCCTTCGGTATGGAGGTACCGAGTATGTCGTGGCCAATGGCGATCTCATGCTGGGTACAACGACTCGGTGGTATATCCCCGCGGCGACTGGCGTCGCGACTCTCTGGGTTGTGGGGGGTGCAACTCCCGGCGCGACGGTGCCTAACGCATCCGATCCCAAGAGTGGCGACACAGGCCCGAAAGGCGACAATTTTCTGTTCACCCTGAACGGGACCACCGACATCTCGTCCATCGACGGAATCAACTTCCAGGAGACAGTCTTTCCCGTTCCGACGAAGACGATCTTCGTCTTCGAGCGGGGCGGCAATGACACGGGCACATTTCAGGCGATCCTTCAGGACGGATCGCTGGGAACCCCGGTGTCCTTCAGCGGCACGAATCCCTATAAGAACACGGGAGTCGGTGTCAATGGCCAGAACGCCTTCGGCGTGGTTTTCACCACCGATGTGCCGGTTAAAGGGGTGCGCATCACGGCGGGGGGACACGATACCCTGAGCATCTGCGCGCTGCCCGTTCAGTTGGATCCGAGACAGAGTCATGAGCCGCAGCCTGAGGACAAGGCGACGGATGTGCCGTCAGACGTGGTCCTGAGCTGGACGCCGGGAGAAGATGTGGCGGCAGTCAATGGGCACATCGTGTATTTGAGTGAGAACTTCAACGATGTCGATGGCGGCATTGGCGGTGCCACGCTGAGTGCCGGCAGCTACGAGCCTGGACGGCTTGATTTTGGAACGACGTACTACTGGAGAGTCGATGAGGTCGGCGCTTCGCCCGGATCCACCGTCTTCAAGGGCGAAGTCTGGTCGTTCACGGTCGAGCCGTATTCTTATCCGCTGAAGAACGTGAAGGCCACGGCCTCCGGCGCACAGCCGGACATGGGGCCCGAGAACACCGTCAACGGGTCCGGCCTCAACGCCGACGACGGGCACTCGACCGACGGCAGGCAGATGTGGCTGAGCGCCGGCGCGCAGCCCAACTGGATCCTCTTTGAATTCGACGACGTCTACAAGCTCGACGAGATGTGGGTCTGGAACTCCAATCAGTTGGTAGAGAAGATTGTCGGCTTCGGAGCGAAGGATGTTACGATCGAGTATTCCACCGACGGCAGCGCCTGGGCCGAGTTGGCCAACGTGCCGCCCTTTGAGCAAGCCGATGGTGCGGACGGTTACGTCCCGGATACGCCGATTGATCTTGGCGGCGCGTTGGCGAAATACATCAGGCTGACCATCAACAGTACCTGGGGCGGTATCGCCCAATCCGGTCTGAGCGAGGTGCGGTTCTTCTACATTCCGGTCCGGGCGAGAGAGCCTGTGCCGGCAGACGATTCAACCGGCCAGGAGTTGGACGTTGCGTTGAATTGGCGGCCGGGGCGTGAGGCGGTCTCGCACCAGGTCTATGTCGGAAGCGACCGGGACGCCGTAGCCAGTGGCACGGTTCCCGTGAAGAACGTGAGCCAGCACAGCCTGGACTTGACCGGCCTGACTTTCGGAACGGCCTATTACTGGAAGGTCAACGAGGTCAACGACGTGGCCAGCCCGAGCTTGTGGGAAGGCGACGTGTGGGCGTTTACCACAAAGGAGTATCAGGTCGTCGACGATTTCGAGATCTACACGAACGAATCGCCCAATCGGGTCTTCCAGACGTGGATCGATGGCTGGGGCTTCTCTGCGGACGAGTTCTATCCGCAGGGCAATCCGGGCAACGGCTCCGCTGCCACGATCGGCTATGACCCGCTGGCCGGGGACATCATGGAGAAGACGATTTTCCATGGCGGTACGCAGTCAATGCCTTTCGACTACAACAACGCCCTCCCGCCGAACTATGCGGAAACCGAGCGGACCTGGGATACGCCCCAGAACTGGACTGTTGGCGGCGCGGACGTCCTGCTGCTGTACGTTCGAGGGCGGGCGCCCGCATTTGCCGTGCAAGCATCCGGCAGCATCCTCATGGGCGCCGGCGGCGCGGATATCTGGAACAGCGCCGATGAGTTCCGGTTCGCCTGGAAGCGGCTCACCGGCAACGGGACGATCATAGCCCGGGTGGAGAGCGTCGAGCGCAGCAGTGATTGGGCCAAGGCCGGCGTCATGATTCGCGAGAGTCTGGATCCGGGTTCGCGGTTTGCGGCGGTGTACATTACGCCGGACTATGGGTGCCGGTTCCAGGCCCGATCCACGACGAGCACGGCTGCCACGAGCGATAGCTCCGTGGTGACGCCGGCGCAGACCGCGATCAAGGCGCCGTACTGGGTGAAGCTGGAGCGTACCGGCAACGATTTCAAGGGGTATTATTCCGCAAACGGAACGACTTGGACGCCGATGGCATGGAATCCGCAGACGATCGCGATGACCGGCGACGTGTATGTCGGCTTGGCGTTGACCAGCCATAATGCCGCTGCTCAGACGGTTGCCGAGTTTTCGGGCGTTGCCGCATCCGGCGGTGTGGCGGCTGCCCAGTGGCTGGTGGCGACGATCGGCGTCGCGCAACCGAGCAACGATGCGGGGCAGTTGTACGTGAAGCTTCAGGACAGCGCCAACCGCAGCAAAGTAGTGAACCATCCGGACCCGCTGGCCACAGTGGCAGTGAGCTGGCAGCCCTGGGCGATCCCGCTGAGTCAGTTCACCGGCGTGGACCTGACCAAGGTGAAGAAGATAATCATCGGCGTGAGCGACGCGGACAAGCGTGCGGCCGGCAGGCTCTACATCGACGACATCGGGTTCGGCCGGCCGTTGCCCGTAGTGGCTCCATAAGGCGGCGGTCAACTCTCCGCTGAAATCGCCCGTGAAGTCGAGTTGACGTACGCATATTGAAGATGGCAGAGGGCCGGGTCAGCTATGGAGAGCGGAAGATCACCATGCAGAGAATGAGTACGTGTCTGTGCTGGGTGGTGGGTCTATCGCTTTGTCTCAGCGGTCCCAGCGCGGCTGGGGATTGTGCATTCACGGTTCGCGGGGACAAGACCTATCTCAATGGGCGGGAGTTCCTTGTGAAGGGGCTGCGGTGTTCCAACGCCCTTATCTCAGACGACACCACGAAGGAATTGATCGATCAACTCGGTACGTTTGCCGAATACGGCGTGAACACGGTCAGCGTGTACTTCATGGGGTCGCGATTCGGCGATGTCAAGGGGTACAACGAGGACGGCAGTTTGCATCCGGTGTATGCCGAACGGATGGGGCGAATCATCGAGGCGGCGGACCGGCGAGGGATGGTGGTACTCGTCGGATGCCTGTACTGGAGCACCTCCAAGGCGAAGTGGGCCAGTTGGACGCAGGCGGAGGCAAATAGGGCCGTAGCCAATACCGTGGCGTGGCTGAAGGAGAACCGCTACCGCAACGTATTCGTGGATGTGGACAACGAGGGAATGGCCCGGGCAGAGAAAGGCTTCGACAACCGCCGGATGGTCCTGGCCGGCAAGGCCGTGGACCCGTGCTGCGTGATTGCCACGAACTTCCGTGGCGAGCCCCCTGCCGAGGCGGACTTGGCGATTCACCATTCCAAGCGGGCGGCCGGCAAGCCGTATATCGAAAGCGAGGCTACGCCCGGCAACGCCCCCGGCGGCTATTGGGGAACCTACAGCAAGAAGGACGGCTACTACAACTACATCAATATCGGCGTGTACACCGATACGATGAAGACCGAGCAGATCAGGCAGACCGTCGCCCATCTGTCAAAGGGAGAGGGCTATGTGCTCGCCTCGACCTGGCTGCAGTGTGTTGCACCCTACGGGCCGAACCATCGTCCGGGCGGCGACGGCAGCCAGGACGACCCCGGAATCAAATGGTGGCTGGAGTTCCTGCGAGACAAGTACGGATCATACACGCCGCCGGAGCCTCGCGGGAAGGACTGAGAAGGCCCTATCCGCTCTACAACTGTTGGCGTCGGATCTCTTCCTGCGTGGCCTTCTTGAGGGTCCGCTTCTCGCGGGTGGTCAGGCTGTGCAGGCCGAAGCGATGGACTTTCGCGAGGATGCGGTCCACTTCGAATCGCAGCTTTCGACTCTCTTCCATCCGCTTTTCCCACGATTGGGCGTGCATCCTGAGCTTGAGTCTTTCCAGCTTGGGCAGCAATAGGATGTAGGCGGCTCCGGCCGCCATGCCGCCAAGGTGTGCGGCGTCACCCCCGGCATTCTGGCCCCCGGCAATGATGTTCACCACGTACAGAAGCGTCATCACGACCGCAAGCACGCGAATGGGCATCGGAATGATGAAGAGGAATACGATGAACTGTGGGAACAGGATGGCGCACGCCGCCAGGACGCCGAGGATGGCGCCGGATGCCCCCAGCAAGGGCGCAGCGCCCACTACCCCGATGGCCATGAGCAGCAAGAACGATAGGCCCGCCACGATACCGCAGCCGAGATAGAACAGGAGGAACCGTCGGCTACCCCAATGCTTCTCCAGGGTCGGCCCGAAGAAGAACAGGCCTAGCATGTTCAGGACGATGTGGGGCAGGTCGGCATGCAAGAACTGATAGGAGACGAGTCTCCATGGCTGGATGGCGGTAAACCATGACCGCGGATCAATGGAGAACCAGTGAAGGAGGAAGGACCCCACTTGCGGGACGAGTCCCCCAACGAGGAAGATAGCCGTGTTGATGATCAACAGCCATTTGACGACCGGCGTAATCTGCGGCAGATTGAAACGCATCTGCGATGAACCGAAGTACTGACGCCGAGAATCAGCCTGTGTGTAGTCCCTGTCGTGTAACCCCATATGTATCTTCTCAAAACCCCGAGTCAGCGTGCAAAACTACATCAGCTATACTATCACATCACTGGTAAAAATTTCAAGAGAAATTACCACACATCGAGAGAAGAAGTCGTATTTTCGGACCTTACTGCGATCACCCGCCCATGACACCGACGCAGACCAAGCCCTCATGTCCGGGTTCGAATCTTCTGCGTCTGGACGGCTGTGGCTTTGTTGCTGACCGGCAATCTCTCCGGCTCTGCCTTGGCGAAATAGACCGTCAGGACGATACCCAGAGCGATCAGGCTGAGGGATAGGAGTTGCGAGACCGTCAGCGAGGCGACCTCAAAGGGATTGTCGTCGCGAACGAACTCCATGAGAAACCGCCCGAAGCCGTAGAGGATGAACATCAGGCTGAATGTCGTGCCGGGCCGGGCCAGCAGCGGATACACGCCGGAGTCCTCGCTCCGCTGCGACCGCCGCAGGAACAATAGCAGAATGAAGCCGAGCAACATCGCCCCCGCTGATGAGTACAACTGCGTTGGATGGACTGGCAGACCTCGGTACTGGCCGTGCATGACGAGCGCTCGTTGTTCCGGAGTGAGCTCGCTCATCGGCCTGAGGCCAGGGATGTACTCGCCCTGCGCATCCCTGTAGCCGAAGTAGCTGTCGGGCAGATCGACATAGGGCAGGGACCGGTTACGCTCGGGGTCCGCCTGGACCTGGCTTCGATATGCAAACGAGCCATAAGGAAACTGCACGCCCCAGGGCAGATCGGTGGGTTTGCCATAGCAGCAGCCGTTGAGGAAGCAGCCGATCCGCCCGAACACGAGGGCCGCCACCAGACCGATCGCCAGCACGTCAAGATAGTGACGCATCGGCAGCTTGTGATAGTGGATGTAGAACCAGATCACCGCAATCGCCAGCAGCACGCCGCCGAGAAGCTCCAGCCCCCCATTCCAGATCTCGAAGACGCCCAGCGGATTGTCCCTGAATTCGTTGAAGTAATGAATGACGAAGAAGGTGCGAGCGCCAACGACGCCGGCAATCAGTGAATACAGGGCCGCGTTGGTGATATGCTGGGGGTTCGACGTGAAATGCCGGCTCAGATAACGGATGACGGTCACCGCCGAAATGAAACCGACGACCATCATCACGCCGTAGCTTCGAATCATCAAGTGAACGACGGGTACTTCGAATAACTCAGGGTGCATCAGGCTATTGTTATCTCCACAGGAGACGGGCGATGCGGCTGCACCGCGCGCTCCAGACCGGGCAAAACCACGAGCATCAACTTAACGCTGCTTGACTATCCTGTTCTTCTCATCCAGGACAACGACCTTCGGCTCCAGCCCGGCGGCTTCCTCGGGTGTGCAATAGGCAAACGCCAGGATGATCACGATATCCCCGGGGCCGGCCAACTGCGCCGCGGCGCCAAGGATCACAACATCGCCCGAATCCGCCTTGCCTGGGATCGCGTAGGTCTCGAAGCGGTTGCCGTTATTCAAATCAGCGACCAGCACGGACTCATAGGGCAGAATGCCCGCCGCCTGCATCAGGCTCTCATCGATCTCAATACTGCCCGGGTAGTGCAGCTTCGTATCCGTGACTCGGGCCCGGTGCAGTTTGCTCTTCAATACCTTTAACAACATGATTTCGTTCGTCCCCTGCCTTGCGCCAAAAAGCGTGATTGTAGCCTACTTTGCGGGCGTGTCCACCAGGATATTGTCAATCAGCCTTGCGGATTTCATGCGCACCGCCACGGCCACGAGGACCCGGCCCCGAATCTGCCCAAGCTCTTCGAGCGTCTCCGCGTCGGAGATACTGACGTACTCGATCTTCGTGGCCGGCATCTGCCGCAGTATGTCGCACATCCGGCCGCGGATGACGTCCGCATTCCTCTCGCCGGCCTCGATCGACGCCCTGCATCGCTCCAGCGATTGGTAGATACGCGTCGCGTCCTTCCTTTCCTCGGGCGAGAGGTACTGATTCCTACTACTCATCGCCAGTCCGTCCGGTTCGCGCACGGTCGGGCACACCACGATCTCCAACGGCATATTGAGGTCGGCCGCCATCCGCCGGATGACCAAGGCCTGCTGGGCGTCCTTCTGGCCGAAGAAAGCCACATCGGGACAGACGATATTGAAGAGTTTGGCGCAGACGGTCGCCACGCCGCGAAAGTGGCCGGGCCGGGACTCGCCGCACAACCGGTCCGTAAGCTTCTCGACATTCACCCAGGTCAGGTTCTCACGACGATACATCTCCCCCGCCTCCGGGGCAAAGATGGCATCGACGCCGTGCTTCTCGCAAATTGCCAAGTCCTTCTCAAATGGCCGTGGGTACTTGTTGAGGTCCTCGCCCGGCCCGAACTGCGTCGGGTTCACGAAGATGCTGACGACCACGTAGTCGCACCGCTTGCCGGCCGCTTGAATCAACGAAACATGGCCGTCGTGCAGCGCCCCCATCGTGGGCACGAAACCCACCACCTTCCCCGCTTTGCGGGCCTGCGCCACGCACGCCCGGATTTCCACTATTGTCTTCGCTATCTGCATTTGGATCACACACCTGCTGCTATGTACGCCCGGACCTGTCGGACGACGTGCTCAACCACCGCCTCACTGTAGCCGGTGAGACGCGGGGCCGGAATGCGAATCACCGGGCAGGCCTTCCAATCGGCGAACAGCTTCCTGTAATCCTGATCCAGTGCCTGCAAGAATTCGAGCGAGATTCTCTGCTCGTACGGTCGATTTCGGCTGTGAATCCGCTCCAGGCAGGCCTGCGGCGAATCCTGTAAATAAATCACCAGTACTGGCGTCGCCACCCTTGTCGCGAACGGTTGGAAGATCGTTTCATAGAGCTTGAGTTGCTCGGCATTGAGCAGACGCCTTGCGTAGATCAACTCTTTGTCAAACACGTAATCCGTGATGAACACCTTGTGCCGGGGCAGAATGTTACGGTCGAGCTGCTCCGTCCGGTTCACCAGGAAATACAGTTGCGAATCCAGGGCGAGCTCCCATTTACCTGCATAGACCTGCGGCAAGAAGGGGTTCGTGCCGTACGGCTCGTACAGGACTTCGCCCGGCAAGACGTCGGCCAGCTTCTTCGCCAGCGTCGTCTTGCCGACCCCGATAATGCCCGCAACACTGACAAGCTGGGGGGCTTCCGGATCGACCACGAAATTGCCCCCGCCGAGGCGACGAACAAGCTCGCTCACCGGCTCCTTCAATAGTGGATGCACAAGCTCAGGATTCAACTGGCACAGCCCATCGAGGACGAAAGACCGCAGGTGCATTTCCGGGTGCGGCACCACCAACCCGCCGGCGTTGATGGTCTGCTGTCCGAACAGCAACAGGTCGAGATCGATCGGCCGGGATTGCCACTTGCCGGCAGGCTGACGGCCAAGAGCGGCCTCCGTCGCCTTGAGCTTTCGCAACAGCCTTTGCGGGTCCAACGCCGTCCTGATCTCGGCCACGCCGTTCAGGTAGTTCGGCTGGCCCATCTGGCCCAGCGGAGTGGTCTCCTTGATGTCGCTGACCCGCGCGACCTCGGCGCCTCCGTTGCCATTGAGCAGATCGAGAGCCTTCCGAATCATCCGTTCCCGATCCCCCAGATTGCTTCCCAACCCAATGTAAGCTGTGATCGGTTCCGACATTAGCTTGGCACCTTGACCCCTATCATGTTGATTCCGCTGAAAAACTGCTGTTTTTGGAGAGGGTGTATCGTGCATGGGGAGGACCTATTTGGCGGCACGGGCCTGCAACGGAGGAGGTCTTGCGAACGTGCCG
>Ga0214473_10000688_pt1 | contig 46925 bp, 46 predicted proteins | sample RVTome_7_FD_203509 | JGI IMG/M metagenome (GOLD analysis project Ga0214473, IMG submission 203509) | Soil microbial communities from uranium-contaminated site in the Upper Colorado River Basin, Wyoming, United States - RVT98D197 | ecosystem: Environmental > Terrestrial > Soil > Contaminated >...
ACCCGAACCAAAGGCTTTGCGTGAACTACTCGAGGTAAGAGCCGTATGAAGTAATCCTTCTTGTACGGATCTGTGCGGGGGGCGTATGGCAACGGACGTCCCTACCGCGATTTAGTTATTTAAATAATTTGAGCGTTCTGTCGAATTTTGATAATAGTAGGTCATGCCAAGAGCCACGATTAGATGCCCCTGCAACCCTACAGGCCCCATTTCTATTAAGGGGCTGCTCATCCGGCCATCGTTTTTCTGCTAAAATCATTAAACATCACTTGACAATACCATATTATTAATGCATACTGATACATACGATAATGCATATTAAATAGGAGGGGTTTATGAGGACAACGCTGAACATAGAGGACGAATTGCTTGTGAAGGCAGCAAGATTGACTGGCATTAAGGAAAAAACCTCTCTGGTCAGGCTCGGTCTTGAAGCGCTGATAGCAAGGGAAAGCAGTAAGAGACTCGCCAAATTGGGTGGGACCGAAAATAAATTGGAGAGGATTCATCGCAGAAGGAACAGGGAAACATAAAATGGTTCTTGTTGACTCCTCGGTGTGGGTTGCGCATCTGAGAGATGGAACGATTGGGCTTGAGGCGCTGTTGAATGAGGGACATGTTCTCTGTCATCCGTTCGTCGTCGGTGAGCTTGCGTGTGGGAATCTCAGGAACAGGTCTGAAATACTTTCTCTTCTGCGTGAATTGCCTTTGGCAATCCATGCAGAAGATGAAGAAGTAATTCAGTTCATAGAAAATTATAGCTTGATGGGTAAAGGTTTAGGGTACTTTGATGTGCATTTGCTTGCTTCAGCTATCTTAACGAAGGTCCCGCTGTGGACACTTGATAAGAAAATTAATGAAGTCTCTTCAAAACTGGGGTTAGCGTATTGATCTCTGTGATCCGATCAAAGCAATCCAGCAGATGCGTAACCCCCACTCCTTTCAGTAAATGGACCCAAGGCCCCAGAGGCGCTTGACATACACATTATATTATCATATTATGTGTATAGATCGGAGGTGATTCAGGTGAGCAGAACGAACGTTGTACTCGACGACACACTCGTAACCGATTGTCAAAAAGCGACTGGCCTCAAAACACGTCGCGCACTCATCGACCATGCTCTGCAGGAGTTGCTACGGCACGAGCGCCAGAAGAAGGTCCTCGAATTGAAAGGTACAGTCCAATGGGAAGGTAATCTCGCCATATGGCGAAAGGGGCGAGGTTGACCATGGTGCTTGTTGATACCACGGTATGGATTGACTTCTTCGCTGCCAAATCTACGCCTGAAGTTGCCAAACTTGAGCGATTACTGAATGAAGAAGAGGACATCTGTACATGCGGTATCATATTAACTGAAGTTCTGCAGGGCATTCGTGAGGATGAGGACTACCAACGGACGTTGTCAAGGTTCAATACCTTTCTGTTTCTTCCCATGAACCATCCAGTATTTGTGAGGGCGGCAGATCTCTACCGTTCACTTCGGCGAAGGGGCATTACTATACGAAAACCTGTTGACTGCATAATTGCATCAGTTGCTATTGAACACGACATAGCGCTCCTTCACAACGATCGGGACTTTGATCCGATTGAAATCTATTGTGGATTGAAGGTTGTTAAGATATCAGAGAAGCCAAAAAAGCCATCCAGGCAAAGACCAGAAGGCCACTCCTGATGGCCACAGTTATATCCGAGATGCTCAACAGCCAATATTTTAGATTGGTCTTATACCCTTCCCAACCTTCTTTCACCCTTTGAAGCCTTGTCCTTATTTGGCCTTATGGATTTTCACGAAGATAAGAATTAGGGTGAAACTGCTCATTTTTATTATCGCCATCATGAAGCAGGATTCTTTGAGACCAAGGACGGGAAGAAGGAGGACGCCTCCGAAAAGTCCTCCGAAGAAGCCTCCAAACAGGTCTGCTCCATAGAGCAAGCCCGCTGTGTGGCCAATTTTTCCCTCACCGGAGTGGGTTTTAAGGTAGATCTTTGTTGCCAGGGGGAATTGAAATCCAACCAGAATGCCACAGAGAAAAGACATGATTAGAAAGGTCGCATAGAGGAGGACATAGACAGAGGTCTTTTCAAGATGATGGGATGGGATGGAGAGCACAAAGGGGAGGAGGAGGGAGAAGAGGATGATCGATAATTCCGTCCAGAGGAAGAGCGTATAACCTTTCTCGATTTTGTCGAGTCGTTGGGTAATGAAGAAACTGCTGAGCGCAATGCCCACCATAAAGATCGTGATGAGAAGGCCGATCTGATGGTAAAGATAGCCATAAAGAGTCTGAAAGGTGAAGATGATGGCAAGGTGGAGCATCATATCTGCGAAGCCGGATGTGAAGATAGAATAGGGAAGAGAGTAGTCAGAGAGAAGGGGTTTTTTCAGAAAAAGGGTGGAAAGAGAAGCAGTCAGAAAAAGAGTGACACCTAAAAACAGCCCCAGACCAAATTTCTCAAACGATTTAAATACGTTTGAAAGATAAGGGGAGAAGAGGGCGTTCCAGTAGGAGAGATTGAAAAAGACGCCGAGGGGTCGAAAATCGGAATTGATGTGGACCTCTTTCCTCTCCATCGATTTTGAAAACCAGTTGAGCCACCTTTCGTGGAGCCTATACTCGATATAGCTTTTTGTGAAGAGACTTGTTTTAATCTTTCTCTCCTCAAGCCTGTTCACCAATTCCAAGGCGCCGACCCCCTCCAGACTTTTGGAGTCCGATGCAAAATAGAGGTTCGTATCCCCCGGGATAATCCTCACATATTTGAAAACACTCTTCAGGGTGTCCAAGATGCACCCATTCAGGTCTCTCAGCTCCGGACTGATATAAGTTGATGATCCTGGAAGAGTTAAGACGATGATTCCGCCTGGATTCATCTTTTTTCGAGTGATGGAGAAAAATTCGGATGAGAAGAGCCTGTTCGTCTGCAATTCCTGAGGAGCCGGAAGTCCGATGAAAATGAGATCGAAACGATCCGGAGTTCTGCTGACGAAGAAACGGCTGTCCGTATAGTGTATCTTCACCCTCGAGTCCGAGAGTTCGGATTGGGTTAAGGGAGTCGGGAATCGCTGGATCAACTTTAGAAGGAGAGGATCGAGTTCGACATAGTCCAGACGGGTGACCGGATATTTCAAAATCTCGTGGATCATCCCCCCTGCGCCACCGCTCAAGATGAGAGCCGATTCAGGTTTTTCATGGAAGAGCATCGAAAAGTGGACAAGGTCTTCGATGGAGGCGATGTCAGGCACAGGAGTGGTGATAGAAGGAAGGCCATCTGTAAAAAAGGTAAATTGTTCACCCCTTTGTGTAACCGTGATATTCCCGTAGATCGAATTTTCGTTGTGGATGACATTTAAGCCTCTCCACTGTAGCTGGAGGGATGAGCGGTGAATCTTGTTTGAAAGGGGCGAGAAGAGAAGGAAAAGAAAAAGTATGACGTAAAGAATGGAGAGGAAACAGGAGAGGTGATGGATTTGGAAAAGAGGTTTCTTTTCCGGCCAGAGGAGGGACACGGAGATGAGGGCGTTCATCAAGGAGATCATGAAGGCGATCTCAAAGGAATTGAAATATTGAACCAGCAAGAAGGTGATGAGTAAGCCCCCGATAATGGACCCGATGGTTTCGAGGATATAGACCTTTCCGATGGAAGTGGCGCCATCCCTTTCGTACCGGGAATAGAGTTTACTGCCATAGGTGAAGAGGGCGCCGTGGGAGATGGAGACCGGAAGTAGGATGAGGAAAGAAGAATAGAGGATAGGGATCAAACCGAGCCCTTCTCCCGGAGTGGTGAGAAGGATGTTTTTAAATATTCGGCAGAGATAGATGGAAAAGGGGAGGGCAACCGAAAAGAAGATCTGGAGAAAGACATAGGCCTCCATCTTCTTTTCAACCTTCTCCACCGATTGACCGATGATAAAAGAACCGATGGCCTCCAGGATCAACCAGTTGGCCAGGATGATGCCGAGGGTGAGTTCATTTCCCAGGAAAGAGATGAGGAGTTCCCTCAGGAGGACGATCTGGGCGACGATGCCGCTTGCCCCCATGATGAGGAGAGAGGCCTTTAAAAATTGAATTTTCATAATTTAACGTAGCCGCAACCTTCAGGTTGCGAGATTCTTAACGCAGGCTAAAGCCTGCGCCTACCTTACACCGACACACAGATGATATAGTTACCATTCATCAAAACTGTAAATAGTTGAACCTTTTAATGGATATTCCTTCCAGTCATTTACTAATCCCCGCCTAATAGGATTCTTAAGAATGTATGTTACCTGGATCTTAACGTCTTCATCTTTGCGGAGGATGTGGTCATAGAAATCTTTCTGCCATTTTGCTGTAGTCGCAGCCTTCAGGTTGCGTTGGGAAAACCAATATCCACTCCGCTGTTTAAAGTCCTTCATAAAACTAAGAAGGTTGGACTCGTCTCTTTTACCCTGGATCAAAAGATGGCAATGATCAGGCATGAAGAGGAAGACGTGGGCATCACAGTACCATCGGTTCAACGTTTCAATAAGAATTTTTGTTAAAGCGTCGAAGACTTCTATATCATTTAAAATAGGTATTTTTCCTTTAATGCGAGCAGTAAAAGAGATAGCAATTTGACCGAGATATAATGTGGGGGAAAATCGATGTATTTGTTCTCTTATGGCACCCATAAAATGAATTCATCGCAGGCTGAAGCCTGCCGCTACCTATTTCGTTTCGTATGGTTATCAAATTAGCAGAAAAGGGGGCGTGAGGTCAATAAATCTGACGTGAAGATTGAGGAGGGATGATCGTTCAGACGACGAGGTATTTCTTCACGATCTCTTCGTTCCGCCAGATGTCTTCCATCATCCCCTGGTGCTGAACCATGCCTTTTTCAAGGATGTAGCCCCGATCCGAGGTCTTGCGGCAGAATTTCAGATTCTGATCCGCCAGAAGAATGGTGACGCCCTCGTTTCGGATACGGCCAATGACCTCAACCAAATTTTGAACGATGAGCGGGGCAAGCCCTTCGGAGGGTTCGTCCAGGAGAAGGAGGTCAGGGTTCTTCATCAACGCACGGCCCATGGCCAGCATCTTCTGTTCTCCTCCGCTCAACTGGGTTCCTTTCCTTGTCTTCATATCGACAAAGGTTGGAAAAAGATTATAAACCTTCTCAAAGGTCCACTGAACCTTCCCTTTGCTGGATAAACGGCGTGCGATTTCGAGATTTTCGAAGAGGGTCAGGTCCGGGAAGATTCGTCGATCATCAGGCATATAACCGATTCCCATCCGCGCAATCTGAAAGGGGGGTTTCCCGACAACAGGGACCCCTTTGAAAAGAATCTGACCCGATTGCGGAGGAGTCAACCCCATGATTGAACGTAGCGTGGTAGTCTTTCCGACTCCGTTTCTTCCGAGGAGACAGACGACCTCTCCCCCATTAATGGACAGGGAGACCTCCTGGAGGACATGGCTCTGACCGTAGAAGGTGTTGATCTGGTCAACGATGAGAATAGGGTAATGGAGCTCCTCAGTCATTTTTTCTCCCAGAAGATCTCTTCGCCCAGATAGACCTTTCGGACATCCTCATTCTGTCTGATCTCTTCGGGTGTGCCATCGGCCAGAATCTGACCACGGTGGAGGACAACGATACGGTCTGAAAGGGAGAAGACGATATCCATATCGTGTTCGACGATCACAAAAGTGGACTCTTTCTCAATCGATAATCTCCTGATATTTTCCAGGACCCTGACTCTTTCCACCGGATTCATTCCAGCAGTGGGTTCATCGAGGAAGAGCAGTTTCGGCTCTGGGGCCATGGCGAGGCCGATTTCGAGGAGTCTCTGATCCCCATGGGATAAGGTTCCGGCAGGTAGGTCCTTTTTATCCGTCAGTCCAATCTCCTGCAATAATTGATCGACCAGTTCATTGGCATCGGCATGGCTGTGTGCGGGTCTGTAAAAGCTCATGCTCCGGTTCAGATAGGATAGGATCGGAATCTGGAGATTTTCATAGACAGAGAGTTTTGGAAAAATATTCATAATCTGAAAGGAACGGCAGATCCCTTTTTTCACCCTTTTGTGAATGGGCAGGCGGGTGATCTCTTCACCATTGAAAAAGACCTTTCCCGAGTCAGGGAGAATGTTTCCGGTCAGAAGATTGATGAGGGTGGTCTTTCCTGCCCCATTCGGACCGATGACCGAGGTCAAGCTTCCTTTATAAAGAGTGAGGTTGACATCATCCGCCGCGCTGACCACGCCGAAGTATTTTCTGAGTTTCTCTGTTCTGAGCAGTTCTTGCATTCGATCTTTTTCCAGTTATCTTCTTTTAACCCATGGCAGGATTTTTTCGGTAAAGAAGATCACTACGCCTCCACGAAAGACCAGAACCAAAAAGATGACAATGGAACCAAAGAGAATCAGCCAGTACTGGGTAAACCTGACGATTATGTCTTTAATGATATAAAAGAGAATAGATCCTACAATGGGCCCGGAAAAGGTATGAATCCCTCCCAGGAGAGTAACCATCACGGGTTCTGCAGAATGGGTCCAGTGGGCAATGGGAGGGGTGACCGTATTTTCGAGAGGAGGCAGGAAGGACCCGGCAAGACCTGCATACAAACCGGCGATGGTAAAAGAGAGAAGGCGATAGTTTCTTATTGAAACTCCTGCAAAGGCGACTCTGTTTTCACTATCTCGAATCCCTTTCAGGGTGAGTCCGAATGGCGAGTGGACCATACGGTGAATGAGGAAGATGGCGATGAGTGAAACGATCAGAACGAAATAATAATAGTTTCCCATCGGACTCATATTGATGCTAAATATTCCTGGAATTTCTAGGGGAGCTCTTGGAATTCCCGCCAGTCCGTCATCACCCCCCGTTACTTCACGCCATTTCCATGCCAAAGAGTAAATCATCATCCCAAAGGAAAGGGTAAGCATGGAAAAGTAGATTCGAGTATAACGGACACAGAGATAGCCCAGGATCAAGGCAGCGATACCTCCGGCAAGTGTCCCTGATATCGTTCCTAAAAGAAGGGATGGTATGACGAGGAGGATTTTCGCACAGGCATAACTGCCTATTGCAAAGAATCCTGCCTGGCCAAAGGAGAGGAGTCCTGTATAGCCTAAAAGAAGGTTAAAGCCAAGAGCGAAGACGGAAAGGATGAGAATGTGGATGGTCATATAGAGGAGATATTTCCCCGAAAAGGCGGGAAGGAAGAGAAGGAATAGGATTAATGCGATGAGAAGAAGAGGTTTAAGTTTCGTCATTGTAAATTTAGCCACGCCTTGGCGTGGCAAAATTAGCAATTAGCATTGAGAAGAATTTAATTGATAATTGACCAATGCTAATTTTCCATTTTGCAATGATCATTTCCCAAAGAGTCCTTCAGGTTTTATTAATAATACAATCGTCATCACCACGAAGATGATGAAGAGTTCAAAGATCGGGAAGAGCAATATCCCGAATGAAGTTAATATCCCGACGATCAGTGCTCCTATAAAGGCCCCCTTTAAGTTTCCCAGCCCGCCGATGACCGTAATGACAAAAGCCTGGATGATCATGGCTGTTCCAATTCCAGGCGCCACTACACGGACGGGTGTTCCCAATGCTCCTCCTAAAGCAGCAAGCATGGCTGAAAGAACAAAGACAGTAGTGAAAAGGAATGGAATGTTGATTCCAATGGCGCCGGCCATCTCCCTATCTGACGCAGAGGCACGGATCATCCTTCCCCACCAGGTCTTCTCGAGAATGAGATAGAGGGCTAGGGCCACAGCCAGCCCCGCAAAGATGATGAAGATGTTGTAAAAAGGGTAGGGCCTTCCGAGTACGGTAATATTCCCTTCAAGAAAACCTGGCATCGGAGGGATCATGGCGACTCCTCCCCAAACCATCTTAACAAGATCGTCAAAGATCAGAATGAAACCGAAGGTCAGAATCAACTGATAGGGGAGATCGAGATCATAGATCCGACGAATAAAAAAGCGTTCGAGGATCGCTCCAATGATGCCCACACTGATGAGACTGAGAAGAATAGAGAGACCGAAATTGATATTCAGTTTTTCATAAAAAGTAAAAGCTGCATAGGCGCCCAGCATAAAGAGACTGCCGTGGGCAAAATTGAGAACTCCTAGGACTCCGAAGACAAGGGTCAATCCGGCCGCAAGGAGCCAAAGGTACATCGAAAAACTCAAACCGATGAGGCCTTGGAAAACTAATTTTTCGAGCATCTTTTTAAAGTTATAAAAATCCCCCTCACCCCCATTTTATAAAGAGGAACTGAGGGGGATTAGCGTACTATTTTGTTGCAGAAATTGGCGTAAAAGGTGGATGACGATAATAATCTTTTGCTGGTATCACCCTCAGATCTCCAAGAATGGGTAGAGGATAGTCAGGACTTTTGATCACTCTTCCTCCGGGGACATTATAAACAGCCTGATGATCTTCTGGTCTAAAATATCTCTTGCCAGCCGGAGTCATAATTTCCATTCCTTCGATAGCGGCAACCAGTTTTTCTGTTTCTAAAGATTTTGCCTTCTCGACAGCTGCTTTGATGACATAGATTGAAGAATAACTGGTTTCAGCAGAGTAATTTGGGTGTTTACCCCATCTTTTTATGAATTTCTCAACGAAAGCTCTATTTTCCGGTGTGACCGGGTAGTTATGGATGTAACGTGCCGAAGCCCATAATTTTCCTTTAAACTTATCTGCCTCTACTTCCCTTGCTATCCCTGTAAGGACGTCAACAGAACCACCCATACATTGCCACCACGCTTTAATATTATCAAATACACCCATATTAAGTGCTTGCCGAAGGAGCATGACACCCTCCCCGGCCCATTTGGTCGTATGAATCGCATCAGGCTTTTCAGCCATTACAGCAGCAATATGGGATGAGAAATCCATTGTCCAGAAAGGAGCCCATGCAATGGATACAAACTCGACATCCGGACGAACTTTCTTCATGGTTTCTTTAAATGTATTCCAGGCTACATATCCATATTCATAGTCTTCGTGAATGCCCGCCCATCTTTTTATCTCAGGGAAATCTTTCATAATCAAAGCAGGAAGGATACCATCTTGATAAGTTGGGACAGAAATCCGGAAGATCTGCGGGATACGCCTTTGAACAACAAGTTCCTCTGTTAAGCGATGGGTGGCGGCGTGGCAGAAGATATGGACACGATTCAATTCTGCCAGAACTGGACCCAATGCCATGGCGCTGCCGCTTGAATCTACGCCGAAAAGAACATCGGCTCCCCAGTCTGTCACCAGATACCTTGCATTCTTAACAGCAGTAGCTGGCTTTAATTCTTCGTCCATGAATTTCATCTCAAGTTTACGACCTGAGACTCCACCCTTGGCATTGATCTCATCAATGGCCATTGTTGACCCTGCTATCATCTGCCAGCCGTAATCGGCATGGGCCCCCGAAACGGCGCCTTGACCGCCAATCTTGATCGGTCCTGCCGCTTTTTTAGCCTGGCCATAGGTGATCTGATAGCTTCCCAACCCGCTTCCGATTGCCGCTCCGCCTACGAGTGCATTTTTCAAAAACCTTCTTCTCGTAATTTTTTTAGCCATCTTTTGCCCCTCCTTTCTTTTTCCCACCGTATGGAATCACTTCAGGGTGAAAAACTAATTATCAAATTATGAAAGGTTTGTCAATTTAAAAATAAGAACTATTGTGGAATTCCCTCAGGACTCCAGCCCCTCAGGGTGTAGTAATCCTGAAGCATCTTCTGAAGATCTTCCCTTCGGATCGTCTTTCCCTCTTTGCCAAGGGGTTCATCAAAAAATCGTTTCGGAAGGGTATCATCCTTAGGAGTCATTCCCTCGCGAAGATTGAACCTTCTGGTCTCATTCTGGATCAAAGAAGAAATCTTTCTAAACCCTGCCTCATCCAATTTGAGACCCGTGGTCATCTCGACGATTGTCGAAAGGTAACTCCAGTCCCAGTAGAGGTCACGATAAAACCGGCACAAAATGAGGGAATCATGGATGTTAAACCGGTCTTCGAATTCGAGGAAGAGCTTTGCTTTTCCTTCCATCTGATCCATTGGGATCATTCCGGCAAGTTCGGCTTTATAGAAGGTTGCCCTTAAATGACAAGCCCCACGATCGGAAGTAGCATTGGCAAGCCCCATTCCTTTGAGGACTCTCGGATCATATCCAGCCGGGTCAAGGCCCTTCACATGGATGGCAACATCTTCCATCTCCCAGGTCTTGGCAGCATGCCGGATCCCCTCTGCCAGGATGGCCCCGATCCCTTTCTTGGAAGCGATGCCATGGAGAAGCTCAGCGACCTTATCTACCTCTCCCCAGGTAATTTTTTCTTTAATCCGCCCCATCTCTGAGGCTTCGATAGCAAATGCGCAAAGGCTTCCTGCAGAAATGGTATCCATGCCCAGACGGTCACAGATATCATTGAGATAGGCAATCTCTTCGATCTCGTGAATCATGCAGAGACCCCCAAATGCATAGATCGTCTCATATTCCGGCCCTTCGATTTTTAAACCTTTATGTCTGCCCTCTTTGACTTCACTTAAATTCCCGCAGGCAATAAAGCAACGGAGACAGGCACTCGGTTTCACCTGACAGTGTTCAAGGAGAGCTTCTGCGCTGATTTTTTCCCATCCTTCGAAGGTTCCGAGATGCCAATATTTAGATGGAAACGCTCCGACTGCATTACTCATTGCGACCAGCATGGGAGTTCCAAACCTTTTGTAGTTTTGGACTCCAGGATTATCTTTCCCCCGCTCTAAAGTTTCCTTGGCAAACTGCTCGATCCGGTCAGGATAGGCGATCTCCTTTTTCTTTTCTCCGTGAAAGACAATGGCCTTCAGCTTTTTAGAGCCCATTACGGCGCCCACCCCGGTTCTTCCGAGAGACCGCCAGTAATCGTTTTCAATCACGGCGTATCGGACGAGATTTTCTCCAGCAGGGCCTATGACCAGGGCTCCGGCTCCCTTCTTATTGACTTTCTTTAAAACCTCATCTTCTGTGGAGTAGGTGTCCTTTCCCCAGAGTTCTTTTGCATCATGAAAGATTACATTTTGATCCGAGACTCCAACCCATACTGGGCTTTCGGATGCTTCTTCAAATATGAACGCATCATAACCTGTCCGGCTCATCGACTCTGCGGCCTTACCGCCGGCATAGGATTCGGAGAAGATTCCGGTTAAAGGAGATTTTGTGAAAACGCCATGCCGGCAGGAGCCATAGATCCGGCTATCGGTTATCGGGCCGAGGGCGAAAATCAGTCTGTTGCCAGGAGATAAGGGATCGATCCCCGGAGGGTTTTCCTTCATGAGAAGATGGATGCCCAACCCTTTTCCACCCAGACAGGATTCATAAACAGAATCAGAAATGGTCTCTTCCTTAAAAGTTTTTGTTTCAAGATTGATCCTCAGAATTTTATTAAAGAAGCCTTTCATTGTCGTTTCCTTTTTAAAAAATTTATCAATTTATAATTAATTTAAAACGCTTGTGATCCAGTCTCGCACCCAACTCCAGATACACAGTTTTTTTAATAGAAGGGGAGAAGACTTTATTGATCAGTCTTTAAAAATACCTTTTCAGCAAACTGCTAAATTTCAGGATGATACTTTTATATCAAAATTGGTGCATTAAACCAAGTTTTTCAAAAAAAATATCATGATAAATTACCCAAAATTTAAGAGCCGATTTCCATCAACGTTAATTTTTTGAAATCCTCTTTTTTGGCCTTCGCCATTTCGTAAATTCGATGGGCAACGATGATATCCTCCAAGGCTAGGCCGATATTAATTGCTAATATCCTCTCCTTATCCGTTTCTCTCCCGGGCTTTTCACCACAAACAACCATTCCTAATTCGGCATAAAGCTTCGGCAATCCATCAGGGAAAGCCCCCTGTGCTTTAAAATGTTTCGTCTGTTCCCAATCATCTGTAATAAATTTGTCTGCCTTGAGAATTGCCTCCCCATACCATGCCCTACTGGCTTCTAAGCCCATCCCCAGGCAGCCAGGTTCGAACCATTCATTCCTGATTAATGGATTGGATAGACGCTGAGTGGCTGTAACGATGATATCTGATCCTTTTGCCACAGATTCGACGTTGTTGCAAACAATGATTTCCGCTCCGATCTGTGGAGAAAGTTTATCGCGATATGTAATGGCAGTCTCCCGGTTGATGTCAAAGACCTTGACTTTTGAAAGGCTGGGGAAGACAATTTTTAGAGCGATTAGATTTTGACGGCCTTGCACACCTGCTCCAATAATGCCTAATACCCTGGCATCTTTGCGGGCACAATATTTGGCCGTGATAGCGGATACAGCGGCAGTCCTGACAGCGGTGATCCAAGTGCCATCCATGATGCATACCGGGGCGCCTATCTTCATATCGTTTAGAATGATAGCCCCTATAATCTGCGGCAGCCCCAATTCCCGATTATCCGGATACCCGGAAACCCACTTCAGGCCGCCGATTTTGAGGTTCTTAAAATAGGCAGGCATAGCATGGATGAATGAATTCGGGGTGGCATGGATGCCGGGTTTGGGCGGGTTTTCGACACCGCCCCGTCCGTGTTCGATAAGCCCTTTCTCAACCAAATCGATAATTTCGGTCATACCAAGGTTAAAATCTAATATTTCCTTCTGGGAGAGAAAGAGGATCTCGATTTTTTTCATGATACACCTTTCTGGGCGATAAGAGCCCCACCTCTGGTCGGGAGCTCCATCCATCACCTCTTCAATTATTGGATTACAGATTTTATCTCATTAAAAATTGAGGATGTGCCGGAGAAACTTCTTCGTCCTCTCCTCCTTGGGGTTCTCAAAAAAGGTTTTCGGGTCAGCAGTTTCCACAACTCCCCTATCTTCAATCATCATCACCCGGTTGGCCACATTTTTTGCAAAATTGACCTCATGGGTGACAAGGATCATGGTCATCCGGTCTTTGTCATGGAGGCGACGAATGACATTCAACACCTCCTCTTTCATTTCAGGGTCGAGGGCGGAGGTGGGTTCATCGAAGAGCATCAATTGAGGTTTCATAGCGAGAGCCCTGGCAATGGCCAATCGCTGGCGTTGACCTCCCGAGAGGGTATACGGATAAACATGGGCCTTATCCGGTATGCCAACTGACTCTAAAAGCCGCATGGCCGTTTTTTCTGCCTCCTTTTTGCTCTGTTTAAGGATCTGGAGAGGGGCCAAGGTGATGTTCTGGATGGCTGTTATGTGAGGGAAAAGATTAAAAGATTGGAAGACAATCCCGCACATGAGCCGAACCTTTGTCAGTTCTTTGTGGGTGGCTTTGTGAACGGGCATGCCATGAACCCAGATGTGACCTTCTTCTATCTTTTCCAGACCATTAATGCATCGCAGCAACGTACTCTTCCCACAGCCGCTCGGTCCAACCAGGACCAGAACTTCCCCCTCTTTCACCTCAAAGGAGATGTCCTGAAGGACGACTAAATCTCCGTATCTTTTGGTGACCTTTTCAACCTTAACGACCGCTTCCATCGTCATTCGTCATCTTCCTTTCTTTTGAATGGACCCGAGCCTCCAATCCATCACTCTGATGAAATAATAAGGGCGGACTTAAATCGGTTGCCATTTCTGGAGCTTTTCAACGACGCGCATGGCATATGAAAAAGCCACAATGAAAACAATATAAAGCAGGGCTGCGCCTGTGTACATCTCGAGGGGCCTGAAGACCTGAACGGTGATTTCCTGGGCCCTGAACATCACCTCAGGGACGGCGACGATCATGGTGATCGTTGTATTCTTGATGTTGGTGATATAGACATTCGTCAGGGCTGGCAATGTCGAAAAAAAGGCCTGCGGAATGGTAATGTGACGCAATGTGCCGATTCGGGAAAAACCCAATGAAAAAGCGGCCTGGTGTTGGGTATAAGGAATGGCCTCCAAACCGCCCCGGTAGGCTTCACATGCCAATGCCCCTCCATTTAGAGAGAGGGCGATGACAGCGCTCTGGACCGGCGTAAAGGGTATACCTGTTAGCACGGAGAGCACATAGTGAATCAAGATCAAAAGGCAAAGGAGAGGGATGGTTCGGAAGATATCAATGTAGACCAGAGAAGCTGCTTTCAGTATTTTATTCTCAAACGTCTGTATGGTTGCAAGGATGAGTCCTATAATCGTTGAAAAAAAAATGCTCGAAAAACTGACAACGATAGTGAACCAAATCCCTTTGGCTAAATAGGGCCCCCATTCATACAAGATGCCCCACTGGAACGTATAGGTCATTTTCCCCTCCTTTCCGCGTAACAGGTTTCCTCCCCTGCCACCCCAAACATTTTTGATGGGGGCATACAGGGGAGGATACCATGGGTCCCTATGCTTCTTATTTTATGGGGCGGCCAGTTACCCATTCGGGTGGCATTCCCCATTTGTCGCCCAGTTCATGATACCAACCCTGAACTTTCATATTCTGGATATAAGTGTTCAGAAAAACTAAAAGATCCAGATCGGTATACCTTACTGCATGGGCCTGATAGAACCAGACGGTATTCTCCGGGATGAAGAGCTTTAGCTCAGGTCGTTCTTTTGCCCTGAAGGTGTTGACGAGTAGATCGCTCATGAAGGCCTTGGCTCTGCCCTGAATAACCTCCAAGATGGCTGTAACTGCCTCAGGAAAAGGCTGTATTTTGGCGTTTTTGAATTTCCCTTTCCACAATTCATGAGCGCTGGTGCCGGCAACAACGGTGATGGTGTTCCCCGCTTTATCCAGGTCAGCGAAGGACTTGGTAGTCATGTCGTCTTTTCTGATTAAGGAGGCTTCACAGTAGTAGCCATAAGGATCGGTAAAGGCGACGGCTAATGAACGTTGCATTGAGGCCCCAAGGCCGTTCATAATGGTATCCCATTTTCCTGTCTGTAACCCGGCGATCATACCACCCCATGTCGTGTTAGTGATTTCAACCTTGAGACCCGTCACTTCCTCAAATTTCCTCAGGTCGTCCGCAATGATTCCTTCATAACGATTCGCCTTGTCATCCCACATAATCATGTTTTTCCACGGCGCAGCCCCGACTCGTAACTTTTTCTCAGCCACAATTCTTTCCATGATCCCGGCACTCATCCCCACTGAAGCGCTAAGCAGACTCACTAAAATGATCACTAAAAATATCATCAAATTCTTTCTCATATCCTACCTCCTTGATAAATTTTGTTAGAGAATCATCTCAAATTTGAAAAGGTCTTATTTTCGCCATGCCCCTATCTCCATTTCCACCTCCTTCCCTTCCTTCTATTTTCGATGACAACCAGGCAATTCTTCTGTCTCAAGAAAACGATTGAGCTCCTGAACGGTCAGGCCTGCCAGTCCGAATCTCTCAAGGCTGCGTTCTCCTTGAGCAGAGTAGTCTTTCTGATGAAGAACTGAAATTAATTGGATTACCGCATCGATTGTCGGTGTCGGGACTCCGATGGTTTTCCCCAGACTTGACCATGTGACCAGACCATAGGCCGTGTCCTCCAAGTAATACCGATCCATAATACTTTTAGGTCCCTGAATGGGATGGTCGCCGCAGAAGACTGGGCTTGTATGAAAGGCTTCATACAGGGATGACTTGGTTATTCCGTATCCCGTAAGATACATTCTTTCAATTGTGGGAATGGCTGGAAACTCCATTTTTCTACATAAAGCTAAACGTTCGTCATCAAGGGCCTGAACGATATGGGCTACATGAGGGGTGATCCCTTCTTGGTAATGATAGAACTCGCCTTTGGCATATTCGACCCGGCCGGCATTGAGGAGAGCTGGGCCAGGATGGGCAATGGGATTGCCATTGTTCATTCCCACATCCAAAATGTTTTTCCCTGGTTCTGAGATGGAATAGAGTTCTTTGAATTTGGCTATTACATCAGGCGTATCAAGGGCTGGAAAGGCAGCCAGCCAGAGCTTCTTCACCTCCAATAATATCCGTACTTCTGCATCCGAACCCCGGCAGGCATAGGGGAGGGTATGGACCTCGGCGATTTTGATCTTCGGATGGCCCCCTTCTTCCTTTAGAACCTTGAGGAACTCCAAGCATCCCAGGGTAGAGCCTGGGGCTAAGACAATAATGTGGCTATTCTTGAGATATGGAGCACAGAGTTTGGCCAGAGGTTTGTGACCGAAGGCAGGCATGGCGGCGACGATCATATCCAGTCCATCGAGGACTTCTTCAATATCAGTGGTCATAACCTTCAATTCGGCAAACCCTTTTCGTCCAACTCCAACCAGATGAATTCCCCCCGCTCTTTTAAGGGGCTCAAGATTTTCTTTAAATTGAGGGAACTCAAAGAGACGAACTTTATGCCCAGCCAGCGTCATATCTGCTGCAATGGTTATCCCGCCATTCCCCGCCCCCAGAACCGCTAATTCCATCTTCCCCTCCTTTTTTAACAGGACTCTATTTCAATGAATCCAGATGGATTCGAAACAAAACAGACTTGAAATGATCCTCCATCAACATCAATAATGGGAAGCATTAGTCCCTTGGATATCTGTCTATCTGAATTCGATCAACCGCAAATGTCACACCTGAAACTCCTATCCTGTGGACGGGGGGGTCTACTGAATCATCTCCTCCACTATTTTGTAAAGATCCTGATAAACATCTGTCAATCTCCGCAAAAAAGGGAAGGAGGCCCGGTTCAGGAACGCCTTGGCGAAATAATCCATACCCCAGGGCGCCGATACAGAACAAGGCTACCACATCCATCCAAAAGAGACTACCAACTAACTCTCGATATTTCATGACTCTTCCACTTCAATAAACAGATACTATTTTTAACAGGCCTTCTTCAAAACAAGAGTATCAGGACAACCTGAATTTGGAGGCCCATTTTTTGAATTTCTCGTCAAGCTCTCTCGCCTTTGCCTCGCAGGTGCTCACTGTGAGGTCTCAGGCCACTTTGTATTTCTCGTATAGTCGTTTAAGACCTCGGTTGAGTTCTTTTGCCCGTTCTTCATTCTCCTCGATTTTAAGTTCCTTGCAATGGTAGCCAACGACCTGACGCATATACTCCACATTTTCATCGACAAACACGACGGTACCATCATCCTTTACCTTTTCAATGCCATCTATCTTCGCCCCTTCCTCATTGATTCGGATTGCCTCTTTCAGGGTAATCCCAGGGAGGACAACTTCTGCTCCCTCTGCTGAGAGACGCGCCGGATAGGCTCCGGGCAATCCGTTAGGAGCCGGAACACATACATGAGTTTTTCTGGTATCATAATAGATGGCGAGGACATTGTTGAGGAAACTCGCTGAGGTTCTCATCTGTTCCACAGGTGCACCTTCGTATTGGGCAGAGGCGCCATATCCTGCCTTGTGGTACATCGCCATGAGTTTTTGGTTGGGATATTTTTTTGTAACGTCTTCGCCCCCTACGAGGATCTTCACCCAGTAGGGGCCGTCTAATCTCTTGGTGTAGAAGGTGCCATGGTGGCCCACACCATAGATCGTGACGCTTTGGAACGGCACCCCCAAATCCCGGGCAACAATTCGTTTCAGCCTATGGACGCCCATATCCATGTTGCCACCTCCGCAGGTGGGGGCTAATCCAACTTTTCCCAATACAACATTGGTGATGTCAGGAATAGCTCCGTTGACGACCTTGACATCAACCCCACTCATCTTTACGGCCTGCATCAGCTTATAGGCAAGGGTGAGATGGTTGGGAAGCCATGGACCGATCGGACCGATCTTCTTATACTCCCCATCTGGGAGCAGACGGGTAACCCACCATGAACCCAGGCTCGCAAGATTGCAGATCACTTTGGGCTTGATCTCTCTGAGAGTCTCCGCCGTCTCTTCGATCTTAAAAAGATCCATCTTGGTGAATCTGAGATCCGGATAGTGCCCTAGATTATGGGCGATCTGGAGGCTCTCTTCTATTTCAAACTCTCCTTTTTTCTCATTGACATCCGTCCCCACGATCTTGATGGGAAGTCCTATGGAGGCGATCAGATACATCATGCCGTGGCCAACACTTCCTGCAGAACCAATAATGAGAATAGAATCCATGTCTAAAACTCCTCCTTTTTAAAAATGGGTGTTTTCAATAAAAAACTATAAAATCCGACATTATCTTTGATCGAAAAAAAACCTCACCGAAGCAGGAACAATTTCGTATTGGTATTTTTCTTCTTAGCCATTTCGTAGATATGATTTGCAACGATGATGTCGTTCAAGGCCAGCCCAATATTAATAGCAAGGATCCGCTCCCTTTCCTCCTCCCTTCCAGGCTTTACCCCTGCCATGATCTCTCCAAGCTCGGCATACAATTTTGGCAATCCGTCAGGGAAAGCCCCCTGTGACTTGAAATGCTTCGTTTGTTCCCAATCATCTGTGACAAATTTATCTGCATTAGGATAAATTTGGATTAGAAGTTGAGCATGATCTTTATCGGCTTTAACCTCATGGCCCAGTTCCTCCAATGTCTCTTCCCGAATCATGAAATCTTAGACCCAGATATCTTCAAGTAGAAGAGAGTTAGCTGAGGCTCTCTTCAATGATCGACAATCCTTTTTCAAGCTGATCATCCGTAATGACCAAGGGCATAAGGGGTCTGATGATGTTGGAGTGGGTCCCCGCCGAAACCATCAGCAACCCCTTTTCTCGACAGAGCTCAATAAGTCTCTTGGTGAAGGCCGTCGCAGGTTCCTTGGTCTTTCGGTCTTCCACTAACTCCATTCCTACCATAGCCCCCAATCCCCGAACATCTCCTACCATTTCATGTTGCTCCTGAAGCTCTTTAAACTTCTCCATCACCTTCTTCCCAATTCTCTCCGCCTTCTTGAGAAGGTCAGTCTTTTCAAACTGATCAAGCACCGCAAGGGCAGCCCGGCAGGCCACCGGATTTCCTGCAAACGTTCCTCCCAACCCTCCTACCTGGGGATGATCCATTAGCTCTGCTCTTCCTGTAATGGCACTGAGTGGAAAACCTCCGGCAATGGATTTGGCTGTTACCAGAATATCCGGCGCTACCTCATAATGCTCCATGGCAAACATTTTTGCTGTCCGACCGAAACCTGTTTGAACTTCGTCCGCAATGAAGATAATTCCATTGTCCTGACAGATTTTATGAAGGATTTTGAAATACTCCCTAGGTGGAACAACAAATCCTCCTTCACCCAATACCGGCTCCACAATTAAAGCCGCCACTTGCTCTGCTGAGATGTGGGTATGGAAGAAATCTCTTAAAAAGTATGCACAGTGGATTTCACAAGAAGGATATTCCAAACCAAAAGCACACCGGTAACAGTAAGCATAAGGCATTCGATAAATCTCCGGAGCATAGGGCGCAAAACCAAATTTATAAGGTTTCATCTTACTGGTTAAGCTTAAGGCTAAAAGGGTTCGACCATGAAAGGCATCCTCAAAGGCGATGGTGCCTGTTCGGCCTGTTGCATGTCGGGCAATCTTGACCGCATTCTCGACGGCTTCGGCACCGCTGTTGGCAAACATCGTCTTCTTGGAGAAGTCTCCTGGGGTGATTTTGTTAAGCCTTTTCGCCAACTCCACATAAGGTTCATACATGACGACATGGAAACAGGTGTGAATGTATTTTTGAATTTGGTCTTGAACGGTTTTTAACACGTCTTCATTGCAATGGCCGACATTGTTCACACCAATGCCACCTGCGAAGTCGATATACTCAATCCCTTCAACATCTGTAATGATGGCACCCTTTGCCTTTTCGACAAAGATAGGATGGACATTAAAAAGACCTTGTGGTATATGTCGATTTCGGTCTGCAAACAACGATTTATTGGTTTTCATATTGGCTTGTGGTCTTACATTTTTCGTACCAATATATTTTTTTCTAAATGGAATAAGAGGACTTCCTTATAACTCTTTGAATTTATAGGAAAAATGAATTGATTGTTTTACGAGTGGTGGGAGATTAGCGAAAATATCGATATTGCAAATTTATGCGTAATTGCATAACCATTTATTCAGAGTTTAGATAAATTTTAAATAAATTATTAATATCGGGATATTAAGTGAATGCAATTTATCATTTATTTATGCAATATTACATCATTTTTGGAAATAGAATACTTTTTAATTTTTCTTGAGATAGTTCCCTGATCTATCTTTAAAGCTTTTGCTGCCTCTCGTTGAGAGCCATACTTTCTTATAGTTTTTTCAATGATCAAACCCTGATATTTTTCAAGAACATCCTTGAGTGAAATCCCTTCAGATAATAAAGAGTAAGGTATTTCTTTGGCTATGTAACCCGCAATTGCATTTGGGAGATCCCTCGCTTCAATTCGTTCTTTTTCTGTTACTACCACAAGCCTTTCAATAATATTGGCTAGTTCTCGAATATTTCCTGGAAAATCATATTTGCATAGAGCTTCAATCACCTCTGGAGAAAAACCCTTTTCTTTTCGGTGGGTTTTATTAAATTTTTCAAGGAAATAAAAGATTAATGGTAAGATATCATCATTTCTCTCCCTTAGGGGTGGGATATGAATTGGAACAACGTTAAGTCGATAGTAAAGATCTTCTCTGAAGAGTTTGGAGGATACCATTTCATCAATCTTCTTATTGGTTGCAGTAATAACCCTGACATCAATTTCTTTTGGTTCTGTTCCTCCAATACGAATAATTTCATGATCCTCAAGAAATCGAAGAAGCTTCGATTGGGAACTTAGGGGAATTTCTCCAATTTCGTCAAGGAAGAGGGTCCCTTTGTTCGCAAGTTCGAAGAATCCGGGTTTACCTTCAGTTTTAGCCCCTGTAAAAGCTCCTTTTTCATAACCAAATAATTCCGATTCAACAAGAGAATCAGGTATTCCAGCACAATCGATTCGAATGAACGGGCCTGTATTGCGGTCCGAATGTTTGTGGATCAATTTGGCAATCATCCCCTTTCCAACACCAGATTCTCCTAAAAGAAGTACGGTTGTATCGACTGGAGCCACCCTTAGAGCCATCTGAATGATTATTTCCATCCCTTCGCTTCGAAAGATGATATTGGAAAGATCGACCCCCTTCATCTCCAACTCGGAGAGTTTTGAAATATAGCCCTTTGCCAAGGCCTGAGCCTCCTGAAGTTGACCTCTTAAATTATCCAGTTCAGTGATATCTCGGTCGTTTGTTACTACAAAAGTAATTTCTCCTTTTTCATTGAAAATTGGATTGCCTGTGACCAGGATTCTTTTCTCTCCTTTAATCTGTTGAATCATTGTTACCGATGTTCTTCGCTTCAGAACTTCTAACGTAACTGACTTGTCGAAAAAGCCTTCAGCAATCAGCTCCTTCATATTTTTACCAAGCACTTCTTCCGCCTTCAAATTGTTGATCCTCTCGGAGGCTTTATTGACTCTGATGACTTTTCCTTCATGATCACAGATCCATAGTCCATCATAGGAGGAATCGATAATGGTATCTAACCAATTTTTCATATTCTTAAATAAGTCCAGCTCTTTTGAGATACTTTCAATTTCGGAAATGTCTTGGAAGACACTTACGGCCCCTGAGATTTTCCCGTTCGTCACAATCGGATTTATATTAGAGATAAGGGTAACTTCTTGCCCTTTGAGTTTCTCTCCGTAAAATGGCTTTCCAGTTTTCAAACATTCGAGCAATTTTCCTCCGGTATTGGGAAGGACAGCAAGGATGTATAGATTCATAGCCTCATAGGCAGGAATATTAAAAATTCTTTCTGCGGTCTTATTAAAATAGGTAATAATTCCCTCTTCGTTAACCGCTACAATGCCATTGTAAATTGAGTTAAGAACCAATTGAGGATCAAGAGCTTTTTCGTAAACCATTCTTAAAACCTCCTGTTAAACTTCCCTCCAGGGCTATTTATACAAAATTATTGACCTATTGGCAAATACTTATGATTTTTCAAAAGGCATCAACGAGAAAGGGAGAGAGTGTTTACATTTAAGGAGACAAAAAATCGCTACGTGGCAAGGTCAAGAGAAATTTTGCTAATGAAACAACCACATTAATAGGCGGAATTGTAAATGGCCACAGCATCTTCGAGTGCGATTTTTCTTGGGTTATTGGCCAGGAGCCTGGTCACTTTCATGGCCGCCTCAGCCAACCGGGGAATTGCATTTTCCGGGACCCCAACGTCCCTGAGCCTCCTCGGGACTCGAATGTCATCGGAGAGTCGTTCTACAAATTTTACCGCCGTTTCTGCCCCATCCAGTTCAGAAAGGCCCTCGACCTTTTCTCCGAAGGCCTTGGCCATCTGGGCAAATTTATGGGGACAACCCAGAATATTATACCGCATGATGTAAGGGAGCATTAACGTGTTGGTTAGCCCGTGAGCAAGATGGAACTCTCCTCCAAGGGGATAGGCAAAAGCATGGACCGCACCAACGCCGGCATTGGCAAAAGCGATGCCCGCCAGAAGGCTTCCCTCCATCATGTTTGAGCGGGCCGCCAGGTTCTCGCCATGAGCATAGGCCATTCTTAAGTTCTTTGAACAGAGATCCATGGCTCTGAGGGCGAAGAGATCTGTCAAATCAGTGGCGTTGATAGAAGCGTAGGCTTCAATGGCATGAGTTAAGGCATCCATTCCTGTGAAGGCAGTCACAGAAGGGGGAAGGCCAATGGTCAGCTTAGGGTCGACAATAGCCACTTCCGGAAAGAGGGTAGGGCTGACGATTCCTTTTTTCAACTTCTCTTTTGTATCGGATAAGATGGCAATGGGGGTTACTTCGCTTCCGGTCCCAGCTGTGGTGGGAACCAGGATCACGGGTATTCCTGGATTGGGAACGAGATCGATTCCAAAAAAACCGTCGATCTTTCCGGTATTAGTAATCATAATCGAAGTCACTTTGGCGATGTCAAGAGAACTTCCTCCTCCAAGCCCGATGATGAGATCGATCCCCTCTTTTTTCGCTTTTTCAACGCTCTTCTCAACCACCTCGATCCTGGGGTCAGGTTCCACGCCATCAAAAAGCGCAAATGGAATATTGGCGGCCTGAAGAGATTTTTTAACGCCTTCGAGAAGACCGGCTTGAATGACACCTGAGTCGGTGATGACTAAAACTTTCTTCCCTTTAAGAAGTTGAGCTTCTGCACCTATTTTTTCTACCGCTCCAACTCCAAAAAGAATTCGTTTTGTTGTACGAAAGAGAGTGAGTTTATCCATACTGAGCCTCCAGGGGTACTAGGTGTGCTAAGTTATGAATAAAGAAGAGATGCTGAAACGAGTTCAGCATGACAAAAAGGATTTACATTCGCCTTGCCATCCCGAACCAGGTCCTGAACTTGATTCAGGATCTACGATTTCGGGACCTCGGGTTTGTTCTTATTCTTACTTTTACTTACCGACTAGCTTCAAAAGTCTCTCGTTTTCGAGAATTTCTCGAGGATGCCCCTCAAAAATAATTTCTCCTCTTTCTATAATATAGGTCCTCTCTGTGACTTGCGATACGATTCGGACGTTCGATTCCCCCAAGAGGATAGTCACTCCCAATTTTTTGATCTGGTTTAATGCCTCCATAAAATGATTCACCACGAGAGGAGCCAGCCCTTCAAAGGCTTCATCCAACAGCAGTAATGAGGGGTTGAGCGCTAAGGCACGGGCAACGGAGACCATCTTCTTTTCCCCTCCGCTCAAGTTAAGCCCTTTTCTGTCCAAGAAATCCTTAATCTTTGGAAAAATAGCAAAAATTTTTTCGTAACTAAAGATATCTCCCTTTCCACGTACCCACGTCGAAAGATTAATGTTTTCTTCCACCGTGAGCTCTGTAAATATTCTCGTATCTTCAGGGGAATATCCGATTCCTGAAAGAACTTTCTTCCGCGGGGAGAGAGAGGTAATGTCTTTCCCCTTAAAAATGATCTTGCCCGACCTGGAAGGATACAGACCGATCGTGCTCTTGATAATTGAACTCTTTCCTGCTCCATTTCGGCCTAAAAGACAGACGATTTCCCCTTCGTTCACCCCCAATGAAATATTTCTTAAAATCTGGGTCGAGCCGATAAAGACGTCTAAATTTTCAATTTTGAGTAGCATCTCCATTAACTCACGATACCAAAGACGGTGGCTTTGACTTCTTTGTTTTCCATAACTTCGTTCGGTTTGCCTTCTGCGATAACCTTGCCTTCGTGCATGACGATGACCCTGTCCGAATACCCTGAAACAATGTCCATGTCATGCTCGATGATGAGGGTTGATATTCCCTCCTTCTTTATTGCCTTGACGATGGAGTCCATAACTTTAAATTTATCGTTTGTGGCTACTCCGCTGGTAGGTTCGTCCAATAAGAGTAATTTCGATTTCAATGCAAAGGCAATGGCAATATCAAGAATTTTCAAATCCCCTTCCGAGAGGCCTTTTGGAGTCAAATTCTTTTTGTCGGACATACTAAAACTGTCCAGAATCTTGATCGCCTCATCCGTGACAGAAGAGTAACGATCCGCCGGCAACAGCCCCCTTCGTATCATCCCATATTTTGAGAAAAGGGCGATTCTAACATTATCCAAAACCGTGCTATTGGAGAAGAGTTGAATCAGTTGGAAGCTTCGGCCCACACCCAATTTAATCCTGACGTAAGGGGGAGCGTAGGTGATATCTTTGTCTAAAAATAGAATGCGCCCACTATCAGGTTTGATGTACCCACTGATTAGGTTTACCAGAGTTGTTTTTCCAGCCCCATTGGTTCCAATGATGGAGACAATCTCCCCCTCCTTGATTTCTAAATTGACATGATCTACGGCTTTGACAGATCCGAAATGTTTCTTCAAGTTATCTATCGTTAACATTAAGTTTCCTCAATCACTTTTTTTATCTTAGTCCATAGGCCTGCAAAAGCTCCTGCGATACCATTTGGAAGGAGGAGGACGAGAACAATCAGCGTTCCCCCGATAACGAACATCCAATACTGTGTATTCCCCATGGCATATAATTTTAAGTAGGTGAAGATGATTGCCCCAACGATCGGTCCTTCAAAGATTCCGAAACCACCGAGCAAAGTCATATAAACAATTTCACCTGAAAAAACCCAGTGGGATAAATCTGCAGTGACATGACCATTGACAAAGGTCCATAAGGCACCCCCTAACCCAACGAACATTCCAGAGATAATAAAAGCGTAAAGCCGATACCGACGAACACGAATGCCAATCAACTCTGCCCGTACTTCATTATCCCTGATTGCCTGGAGGGCTTTACCAAAAGGGGAATTGACAATCCCTTTCATGACGAGGAAGCTTACCGAGAACATCCCTAACAAGAAATAGTAATAGGTTCCCAAAAGAAACTCAGGTCTCCTGATTCCCTTGAATGACATGCCAAACAGAGTGGGGAGGGGGACACGAAGTCCGTCGGACCCCCCCGTAATGTGATAGAGTTTGAATAATAATGCAAAGAGGAGCATGGAAAGAGAGAGGGTGAGGATGGAAAAAAAGATCTTTGTATGCCTTACGGAGACAAAACCGAAGATGATGGAGAGTACCATTGAAAAGAAGAGGGCTGCTGGAATCAATATCTCGAGGGAATAGGCCTGAGGAAGGTACTTCGCAATCATAGCGACAGTATAGGCCCCCGTTGCAAAATAGGCACCGTGACCAAAAGATAAAAGGCCTGTATATCCTAAAAGTAGATTGAAACCCAGCCCGACAATTGCGAAGGTTATTCCATATTCGAAGAGCATGAGGTCGTGGATAGAGAGAATGCGGGGGATGAATAATAACGCAATGAAGATCAATGAATAGACGATCCATCTTGGGTTTTTAACCATTCCCGTTAAGCCCACCTTCTATCTCCCGAAAAGACCTTCTGGTTTAACGACCAGAATAATGCCGGCAATTAAGAATAATAAGGGCAATTCGATTTCCGGAAATACGGCAATACCGAAAGATCTGGTAAACCCCACAAGGAGAGATCCAACCAGGGCGCCCTTGAGACTTCCGAGACCGCCCACGACCACCACAATAAAACCAAGGATGAGAGGCTCATGGCCAAACCCTAAAAGCGCTGGAGTCGTTGGGACGACTAAGGCCCCGGCCAGTCCAGCCAGCCCTGATCCAAGCACAAAAGCGAAGGTGCTGAGACCGGTAATATCCAGTCCTAATCCGGTAGCCATTTCTCTGTCCAGAGAGATGGCTCTTAGCATAATCCCCAACTTCGTTTTTGACATAAAGAGCCAGATACATAGTCCTGCGATTAAGGCGATGAACATCACAAATAGAAAGTATGTCGGGTAAACATGTCCCCAAATATCGACTTTGCCTAAAAGTTCAAAAGGGGCAGAGGCATAGTAGGCCTGCCCTCCCCATATCATTTTGATGACATCTTCAAGGAGCATCAGCGCTCCAAAGGTGAGCAGGAGTTGATACTCAAGGGTCCGTTTATACATGAATCGAATTAAAGATTTTTCCATTAAAAAACCGACGATAGCTACTCCTACCAATCCACTCAAGAGAGATACATAGAGAAAAAATGGTGGGACCTTCGTCCCAAGAGTGATAACGATCCAGGCGGCAATGAATGCACCAATCGCATATAAGGAACCATGGGCAAGGTTTAGAATTCCCATGACACCCAATATGATATTAAGCCCAAGGGAGATGAGAAATAAAAGGGCCGCGAAATATAGCCCATTAAGCGTATAAATCACCCACATGATCAATCACACCCCAATAGATTAAATTCCAATCACCAAATTCCAAATTAAAATAAATTTACCTGCCTACCGGCGGGCAGGAATTAACCAATGTCCTAATTATCAAAACGCCCCTCACCCTTCCCCTCTCCCCTGAGGGGAGAGGGATGAGGTGAGGGGATTATAATTTCGTTTTATTTCCAACTATTGATCCAGTCCACCGTTTTCATGCCGATAGGTGCGTTGACCTGAGCGGCTGGGAAAATCTCCATTTTGTCAAGAATCGGGAAGGGATATTTGGGTGTAAGTTTTGTGATTCCGACTAAACAGTCCTCAATCCCGTTATGATCTTCCCTAATTGTCAGCATACCCGATGGGGTTGGGAAGGTTATGCCTGTCATGGCTTTGGCAATCTCTTCGATGGTCGGCCACCCTCCGACTGCTTTCGCAGCCTTTTCAACGGAATGCTTATAAGCAAATATCGCTTGAAAGGCATGGTAACAGGGATAGCTGGGGTATTTTCCATATCTCTTTTTATATTCTCCTACAAACCATTTCTGCAGGTCTGCGGAAGCTTTGTCTTTTGGCATATATAGAAAATAGTGAGTTCCAGCGCAACAAATGATCTGCCCTTCCGGATAATCCTTGCCTACTTCTTGAGGGTAGGGCTCTCCTCGCGAATAGGCCATTCTAATTTTTTTAAAAAATCCCATTCCTAAGGCTTGCTTTGAGAAGGTGACCGCATCTCCTCCCCAGAGGGATGAATGAACGATATCCGGCTCCGATCCCATCAAGGCGCTGATATGGGCTGTGAAATCGGTGTTGCCGAGAGGAGGCCATAACGTCTTGACCATCTGAACCTGCGGCATCAGTTTCTTCATGGCTGTTTCAAAGATGAGCCAGCTGTCTCTTCCCCACGCATAATCCTGGTTGATGCCTGCTATTTTATTGATTTTGGGGTAATTTTTTTTGATATACAGAGCTAATGCAATATTATCGATGCCAAGGTGGGCTTTGCTCCTGAAACCCAGTTTAAATTTTGGGACCTCATAAGGAGATTTGGCTCCCTCCATCAATTCATGGGTTCCGCAGTCGTAGGCGACAATCAGGCCACCCAGTTCGTCAGCCAGGGGAAGGACGGCCAGGCAGGAGGCCGATGAGATATAACCCAGGACCACATCGACCTTGTCTTCAAGGATCAGTTTCCGGCAAAGTTTGACCTGAGCATCCACACCCCCTGCTTCGTCCTTGCTTTGCAGATCAATCTTGCGTCCTAGGATTCCCCCTTCCGCATTAATCTTGTCGGCGCACATTTTATAAGTGTTATCACCAGGAATGCCAAAAGGAGCGGCTGCAGCGCCGGTTAAGAAACTCACCGCTGCGATTTTTATTGGATCTTTCGGGATCGGTTTAGCCTGGCCAAGCGCCTTTGATGCTGCGCCAAGGGATCCGGCGGTCAGGGCGGTAGCCCCCATGTATTTCAAAAATTTTCTTCTCGAAACCTCTTTTTTCATTCTGTCTCCCTCCTTCCTTTTTAGATGAAGTCTTTTAAAAAAATATTTTTAAAAATCTTCGTCTTCACCTCCTTCTTGTTTGAAGTAATTGAGGTAACGCCGCATACTTATCAAACGATTGCGCTTATGTCAACAGATTTTTACTCTGGACCGATTTAAAAAGTCGATCGCTTTTTGGTTAAACCTTTCCGCCTCTTCAATAAAGAAACAATGTCTCTTGCCCGGGAAGAAAATCAATTTGGCATGGGGAATCAGCTCTTTCAATATTCTGGAATTTTCAGGGGGGACGAGAGGGTCATCGTCGCCTGACGTGATCAACGTCGGCACGGTAACCCGGTTGAGGCGGTTGACGGTATCATGCTTTAAGCAGGCGGCGAACTGCCTTTGAAAGGCGTCAGGGGGCTGATAGTATCGAAGGGAAATCGCAACAAATTCTTTTATCTTCTCAGGATGCTCCCGGATAAAACGGTCGGAGAAATAAATATCCATATCCTTCCTGAGGATCAGTTCCGGTATGAGCCCTTCATTGGCAGTGAATTTTTTCAGCCTCTCCGGACTCATGAGGACTGCCCTTTTGCCCCCGGCACTGGTGCAGCCTAAGATTAAACTTTTCACCCGATCGGGATAATTGATAGCAAGTTCCTGTGCGATGTATCCGCCCATGGAAATGCCCAGGATATGAGCTTTTTTTATATCGAGGGCCTCCATCAGGCCAGCCGTATCGTCCGCGAAGAGACGGATGGAATAATCCATGACCGGTTTTTCTGTCCGGCCCCCCCCCCGGTTGTCAAAGGCGAGCACTTTGAAATGTTTCGATAGGTCGGGGACCTGACGAAACCACCATTCCGCATTACGCCGGAGTCCCATGATTAGTACAAGGGGCTCTCCTTGGCCATGAATTTCGTAATATAAGTTGATATCTTTCACTTTTACATTCGGCATATTCCACTCTTCTTTTTGATCGATTTAAAAAGAAGTGGATGGTCACTTAAAGATGGGCGATGAATAAAGATCACCGGAGCAGTGAAGGAAAGGCTCAATCGATCCCTACGATCCGTTTAGCCCAGCGTTTTTTCTGTTCTAAGTTTCCCAATCTGCCATACATGACCTTCTGGGTCTGGGGGGAACCTGCGCCATGCATGGACTCGACCAGGGCTGTTCCTCCACTCATGTTCTCAATCAGCCTGAGAATCTTCATACGGTCTTCAACGGGAATTCCTTTGACGCCTGCTAAATATTTTTTTACATAGCGCCCCACTTCACTGCTCTCTAGATCGCCCTGGAAGGGCATGGTGGCAACGATCCCGCCTGCAATATCATGGGCTAAACGGGAGATTTCATAGATGTGGCGGGTGACATTATGTTTTGTCGTATTGGCAAGGAGCGGGTCCGGATAGTAAGCTCCTGATGGGGTTTTATATCCCATGGCAGAGCAGGCTACCGATCCTGAATAAATCGTCTCAGCCAGATGAATCATCTCTGCCAGTTTTTCTTTGATATGAGAAGCATTGGCTGTTCCCTGATACTCTGCGGCCAATGCCGTGGCCCCCACCAATATGTCTGAGACCCCTCCCTTACATCCTCCATAATTCTGCCGGTGTAATGTAGCAAACCGTTCCACCAAGAGCCCTGCCATGTCATATTCTCCGCAGAGAAAAACCCGTTCCCAGGGGACAAAGACATTTTCAAAGACGATGAGCGCCTCTCCACCTACAGCTCCAAAAGGATTTCCAGCATCGATCCCCTGCTCAAACTTCCTCTCTTCATTGGTCTGTCGGCCAAAGATGAGGATCACACCCGGTGTGTTAAGGGGAAAGGCACATGAGAGGGCGTAGTCCCGGTCCTCCTCCCTCATGGCCTGTGTGGGCATGATCAGGATCTCGTGGGAATTGACGCCCCCGGTCATATGGGCCTTGGCTCCCCGGATGACAATTCCATCGGAGCGACGTTCGACAACATGGGTAAAGAGGTCAGGGTCTGATTGCTTGCCGGGAGGAAGGGACCTGTCTCCTTTGGGATCTGTCATTCCACCCACAACCATTACATTGCTGTCCTGGACATGAGTAAGATATTTTTTAAATCGTTCAAAATAGTCAGTCTTATATTTTTGATCGATATCATAAGTGGTCATGTAGGTGGCATTGAGGGCATCAAATCCTACGCATCGTTGAAAGCAGGAACCTGTTTCGTGGGCGATGAGACGGAGCATCTGGACCTTTTTAATGAGGTCATCCACACTCTGGTGGATATGGGTGAACCGGTTGATCTTCTTTCCGGTGAGGTGAGAGGTGGCTGTCATCAGGGCCTCATGCTCCGGCCGAAGGGCGAGTTCATAGGTAAGGGCGGCCGCATCAATATGGGGCCGAAGCCCTGGATGTTCGGTGATATCCTCAACCCGTTTCCCATTGTAATAGACAACGTGATGGAGATCTTTGAGACTCTTAATGTAATCTTCTTTAGTTACGATTCGGTTCATCTTCTTCTCCTTCTAAATGAATGACAAAAGTAAGAATAGAGATCCCGAAACAAGTTCGGGATGACAGAAAAATTTTAGCCCAATTGTCATGCTGAATTTATTTCAGCATCTCCTCATGTATTTCTTAAGGCCCTCCTTAGAAATTTTCCGGTTGCGGTCTTGGGCACCTCTTTAACAAACTCCACCTCCCGGGGATACTTATAGGCCGCCATTCGTTCCTTACAGTGGGCGACGATCTCTTCTTTGGTCACTTTGCCTTCAAAACCTTCCTTCAGAGCAACAAAGGCCTTGACCGTCTCTCCCCGGTAGGGGTCAGGAACCCCGATCACGGCCACTTCCCGAACAGCAGGATGAAGATAGATCGTATCCTCCACCTCTCTCGGCCAGACTTTGAATCCGGAGGCGATGATCATGTCCTTCTTCCTGTCCAGGAGATAGACCCATCCTTTGTCGTCCATTGTGCCCACATCTCCGGTAAAAAGCCAGCCTTCACGAATGGCATGAGCGGTTTCTTCAGGTTTGTTCCAATACCCCGGAATAATACCCGGTCCTCTGATGGCCAGTTCCCCTACTTCTCCAGGCGGAAGCTCTTTCTCGGGATCACTCAGATCCATAATCTTCGCCTCATGACCCGGGATAGGAACCCCAATGGCGATAGCTCCGGTCGAGGGATCTACAGGCGCTCTCAATCCAAGCGGGACCAGTGTGGCAGGCGAGGTGCTTTCGGTCAGTCCATAGACATTATGGATATAAGTTCCGGTCAGTTTTTCAAATCGTTCTACGACAGCAGGAATGACTGGTGCTCCGCCGCTATAGACCTTCTGAAGGGAGGAGAGATCAACTTTTCCGATTTCCGGATCGTTCATCAGGGCGATAAAGACTGTGATGGCTGCGATCGTACAGGTGGCCCTCCATCTCTCGATCATCTGAAGAGCGGTCCTGGGATCGAAGCGGTAAAAGAGGACAAGCGAGCCTCCGGAGGAGACGCTTGCTCCAATGTGACCGACCATCCCTGTGACATGGAAGAGGGGGGCAATTCCTAACATGATATCAGAAGAGATCAACTTCCAGCAGTGCCGATAGACCTCAGAATTGAAGACGACATTCCCATGCGTATTCATGGCGCCCTTTGGAGGGCCTGTTGTCCCGGAGGTGTAGGTGAGATAGGCCACATCCTCTCGCGAAAGATTGACCACCGGGGGACGTTTCCCTTGATACCTCTCGAGAAGAGTGATGAAATCCAGAGTTTCTAACCCCTTGACTTTTTCGACTCCTTTAAGGATCGAAGGAAGCGGGCTTACGGGGTCGAGAAAGTCGAGCTCCGAAGTGGTGATCACATGCTCAACGCCTGTCTCTTTAACCACTTTCCGAACCATTTCTCCGTAAAGAGATTCCATGCAGACAAGAACCCTGACCGATGCATCCTGGAAGTAGTAGGTGAGTTCCTTTTCCTTATACATAGGATTTAACGGAACGACTATTCCTCCTGTCTTCCAGATGCCATACTGGGCGATGACAAATTGGGGGATATTCTGAAGATAGAGGGCCACCCGGTCGCCCTTCTTGATTCCAAAATCTTTCAGGGCGCAGGCAAAGGCATCGCTCATCTCATCCAGTTCCTTGTAAGAAATGATCTTGTCAAAGTAATAGAGGGCAGGGGTTTGACTGTAGCACTGCACCGTCTTCCGAAGATGGTCCAAGCCATGATTGGCCTCAGGGGCTAAGTTGGGCGAATAGTCTTTGGGATATAAGGAAAGCCATCGCCTGGATTGATTTTTCGAATCCATCAGAGATCTCCTTTGACGGTCAGTGATTTCAACCAGTCCAGAAGGGCCTCAACATTGTTTTCTCCGGTGACTGAATAGTGAGGAATGGGTCGATTCAAATCTTGGGCTGCACAGGCCCTGTGGCATCCACTCAGGAAAACCATCACATCGATATGCGGTTCGTCATGGCGAAGAAAGAGGAGTTGACCTTTGAATTGGGATTGGATTCGCTGAAACATTTCGACTCTCTCGTAGGAAGGATTGCATCCACCACAGTATTTGAGTCCGACCTTTTTTTTCGATTTCAATTTATGTAGCGCCCTCATTTATTGGGGGCGAATCAAAAACCAGTTCCGTCGGCAATAAATGCCGACGCTACTTGCGCTATGCGCCATGCTCTCTGCGGTTTTGTTGTATATTTACCAGACCGTCCAGCCCCCATCGACATAGATGGTTTGGCCGGTAATGAAGTCCGAGGCTGGAGCAGCGAGGAAAATGACAGTGCCCTCCAGTTCGGGGAGATAACCCCAGCGCCCCATGGGCGAGCGCTCATTAATGAAATTGAATCTTTCGGGATCATTCCGAATCTGTTTTACCATATCGGTTTCGAAATAGGTCGGGCCGATAGCATTGACACGAACACCCTGTTTGGCCCACTCGAGAGCCATGACCTTGGTCATTTGATCCACACCACCCTTGGAGGAGGCGTAGGCCAGTTGATTGGCAAGACCGACCTTTCCAAAAATTGAACTCATATTGATCACCTTGCCGTATCCTTGCTCAATCATTTGAGGAACGACAGCCTGGGCCACAAGAAAATAGCCTTTGAGGTTAGTATTGATGATCAAGTCCCACTGTTCTTCCGGATATTCAAGGACTGGAACCCGATAATTGGTACCGGCGTTATTAACGAGTATATCGACACGGCCAAAATGGTTCAGTATTTGCTCAACAGCCTTTTTAACCTTTTCCTTGGAGAGCACATCGAGTTCAAATCCTTGAGACTTTCGACCCATTGTTTGGATTTCGGCTGACACTCGCTCGAGGTCCTGAGGGTTTCTACCACAAACGGCTATATCCGCGCCGGCTTTGGCTAAAGCCTTGGCCGAAGTTTCACCCAGGCCGCGTGTGCTTCCGGTGACTATTGCAACCTTGCCGGTTAAGTCGAAGAGATCCATGATCACCCTCTTATAAAGTTCGGAGTTCGTAGTTAGGAGTTCGGAGTTTGGAATCCCAAACTTATTTTTTTGTCTCCTAACTCTGAACTCATTACTCCGAACTATTTTTTAGGACGCCAGCGTAGCGGCGGATCATAGAGAGCACGGGCTCCCAGCTCTTCCTCAATCCGCAAAAGCTGGTTATACTTGGCCACCCTTTCCGTGCGCGATGGAGCGCCGGTCTTGATCTGTCCGGCATGGGTGGCCACAGCCAGATCGGAGATAGTCGTGTCCTCTGTCTCGCCCGAACGATGGGAGATGATCGTTCGATAGCCGGCCTTTTTGGCCATTCCGATCACCTCAAGGGTTTCAGTCAGGGTTCCGATCTGATTGAGTTTGATTAAAATGGCGTTAGCCACTCCCCCTTTAATCCCTTTTGATAGCCGTGCCGGATGGGTGACGAAGAGGTCATCCCCGACCAATTGGATTTTTTTGCCCAGACGGAGGGTCATCGCCTTCCATCCTTTCCAGTCATCCTCAGCAAGGCCATCCTCAATGGTGAGGATAGGAAATATGTTGATCAGGTTTTCATAATAGGCGATCATTTCAGCCGAAGTCAATTTCGGCTTTTTTTCCGCCTTGAGAAAGTAGAACCCATTCCGGTAGAATTCGGTCGCTGCCGCATCAATCCCAAGACCGACATCCTTTCCCGGACGGTAGCCGGCCTTTCGAATGGCCTCCACGATAAGGGTGAAGGCTTCTTCATTGGATTGGAGATCCGGAGCAAATCCTCCCTCATCGCCCACAGAAGTTTTGTAGCTTTTTCCCTTCAGGATCGACTTGAGATGGTGAAAGACTTCCGCCCCCATTCGCAGCGCTTCCTTAAAACTCTTCGCCCCGACAGGAAGGATCATAAATTCCTGAATGTCCAGATTATTATCGGCATGGGCTCCGCCGTTGAGGATGTTCATCAGGGGCAGCGGAAGCCGGTTGGCCGCAGGGCCTCCGAGATGACGGTATAAAGAAACTCCCAGATGGTTAGTGGCCGCTCTCGCACAGGCCAGAGAGACCCCCAGGATGGCATTGGCTCCCAATCGGGCTTTATTAGGGGTTCCATCCAGACGGATCAGAGTTGAATCGATCTTTTTCTGGTCGAGAGCATCCATCCCGAGAAGTTTTGGGGCAATCAGACGATGGATATGATTGACCGCTTTCCGGACGCCTTTCCCCAGATATCGCTTCGGATCTTTATCCCTTAGTTCCAAAGCCTCGTGGCTACCGGTCGAAGCCCCCGAAGGGACGGCAGCCCTTCCCATAAAACCGCTATCCAGAAAAACCTCCACTTCGACCGTTGGGTTTCCTCTCGAATCGATGATCTCCCTTCCGATGACTTTGGCGATGGTGGGCATATCTCATTCTCCCTTAAAATATCGATCATGACTTCTTTGGTTCAAGATGCGTGTGCCCACATAGAGGTAATGGATTCCGGAGAGAACGGTGAGAAGGGTCGTTCCGTAGATGGCAATGGGGGTCAGTTGCTTGAAGAAAGAATCATATCCCGCCAGCAAGGCGAGAAGGACGGTCGATATCTGAAAGGTGGTTGTCATCTTGCTGATGAAGCTCGGATGGATTGCGGGAGGGTGACTGATGAGCATGATCACAAGAAGGCCCAGTAGAATAATGACATCGCGGGTAATGACGATGACCGAGAGCCAGCCCGGAAGAACCTCTACGATGGCAAGGGCGAGGTAAGCGGAGATGATAAGGAGCTTATCGGCAATGGGATCGAGATAGGCCCCTAACTCGGTCTTCTGGTGAGTGAGGCGCGCCAATAGGCCATCGAGTCCATCCGTAATTCCGGCGACGGCAAAAATGATCAAGGCCCACGAGAAGGAATGATCCATGATGAGGATGACAAAGGCGGGAATCAAAAGGACCCTGATGATGGTTAAGGTATTGGGCAGGTTCATCGCTTGTTTTGAAAAAGTTCGGAGTTATTGGTTCAGAGTTCGGAGCAAAAAAAATCTATTCGTAGACTCCGAACTACGAACTCCGAACACCGAACTTAAAATCATTCGTAGAAATTTCCAGCGTCCCCCTTGTAGAGGTCTTTAAAAGTGGTAAATCTGTCGATAAAGGCCAGATCGACCTTGCCGATCGGTCCGTTTCGCTGCTTTCCGATGATGAGCTCTGCTTTTCCCTGATTCTCCTCCTGCCGATTGTAGATCTCTTCCCGGAAAAGGAAGAGGATCACATCAGCATCCTGCTCGATCGCCCCGGATTCCCGGAGGTCGGAAAGCTGGGGCCTGTTCCCGGTCCTCTCCTCGGTTTTCCGGCTGAGCTGGGAGACAGCGATGATCGGGATATTGAGCTCCTTGGCAAGAGCCTTCAGGGAGCGGGAGATTTCGGAGATCTCCTGTTGACGGCTCTCCACTCTCGCTCTCCCCTTCATCAGTTGGAGATAGTCGATGACGAGCAGACCCAGACGATGATCGGCTTTGAGACGCCGCGCCTTTGCCCTCAATTCAAGAACCGAGAGCGCGGCCGTATCGTCGATGAAGATGGGCGCCTCGTAGAGCGTTCCCGCCGCGAGCGTCAGCTTGGTCCAATCGCTTTCGTGGAGGAAACCTGTCCGGAGCCGAGTCCCTTCCACCTGCGACTGGGAGCAGAGCATCCGGAGGACGAGCTGTTCCTTCGACATCTCAAGGGAGAAGATGGCGATAGTAGTCTTTCGCTCTATGGCGGCATACTGGGCAACGTTGAGGCAAAAGGCGGTCTTGCCCATGCTGGGCCTTCCCGCGACGATGACCAGGTCCGAGGGTTGAAAACCTGCCGTCATCTTATCGAGCTCTTTAAACCCTGAAGGGATACCGGTGATGAGCTCCTTCTTCTCATAAAGCTTTGAAATGGTATCCAGACTGTCTTTGACAACTTCACGGATGGAGTAGAAGGCGGGTCTCACCCTTCTCTCGGAGATTTCGAAAATGGCCTTCTCCGCCTCGTCAAGGAAGTTCTCCACATCGCCCCGATCCTGATAGCTTTGCGTGATGATCTCCGTGGAGGTTTCGATCAACTTCCGGAGGACCGCCTTCTCCCTGACGATCCTGGCATAGTATTCGATGTTGGCCGCGGTGGGAACCGAGTCGATCAGAGAGGCTAAGTAGGAAGCCCCTCCGATGGCGTCGAGCTGATCCTTTTTGCGCAACTCATTGGTAATAGTGATCAGGTCAGCGGGTTCGTCCCGTTCGGAAAGGTCAATCAGCGCGGCGTAAATCTTTCGATGTCCATCCCGGTAGAAATCGTCAGGGGTGAGGATCTCCATCACCTTATTGATCGCCTGATTTTCAATAAGGATGCCGCCCAGAACGGACTGCTCCGCCTCGAGGTTTTGGGGCGGGATTTTATGGGAAGAGAGTTCCGTCCCTTCCATGTTTACTCCTGAACGACCCAGACCTTGAGATAGGCTGTGACTTCCGGTTGGAGTTTAATCGCAACAGTATACATTCCCAGATTCTTGATCGGTTCTTCGAGAATAATTTTTTTCCGATCCACATCCATCCCGTTTTCCTTCAGAAAGGCTTCAATCTCCATGGAGGTCACGGAGCCGAAAAGCTTTCCGCTCTCCCCCACATTTTTTGCAAAGGTGCAGGAGAGTTTTTCGATCTCCTGAACCATCTTCACCGAATCTTTTTTCATTTTCCCCAGACGCTGCTGAACCTGTACCTTCTCATGTTGCAGGGTTTTGAGGTTCTTTTCCGTGGCAAAGACCGCCTTCTTCTTCGGGATGAGGTAGTTTCTTCCATATCCATCCGAGACTTTTACCATATCCCCGATCTTTCCCAATGAGGGAATATCTTCTAAAAGAATGACCTGCATGGTTCACCTCCTGGACCAGGTTGAAGGATTTAGGTTAGAGGTTGGAGGCTAAATCTTCTTGCCTCAAACCTCTAACCTCCAACCTCAGTCCCAAAATTAATTGGCTGCTGTTGTAAACGGCAGAATGGCTATATTTCGGGCCCTTTTGACGGCGACGGTGATCTGCCTCTGGTGCTTGGCGCAGTTTCCGGAGATCCTCCGGGGAACGATCTTCCCCCGTTCCGTCACAAAATATCGAAGGACCCTTGGATTTCTATAATCAATGTCGAGCTTCTTATCGGTGCAAAACCGACAGACCTTTCTTCTCAGGAAAGGTTTCTTCTTTCTGTCCGGAGCTGACCTTTCAGCCGGTTTTCTCATCCTATTCTCCTCTCTTTGCTGATTTGATCTCATTTCTGACTCTGAGGGTTCGCTTCGTTCTCCTCAGCGGAATGGAGTTCCGATGCGATCACCTCCGTGCGGGACCTGTATCTTCCCTCAGGCGTTTCCCAATGCCTCTGGTGGAGACGGCCTTTCACTAAAAGACGCTGACCACTCTGGAGCTCGGACCTGGATTGGGCCAATTGGCCAAGGGCCACAATGTGAATCAGGCTCGGATATAAGCCTGCCCGTTTGGAGGTCTGCCCTTGATGACTCTGGCTTGGCGTTGTTACAGAAATATTTTTTGAATCGTTTAGCTCCAGAGAAAATTGGAGCACAGGGGTCCCATCAGGTTGATGATGGAATTGTGGGGGCTTTGCCACTTTCCCTGTGAGGATGACCTGATTCACGGAGGTCATGCGCTTTCCTCTGATTCCTCCTCCGGTTGATCATCCAGAGCAACTGCTACTGAAGCGGAAGCACCTCTTTCGTCCAGGCGAACGGATTGAAACTTGATGACGGCATCCATGACTCGAAAATTTCTCTCCAGTTCGGAGAGGAGGGCGGGTATTCCTGAAAAGTGGATCAGGATGTACTGGCCTTTGGACTTCTTTTTTACTTCATAGGCAAGTTTTCGTTTTCCCCAGTCTTCGACTTTCAGGATCTCTCCGTTGCCCTGAGTGATGATCCCTTTGATCTTCTCAATGGCCGATTGCGCCATCCCTTCTTCGAGATCGGGGTCCAGAATAAAGATGGTTTCGTACTTCCTCATGGTTTACCTCCTCGTGGATTATAGCCCTAAAGCACAGTTTAGAGCAAGGGGGTCAAAAAACCAGATTGCAGATGGCAGATAGCAGATTGAGGATTAAACAAACGGATACTGACTATTCTGACTCCTGACTTCTGGCTTCTGAATTCTAGTTCATTTTTAGTTGGTTTACATCCCATCCGGTTTGATGACTCCTGCGATATGGCCACGGCTGACTTTGACTCTCACCTTGTCGGAGATTTCGACCGTGATCTTATCGTCCTTGATACCGGTGATCCTGCCGTAGATCCCTCCGCTCGTCAACACTTGATCGCCCTCCTTTAAATTCGAGAGCAGATTGCGGTGCTCCTTGCCCCGTTTCTGCTGGGGACGGATGAGCAGAAAGTAAAAGATGACAAAGATTAGGATGATGGGGAGAAAGCTTAAAAGCTGCGATTGTCCCCCGCTTCCCCCCGGTGCTCCCATTGCATAAGCCAGATCCATTCCCATAAATCCTCCTTTTTGATTTTGTTTTAAAGAAAAGCTATCTGGTACTGATCAGAACTTTCTTCTTGTAACCCATTAACTTGGGAAATGTAAGTTTGACAAAGTTGAAACAGGCGTCCCTCCTGAATCGCCTTGCGAATCTCCTTCATCAGTTCCATATAATAATAGATATTGTGGATCGTATTCAACCTCGATGAGAGAATTTCATTGGCCAGATAGAGGTGTCGGAGATAAGCCCTTGAATAGTGGCGGCACGAGTAGCAAAGACACGATTCATCAATAGGCCCTGGGTCCTCCGCATACCGGGCCTGTTTGATCGATATCTTCCCCTTTGAAGTAAAGAGCATCCCGTTTCGGGCATTCCTCGTGGGAAGGACACAATCGAAAAGATCAATCCCCTGCATGGTTGCATGGAGAATATCTTCCGGGGTTCCCACACCCATTAAATACCGAGGCCTATTTTCAGGTAAAAAAGGCGTGGTCCATTCCAGAACGTCCTGCATGATTGATTTGGGTTCCCCGACACTAAGCCCTCCGATGGCATAACCCTGGAAGTCGAGACGGGTCAGGGCTCTGGCGCTCTCCTCCCGAAGATCCCGATACATCCCGCCCTGGACAATGCCGAAAAAAGCCGGATCGTCGCTCCTTCTCGCTTTAAGACATCTCTCGGCCCAAAAGGTGGTGAGCTTCGTTGAGGCCTTGACATATTCATGGGGAGAAGGATAGGGCACGCACTCATCCAAGACCATGGCGATGTCAGAGCCAAGAGTCCTCTGAATCTCCATCACCTTCTCGGGTGTAAGAAAATGTTCGGAGCCATCGATATGGGACTGAAAGGTGACTCCATCCTTCGAGATCTTCCGCAGTTTCGCCAGGCTGAAGATCTGATAACCGCCACTATCCGTCAGAATGGGCCTCTCCCAGTGGATGAAACGATGGAGCCCTCCCAGCCGGCCTATGGTTTCATGGCCGGGTTTGAGGTAGAGGTGATAGGTGTTTCCTAAGATACCCTCCACGCCAACCTCCACCAGTTCTTCAGGCGTGAGCGACTTGACCGTTCCCTGCGTCCCCACGGGAAGAAAGGCCGGGGTCGTGATAGCACCGTGACGGGTGACGATCCTACCCAGTCTCGCCTTTGAGGAACCCTCTTTTTTAAGGATCTCGAATTGAAAAGCCATCTCAACACACCGCCGGAATAATGGAATAGTGGAATATTGGAATGTTGGGTCCTTCTCAACTTTAAATCTTGTAATCCAATATTTTGGCCCTATTTTACACCCATTATTCCATCATTCCCTGTCTGCCGACAGGCAGGCAGTATTCCAACATTCCATATCTTTTCTTAGTGGATCAGCATGGCGTCGCCATAGCTGTAAAAACGGTATCCTTTTTTAACGGCTTCCTGATAGGCATTCAGGATAAGGTCTCTGCCTGCAAAAGCCGAAACCAGCATGATCAGCGTCGATTTGGGAAGATGAAAATTGGTCACCAATCCATCGATCACCCTAAAAGGGTAGGGTGGACGGATGAAAAGAGAAGCGTGTCCTCTTCCTGGTTTAATCCGGCCTTCCCTTTCAGAGAAAGATTCAAGGGCGCGGGTCGTTGTCGTTCCAACGGCGATCACTTTTCCTCCCCGTTCTTTAGCCTGATTAATCTCTCCTGCGACTTCTTCCGTTATCTCCACCCACTCTTTTTCCATCGGGTGTTCTTCAACTTCTTCTGTTTTTACCGGAGTGAAAGTGCCTGGCCCGATGTGAAGGGTGATAAATGCGACCCCCACCCCTTTCTCCTTTAAAGTTTGGATCATCGAATCCGTGAAATGAAGGCCTGCAGTGGGAGCCGCAATCGATCCATCTTTTTCAGCGATGACCGTCTGGTAGCGATCCCAATCGAGCGGTTCATCTTCTCTCTTGATATAAGGGGGCAAAGGGATATGGCCGAAATTTCGGAGGAGATCTTCAATCTGTCTTCCATCGGGAAAAGTAATCTTTCCCCTTCCGGCCTTCACTTCTTTCACCTCTCCATAGGCCTCCTGACCGAATTGGATTCGGGTCCCACTCTTCACCTTTCCGGAATTTCTGATCAGAACCTCCCATTCCCCTTTGGTTCCATTCCATGAGGGAACGAGAAGGATTTCAACTTTCCCCCCGGTCTCTTTTTTCCCGATCAACCGGGCAGGAAGAACACGGGTATTATTCATTACCAGAAGATCACCGGAGCGCAGGTAATCCGGGATATCTCCGAAGTTCCGATGCTCAATAGCGCTCTGGGTTCGACTGAGGACCATTAAGCGGGACTCTCCCCGCTGGGGGGATGGGTACTGAGCAATTAACGATTTGGGAAGGTTGTAATCAAACTCCTCAATTCTCATGTCTCAGGCATCAAAAGAGAGCTCTAAAAAACTACTTTTCGCTCTCTGATTACACACCTGCCTACCGCAGGCAGGGATTTCAAAAAAATGATTCCACAGAATTTTCAGAGATTTCTGGACTTTTTCAGAAATCTCAAAAAAGGATTTTAAACCCAATCAAGTTAACAGGTTAAATCTAAATTCGCAAGGTCAATATTTGATGAACTCGTAAAAAGTTGTCATTCCCGTGAAACTTGTCCTCGAAGGTATAAATCGGGGAACGGGAATCCAGAGAATTCTAAATAGATGAAAAGACTGGATTCCTGCTGGAGTTTATCCCGATGAAAATCGGGGCAGGAATGACAGAAAATCATCTTTTTAGACTTTTTACGAGACCATCCTATTTGACTTTTCGGAGGTCTTCGATTAATTTAGAATTAGTTTTTCAATATAACTCGAGGCAATGATGAAAACATTTTCTTACAAAGATTCGGGCGTCGATATTGAGAAAGGGGACTCGTTCGTCCAGGCGATCAAATCGATGGTTGAGGCGACCTTTCGGCCGGAGGTGATGACGAAGATCGGCGGTTTTGCGGGTTGTGTTTCTCTCAACCTCGAAAGGTATAAGAAGCCCATCCTGGTCTCCTCAACGGATGGTGTGGGAACGAAATTGAAGATCGCATTCCTGATGGACCGCCATGACACCGTGGGAATTGATCTGGTGGCCATGTGCGTCAATGACATTGTGGTCAGCGGTGCCAGACCGCTCTTCCTGCTGGACTATTTTGCCACATCGAGACTGGATCAGGAGAAAGCGATCCAGGTGGTGAGTGGCATTGCCAAAGGATGCGTGGAAGCGGAATGTTCCCTCATCGGCGGCGAGACAGCCGAGATGCCCGGATTTTATACGGAGGGCGAATATGATCTTGCCGGTTTTGCCGTGGGCATTGCGGAGGATGCCCAACTGATCGACGGCTCCAGTGTCACCGTGGGGGACAGGTTGATCGGTATCGCATCGAGCGGACTCCACAGCAACGGGTACTCCCTGGTGAGAAAGGTCATCCTAGAACACCACCGGATGGACCTCGGCAAAAGGGTGGAAGAGATAGGAGAGGTTCTGGGAGAAGAGCTCCTTCGTCCCACACGAATCTATGTCAAGACGGTTCTCAACCTTGTCAGGGATTTCAAAATCGGAGGGATTGCCCATATCACAGGCGGAGGGATCACCGGAAATCTTCCGAGGGTAATTCCAAGTGGCTGTAAGGCGATCGTCCATAAAGGGACATGGGAAGTCCCTCCCATCTTTCCCTTCTTAAAAGAGAAAGGAAATATTCCGGAAGATGAGATGTTTAAAACCTTCAATAATGGGATCGGTATGATCCTCATTGTTAAAAGCAAAGAGGCGGGGGAGATTTTGGAAAGGCTTCACTCTATGGGTGAGAAGGCCTTTCTTATCGGAGAGATCGGGAAGGCTGAGAAGGGGAAGGATCCCATCGAGTTCGCTTGAAAACAATTGGTCTACCATCTCTTGTATAGGGTCAGTTCCTATTGTCATGCCACGAAAGAGATTGTCTCCTAAAATCAAACAAACGGCATGAAACACCAACACAAAGTCTTTGATGTGGCTATATTGGGCGCCGGGCTGAGTGGTTTGATCGCCGCCGCCCGGCTGGCAAAGGAGAACCGTAGCGTTCTGCTTTTAAAAGAAAAAAAATATCGTTTCGCTCATGCCAGAGATGGGTACCGCTTTGTTCCTTTTTCAAACTTTTCAGAAAAACAGATTCAAACAAGGCTTCTGAAAAAAATATCCCCCCCAACGGATCACCGGGAAAATCAAAAGAAGGGAGATAAAACGGAACAAAAAGTCTCTTTTCAATTGATCCTCCCCGAAGCAAGGATCGACCTTTATCGTGAGCGTTCCCTTCTCCAGAGGGAGTGGAGAAGGGAATTCCCAGAGGAATTGAATCAAATAGAAAACTTTTATGCTGAACTGGAACGAATCAAACAGGTTTTAAAAAAGGTAAAAAGCGAGCTCCCCCCTGGATCCAATTTTCCTATCTGGAACAGGTCTTTCCTCAAGAGATGGTTATCATTTGATGGCCTTCCTAAAGGGGGAACGGATAAATGGCTCTCTTCATTCTCCCCTGAATTTAAAAAATTTATTGAGCTACAGATGATCTCTCACGGGAATTTCCGCTCAGACTCTTTTCCCATCCCCCTGGTTTCGCACCTTTTATTTAATGAGGAAGGGGATGAATGGGAGGAGAGTGTTGATCTGGAAAAAGTGACGCAGGGCATGATTGAGAAATTTATCCAATCAGGAGGAAGCGTTGAAGACATTGAGGGGGTCGAGAAAGTGCAGATGAAGGGAAGGAGAGAATTTTCCCTCTCGTTAAAGGGAGATGAAAAGATTTTTCGGTCCCGGTCTCTTGTTTTGAATTCTCCTCTCCATTGCCTTTCGAACATCTTTGGGAAGAAAGGAAAAGCCCTTTCGCGGTGGGGAAAAAAGATTCGACCCAGATATGTACTTGTTCCATTCTTTTTAGGAATTCGTGAGAGAGTGATTCCAGTCGGCATGAGAAACCTCCTTATCTCGATTCTGGATCTCCAAAAACCTTATGAAGGAGGAAACCTCCTCTTTCTCAGTCTGAGCAGAAAAGGGGATGAGAATCAGGCCCCGGAAGGGAAAAGAGCGCTTACGGTCCAGGGCTTCATGTCTTGTGGAGGATCGCAAAAGAATTCTATCTCTGATCTGCAGGATGGGGTGATGATTCATTTAAAACATCTATTCCCATTTCTTGAAAATCACATTGAATTCATCGACCGGAAATGGGCGGATGATCAGATGGATTGCTGGTCCTATCCGTACTTTCTTTATGAGGTGCATTCCGATTTTCGATGGAGAAGGGGGATTGTTCCAATCCGGATTTCAAAAAATCTTTACTTTTCAGGGAGAGAAAATTTCCCTTACCTGGGTTTGGAAGGAGAGATTATTAGCGGATGGTTGGTAGGGAAGGAAATCTCTGGGAGATAACGTCAATAGGCGTAGATTCTTAAACATTCATTTTCTTCGATTTAGAGTCTGACAATTCTTCATCCTCAAAATCGTCACCGTACATATCATAAAGCTTGCTCAACGTTTTCGGTTTTTCATCGTCAGCGAAAAAGATATCTCTCGACATTGATTCCGACCATTTTTCATAATTGATGTGATTTTCCTGATCCCTTATCATCTTCTTATTCCCACAATCGTTGCTTTCGTTAGTATATAATCAGCAAATTCTTTGCCAACTCTTAACAAAAACCCACATTAGAGCCTAACTAATTGATAATAAATAAGAATAATTAAATTCTCTCGAAAGAATTTACAAAAAGTAAGTAAAACCCTAACATAAATTGTCACACGTCTTAACAGTATTTGTCTCCCCTTATATGGGAAGCTGAGATGGTTATAAAATTTTCCACGTAATTTCCATGGCCGCCTGGTCTCCCACGAACGATGAAAATTGATAATCCCCCCTTACCCCCCTTTAGCAAAGGGGGAATGGGGGGAATTTGGAATCTATTTTTAATGTAACCGTAAGCTAAAATGAAGAAAAATATGCCTTACCTATCCCGTGTTCTTTTTGCTTGACATAACACTTCGCTGTTCGTATATTAGCGCTGCCTAAAGTGAAGCAAACATTAAACCTGAAAGGAGGAAATGAGATGAAAGTATTCAAGTGTTTTACGGTGGTTTTGATGCTCCTTGCAGCGGGCAGCATGGCTGTGGCAGGAACCCTCGACGAAGTCCGTACAAAAGGGGTTCTGACGGTAGGCGTGAATGTTGGTGTTGCTGGATTCGCCATGCCTGACGAAAAGGGAGTGTGGAAAGGGCTTGACGTGGATACGGCTAAAGCGATTGCAGCCGCTGTATTTGGCGATGTAAGCAAGGTGAAATATGTTGCCCTTACAGCCGTCCAGCGCCTCCCGGCTCTACAATCGAAGGAGGTGGATGTCCTGTGCCGTAACACCACCGCCACTCTTACCCGGGAAACCGTGAACGGCCTCAATTTTGCCCATGTCAATTACTACGACGGTCAGGGATTTCTGATCTCTAAGAAAAAGAACATAAAGACCGCCAAGAGATTGAAAGGCGCCACTGTTTGTACCCTTCCCGGGACAACCACTGAGATGAATGCGGCGGACTATTTCCGGAAAAACGAGATGCCATGGAAGCCGGTCGTCATTGAGAGTAACGCCGAACTGAACAAGGCCTTCTTTGCCGGCCGCTGCGACGTGCTGACTTCGGACGCTTCTCAGTTGGCTGCCATACGTTCCGTGGCTCCGAATCCCGATGATTACATCATCTTACCCGAGATCATTTCCAAGGAACCCCTTGCCCCTGCAGTCCGGCATGGAGATGATCAATGGTATGACATCGTCAACTGGACGGTGATGGCCCTTATTGAGGCTGAGGAACTTGGCATTACATCAAGCAATGTTGATGAGATGCTAAAAAGCACAGACCCCCAAATCCAGCGTTTTCTTGGAATCACTCCAGGTTTTGGCAAAGCCCTCGGTCTTGATGAAAAATGGGCCTATAACATCATTAAACAGGTGGGCAATTATGGCGAAATCTTCGATCGCAACGTGGGTCCCAAAACGCCCCTTAAGATCGAACGTGGATTGAACAACCTGTGGACAAAGGGTGGGCTCATGTATGCTATCCCATTTAGATAAACCTCTATGCGAGGGTACTCCCGTAAAAGGGAGTACCCTCTTTTTATTACCGTAATGAAGGATTCCATCATTTATTCATAATCTTAAGGTGACCGGGCAGGGACCAAAGAATTTGTTCCTCGGGGACTTCCAGAACAACCTCTTTAAAAAACAATCGATCCTTTGAAAGAAGGTGAGAGGCTTTAAGGACAGCACTATTTCAGAAAAGGTACCCTTCTGGCTTGACCCCAAGAAAAGGGCCATCCTTTTTCAGTTAATGACCTTTTGTCTGGTGGGGTTGCTGGCTTACTATCTTGTCTCCAACACACTCGTAAACCTCGAAAAACAGAAAATTGCCACAGGATTCAGCTTTCTCCACAAAGAATCCTCTTTTGAGATCGGCGAATCCCCGATCCCCTATTCGGCAGCCAATACTTACGCACGCGCCCTTTTGGTGGGGATCCTTAATACCGTCAAGGTCGCTTTCATAGGCGTCGTGATCACCATCCTTCTTGGCACGATCATCGGAATGGCAAGGCTTTCTACCAACTGGCTTCTCTCAAAGTTGGCAGCCATCTACATCGAAGTCATGCAGGATATCCCCATACTTCTGCAATTATTTTTCTGGTATGCCATCTTTTATGAAACTCTTCCCTCTCCGAGGGAAGCCATCAGCCCGACTGCGGGGCTCTTCATGTCTAACCGGGGAGTGGCGTTTGCCGTTCCCGAGGGACATCCCGCTCATCTTTATATGTTTCTCGCCTTTGTAGCCGGATGCGGGATCGTGTATCTGATGGGCCGTTGGGCAAGAAAACGGCAGGAAAAAACAGGGCAGATCTTTCCTGTTTTCCTCGTCTCCATAGGGATCCTCGTAGGATTCCCGTTGTTGACCTGGTTGGTCTTCGGCGCCCCCTTGAAGATGAA
>Ga0214473_10000689_pt1 | contig 46891 bp, 45 predicted proteins | sample RVTome_7_FD_203509 | JGI IMG/M metagenome (GOLD analysis project Ga0214473, IMG submission 203509) | Soil microbial communities from uranium-contaminated site in the Upper Colorado River Basin, Wyoming, United States - RVT98D197 | ecosystem: Environmental > Terrestrial > Soil > Contaminated >...
TTCGCAAATTCCTGAAGGTCAGAGCCTTTATCAGCTATCTCGTTTAAGAAATTAACCGCCTCTGAAGCCTTTTTCTGACAAAGAAAGTCGGTGAGTTTGCTTATTGTGTTTATCTCAACCAAGCCCAACAAATCTTTAATGTCTTGGGTTTTTATTTCTTTTCCTTCGCCCAAAGCGCCGGAAAACGTTAAAACCTGATCCAAAAGGCTTTCGGCATCCCTGATTGAACCTCCGGAATTTACGGCAATCAATTCAAGAACCGCTTTTTCAACTTTGGCTTTTTCTTTTTCAGAAACTATTTCCAACCTTTTGATAATCTCCGGCAAGGTTAATTTGCGGAAATCAAATCTCTGGCATCTGGAAATAATCGTTGGAATCATTTTGTGAATTTCAGTGGTGGCTAAAATAAAAATGGCGTGGTTGGGCGGTTCTTCCAAGGTTTTCAAAAGGGCATTAGCCGCCTCTTTGGTTAACTGATGGGATTCATCAATGATAAAAACCTTGTATTTTGATTTTGAAGGAGCAAATTTTATTCCGTCTCTTAACTCTCTTATTTCATCAATTCCCCTGTGAGATGCGGCGTCAATTTCAAGCAAGTCCAAGGATCTCGCTTCCATAATTTCCATGCAGGAAGAACACTTGTTGCAAGGTTCAACCTCGTTCTCTTTTCGATTCTGGCAGTTCACGGCTTTGGCTAAAAGGCGAGCAATAGTGGTTTTTCCGGAACCCCGAGGGCCTGCAAACAAATAAGCATGGGAAATCATGCCGCTTGATAGCGCATTGGCTAAGGTCTGAACAACATGCTCTTGGCCAATGATTTCAGCAAAGGTTTGAGGCCGATATTTTCGGTATAAGACTAAATTAACCATATTTGACCGAGCAATGTCCTCGGGAAATTTGTCACTTTTTAAAGACGATGAATTTATAACCTATAAAATTCCAGGCAGAAGCCACAGTGATACCGGCAATCTTTCCCACATTCGCCCAAATTAAAGGAGAAGCACCAAATTTAGGACCAATTGTATTAACTATTAAAGAAGCAACCAGCGTCTGAATCACGCCACTTATTAAAGTGATGATGAAAAACCGAACAAATTCCGTTCCCATCTTAGTTTTCTCCACTTTCTCAAAAGCCCAATATTTGTCGCCGACATATTTTACAGAAGTAACAACCACAAAAGAAGCCGCGACAATAACTGAATATGCAGTCCCGGCAGTGATCCCAAAAATCTTCAGCAAAACGTCCAGAACCGCAATGTCTATTAAGGCGAAAAATACGCCGATTAAAAGAAATTTTCCCAGTTGAAAAACAAATAAATATTTTTTTCCGATCAAATAGCAAATCCAGACGCCAAACACCGCCAAAATGGGCAGAAAAACAACTAAAATCAAGGGCAAATACTTAATATGTATTCCAAACCCGCTCGCTAACCACGAAAACAAAATGGCCAGTCCCAAACCCGAAACTATGGCTAAAATAATGTCTATTCGCTTCATAAGATTTAGATTAGATTAATTAACTATTAAGATATACTATCACGAACTTTTAAAAAAATAAAGTGCCTTAGCGAAAATAAAAAAGCCCTGCAAGTCATAATGACCTTGCAGGGACCTATTAAAATGGCACAGCTCACCGAGTGAAAACTTTGGGCGGCCAAACCACTTTTACAAACGTGGCCTTACCTTCCCTAACTGTGAGCAATGACTTATCCGGTTTTCCATCATCAAGCGGATCCGCAACGGCTTGGCGCGGGATTTGATAAAATCGGATTTTATTCTGGTGAACCGGCACATCATTAGAGCCAAGCTTTTGCCACTTCACCTGATCAGCAATAAGCCAGTAAATCTGCTCCCCCGTTTTGGTATCGTATGCTTTCTGTTGATTATAAACCCGATAATATCCATCGGCCATCCTAATTGGACCATCCGGCAAGGCAATAGATCCTATCAAAAAACCTACATATAGACCTATTAAAGCACCACCGATAAAGAAAAATAATATTGTCTTTCTCATCTCCTTTTCCTCCTCTCTTTTTTCTTGGATTTTTATTTTCACTGCCGAAGCAGTTGCTTCTCAAAGAGCTACCTTTATTTTCTTGCTTCTATTATAGCATATCTAAAAAATTTGTCAATCCTTTTGAAACGCGCTAAAAAATGCTAAAATTATTGAATGCCTTTAAGAATATACAATACTTTATCTCAAAAAAAGGAAATCTTTAAACCGCGGCAGGGCAAAAAGATAAATCTTTTTGTTTGCGGTCCGACAACTTACGACCTTTCTCATCTGGGGCACGCGAGAACCTATATTGTTTTTGATATGATTGTAAGGTATCTCAGGAAGTCAGGATACAATGTTTTTTATTTGCAAAACATCACTGATATTGATGATAAAATTCTAAAGAGAGCCAAAGAACAACATGTTCATTGGAGAAATTTATCAAGGAAGTTTGAAAATAAATATTTAAAAGACATGAAGTCCCTGAACATCACCAGCTGCAATAAATATGCGCCAGCCACAAAACACATCAAACAAATAATCAGCCAGGTAAAAAGGCTTTTGAAATTAGGCTTCGCTTACCAGATAGAAGACGGTATTTATTACAATATTAAAAAATTCAAAGATTACGGAAAATTATCAAGAAGAACTGCTTTACAGGCAGAAGACGCGGTATCAAGAATTGATGAAGCTAAACAAAAGAAAAACAAGGGAGACTTTTGTCTCTGGAAAAAATCAAAACCCGGGGAGCCCTATTGGGCGAGCCCTTGGTTTTTAGGCCGGCCCGGCTGGCATATTGAAGATACCGCCATCACGGAAAAATATTTCGGACCCCAATATGATATTCACGGCGGAGCCAGAGATTTAATTTTTCCCCATCACGAAGCTGAAATTGCTCAAATGGAAGCGATTTCCGGAAAGTCACCTTTAGTTAAATACTGGCTCCATACAGGATTTTTAACCGTAAAAGGAAAAAAAATGGCTAAATCCCTCGGCAATTTCATTACGATTAAAGATTTCCTCAAAAGAAATCCTAACCGGCTGCTCAGATTCTTTGTCATTAAAACCCATTACCGCTCCCCTATTGATTACAATGAAAAATCTATTTTACAGACCAAAGAAGAAAGTGAGAGAATCGCTGAATTTGTTGAAAAGATTAAAAGAATTAGCCGTTCAATCAAACAAGATTCAAATGAAGTTAAAAAATTGATTTCCGAAACCCAAAAAGAATTTGAGAAAGCCATGGAAGATGATTTCAACACGCCAAATGCCATGGCTGTGATTTTCAAATTGGTAAATAGAGGAAATATTTTAATTTCCGAAGGAAAAATCGGTTCAAATAATGCTAAAGAAATTCTGACTTTGCTTGATAAAATAGAGGAAATTTTAGGCATTGGCCTGACAAAAACGCACCAAAAAATTGCTTTAAACGATAAGGTAAAGTTAAAAGACTTAATTGAATTGAGAGAAAAATATCGCCAACAAAAAGACTGGAAATTAGCTGATGAAATAAGAAAAAAGGTGGCCCAGATGGGCTACCAGATTGAGGACACAAAGGAAGGACCGAAAATTACCAATTGCCGATGATGGTAATATATTTTGAAAAATCTTTCAATTGTTTGAGAAGTGAACGTTCGGTATTGCATCTGATAGAAACATAACAGCCGCCGCAATCATTGTGACGGCTGAATTTTTTTCTTAACTCTTCTAGATTAGAAAATTTTTCTCTTTTCATTGAGCAGGGCACGAGAACTCCGTCAGGCATTACCACGACAAATTTTATTCCTGCCTGGCAATTTGGCATATATTTTTGCTCAAAAAACTTTAATATATCCAGAAGAATGCCTTTGGGAGTAACTATAAAATTTGTTTTTTCTTTAAATTCAATCAGCTCTTTCATAGTTTTCCGCAGGGCTTTCAGGTCTTCTTTATTTTCAAAAAAATATTCCCTATTTCCCGTACGCAAAGGCGTATAAGCGCTGTAAGAAATTAAAACTCCCCACTCTTTTGCTTTTTTAGCCAAAGGTATCACCTCTTTAAAATTAGCCCTGGTAATGGCTGAATTCAAAATAATATCGTTAAAACCGTATTGGCTAAGTCTAGGAAGAGTTTTCTCTAAATGTTTATATATACCGGGGCGCCGCCTGAAATCGTCGTGCCTTTGGTCGGGAAAATCAAGAGAGATGGAAAATTGATTCACTCCGGCTTTTTTTAATTCTAAGTATTTTTTTTCATTCAAAAGAAAACCGTTGGTAACAAGTATTTCATAAGGCAGACCGCCAAACTGCTTAATTGATTTGGCTATCTCTACAATATCCGGCCTCAAAAGAGGCTCGCCGCCGGAAATTTGAACGACTAAAGGCTTCAAACTCTTTACCAGTTTGGCATACTCTTCCGGCTTTATTTGTTTTTCTCCGGATCTCAACCCGCCGAGGTCGCAATGATGACAATTACAAACGCAAGATAAGGTTACTTCAAAAGAAACCACTAAAAGCTGATCGGCCAGTAATTTGGGCGCTCCTATTCCAACAAATTTGATTTTATCTAATAAAGAAATTTTATTATTCATCTAAATTATGGAAGCTCGGTTCCTAAATTCTTCTTTGTGACGCTTCATTAAAAATCTCATTTTTCTTATATACCAATGCATTTCTAACCTTTCCCAAAATCCTTTTACGATTCCAACCTTCTTTTCCTTTATAACTATATCTAAACCTTTTAACTTTACATACAGGACAGGCAGTTTATTGAGCTTACAATAATAGTTTAAAGCAGTTTCAATGGCGAAACCCTGCCCGAATTTCTCGGGCACGCTTTCAAAAATTGAGCGTTTTAAAGCTCTTTCTCCGCCTATAGCCAAGAGCGGATCAATCTTTACAAGAAAGGAAGGAGTTTCTCCTAACCTGTCTCTGATGCCTACCACCATTGCCGCTTCATTTCTCAAAATCGGTTCAACCAATTGAGAAACATGCTCGGGAACCAAACCAATCAAATCAGCGTCAAAAAATGCAATGATTTCAGCGCGGGTTTTTGCTACGGCCTCTCGCATTGTCTGTCCTTTCCCTTCTTTGGGAGATTCTAAAACTCTGATGTTAAGGTTCCTGCCGATTTCTGCCGTTTTATCCGTTGAACCGTCGCAAGCTAAGATTATCTCGTCAAGTTCTTTTGCCTTTAAAAGCTGCCTTAAAACATTGCCAATGGTTTTTTCCTCATTGTAAGCCGGAACAATAGCTACAACTTTTAACTTTTTTTTAATTTGTTCCATATTTTTAAACCTACCCATTGGTCATAATCAAAAAGCAATCGGTTTCTGATTAAATTATTTTTTCCTTTTATTGGAAAAATTTCTTTAATTGGGCTTAATCTTTTTATTAAAATCAACGGCAGGCACAAGAGAGCAAACAGACCTGACGTTCCGATTATTCCGAATCGGTTAAAATACGCCGAAAGAAAAATAACCGTGGCTAAAAAAACAAGGGTTCCCAGAGACATATTCAAAAGCAGGGTAAAAAGCGCGAAAGAAAGCGCGGAAAGACCGAAAATTTTTGGAGAGAAAGCCAGCAATGCTCCGGCAAAAGTGCCGATCCCTCTGCCGCCGGCAAATTTCAAAAAGCAGGACCAGTTATGACCCAGCACCGCCGAGGCTCCCGCCAAAATCTGAATTTCTGATGGAAACCCAAAGTATCTTGCCAAAAAAACAGCCAAATATCCTTTTCCCGCGTCCAATAATCCGGTTACAACTCCCTGCCACTTGCCGACGTTTCTATAAACATTTGAGCCTGAATTCTTCCGCCAGCCAACTTTTAAAACATTTTTTCCGCTTGACCACCGGCTGATTAAATAACCTGTCGGAAAAGAACCCAGGATATAAGCAAAAATTAAAAATAAAAAAGAAATATAATTTAGCATTCCCTTATTTTATCAAAAATTTTAATATGGTGTCAACACGTTAATCCCTGTTAAATTTGCTTTCGCAACTATTTAACGGGGTTAACTTGCCATTATTATAAATTGTGATAGATTTAGAATATGCCAAACGAATTACCTGAAAGATTGCCTCCGCAGGCAATTGATGCCGAAAAAAGCCTTTTGGGCTGCCTAATGCTTGATAAAAATACCATAATTCGAGTGGTTGATTTTTTATCTCCCAAGGATTTTTACAAAAAAATCCACCAGGAAATTTATAACGCCATGGTGGATATTTTTGAAAAGGGAGAACCGATTGACTTATTATCCGTCTCCACCCGACTCAAAGAAAAGAATCTCATTGAAGAAACAGGCGGCCACGGTTATTTGACCGAACTGATTAACTTAGTTCCCACGGCCAGCCACGCCATGAGTTATGCCAAAATCGTGCAGCGAAAAAGGATATTGCGCGATTTAATTGAAGCCAGTCAAGATATTAATTTAATGGGTTATGATGAATCTGAAGACGTTGATGTTTTAATGGACCAGGCAGAAAAGAGAATTTTCAGTATCGCCCAGCGGAGCTTAACCCAGAATTTTTTGCCGGTCAAAGCCTTCTTGGAAGATGCCTTTGACCGGATTGACAAACTGTCAAAACACCAAGGCGGGTTTCGGGGCGTATCCACAGGTTTTAATGATTTGGATAATATTCTGGCCGGTCTCCAAAAATCCGACTTAATAGTTCTGGCTTCCAGGCCTTCTTTAGGAAAATCAGCCATGGCTTTAAATCTAGCTACTCATATTGCAATTAATGAAAAATTGCCGGTCGGCATATTTTCTTTAGAAATGTCCAGAGATCAAGTCGTTGACAGACTAATCGCTTCTCAGTCTAACGTTGATTTATGGAGATTAAGAACGGGCCGGCTTTCGGCCGAAGGCGAAGATAATGATTTTTTAAGAATTCAGCAGGCCATGGGTGTTCTCTCCGAAGCCCCAATTTACATTGATGATGCAGCCACTTCTAATATTCTGCAAATGAGAGCAATGGCAAGAAGACTCCAGGCGGAAAAAGGCTTGGGATTAATTGTTGTTGACTATTTACAACTGATTGAACCCAGAACCCCCACTGCCAACATTGTTCAGCAAATGAGTGAAATTTCCCGCTCTCTTAAAGGATTGGCCAGAGAGCTAAATGTTCCGGTCCTGGCCCTTTCTCAGTTGTCCAGAGCCGTGGAACATCGTACGCCTCCCATTCCCCGGCTTTCCGACCTAAGAGAAACCGGCGCAATTGAGCAGGATGCAGATGTTGTTATGTTTATTCACAGAGAAGACCGTTATCGTCCGGAAACCGAAAGAAAAAATATCGCTGACATCATTATCGCCAAACATAGAAATGGCCCGGTGGGAAAAATTGAATTGTATTTTGATGACAAAATGGTCAGTTTTAGAAATTTAGAAAAAGCCTATATGGAAAGTTACGAAGAGTAAATTTTAAATTTTTGTGTATTCCTCTACCATTCAAAAACTTATTGATTTATTTTCTGAATTTCCAACGGTCGGCCCCCGCACGGCCAGCCGTTTTGTTTTTTATTTAATGAAACTGTCAAAAGAGGAAGTTCAGGATTTGATATCTGCTATTTCAAAATTAAAAGGCTCTGTTAAAATTTGCAGTTCTTGTTTTAACCCTTTTGAAGGCGAAGACAAACTGTGTCAAATCTGCCAAAATCCCTCGCGGGATAAATCTTTGCTTTCTATTGTGGCGAATGAAACTGATTTAACGGCCATTGAAAAAACCAAAAAATACAAGGGCCTTTATTTTATTTTGGGAGGCACGGTTTCCGCTTTAAAAAAGCCTGACTTGGAAAAATTAAGAATAAAAGAGTTGGAAAATTTAATTAAAAACCGTTCTGAAATCCAGGAAATCATTCTGGCGATGAACGCCAATACTGACGGCGAAGCTACAGTTTTGTATTTGGAGCGATTTTTAAAACCTTCCAACAAAAAAATTACAAGGCTTGGCCGGGGCTTGCCCATGGGCGGAGAATTAGAATACGCTGACGAAGAAACCCTCAAAGCCGCCTTTGAAGGAAGGAAATAATTAAATTAAAACAATCAAAAAGAAAAGGATGGAATATTTATTCCATCCTTTTTAAATTGAGGGTTATATGCGCAGACATCTATGACAGATTTCCTCCGGATTCAAATGTTCAGGCCTAATGTGGTTTAAACACTTTCGGCATCGCCAGACCCAGCAAATGGGATCGTAATGATAACCGCTGCCCAAGGAAAGTTTAAACCCGGGCAGAAAAAAAGTATTACTTTGTTTCTTAACGAATCTGCGGTTGTTTGTGCTCTTGTAATTGCCCTTCAATGAAGGAGAATTGCACAAAAGCCATAAACCTGCTTTTCCATTCTTGAAAGAAACATGAGTAGCGTGCGGCGGAACCCAAAAACGATCGCCGTTATTTAAGATAATCCCATCTACTATCAATTTGAATTGAGGCTGCATCTCTTCCTCCTTTCTCCCCCTATTATTTTTATTTTAAGAACTTAAATTAATCTAAACTTATGGTCTTAATTTCTACTTCTGTATATGATTGCCTGTGTCCTTTTTTTACTTTGTATCTGGTTTTTGGTTTATACTTAAAAACAATCACTTTTTTTGCTTTGCCCTGACTGATAATCTTTCCGATAACTTTTGCTCCTTTTACCAATGGCGTGCCGATTTCAATCTGCCTTCCTTTTTCCACTAACAAAACTTCATCAAAGGTTATTTCTTCGCCTTCTTTTTTATTTAATTTCTCTATTTTAATTTTTTGTCCGGGAGATACAATATATTGTTTCCCTCCCGTTTTAATAACTGCCAACATAATTTTTAATTAAACCTATTGTTTAGCGAGGCAATAAAGTTTTCACGGTAAATTTCGCAGGCAGTTTAACATGGTTTCGTCGAGGGCGAATAAACTGCCGAGAATTTAGATAGCGCCGAGTCGCTGGACGAGGCGACTATCGGTACCTGAAAACTTTAGTTGTCGAGCGTCTATTCTTCCAGCATCGGCTTTTCCACTTCTTCTATTTCTATCCTGGGTTCCGCTCCCGTTATTTTTACCACATCTTTGTCTATTTTGGCAAGCTCTTTGCCGGCTTTATTGTAACTGCCAACAGTATCACACAAATGATCTCCCAAACGCTGCATATATTCGCTGTACGTAAAAAGGTGTTTTCCTAATCTCTCAACTTCCCGGATTATTAAATGCGCCTGCTCTGAAATTTTTTGGTTCCTTAATCCCTGAAGCACTGTTTGCAAATAAGCCAGAAAAGAAGTTGGAGAAACAATTATCACCTTCTTTCTTCCAGCATAATAAATAAGGTTATTGGTGTCTTCGGTTATCATCCCCACTTTGTTTATTAATAAGTCGTAATAAACGGCTTCCGCCGGAATGAACATAAAAGCAAAATCCATTGTTTTCTCCTCGGGCCTGACGTATTTTGAAGTTTCCTCAATTCTTAATTTCAAATCGTTGATAAAGGCCGTTTCGTATTTTTTCTTCTCATTTGGATCTCGGGCTTCTATCATCCGGTTGTAGTTTTCAAGAGAGAATTTTGAATCAACGGGAATTATTCTTTTGTCAACGAAAATTACCGCATCAACAATCGCACCGTCCCCGAAAGTGTACTGCATCTGATAGGAACCCGGCGGCAAAACATTTTTCAAAACCGTTTCCAGAAAAAATTCGCCCAGCACTCCCCTTTGCTTCGGATTTTTCAAAATATCCTGCATTTCCTGAAGCTGATCGGCAAAACTGACTACCTGCCTGTTCGTTTCATCAAGCCGGGTCAGCTTTTCCATCACATCCTTTATAATCTGGGTGCTTTGGGAAAACTGGAACTGAACAGTTTTGTTTGATTCTGTTAATTTGCCGTCCAAAACCTGGGTCAAACTATTCAGTTGCTGCTGGATCATCAAAAAAGAATCGCTGGGTTTTCCTTCTCTTTTTCTCAACAAAAAAAAGACCGCCGCTCCTCCGACTACCACCGATATCAAGATTATTAAAACAAAAAAGGGCTCACTCATTGAGCCATTTTATCATTTTTAGCAGATAAGGTCAATAAAATATTATCTCGTTAAAATTTCAGTGGCAACAAAAGCAATGTAAATTAACAATAAAAACAGGGCTTCTTTTCTGGTGATTTTACGGCCGGTTCGGACAAAAAATAGAAAAAAGAGAGCAGAAATTATTAAAAAGAATCTGGCGATGGCAAATGGAGAAAAATCAACAATTTCGATCGGGCAAATTAAAGCCACGATTCCTAAAACTAAGGTAGCGGGCACAATAACTGAACCTATTAAATTTCCCAGAATCATCCAAGTCTCACCCTTTTTGGCTGAAATAATGGCAAAATAGGTTTCAGGTAAAGCATTGCCCAAGCCCACAATTAAGATTCCAATTAATGCCAGGGGTAAATTTAAACTTTGAGCAAAAAAAGCAGCTGACCTGACAATTCCTTCGGCTGCCAACAGTAAAAGAATTATTCCGAAAATTATTTTTCCGAGACTCTTGAAAAAAATCTTAAATTCTTTGGTAATTGATTCTTTTTCACCGTCATAAACCTTAGCAAATCTTTCTTTTTTTGAAAAAAGCCAAAAAATATACAAAAAGAAAACTAAAATTAATAAAACTCCATCTCCCCGGCCTAATTTTCCGTCTAAAATTAAAAGTAAAGGTAAAATTGCAATCAAAATAGTGAAAATTGAGGAAGCCTGAACCATTCTGCTTTCAGCGGGTAAACCCTTGGCGACCAAAACTGCCAAAGCCACAACAATGGTTAAATCGACTAAATTCCCGCCAACAATATCGCCAAAAGAAAGTTGAGGAATTTTGTGAAAAGCCGAAGAAATACCGACAAAGAGATTGGGAAGAGAGGCGGCAAAAGCCATGACAAAAAAAGCTACAACAAATTCCTTCCAACCCAAAAATTTGGCTATCCTCATTAGGCCTCCAACAACCCAATTTCCGGCGAAATAAAGCAAGGCACAAGAAGCCAAAAAAAATAAAATATATAACCACAACATAAATTTACTTAATAAAATACACTATTTCGTAAATTATCCCTGAAACAAAAACTAAAATCAATGGATATGTTAAATTGCGCCAAACTCCTGTTTTGATTTTTTGATACATCAATAAAATTAAAATGCCCTCAATACCAAGCATTATGCCTCCAACAAAAGAGATGACCGGAATAAACTGCTTTAACCCTATTAAAAAAAGGGCTAAAGGAATAAAACAAGTAATCAGCCATGCCAAATTCTTTTTCATTTTCAAATCATATCGGAAAACATTTTTTAAAGTTAATCCTAATGCGATAAAAGAGGTAAAAGTGGTCAAAAGCCCGAAAAGGAGAGCCAAAGACATAATTTTATTGCCAAAAACATCTTTTAATCCGGTTAAAGCGGATTCTGTTGTTTTAAACCCGGTAATGCCCAAAATCAGGTAAATAAAAAAGAGGTAAATAATGATTGGAATTAAAATGGCAATGGGAATAATTTTTAAAATTAATTTTTTCCGTTCTCCCAGCATTTCTTCTATTTCCGGAATCAAAGTTGCTCCCCATAGAGAAAAAAGAATAATGCCGTAAGGCAGGAAAATATAAGAAAAGTTGGGAGAGGGAAAAAGATTTCCAATTGTTATAAATGATTCTCCCCGAAAAAATATGGCAAACAAGATTATAAAAAATAAAATCAGTCCCCAAAATTCAACTTTAGCAATGGCTTTTATTCCAAAGAAGATCAAGATAGCTCCAATAACAAAATAAAAAAGAGTCCAAATCAAAGAATTTCCGCCAAAAATTGGGGAAAGTAATTCTGTTAAGAATTCTCCCCCAACAATTAAATAGGCCAAGATTGCGCCAAAAGTTCCCAAAATGGTTGAAAAAAAAGCCAAATTTTGACCCCAGTTTCCCAGATAAATTTTGGCAAAACCGGGCAATCTTTTAAAGTCAGGGGTTTTCAAAGCCAATTCTCCAAAAAAATAATGGATTAAAATAACCAAAGTTCCTAAAACTAAAAAATAACCAAACATTACCCAAAAACCAACCTTAAGAGTAACATAAGGCAAAGCAAAAAGCCCTACTCCGATAATAGTGCCGGAAAGAGTGGAGACAGAATAAAGGAAAGTTTTTAATTTAGTCATAATCTTTTTTACTGATGAAATACCATTTAGCAGCTTCAATTAAAATAATTTCTATAATGCCTAATCCAATGATAATCAACCATGCAGAAAAAGACAGGGGCACGGTGCCGAGCAGTTGATTTAAAACAGGCAAATATACGGCAGCCAGCAAAGCGGTCAAACCAAAAACCCAAGCAAAAATCAGGATCTTGTTGTCAAAAATATTTATCTGCCAAAGATTTCTCCTTAAACTTTTACAACAAAAAGCATAAGAAATAGAATCAACGCCAAGCATAGCAAATATTATTGTTCTCAGATAAGGTATCTCGTAATTTTGACGAATCAGCAAGACAAGTACCCCCAAAAGGACAAAATCAGTCGCCAATCCAATCACAAAAATTATTACCTTCATTTCCCGAGTTAATAAAGGAATGGCATTTCCGCCCGGTTTTTTCCGCATTATATCTTTTTCTTTTGGTTCAAAAGCTAAAGCGATGTGCGGTAATCCATCCTCAATTAAATTCGTCCATAAAATTTGGATGGCGGTAATCGGTAAAACCCAAGGTCGTCCGCTCAACCAAAAAATTGACATTGACCCTCCAATTAAAAATAATTCGGTGAAACTGTCTGAAAGCAAATAGGTTATGACTTTTCTCATATTGTCAATAATCACCCTTCCCTCTTCTACGGCTGCTACGATAATAGAGAAACTATCATTTAATAAAATCAAATCCGAGGTTTCTTTGGCTACTTCGGTTCCTGAACCTAATGCAATGCCAATGTCTGCTTTTTTAAGAGCGGGGGCATCGTTTATTCCGTCCCCTGTCATTGCCACCACCTCTCCAATTTTTTGCCAGGCCTCAATAATCCTCATTTTGTGTTTTGGCTCAACCCTCGCATAAATTTGAATTTGGGGCAAAATTTGGCTAAATTCTTTATCTGAGAGTTCGTCTAAATCTTTTCCTTCCAAAATATTTTCATCTTTTATTTTAAAACCGAGTTCTTTAGCTACCGCTTCTGCCGTTAATTTATGGTCGCCGGTAACGATTATCGGCTTCATGCCTGCCTGACGGCAAATTTTTATTGCCTCTTTTGCTTCCGGCCGAATCGGATCTTTTAGAGTAATCAGGCCGGCAAAAGTTAAATCGTAAATTGCAGATTGTAAATCAATAGCTTTTAACTCATCTGTTTCTTTATAGGCGGCAGCTATAATTCTTAATCCTTTCTGAGCCAATTTTTCTGATTCGTTCTCTAATTCTTTTCTTTCTTTTTCTTTTAAATTACAATCTTTAAGAATTTTTTCCGGGGCGCCGCAAACATATAAAATTTTTTCGTTGTTTTCCCGGTAAAGAACAGCGGCAAATTTATTTATCGGATTAAAAGGAATTTCGGCAATTTTATTTTTTTGGAACTCTCTCTGACGATCAATCCCAAATTCAATTCCGGCTTCCAGCAAAGCCTTATCTGTCGGCCTTCCTCTGATAATCCATTTTTCCTTTGGGTCGTCGGGGTTTTCAATAAAAGCCTCACAAATTAAACTCGCTGCCTTCAAAGCCAAAAATTTATCTCCTATTATTTCTCCAACCTTCATTTTCCCTTCAGTTAAAGTAGCGGTTTTATCAGTGCAAATAACGCTGGCTGAACCCAGTGTTTCGGCTGAAACCAACCTTCTCACTAATCCTTTCTTTTTTAAGATTCTTTGCATTCCTAAGGCTAAAATGACGGTCATACTGATAATTAATCCTTCGGGAATGGCAGCCACAGCCACGGCCACTGAAATAATAAACATTTCTACCAATTTACCGCCAGTGGCTATGCCTTCAACAAAAATTCCAATACAAATTATTCCGATAACTATTCCGGCAATTTTTGAAAAATGAGATAATTTTTTTTGGTAAGGAGTCTTTTCTTCTTTGGTTTCTCTCACCATGGTCGCTATTTTCCCAATTTCAGTATTTATTCCAGTTTCAGTTACAATCGCTTTTCCTTTTCCGTCTTCGATTACACAACCCATATAGACCATATTATCTCTCTCGGCTAAAGGCGTTTCCTCGGCCAAAACCTCGGGCTCCTTTTCGGCTGCCATCCATTCTCCTGTCAAAGCCATCTCATTTATCTTCAAATCCCGGGATTCCATAATTCTGGCGTCAGCCGGCACCTTATCTCCCGGATTTAAAACAATAATGTCTCCCTGTACCAGCTCGCTGGCATCAATAATTTTTAAATTACCGGCTCTTTGAACTTCGGCTGTATATTTAACCACTTTCTTTAATGCCCTAAGGGTCTGAGATGCTTTATTTTCCTGAATAAAACCAGCGATAGTATTTAAAAAAACAGCGCCAAAAATAACAGCCGCGTCCTTGTAATCTCTTAAAACCAAGGTAACGATTCCCGCTATCACTAAAATATAAATTAAAGGGCTGTTGAATTGGCTGAAAAATATCCTCAGTTTGGATAAGGGTTTTTCCTCCGGAAGTTTGTTCAAACCATAAATCTTTTGTCTTTCTCGAACTTCTTTTTCTGAAAGCCCTTCTTCCAAATCGGTCTCCAATTTCTTTTTTATCTCTTCAATTGAAAGTGAATGCCACATATTACTCTATTGTAAATAAAAAATCGCTGGATTTCCAGCTTTGGCAAGACGTACAAATTGCTTCGTAATTTTATGTCTCAGCAGCGTTTAAATTTTTCTCAAAGAAAAATTTATTACGCTGCGGCCCCATCGGGATTTGAACCCGAGTTACCAGGATGAGAACCTGGCGTCCTGAACCACTAGACGATAGGGCCAGTGGCAATACCTAATCAGGTCGCGGCACGTTAGAAATCATTTTTAATTTATCACAAAATTTGAGTTTTGTAAATAAAAAAAGGCTGCCTCAAATCATTTTGAGGCAGCTTAAAGCTACTCGAAGAACATCCGTTCGTTGAGCCGAAGGCGAGACGGGAGAAGAAACTTGTTTCTTCGAGCTTCTCCACCCTTCGTTGCGGCTCGGGTGTTTTATGGAGAAAAATAAATTACATATATTTTTGCTTATTATATTAATAATAAGCTTCGGAACGATTGGCTGCCCTAATCCCATATCGACTTATGGAAGCCACGTTTCAACCCCCTGACTCTTCCATTTCTTTTTTTTAGCGGAGCGGTCGCTCCGCAATTAGGTTTAGAACATTTTACAAATTTTTTGTCCGTTTTTTTTGAGACAAGAATTTCCTCGCCACAAATACATTTCACCCACGGCATATTTTATTTCCCTCCTTTAAAATAAAAATTTAACAACTATAAATAAAAACTATTTAAAAATGTAAAAGAGCTATTTATCACCTCCCTTCTTTAATTTGTTCAACGATTTCTTCCATTTTCATCTCTTTTGAGCCGTCAACCAGGATCAAATCTCCTTCTTTTATCTCATCTTTAAGTTTTAATTTCCCGTCATCTATAGTATCATATTGGAAAATTTTGTCAACAGCCATCCCCTTGTTTTTGGCGCCCTCGGCAATAAATTTCGCCCTCGCTCCAAAAGTAAACAATATATCCGTATTTTGCGCCACTTTTTCTCCGATGGTTTCATGAGCTTCAATTGCGTATTTGCCGGCGCCAACCACGTCGCCTAAAACCGCGATTTTCCTTTTATATCCTTGAAGTTTCCCTATAATTTCAACGGATTCAATCATGGAAAAAATCGTCGCCCCTTCTGAATCGTCCAAAATTTTGGAATTATTAATTCCTTCAATCATCCTCATTTTGCCCGGCAGAGATTTATAATCTTTTAGGGCCTGCGATATTTCTACTAAATTTAAATCAAAAATGATCCCTATGCCGACCCCAGCCAGCGCAGAATAAATTTGCTCTTTGCCGAAAAGCCGTTCTAGCCAAACCGGCACAATATTGCCTTTATAGTTAATTTTAAAATTAGTTCCGCCATTTATCTTAATGTCGCTGGCGCGCAAATCAGCCCTTTCTTGGAAACCAAAAGTTAGGGTTTTTAAATTGGTCAAATCCCCTATTTCTCTCACGGTTTCATCGTCAAAATTTAAAACAAGATAGTTTGACGCAGGTAAAATTTTAGCCAAACTCAAAATTTCTTCCATTTTTTCTCTTTCTGCGGCAAAAAAATCCTGCTCTAATGGAATGTCGCCTACGTGAGTAACGACCAGAACCACAAGTGAAGATTGGTTAATTAAAAACTTATATCTTTTTAAATCTCTGGTATTTTTCAAATCGCTTTCTAGAACCAAAATTTCCTTTCCCAAAGAAAAATGCGGTTTTAAAACCTGTTGAATGGCCTCTTTGGCGCAAAACCTACCCTCTCCCGTCACAATAATCACTTTTGGTTTCTTCAAGAGAAATTTAAATTTTTGAAAAAAGTTCAGTTCCATTGTAATTGATGAAGCGCCAGCTTCATCTCCACTCTTCGCTTACCGAGCTTCCGAAGGAAGCGAAGGTGAAGATGAGGACGAAGTCCTCATCGCCCGCTCGGATATTTAAAATTTTACTCATGATCCGGCGGTATTTTCCAATAATCTGTAATATATTTTGCTAATTCTCCAAAAATCGGAGCCGCTGAATATTCGGCTGTTTTAGTTTTTGGATTATAAAGTTTTACCAAAATTAAGAATTTAGGGTCAAGTGCCGGACCAAAACCTATAAAAGACTGTATGGTTTTGTCCGAATAACCAGATTTCTTAATCCCTAAAGCCGACCAGGATATTTGAGCGGTGCCGGTCTTTCCTGCAATATAATATCCGGGAACATTAGCCTCTTTACCGTAACCTGCTTCAACCACGTTCACTAACATTAAGGTCAACTGAGAAGCGGTTTTTTGAGAAATTACCGAAGAATTTTGGGCTTGGGGCCGGGTTTCAATCATTTTACCGTTTTCAAAAATTTTATCCACCAGATAAGGCTTCATCAGTTTTCCTCCGTTGGCTATGACTGAAAATGCTCTGGATAGCTGAATTGAGGTCATCTCAATTCCCTGACCGAAGGAAGCCGTAGCAAAATTTATTTCGTAGCCCTTTTGAAATTCTTGATTCTGAGAAAAAATCTCTTCCTGCAAATCCACCCCTGTTTTTTCAAAAAAACCGAATCTTTTAATGTATTCCAAAAAAATATCGTGCCCCATTTGTTCTTCTGTAAAAACTGCTCCGGTATTGATTGACTTTTCCAAAACTTCCGTCATTGTCCTTTCTCCCCAAACCCTGCCGCCATAATTTAAAATAGTATGGCCGCCAATCTTGACAAACCCCTCATCAACATAAGTGGTCTGTGGAGTTATTTTCCCTTCGTTTAAGGCTGCGGCCATTGTGATGGGTTTGAAAACAGAACCCGGTTCAAAAATTTTTTGAACGCTGGAATTCTGGAAAACCTCCGGGTCTTTAACTTCTGAATACTGGTTGAGATTAAAATCAGGCAAGTTAGCCAAAGCCAGAATTTTACCTGAATTAGGCTCCATAACAATAATTTCTCCGCTTTCAAATTCTAAATTTTCTTTGGCTCCTTGTAATAATTTTTCAGCCATAAACTGAATATTATGATCAATGGTTAAAACGATGTCAGAACCCTTGGATAATGAGTTGCCGGAACCGGACAAAATATAATTTTCTTCCGAATTGATAAAATAACCGCCGGGTCCTTTTTCCAGTTCTTTAACCTCTTCTTTTCCTTTTAGTATCTCATCGTAATATCCTTCTATCCCGTATTGGCCATTACCATCTCCTCCCAAAAAGCCGGTTACTTGGGAAGCCAAGTTTTCAAATGGGTAATATCTGCCGCTTTCCTGCCCCAAATAAATTCCCGGCAAATTTAAATTCTTTATAAAGTTTACTTCCTCTTCTGTTAATTTCTTTTTTATTACTACATAAAGACTGTCTTTTTTAAATTTTTCTAAAATTGAATTTTTATCTAAATTCAGAACCGAACTTAGTATCTCTGAAACCTCTTCCTGATTTTTGACCTCACCGGGCACGACGTAAACCAAATTAAAATTTTGATTTATTGCCAGACTGGTTCTGTCTTGAAAAAAAATTCCCCCTCTTTCTCCTTGGAGAGCGACAAAAAATTTCTGCTGACCCTGTGCCAAGGCCAGCCAATATTGGTTATTAACTACCTGAATATAAATTAAGCGACTAATAATAGCCGCTGAGAAAACAATAACGATAACTAAAACTAAATTGATTCGCCAGCTTTTCATACCCGAGCGTTAGCGAAGGGTGAAGATGAACGAAGTTCATCGACTACCGAGCGTTACCGAAGGTTTTAAATTACTTTATGGTTACCATTGAGCTTTCCAGAATCTGAATATAATAGGTCTTATTAATTTTCTCAAAACCCAATCCCTGAATTTTATTCTCAATATTCTCCAATGAATTAATTTTCGTTGAGTTAATTTCCAACATTTTATTTTCCTCCGAAAGTTTGCTTATTTTTTTCTGATAATCTTGAACCTGATAACCTTCTGAAATCACGGCGGTTATTTGAAAAATATAAAAAGCCAAAAGCGACATTATCAAAACAATACTTAAAATTAACCAAAATTTTAAACTAATAAAATAAGAAAATCTTGGTAAAAATAATAATCTTTGAGAAACAGGGTAGGTTAAGGTGTTATTCATATATCAAGCTTCCGTAGGAAGCGAAGATTAAGAAGAGAACGCAGTTCTCTTCGCCTATTATATTTTTATCGCGACTCTTAATCTCGCCGACCTTGAACGAGGATTAAAATTTACTTCCTCTCTTTCAGGTCTGACGGGTTTTTTGGTTAATATTTTTAAATGACCTTTTTTAAAATTTTCCTTTAAAAAGGATTTCGCAATTCTGTCTTCTAAAGAATGAAAAGAAATGATAATCAATCTTCCGCCCGGCTTTAATATATCAATTGTTCGGGGTAAAACTTCCCTTAAGCTATTCAATTCGTCATTAACCGCGATTCTTAAAGCCTGAAAGGTTCTGGTCGCGAAATGAATTTTTTGACGCCGATACCAGCCGGGCACAACTTTTTTGATAATCTCTGCCAGTTCAAAGGTAGTTTTAATTGGCCTTGCTTTTCTCGTTTTGATAATTTCATCGGCAATTCTTTCGGCAAATCGCTCTTCTCCATATTCTGTCAAAATTTTTTCAATATCGTTTTTTGACCAATAATTTATTATCTTTTCGGCCGTCTGAGGATTTTCCGGGTTATACCGCATATCTAAAAATTCCTTTCTCAAAAAACTAAACCCTTTCCCCGATTCTTCCAGATGCCAGCTTGACATCCCCAGGTCAAACAGAATTCCGGAGACCGGCCCAAAATTTAATCGTTCAACAATATTTTTTAAATTGCTGAAATTATCGCAAACAAGTATCAACCGATCTTTATATTCTCCGTTAATTCTTTCTAAAGATTCTTGACTCAAATCTATTCCCAAAACTTTTCCATTGGGCGCTGTTTTTTCCAAAATCGCCAAACTGTGACCGGCTTGGCCGATCGTGCAGTCAATAAAATTTTCGTTGGGTTTCGGGTCTAAATATCCTATAACTTCTTTTTTAAGAACCGGAACGTGCATTTTTCAATAAATTTCTTAAATCCCTAATTCTTGAAGCCGACTCGCCATATCGCCTATTTCTTTTTCCGTCTTTTGCCTGTATTCCTGCCATCTTTTTTCGTCCCAAATTTCAATACGGTTGGAAATACCAATAATAACCACATTTTTTTCAAAGGCAGCATAATTTTTTAAATAATCAGGAATCAAAATTCTTCCCAATTTATCAAGCATCGCATCAACAGCTCCCGACAGCATAATTCTGGCGAATCCTCGCGCATCGGTCTGCGAATTCGGCAAAGCCTCTAATTTTTTTGTTAATTTTTTCCACTCCTCCATTGGATAAACTGCCAAACAATTATCCAAGCCGCGAGTAATCACTGCCCTTTTCCCGAGGTCTTTGCGAAATTTGGAAGGAATGGCAATTCTTTTTTTCTGATCAATTGTGTAAGAAAATTCACCGATAAACATAGTAGTTATCCACAGATTTACCTATTTATCAACATAGTTATCCACAATTCCCCACCCATAATCACTTTAGCCTATTTCATAACTTTGCGTCAAACCAAAATAGCCATATTTTTCCACAGATAATCCACAGGACGCCAAACACAAAAAACCAGCCCTGCGGGGCTGGTTTTTGCCTGCCTTAACTTTAAGAAATCTTAATTAACAAACTGAGGTTTATACTTCAAGACAATTAACACCAAAAGTACAGCATGTAAAAATAACATGATTTCCGTTCTGTTAGCACCTAATCCACCAACAAATTTTGTTGAAATTATACTCCAAACAGCTACTCCGACAAACAAAATTGCTATAATTATTGAATTTCGCACTGCGCTTTTTTTCATTCCAAAAAGTGATTTTCCAGTAATAATGGCGAAAACGCCAGTCAGTAATGTCGCTATCCCAAAAATCGGAGCAAAGAATAAACCTGAAATACCCTGTAAAAAGAGACTTGCCGCACCCAACCACATAAGACCGGCTATAATTTGTATCAAGACCGGCGCTTTTTTGCCCAAATATGGTTTAAATGATTTTAATTCGGAAGATGGCTCTGATGATTGCTGATTTATATCTTCTGCCATAAGATTTAATTTAAAGTTTATAAACATTATCGACCCTTTATTGGCTTATTTAAACATAAATAAAGATTTATCGAGCAAGAACTATGATAACTTATGAATTAATTTTTAAGTCAAAATTCTCAGGTTCAATCTCAACTTTATAGCCCCTGACAATTTCGCCTTTCAAAAGAGCGGTGGCCAAAACATTTTCCACTTTGTCTTGAATCACCCGCCTCATTTCTCTGGCGCCGAAAGTAGGGTTAAAACCCAATTCAACGATTTTTTCTTTCAAACTCTGGGTAATAACAAACTCAATCCCCTTTTCTTTTAAATTTTTCTTTAATTTTTGGAGCAGCAATTCCGCAATACCCAAAAGATTTTCCTTGCTCAAGGGTTTAAAAACCACTACTGCGTCAAACCGGTTAATGAATTCCGGCCGGAAAGTGCCTTCCTGAAAGAGAAAATCAAGCAGTTTTTGTTTTACTCCCGACCATTCGGTTCTTAATTTCAAGGCTTCCAAAATTATCTTGTAGCCGGCGTTGCTCGTCGCAATAATGATTGAATTTTTAAAATCAACTTTTCTAGCCTGGCCGTCGGTCAAATGGCCTTCGTCAAAAACCTGCAAAAACAAATTTAAAACATTAGAGTGGGATTTTTCAATTTCATCCAATAAAATCAAAGAAAAAGGGTTTTCTCTGACCGGAGTAGTCAATAAACCTTCTTCGCCCCTCTCTCCCAACAATCTCGGAATATCCGGCAGGGTCTGAAATTCTGACATATCCAACCTAATCATTCTATCTTCAGAACCAAAGTAAATTTCCGATAATGCCTTTGATGTTTCGGTTTTCCCGACGCCGGTTGGCCCCAAAAAAAGAAAACAGCCCATCGGTCCTTTTCTGACCGTCACTTCAGCCCTGGCTCTTCTTAAAGCGGCCGACACCTCTTTTACCGCCTCTTCCTGATTAATAATCCGGCTGTGAATTAAACTTTCTAAGTTAAGCAAGATTTTCTTTTCTTTGGTTTCAATCTCTCCCACCGGAATTTGGGTTTTTTCGGTAATAATTTTTGCCACATGAGAAGGCAAAACAACGTAATCTTTGGTCTGGGCAGCAACAAAAACCACCACCTCGTCTAAAAGCTCAATGGCTTTTTCCGGAAAAGAGAGACTGGGCAAATAACGTTCACTCATTGAAATTATTTCCCGGAGAGCAGGGTAAGAAATCAATCTTTTATATTTCTTTTCGTGAAATAAGGTTAAATTTTCCAAAAGCATTAAGGTTTCGGAAAGAGTAATTTCTGAAACTTCAACTTTTTCAAAGAGCGATAAGACCGAAGGATTTTGCTCAATGTATTGATGAAGTCCGGCAAAAGTGGTGATGGCTATAATCTGGAATTGAGGTAAATGCAAATAAGAAGAAAGGACGCCCGTTATATCAACCACGCCGGGTCTCGGAATCTGGCTGATATAATTATGAAACTCATCAATTACCAGAATAATGTTTCCGGCTGAATAAGCTTCTTGAAAAATTATATCCAAGGTCGTCTCAACGTCTTCCACGCTCGGTAATTCAGCGAGAAGGCGAGGCATATCCAATTCAACCACTCTTTTATAATTTACTTCGGGTAAAAATTGGCCTAAAAGACTCTTTTTAGTTAAAGCATAAACGATGCTTTTTCTGCCGGTTCCCGGCTCGCCCACCAATAAAACGTTATTAATTTCCCGACGAGCCAGAATTCTTTCAACGCTTTTCAACTCCTCTTTGTGGCCAATCGTCTCAGGCATAGTTCCTCTGATTCTTTCTGTCCAATCAATTGAGAATCTGTCTAAAGTTATCGTATAACCGGCCGTCCATTCTTTGGCTAAGGTACCCGTCCTTAACAAATTTTCATATTCCCAAAATTTTTTACTTTTGGCTAATTTTTCTTCAAGAGATTCTATCCACCAGGTTAAATTTTCAATATCCTCTGTTTTTAATTTAAAATCAACTAAAATCTTATTAAAAATCGGGTTATGCTTAGAAAGCGCAGAAATTACATCCCCTATCTCAATTCTTAAATGACTCTTTTTTGCCGCAATTTTTAAAGATTCTAAAATGGTATTTTGAAAATCAGCCGAGTAAATTTCTTTAAATTGCTCTCCCTTCAACGACCCTAGAAAAAGAGGATTTATCCCCTTCTCCACCCTTCGCTGCGGCTCGAGTAAATAAGACTTTAATATCTCTTTTGTCTCCTTTAAATTTAAAAGAGCTCTTAAAAAAATAAACTCTAATTTGGGATTGTCGCGCAGTAAAAAATAAAACAAGGCGGAAGAATTTATTTCTGACAGTTTTTTGGATTTAGAAAATTTCTTTGCTTTTGAAACTGCCCGGGCACTCTCAAAACTTAAAAATTCAGCCAGATTATGGTCTTGTGGATTTAACGCTACCTCTCCTAAAATTTTGTCTTGCCCGCCGTAGCTTTGCTTGCCCGCCGAAACTTTAGTGAAGGCAGGGCGGAGGCGGGGCTGTTTTAATTTTAAATTAAAAAAGGATTCAATAATCTGCGAAGTCACGGTTAAAACCAAAAAAATCAAAGACAGGCCAAGCAATCTTTGATTTGAAGCCAGAGAAAGATTCTCAAATAAAAATCCGTATAAAAATACGAAGAAAATAATAAAGAATAAAATGAGGAATATTTTTTTTGCCGGTTTTGCAAATCTAAAAATCGGATATTTTTCCCGTTTTACCGCCTGATAAATTGCGGTTTTCTTTAAATTAAAATAAAATTCCGAAGCCATAAAAAAAGCTCCCAATTAAAAGAAGAGGTAAAATTATCCATCCTAAAAATAAAATTAAACCGCTAAAAAATATAAAGATTTCAATTAAAAGACCGATGATAATGAAAAAAGTTCTTAAAATAGCACCGATCACCCTGGACATCATATTAAAGATGAAGGCTTCAAAATATCTTCCCGGATCAAATCTTTTACCGTAAGGATAACTGTATCTGTGCCAATGAGAAAACAAAGTTTTTAAAAGGGTTTGTACGGAGAAATAATTTAAATTAAATTTTAAAAAATTTCTCCACCCTTTTAAAATGTTTTTAGGCACATCAAAAAACTGCCACTGAAGCCAGAGTGAGATAACATTTTGGGTTAAAATCTTCTCTAACATAGAGATTGTTATATTATAGCGAATTTCAACCGATATATCAAAATAAAACCCCCATTAGAGTCTTATACTCTAACGGGGTGAAATTATATGGTGGGCGTGTGCGGATTTGAACCACAGACCTCACGGATGTGAACCGTGCGCTCTAACCAACTGAGCTACACGCCCGCCTAACTTTTGCCACCCATAAAGGTTTTCTATCCGAAAATGAGAAGCAAAAAAAGAGGAGCGGCTTTTTGGAAAATTTACCGCCCCTTTACTCAAAGAACATTCGTTCTTCTCCACCCTTCGCTGTGCTCGGGTATTGAAATAGCTCTTGTACCAAATGAGCATTAACAGAATTTTGGAGCAAAAAATCTACAATTTCTTTGTCGTCATCGATAAATTTCTCAATCCCCATCCTGTTAATAATTTCTAGTTTCCGCTGGCCGACTCCTTTTCCATTTCCTACGCAAAAAAGATTATGAAAAGGTATTCCATAAAATCTAAGCCATTTTTTTGTTAAACCCTCCAATTTTTGAGGCCTGGCAGAAACAATTACAATATCTTGCTCCTTCCTTAAAATCTCAACCACTTTCTTATTGGGCCTTACAAAAATAAGTCCGGAAAAAAGCCACCAAGGTAATTTAAAGTTAATCCTCACAGAGACAGACGTAAGCACTCCATCCAAATCAGATCCGACAATCATTTCAATCGCCTCCTTTCAAAAGGAAATTTTCACTTTTTTTCCAACGGGACTCGTCCAAAAACAACCGTCCTCCATGTGTTCAAGACAGGACATCCCTAAACATTCGTTAGGATACCCTACTGTTTCGTTCAACCTCTTGTTGTAAGCCGCCAAACCCGGGCAGTTCTTAAAACAAACTTTCCTGTCTTTACGATGACACTCTCCACAAGGACTGACTATCTTTTCCATTCTTTTCGCCTCCTCCAATATTTTAATTACAAAGGACAATTACAAGTTGAATTTAAAATTTATTTCTCTGCAGAAATCAAATTTCTACAGATTTACAAAAATCCCGGCATAGAACCCGGATTTTTGTTTTACACTAATTTCCTCTTCAGAAATTCTTGTATTCTGATTTTTTTAACTTTCAGCCTTAATATTTTGTCTGACTTATATTCTCTGTATCCTTTTTTTCTTGCGTCTAACCACTGCTCCAATTTTATAATATTTGACTTTAAAAGCCAAATAAGGATTAAGGCAATTGTCAAAGGTATAATAAAAGAATCTAATAAGATGTTATTTGTCAGACCCGTTACTATTGTGGTAGCTCCTGCCACTGCTTTTCTGGTGACAATGACTTTTGCGGTATCTGAACCTGAAGTATTCCCGGTATAAACTAAAGCAGAATTAATTAACTGGGTGTCCCCGAAAACAAATTTATCGGCTCCTGATATATCAGCGTCAAAAGTAATGGTCTTTTTTTGATTAGCCGATAAACTTCCGATGTTCAAACCAGATAATATGTCGCCGGATGAAGAAACACCGTCTATCTTCAAGGTATTGGTACGATAAGCTATTTTATCCGGCAATGTGTCTTTAACAGTCACATCCTGAAGCGAAGAATTAACGGCCGTAACCTCAATTGAAAAAGAAATGTTTTCGGAAGGGTCGGCAGAAACCGAATCTGTCCACCCTGTTCCATCCGAAAGATTACGGACCCATTTGTTTACAGTTAAAATCCCGGCCGATGTTATGCTGGCTGTCACCGTGTCTGTGTTTGATCCGCCAGAACCGGTACAGGTCAAAGTGTAGTTTCTGGAAACAGTTAAGTTTCCGGTTGACTCAGAACCTGAAATTGATTTTGCTCCTGACCAGTCTCCCGAGGCTGAACAATAATTAGCGTTATTTGAACTCCAGCTCAAAGTGGCAACGGTGTTGTAAGGAATGGTAGCTGAACCGTCGTAACCATTAATTTTTAAATCAACTGTGACCGGAGATTGGCAGGAAAGAACATTAATATTGGCTGTGTTTTCGGCAGAAACGCCCTGATTTTCAATTTTTACTTTTGCCGTGTAATTGCCGGCTGAACCGAAATTACAGACATCATAAGCCGTGTAAGAATGCGAGCTGGTGGTGATTATTTTTTCCCAGGTTCCGTCATTAGTACAGTCAAAAAAGTAAGCGATGTCTCCGCCGAAATTGCCGGAAACCGAACCGGTCAAATCAACGCCGTTCAAAGGCGCACAACCGGAAGACGGTGAAGGAGAAAGAGAAACGGATAAAGAAGGCGAACCGATATTAACGGTAACGTTGTCTGAAACTGAACCGGCAGAACCCGAACAGGTTAAAGTAAATGTCTTTGAAGAAGTTAAATTATAAACTGTTTGCGAGCCGGAAGTTGATTTATAACCCGTCCAATCCCCGGAAGCCTGACAGGAATTGGCGCTGCTGGAAATCCAGGTTAAGGTAGCGGAACTTCCGTAAGCAACACTGATGGGACCGTCTGAGCCATTGGCTTTTAAGTCAACCGTGGGACCGCAACTCGTGGTAAAGGTTTTGTTTTCACCAAAAGTCGTGCCGGCGCTGTTTTGAGCCACTGCCCTGTAATGGTAAGTGGTGCAAGGACTCAAGTTGGAAACAGTAACACAGTAAATCCCCAATTGGCTTAAAGTCTTTTGAGGACTCGTTTGGCCGTAACCGCTTGTCTGGCCGTATTCAAACCAGCCCGTAACCGTACTTTCTCCTCCCATATCAGTTATTTCACCGACAAAATTAACGGTCGTTCCCGTAACCGTTGTGACGTTGGGACAACTTTGAGCCAAAGCAAAATTCGCCAAGGCAAAAGTTCCTAACAATATTAAAATTAAAGGAATAAGAAAAATAATATGCTTTTTGGTGATTATTTTTTGTTGCATACCCAAGTGAAGCGAAGGGTGAAGAAAAGGATTTATCCTCTTCGCCTATTTTTAATTATAAAATAATTTTTACAACTTGTCAATAGCTACCAGGTCACGACGGCAGGTTTGGTAATGACTGTTGGCGGCTTTGCCTTGACAATCACCTGAACCGAATCTGTGGACGTCTGAGTCTGGCCGGCATTTTTGCAGACAATAGTGAAATTGTATGTTTTTACCGAATTCAGTTGAATGGTTTGTGAACCGGAAGTCGTTTTGGAACCTGACCAGTCTCCGGAAGCTTCACAGGAAACAGCGTTTTGGGATGTCCAGGATAAATTCACGGATTCTTGATAGTTAAGAGTGATGGGGCCGTTTGAACCGTTGGCTTTGACATCAACCGACACGGGCGCGCATTTGGTGGTAAAAGTTTTGTTTTCTCCGTAAGAAGTGCCTGAGCTGTTTTTAGCGACTGCTCTATAGTAGTAAGTGGTGCAGGATTCTAAATTATATACAGTGGAGCAGAAGAGTCCGGTACCGTATTTGGAAAAATGAGCGGTTTGATAGGCATAGCCCATACTCTTTCCGTAATCAAACCAGACTTCTAAATTGGGGTCGCCTCCGTCATCGGTGATCTCACCCACCAAAGTGGCTTGCGTTTCCTGAACTTCAGTGTTTTGAGGACAAGTTTGAGCCAAAGCAAAATTAACAACTATGAAGCTCCCTGCTAAAATGACTGCAGATAAAATTGTAATTTTAATTAGCCGAGCGAAGCGAAGGGTGGAGAAGCTCGAAGAAACAAGTTTCTTCTCCCGTTTCGCCTTCGGCTCAACGAACGAACGTTCTTTGACTATTAAATTTTTTGTCATTTTAATTTATGTTTTTTCTTAAATTTCTCGGCCTTTAAGTAATTCCTCCACCCCTTAAGCCAAAACTTTTTGGCTGAAAAAGTGGAGGGAGGAAGAAAGAAATTTTCTTTCCTCCTCCTTTTGAAAATTATCTGGTTCGGACTCCGGGCGGTCTGGTCCGTGGTGCCGGTGGTCTAGTATGAACCCTCGGCGGCCGATAATTACGGTGTCCGCCGTAATGACGGTATCTGTAATCACGCTGTCCGGAATCACGGTATCCGCCGTAATCACGGTATCCGTAGTCTTCTCTTTCAAAAAAAATAAAAGGAGGTGGCGGCGGTACCCAAGGCTCTCTATAAGGCGGAGGCATGTCTTCAGCATAATACCGGTCTTCCCGAGGCGGTGGGGTATAATAGTTATACTTTCTCGCTACGCAGTTACCGTAGCTATCCCATATCATGCCTTCAGGCACCCTGGTTTGCAACCCTTCTATGTTGGGACAAACATCAATAGGCGGTGCTGACGGTTGCTGATATACCTGTGGCGCAACCTGTGGAACTTCTACTGTCAGCTGAACTGCCGGCGCTTGCACTTTTTGCACCACTTCTATTTTCTGTGGCGCCTCTACTTTAACCTCTACCTCCACTTTTACTTTTTGTGGAAGCGTTTCCTTTACTTCCGCTTTTTTTGGCGCCTCAACTTTTTTTGCAGGCAACGATTTTTTCGCAACCTGCTGTTTTGCCAGTACCGGCGCTTTCTTACCCAGAAAGTATTGAGGACAAATTAACAACATAACCACGACCATTGCCACTATTCCAACAACTAATCCTCCAATGAATTTTCCCATAACTATCCCTCCTTTCAAGAGTTTTTTAGGTTTTTGTCGTTTCTATCCGTTTCTCTCCGTTTAAATTTTAAAAAATCTTTACCCCCACGCCAATCCCGGCAAAAGAAATTGCTAGAGCACGATACGACGGCGAAGCCGACTTCGTCTCTATCCGTTATTTTCATACTATTCATTGCAAGGATTAGTGTGGGGGCTTATTTTGCCACGACGGCAATTCTTCTCAAATCCTTGCCGGGCGGCCAACAACTGATTAAGACTAGCATATTCTCGGATTTTGTCAAGGATTTAGGCGCTTCCTCTCCCCTATCCAAAAAAAACTTTTCAGTTACATGATAAGTGTATTTTTTGTGATTAAAATAAATAAAAATTTCATCGCCGGCGGTTAATTCCGAAAGTCTGGTAAAAACCCAGTCATATTTTATTTTGGGCCAGTTCTCGGGCGCCGAATGCCCCAAAATTATGGTTTGACCCGCCTCGCCCGGCAAAACAGAGTCCGGAAAATAAACTGTACCCTGGTTCAAAAGTTTGGACAAATCTTTTTCGCTCGCGCTTTCTGACACCACCAAAGGAGCTAAAATTTCAATTTTTGGAATTTCCACGCTATTTTCTTTTTCTGAAGGTTCAGAATTTTTCAGCGGAGCTGGCGCTTTATCTTTTTCAAAAATATCAGAGCTTTCAGCAATAATTTTTGATTGAAATTGGCTGGAAACAATCCCGGCCATTGCTTTGTAATTAAAAATCCAGGAAACTTCCTGCCAGTTAATAACCAAAAAGCTGATGGCGAACACCAAAATAAAATATTTCAAGAGCGCCTTATTTTCTTTTTTCATCAAGATTTTAATACGCATTTATTAAAAAATTATGAGGAATCAGTTTTATAATCACACCCTTGTCAACCAGAATAAATAAAACCAAAACCGCAATAAAACCAAGCATTTTCAGAATCAAATCAGCGTGCTGAATATCAAGTCTGACAAAAATGTTAATTATTAAAGCCAGAATAATCAATGCTAAAAATCCGTAAATTATTATCTGCAGAATTTTCTGATAATCCGAACTCAAGAAAGAAAACAATCCGAAAGCTGCTTTTTCTTGAACCTCTTCCACCCGAGCCGCAGTAAAGTCAAAGAGAGCTTCGCTCTCTTTTCCACCTTCGTCCCGTAAACGGGACTCGGTGGCTGAAGAAGAGGATTTATCCTCTTTGACCAAGGCCGGTGCCACTTGTTTTGTCATAGAAGCGAATTCAGCTGAAAGCGTTTGTGTGCCGGTTGCTTCTTTTACCCGAGCGAAGCGAAGGGTGGAGAAGAACGAACGTTCTTCGACTACCGAAGCTTCAGCTGTCGGCGTCGCTGTTTCTTGTTTTATTTGTTCTTTTGTTTGGACCTTCGGTCCCGATATTGTCTGCTGAGGCGTTCCGAAAAGCTGGACCACGACCGTGGTCTCATTTCCCTGAAAATCTCCTTTCAGAATAGCAATGCCCACATCTTTATAATTAGAATTTAAAAGATTTGCCCGGTGTAAGGGAGAATCCAACCAAGCCTGGTTTACTTCGCTTGAATCCAAAAATCCGATGGCTAAATTTTCTCCGGCAATTTTATAATTGTAGCCGGCCTGTTTAAACCAATACCAAGGATTTACGCCTCCCGGACTTTGATGCGAAAAATAATCTTTTGCCAGCATATCCTGCGCTTTCAGGACAGCAGCACTATTCAAAACTGTATTTTCTTTTAAGGGTCCAAGCCCTGCCTCTTTCCTGTCCTGGTTCAGCATTTTAATCAAAGCGATTTTGCTGATATCGCCAAAAAGCGCGCTTTTCGGGAAATAAATCAAAAAGGGAACCGTAATCAGTTTTAAAATAAACAGAGCCAACAGGCACCATATTAAAACCCGGCTTTCCAAAAATTTAGGCCTATAATTATTCTCCTGGCCGGGCACAAATATCAATTTTAACTTCAGCCGGATGTTTTCTGCCATCATAGCTTTATTATACTTAATTCAAGAAAAAAGTCAACCCCGTTAAACTCCGTTACGCGGAATGTTTAACAGGGGTCAAACCCGTTAGTAAAATTTTTGCTGTTTTATATTCAGTTTGTTATGATTAAAACAGAATGAAGATTTTTGAATTTCATTTCAATCCAAAAGCAAAGGAAGATTTAATTTTTGACAGTTTTTGCTATGAACCGGAAAATGTTTATGAGAAACGGTTAGGTTCTCTTTTTCTGGTGGGAGAGATTAAGAATGCCTTGCCTCAAAATCTGAGATTTTTAGATAATTTTGTTTCTTTTTTTAAGAGAGAATATTATTCGTCTCCCATTAAATTTTCTCCGGAAGCCGCTTTAAAGCTCGGTTTAAAAAAATCAAATGAATTTTTAGAAGGAATCGCCAAAACTGGTGACGTGAGCTGGCTGGGAAACCTAAATCTGTTAATTTTGAATCTCAAAAATTTTGATTTGAATTTAACCAAATTGGGCGCAATAAAAATTTTACTCTTACGGCAGGGGCAGATAATTGATATTGGAAAAAATCTGGAATTTGAAGATATTGAACCTTATCCTTTAAAAATATTCGGAAAAATCGTTACGGGAAAACTGGCTCAAGGCGACATTATTTTAGCGCTCACCAAAGACGTTTTTGATTTATTCTCGAGCCAGAATTTATTGGAAGAAATTGCCAAAATAGAGCCTTTTGAAGAAAAGAAATTAAGAATGATTTTAAAAACCAGAGAAAAAGAGCTTTTAAAAATTTCTGGGGTTTGCCTTTTACTTCTTTTAACCAAAGAGGTTTGGCCAGAAAAAGAAAGGCAAAGAGCTTTTACTTTTCAGGCAAAGGCCGAAAAATTTTCCTTCAAGAAAGCGTTTTCTCCTTTGACTAATGCGTTAAAAAAGATTCACCCACTTAAGAATCTTCAATCTCTAACGAGGGCGAAATTAGTTTCGCTAAACGCAATATCAAAATTCGCCAGGTTTTGGCAAAAATTCTCCAAATTAAGGATAGCCAAAGTTCATCCCGCGAGATCGGTAATTTCTGATGGGGCAAAGGTGCAAATTAAAAAACCCGAAATTAAACTTACTCCCATTTTTAGAAAAAATCTGGTTTTGGTTTTATCTTTAATACTGGTTATCATTTTAGGATTTTTTATTTTTAAGGCAGGAGAACAGACAAAACTAAAAAAACTCCAGTTAACCTTAACCTTAATTCGTGAAAATATGTCTCAGGCGGAAAATTATTTAGCTTTAAAAGATGAAAAAAACGCCTTTTTAATTTATAAAAAAGCTTGGCAGGATATTTTACCTCCAAGCAAAGAAAAAAGCGCCTTGCAGGAAGAAGCTGTTTCTCTTAAAGATTCTATCCAAAAAAGCCTTGAAAAAATAAGCAAATTAGACAAGGTTTCAGATCCCTCCCTCCTCTTTGAATTTAACGAAAAGGAGTTTATTCCGCAAAAAATGGTCTTTTTCAAAGATAATTTGTATTTATTCAGTCCGATTTCCGACAATGTTTATAAACTAAGTCTTGCTAGTGAAAAAAATGTTTTACCAACCAACCAAAGATTCAATGAGGCTGTTTCTTTTGACGGTCAAATTTTGTTTTTTCAAAAACCGAATCTTATTTTTTTCTTAAAAAACGGCTGCTTGAGTCAACCCATTTCCCTTGGTCTTCCTTATCCGGATTTTGACCCCAAAACTTTGGCCGTCTATCGTTCCAGCCTCTATTTTTTAGATGAAAAAAAAGGCGAGATTATTAAATATCCGGCTCCCCTGGCGCAAAACAAAGATTTTCCCCAAACCTGGCTGGCTGAAGAAACAAAGAAAGCAATGGGAGCCAAATCTCTTGTCATTGACGGCCCCATCTGGATTTTGAACAAAGACAATACAATTTCGCAGTATTTTGGGGCAAATCTAAAAGAAACAATCGTCCCGGATTTATTTCCGGAACCGGAAAATTTATCAAGCATTCAGGCATCCTATGAACTATTTTACGTATTAGAGCCGGCGCAAAAACGAATAATTGTTTTGACCAAAACCGGAGATATAATAAAACAATGGCAATCCGAAAAATTTGATAATTTAAAGGATTTCGCAGTTTCCGGAGACGGCAAAACCATCTGGCTTCTAAACGGGGTTAAAGTTTATCAGATTAATTTTTAGTTTTAGCTTTTTTACAAAAGCCCCGACGCAGTCGGGGCTTTTGTTTTTAGATTTTATAAAGAAATTATTCTGTTGACGCTGGTTTCGTTAATTTTTTCCTCAAAATGAAGAACAAAATTGCCGAAAGAGAAATGATAATAACCAACCACAGATAATTAGCGCAGCTTAAAAAACTGTATAAAATAATCAAGATTAATATAATTAAAGGTAAAATCCATTGCTTTTTCTTTTCCTGTTTCTTCCCGGCAACGGAAAGCAGGAATAAAACAAGCAGAATCGCTATAAGAAGCAAAAGAAGCCAGCATAAATTTCCTGAACCGAAAAAACTGCCAATTGCCGCCAAGAGTTTTCCCAATCCCATACCCGATTCTTCTTGACCGACCGCAGTTTCTCCTGTTGTTTCTCCTTTAACGCTCCCTTCCGGCAATTCTTCAGGGACAGCTCCCCCCGCTCCAGCAGGACCGGACCCTGTCCCTTCATAGACAAACGCTTCCTCGCCGGCAACTGTCTTTTTTGTTCCGGGAGTGGTAAAGGAACGTTCAACGCTAACTGCAAAAGAACCATGAGAAACGCATCTGAAATAATAGGTCGTACCCGGCGCCAAACCGCTAATTATCATTGAATGGTTAACCACTGAAGAAATATCCTCGCCTGTTGAATTGACATATCCGTAATTTGGCGGACTATCCAGTAGCAAAGCGTGAGGTTCGCCTGCGGCTGAATAAATCACCCGGCTGCTAGCTCCTTTGTTGGTCTGCCAAGTAATAGTGGCTTCGTCTCCTCCGATACCGGAAGCATTTTCGTTAAAAATCTGTAATCCTGGGATGAAGGAGCCTCCCCCGCTGCTGCCTCCGCCAGGTATTATCTCTCCGCTGATTGATTCAGTACCCAAGGCTCCTACAATCAGGTTAAAAGAAACATTTGTGTTCTGATAATTATTGTTGCTGTCCGGCAGAAAAGTGATTGTAAAATTGTATATTGCTTTCCCGCCCGACGCTACATCAGAAAGTGCTACTTCTTCTTGTCCAAAAAAATCAGTCAGAGAACTTTCATAAAGCGTGTGTAAAGATTCGTCGGTGATTTTTAAGTAAAGCTGGTCGGCGAGGCAAAATCCAGAACAAGAAGAATCTTCAATGCCTTTGGTGCCGATTTTTAATGTTCCGGCGGTGTTATTCGTCGCCCGAATCAAACGACTAACTCCGTCGCCAGGTAAAAAATTCGCCTCATCAAATATCTTTCCTGACAAAGGAAACCAATCACTTCCATTTATTGACCACTCAATTATCAATTGGCCAACCTCTGTTGCTTTTGCTGAAGGCACGGCTAAAACTCCCAAGCCCAAAGCAGTGACAGAAATCAGTAAAATTATTTTTAATATTTTATCCATATTTTAAAATTATTCGCCGGCTGGCGGCTCGGCTGAATCAACTTCCGGCGCAATTACTGCCTGTTCTTCAATGGCTGGCGCCTGCTCAATAATAAGTGTTTCTTCAATTGGCGTAGGCTCAACAATCGCATTTTCCACAATCATATCGTCTGTCGGCACTTCAACGGTTTCTTTTGCTGACTCATCAGGCATTATTTCCCCAACAATCCCCTCCACCACTGTGTCAATCACCCCATCTGCCGCGTCAATTACCTCATTTACTGCTTCAATAATTCCCCCATTTTCCTGATTCTCATTACTCGTTGAATCATTTTCAACAGAAACTAACATTTCTTCAGTCGAAGTGGCGGTTTCTTCCGTAGAAGTGGCTATTTCTTCTATTGTAGTAACTGATTCTTCAGTAGAAGTAGCATTTTCTTCTCTGTTTATAATATCTGCTTCGGTTAATATGCCGTCAGCCAATAATTGTTCAACCTGTGTCTTTTCTTCATCGGTTAATAAGCTGTAATCTATTGGCGGACAGAAATCAAAATCTGACATATCCCATCCATTTACTAAAAGATTCTCAGAACAACTGGTTACAACTTTTATTCGGGCGTTATGCGAAGGAACATAATAAGTTCCTCCTTCTAAGAAAAGAGAAGCTCTCCAATTGTAAATTCCGTCGTTTTCAGTACTGGTGGCAATGTTTCCCCAGGTTGCTCCGCTATCTCTGGAATACCAAATACTGACAATTGAATCGTTAGGACAAACTAAATTCTTGGTTGTCCAGGTTAAGTCGTAATACTGACCAACCCACCAAGTTTCTCCGCCGTTGGGAATGATAACTTTCACCAAAGAACCAGAACAAATTCTGAATTGCAAGTCCTGATTTAATCCGTCTAAAAGGTTTTTCATTGTTTCTAAGGCTTCATCCGATGGCGCAGGAACTTGCTGTAATAAATCGTCTGCTTGATTAACAATCTGGTTTAAATTATCAGTTGAAGTTGAGGAAGGAACATATTCTCCGATTTTAAAGTGAGCGATGTTAAATTTCATCGCCAGCAACTGCCCTCTCAATTTATTTCTCATTGATAAATTATAATCAGTTTGAAGAATTTGAAATACTTTTGCCTGGTTCCCAACTTCCTCATAATCTGCCACGCATTCTGAAGAAGTGGTGTTACATCCTAAATATTGAGGCAGATATGGTTTATAAACATCCTCGTGGTTTTTCCAATAACCTTTTGAACGGGTTTCTGCATCATAACAAATTTTAGCCGTGACATTATTGTTTTCTTCTTCGGTATCGCTGAACCCTTGTCCAAAGGGCAAATCATTTCTAACTTGGGAGCCAAAAAATACAAAGTTAAACTGACAATTTTCTCCAATCAAATTTTCTGGAGTATCAGAAGGCAAAGTCAGGGTAAAAAACCAATCTTCGGGGTCGGCAAAAACTTGAGGACCAAAATCAACAAAATTAATTAACTTTCCGGAATATTCCACATCTCCACCGTCCAAATTGGCTGCTAAATCCAATTGGTCACAAAGCAGTCCGGAAAAGTTTGCGGCTGATACTTTATATTTTGGAATGTTTCCGTTATTTACAAAAGAAATTGTTCTGGTTGCTGATTCGCCTATTTGTAAACTTGAAGGGTCAAAACCGGAAGGCGAAGTTAGTGTAAAATCTAAAGTCCCTGCGGCAAAATTATTATCTATGGAACTTTCAGTATCATTTAAATAAGCAATAGTGCTTAAAATAGCTGAAAGCCCGGCCCAGTTTAACGCCGCAATCAAAATGAAAGCCGTAAATTTCACCAGACTTTTTCTCATCAAAGGAAATACAAAATTCGGCTCTTCAAAAGAGAACCTAACAGGAATTTCAACAGCTTTACTATGATTTTCAGACGGCAGAATCCGTATTTTTATTTTTATTTCTTTGTTATTCATTCTTTCTTCTTTCTAACTTCTTGTATAATTTTCTTTATTTCATCGTATATTATAATCGCTGCCGGCACAATAATAATTAAAGTAAATCCCAAAGGTTTTTTGGCAAACTCCACGACATAGCCGACAAAAGGCACGGAAAACAAAACTTTTCCGATAATATCTTTTTTTTGTATTTCTCTGGCATCCGGCGCGTTGTTGGCGTCGCCTTTGGTAATATAAACCGGCTGGCCGTTTATAACTTTAATATCGTAAATCCGGTGGCTGGTCGGCGCTTTTGTTTTGCTGTAAGGCCCGAAAGTTATCACTTCTCCAATTTTATAATCCTGGACCGGTTTCACTATCGCCACGCTCCCCTGTTTTATTGCCGGCGACATTGAGCCGGAAATCACGGTCATTACTTTATAATTTCCCGTAATCGGCAAAATAGAAAAAATCAACAGTAAAGCCACTGCGACAATAAACGCTAACACGACGTAATATATATACTTAAATATTTTCATTCCTTTAAAACCTTTATTGATTACCCCTCATCCGCCAAAATTTTGTATAACACAAAATTTTGGCGGGCAAGCCACAAGGATGCTTTAAAAGAGGTAATCTAAAAGATTTTAAGTATTACGGTGCCACTATATTCCATTAGGTATTCTAGGTAAAACTACATCGTCACAATCAAAATCTCCGTTATTTCTCTGTTGTTCTGCGTAGGCAGTAATGTAAGCAGTCATTATATCTGACTGAGCAATATTGCCCATCGTAGAACCATCGCAAACGATGTCATAACCATCCAAGCTCTGGGTTCCTGCACACCAAGCAATACCAATATATTTGGTATTGGATTTTGTGAGAGGTATAAGACCTATCGCATCAGTAAGTGAAACGCCCGGTCCTGCAATTACAGAATCTCCTGCATTATAGATATTGTTTTCGTTAACATCTTCCCAAGCAAATATTTCTATGAATTGAGAGAGTTCTCCAATTATAGAAGCAATGTCGTCACCTGCTTCTTCTTCAGGATCAGTCATAGTGTCTTCCGCATCAACAATGTTGTGCGTGATTAAACAGGCGTAGGCATCATTGTCATAAGCATGTAAACTGATAATGTTGATGCCCCAATCGCCTGGTTTAACATCGTTGTAATTCCAGAAATAATCACCTTCTCCGAGATCTTTCAATTCCCAAAGATTGCAATTTCCGCCAATGACCCCATATTCACAGATATATGGATGGAGAGTGACATTGTCCAGGAAAATACCCAAAGAATTGTTAACTCCGCCTCCAATAAATTCTACCTTCGTAGAAGCATTGGTAGCGAAAAATTCATAAGTGTATTCTGCCCAAACTATGTTTCCTCCTCCGCCAGCCATATCGTGATGAGCAACAGAAACATCATCTATTTCAACATCAAGAATGTTCTCTCCGACAGCTGTATTGGGACGCGGTGCATAGTAATAGTGAAGTCTATACTTTGCGCCGATAGTAGTAGGAATGTTCTGATAAATTTGTATCAGTGCCGGTTCTCCATTTAACGGATCGTGCGGACCAAACCAGTCAGAATCGAGTTCCGCATATTGGTCGCCATCTTGAGCTGGGCCCATTATATTTTCATGGTATTCAACTAAAGCTGGCTCTGGTCTTGTACGACCGTCATATAAAGCCGAACCGCCGTTCCATTCCACTGTCCATTCCAAACCGGCTGTGCCGGATGGGAAAATCTCCCATTGGGCAGTATCAGTAACTTCTGGTACTTCAAAACTGCCGTTTTTCATTAAGTCTGTGCCAAGCTGCTCCACACATTCTCTTATGCATTCATTTCCGTTATACGATGAGAACTTATGGTCCACTTTCAAATCCATTGTGCCGGCGACGAAAATGTTGCCGGTACTGGTTTCAGTGTCGTTGAACAAAGCAATCGTAACGCCGGTTGCAATCGCTGCAACCGCTCCAATAATACTTAAACTGATAAGTATGCGTTTCATAATTTATTTTCTTTTCCTCCTTTACCCCCTTCTTTTCTAAAAAGGAGGGGGTATCTCGTTAATAACTAAACATTAAATGTTTGTGTCGTTGTAGTGAATATACACATTTCCTTCAAACAAATAACTCCCTGGATTCCAAGAAGTCATCGGACCAGTTGAGAATGCACCATTGTTGTAGTCTGACGATAGGACTAACCAGATCTTGGCGCCAATGGCAAGGTTACCATCAGGCGAAGTTGGTAAATCTATTCCCAGGTTAGGACTGCCAGCACCTGCAATTCCTCCTGTACCATTAGTCATGTGTGTGCCAATGAAAGCTCCAGGATTATTTCCCGGCCAACCATCAGCGTAATAAATTAAACTATACTGCGTATTAGCTGCTAGCCCCTGACCGTTCAGGATGTAAGCAAAGGTTGGTCCATCCGACCAAGTAAGATCAGCATAGATTCCATCATTGATTACAGTCCACGGACCACCTTGTACAATTGTCTCATTTTCCAAGCGTAATGTGTAAGGTGTTGGAGCTGCGCTCGGACAGAAAAAGTTCGGATTGTTGCGTGATTGCACAACGTAGAAAGAAACATCAGCTTGATACGTGTCGGTTTGGATAATATTGCCAATCGCGCTTGGTATGCTCCATTCAACACCTAGATAATTGGTTTGACTGCCGTCTATGGGATCATTAGTTAGGCCGGTAAAAACGTTTCCTGCCGGAGTGGCTAATGCATAGGAAGTCGGAACTATAGGACCGTTGCCTTGAGTGAGTAATCGGTCGCAACCAGCTTGGTAGATATTATCTCCTGGTGTGGCGTTAGTTTCACAAACATCCGCCCAGATCTTGAAGGTCATATTTTGGGCGAGTTCACCATCATAAATGCTGTCGGTGTTTGGAGTATCAACAGCTAATTCCGGCTCAGTTGAACTCATATCGTCATTTAAGGTAGGAGTGATTGTCACACAACCCCACGCATCATTGTTGTAAACATGCAGGCTGATTGTGTTTTCTCCGATATCGCCGGGTTTTACATCAGCGAAATTGAAGAACTTGTCTGCGGTAGGCATTAAATCTTTAAGTTGCCATGTGGCAGCCAAAACTGGGTTACCATTATAGGTTGCCTTGCTGTCAATCTTCAAATCAATGGCACCAGCTGTGAAGGTGTTGCCGGTTGAAGTTTCGGTGTCGCTAAAATATGCAATGGTTCCGCCCACTGCAATGGCCGCGACCGCGCCAATAACTGATAAACTAATAAGAATTTTTTTGTTCATAATCGTTTCAATTAGTTATTAACGGATTAACGCATTAACGGATTAAATTCGTTAATTCGCAATTCGTTAATTCTCTAATTTTTTAATCGACTAATTATTATGTTGCCGTCTAACCTGATACGGCCGGCCGACTTTTTACCCCCTTCTTTTATTTTCTGTAAAAGGAGGGGGTGAAGGGTTTTCCTTTTTGAGCCCTACCCCGGACTTTTTAGGTCGGGGCGTTCCCCCGAAAAATTATTTTCGGGGCACGGCCCAATTTGGAGCCCAAGCCGAACGCGTAAAAAATTTTATACGCTCGGCCTGGATTCCGATTTGTTGACACCTAATTTATAAAAAGCTAAAATGTAAATACATGAAACAAACAAAACTCCAATTTAATGTTGTTTTTCGTCCCGAGCCAGAGGGCGGCTTTACTGTTATTGTACCTGCTCTGCCTGGATGTGTTAGTTATGGCCGAGACCTCAAAGAAGCAAGAGAAATGGCGATTGACGCTATCTGCGGCTATATTGCGTCTCTTAAAAAACACAAGGAAATAATTCCTTCGGATGAGGAAACTTTTATTGGCTCAATCCGCCTTCCTGTAAATAAATCTCTCGTTTGTGCCTAAACTACCTGTTTTAAAGCCAAAACATCTTCTTAAAATTTTACAAAAAGCCGGTTTTAAAATTGACCATACTGCAGGCAGTCATTACATTCTTTATCATTCAAACGGTAAAAGGGTCACGCTCCCTTATCACTTAAAAGACCTGCCTAAGGGTACTATCCACTCAATCATTAAATCCGCTGGAATTGAAAAAAAAGATTTGGATAAATATCTATGAAAATAATAAAATGTGATTTGTGTAAAAAGAGAATCAAGGGCGAAGCTGTAACTGCCGGGATTGGATTTTTTCCAAAAGCTGAATTGTGTAAAAAATGCGGCTCTCCAATTCTTAAATTTCTAAAAAGGCATAAATTTATAGAACCAGAGAAGACTAAAAAATAATCCTAAACTTATATTACCGATTTCCCTTCGCCAATTAATTTTGGCGATTTTTTGTTTTCAAAGAGCTTTCAAAAAAACAAAAAGCGAAGCCTATGCTCCGCTTAAATAAAAACTCGCTTCTCTTTACAAACCCATATCTGAAGAATTAAATTTTTTTCTGTCTGTTTTAAACAATAAAACACAACTCTCTATCCCGTTCCTCCGCAGGATAAATTTGGCTGTTTTACAATAGTGTATCTTATCTGCCTCAAGAGATAAGGTCAAGCAAAGTTTTCCACAGGTTTTCCGCAGACCCTCTTTGAAAAACAAGCCCTGTTAGAAATCAGAGATTTCTAACAGGGTAAAAGAAACTTTCTTTGAGCACCAGCGTTAGGGAGGAATTGTGTCTAACCAGGTGCCCAAAGAAAACCTTCAACCGATACTTTAAATTAGCAAACCCAAAGGCTTTGTCAAGATTTTTAACCACAACTTACCCACAATGTCCTATAATGTCCTATCTATGACAAACCCCCACCTTTTTCAAAAAGATGGGGGTTTGTTTCAATCCGTAATCTACTGACCTAGCGTGATAAAAGATTTTTCCGTTGCCGTTGTCGTATTGCCTGATTTATCAGTTGAGATAACTAAATAATAATAAGTCGTGCTTGCGTTCAAAACAGACAATTTAACATTATGGTCTAAAACAAAAGTAGAAAAACTGACTGACGGAGTTGAACTTGTTGCCGCAACCGGGGTTGTGGCGCTGTACCATACTTTGCTGTCCGCCAATTCATTGGTGAGCCAGTTAATCTGGGTTGTGGAGGCAGTGGTGCTGGTTGCAATAACGCCGGAGATAACAGGGGCTGTCTTGTCGGTGGTTGAAGTGACGCAAAGTTTTTTCTGAATTCCCGGCGCGGTTAAGAGTCCCGGCGGAATTTTTCCAGACTTGCCTGCGCCCTCTGTGAGCAATTCATTTATTTTAGATAGCGTCTTTGGTCCTACCTCTCCAACTTCCTCAAGGCAGATTCTTTTCTGGAATTTTTTCACCGCCTTCTCGGTTAATTTGCCAAAGTAGCCGGTAATAAATCCTTCGGGATAAATTTCGGGGTCTGTTGATAATAATTCCTGCAATTGTTTAATTTCTTCACTGGTCATGCCTAGCTTCAAGTGTTTTAAAATTTGAAGCGTTCCTTTCACCTCTTGCGTTGTTTCCTTTATTTGGCTTTGCACTTGTCTCAATGCTTGTAATTGGACATTCATCTCTGCGATTTGAGCATTCAATTTAGCGATTTGCTCTTGAAGAGAAGTAATCAGTTCTTGGGCTGAGGAAGTGCCGGAAACAGCTTTGGTCGCAGCCGGAGCTAATAAAATACTGAATAACATCGCGAAACTAATGATTATGCTAAAAAATTTTTTCATTTTTTTAAAAAATTATTTTTACGCTATTTCGACCTTTAGAAATCTTTACCTCGCACACCAATGACTTGGTGTTGGGGTTTACTTTTTAACGGGGTTTACCCCAGTTAAATTCGCTTTCAGCGACTATTTAACGGGGTTTACAACTTTATGATAAATTAAAAATATAAAATTGTAAACAAGCTGTCAACCTCTCCAAGGTTATACTCTAAAAGAAAACAGGGCTTTCCCCCGTTTTCATTTTTATATTTTTTTCTTTATTTCAACTCCACTTTCCCGCCCGCTGCCTCAAATTTCTTTTTCAATTCTTCTGCCTCTTCTTTTTTGGCGTTTTCTTTGACCACCTGAGGAGAGGTCGCGGCGGCATCAACCAAATCTTTGGCTTCTTTCAAACCCTTTTCCGTCGCATCCCTGACCACTTTAATCACTTCAATCTTTTTATCACCCACGGCTGTCAAAACAACGTTAAAAACTGTTTTTTCTTCAACTGCCGGGGCAACGGCTGCAGGAGCGGCAACGGCTACCGGAGCTGATGCTGAAACTCCAAATTTCTTCTCTAAAACCTTGACTAACTCTGCTAAATCCAAAACCGACAACTCTTCTATTGTTTTAACGATACCCTCAAATTTCTTTGGGATTTCGATTTTTTCTTCTTTTGTTTTTTCTGTCATAAATTTTAAGATTAGAAGGCGAAGAGTACTTCGTTCTCTTCTTCACCTTCGCTTTCGCTACGCGAAAGCTCGGTAATTAATAATTTATGTTTTGGCTTTTGCCAAAACAGTTATCAGACCTTTAATGTTTCCTTGTAAAACTCTAACGAAATTTGATACGGGAGCTGATATTGTGCCGAGCAATTTAGCCAAAAGCTCTTCCCTTGATGGAAGCTGGGCTAAAACAATAATATCTTCCGCTGTCCTGAATTTGTCTTCAAAAAACCCGCCCAGAATCTTTAAATGCTCATTTTCTTTGGAAAACTGATAAATTGTTTTTGCGGGGCCCATTCCATCTTTGTAACCGAATACCAAAGCAACCTCTCCCGGCATTTTTTTGGGATCTGCTTCTATTTTTGCCTTTTTAAAAGCAATTTCCATTAAGGTTTTTTTAACCACCTTCAACTCGTCGCCGACTGCTTTTATTTTTTTCCGCAAATTGGAAAAATCTTTCACCTTCAACCCGGTAAAGTCAATAAAAATGATCGCTTTCTGCCTGTCTATTTTTTCATCCAAGTCCTGTAAAATTGTTTGTTTTTGAGCTCGTGTAAACGCCATAAAAAAACTGCGTTTTACCGCAGACAAATCAAATGTTAACTATTAACTGACCTATCCTCGGCGGGATTTACGTTTTGAGCCACCCACTGTCTGCGGATATTATTAGTTTAATCTTTCTAAAAATCTTGTCAACCCCCATCTTTCCAAGGTGGGGGTCAACCCCTTCTTACTGCTGGACGCAAAGCAGTTTTTGGTCAGCATTGCAAAGCTTTCCCAGAGAAAAGGATAATGAATTATTTTTTATCTAATGAGATTTTTAATCTCGCATTCAAGGCGTCAGCAATTTTTTGAAGAAAATAAAGGCTGGGATTATATTTTCCCGATTCCAAACGAGAAACAGATGATTGCCTAGTGCCAATCTTTTGAGCAAGTTCTCTCTGGGTTAACCCTTTCTCAATTCTTCTTTTAATAATCATTTCAATTAAAGCAAACTCAGGCCCCAGGTTCTCATAAGCCTTTTTAATTTCTTTGTTTTTTAATAATTTTGTTTTGAATTGTTTATAATTTTTCATATACTATCTATATAACATATACGTTATATGGTGTCAATAGCAAGGCGTACCTCGGACTTGCCGGGCGCTTATTCAAGTTTTTTTAATTTTTGTAAAGCAGCTTGAATTTCCTTTTTCGGGGTTTTCTCTGATTTTTTTATAAAACCGCGCAGAAGGAAAATTTGTGATTTATGAAAAGTATAAAATATTCTAACTTCCTGAGCGCCGCGGATGCGAAGCTCGTAAAGACGGGCTGATATTATCCTGCTATGAGGCAATCCTAAACGTGAGCCAAACCTCTCAAGTAAATCGACGGTGCGTAATACCTTAGCAATCGTTGGCTTTTCTAAAGATTCTATAAAATTCTCTAACAAGCCGTCTAAAATGCGTATTTCCATTTTTTAACAATGAGATATTTAACCAAAATTCAGAAACGTCGCTAATTTTCTTTTCTACTGCTGGACGCAAAGCAGTTTTTGGTCAGCATTGCAAAGCTTTCCCAGAGAAGGAGAAAAAAATTGCGTTTCCGGTGCGTTCTCTGAACCAACCAAGCCTGACGATAGGCCGCTCAGAGCAGCAGCCTTGACTGCCTTGCCCTGCGGGTTATAACATATTGCAAACTCTATTGTTTGACCGGCTATTGGAGGATAACCGGAAACTACTTCCCTGTCCGCGGTCCAATTCTGGCAAGTGGTAGTGAAACTATAAGTTTTAGAAGGGTCAACAGGCGGAAATTTAGCAAAAACAGCGGTGCAGTCTCTTTTGCTTTCCTGGTTTATTCTGCCCAACCAGATATTTGAGAACTCCCTCTGCAAAAAAGTATCTTCAAATTTTTCTTTATTTATAATAAGACTGTCTGATAATTTTTTTAAAAAATCTTCAAAATTTCTTCCCCAAAGCTGGTAGCAGGTTTTTCCTTCAGGCAGAGTGCCGGCTGATCTCGCATCAACGAAAATACCATCAAGATTCAATCTGTCTACGATTAAAGTCTGGTCTGAACCCAAAAAAGCTTTCCAGGTTCCTTGAAAGCCCTCGCTTTCGGCCTGCTCCTGACATTTTTTATCGGCTCCTTCCAGACCTTGTAAATTTCCCGTAAAACTTTGCGCCGTTATAAAAACTTTTCTCAAATTTGGATAATCACTTGGGACATAAGGCCATTCTTTTTCCACTGATAAAGTATCGCAGGAGGCAAATTCAGGCCCTAAAATGGTAAAATTATCGTCAGTATAATCAATTTTGTTGCCTTCCTGCCAGAGATATTCAAAAATGACAATTTTATAATCTTCTCTAGGCTCTTGCCACACAAAAATATTCCAATCGTATTTCCCATCCAGAGCCGGAACTTCTTTGGCAATCCATTCTGTGTCTTTTGAGCCTTCTTTTATCAGCATAATGCCGACTTTTCCTATTTTTCTGGCTTTCCAAGTAATTTGATAGGTCCGGTTAGCCTCCCAAGTTTCTTTGCCGTTGGGTGAGGTAAGTCTAAGAGATTTTTCAACAAAGAAATAATAATAAATTCCAACACCAATCCCTATGGCTATAACCGTTAAGACTGAAAGCCAGATTAAAGTTTTTTTCTTCATTATTTGAAAATTTTAATTAAAGCTTCGGCAAATTTTTTAGCCGCGTCCGGCCCATTGGCCGTGATTATTTTCCCGTCAACCACCACACTTTCCGGTGTATAAATCGCGCCGTTTTCCTCTAAAATTTTAATTGCTAATTTATCCATCGGGCCGGACCAAACAGTGGCTCGCTTGCCTTTCAAAACGCCGGCTTTGGCTAAGATAGCAGGAGATACGCAGATTGCGGCTAATAACTTATTTTTTGCCGCGGTTTCTTTCGCCAGATTATAGGAATTTTCATTGTCCAAATTTTCAAGGCAACCGGGACCCCCAATAAAAACCATAGCATCAAAATTATTCATATCCACATTCGAAATTAAATAATCAATTGACACTTGGCCGCCATCAGCACCTATGGCCATCCCCTCTTTGTTGGAAGCTGTTTTTATTTCAGCTCCGGCCCCTTCAAGAATTTCTTTGGGCACAAAATATTCCTCGTCGCGGAAATTCTTAAAAGCAACCACCATCACTATTTTCTTGTCTGATAAACTTTGCTCTATCATGGAAACTTCGGGCGGAGCTTTTTATTAAGAAAAATTAAAATTCCTCCACTTACTACTATTATTATAGCAATTACAATGCCTAAAACAAAATAGATCTTTTGCGTTATTTAAGATATTTGGCTCGGGCCTGATTGTGTTCTTCAAAAGTTCTGCTAAAAATAGTTTCGCCTTCGGGCGTGGAAAGATAATACCAATATTGGCTATTTTCCGGAGATAAGGCGGCAATAATGCTTTCCAGCCCCGGATTTGAAATGGGGCCCCGAGGAAGGCCGAGGTATTTGTAGGTATTGTAACGGGAATCAATTTGAGTGTCGACAATTAAAACCTTGGCATTTTTTTTGCCCGTAATGTAGCTGATTGTGGCGTCAACCTGCAAAGGCATGCCGCTTTCCAGCCTTTTCCATAAAACGCCTGAAACCAATTTTTTATCCGGCATGGTTTTGACTTCTTTTTCAATCAAAGAAGCCATTGTTATTATTTCAAAAATCGTTTTATCCTGCTCTTTTATTTCTTCTCTCAATTCGGGCGTCAGTTTTTCGCCAAAATTTTTTAAGATGTTTCTGACAAGTTCTTCTGTACTCTCTCCTTTCTGAATTTCGTAAGTATCGGGAAATAAATAACCTTCCAGGCTCAGGATTTCCGGTTTGCTTGATAAAAAATCAAAATCTTCGCTAAAATCTCTTGCCGAATTGACTAATGTTGAAAAATCTGCGGCTTTTGACACTCCCTGCTCTTCCAAATAAAAAGAGATATCTCTTATATTCCAGCCTTCAATAATGGTAATTTTTTCTCTGACGATATCGCCTGAAACTAATTTTTTTGTAATTTCCGGCATGGCCATTGAAGGCGACAATAGATAGTCCCCGGCCTGAAGCTTATCTGCCACCCCTCTTGTTAAAGCATAAAACCTGAAAAGAAACCCGTATTTTATAAATCCTTGTTTTTCCAGATTGATTGAGATTTGTTTTGTCCCCTCGCCTTTCTCTGCCGAAAATATTTTCGTTTCTTTGAACCCCGGCGTCTTTGGCACATAAATTCCTTCCCAGACAAAAACAGCCAGAGTTAACACAAAAAATAAAAAAGAGGCTGCGGTAATAATTTTTTGGCTTGATTTCTTCATTTTTCTACAAACGGAACAAAGACAAATCCCGGATATTCGGTCTTCTCAAATTCGGTCTCACTTTTCTTGATGAATAACCAAATTGAAGAATCAATTGGCGTCACGATTCTTCCGCCGATTTTTAATTGGTTCTTCCACTCTGGCGGAATTTCTTTGCCCTCCCGAGCGCCAGCTTCATCGACTTTAACAGATCGGATTGAAGCTGAAGCTAAAATTTTATCAAAAGGCGCCTGCTTTTTACATCCCTTTGAACCATCGCCGCAGATAAATTGGGCTATTCCCCTTTCAACGAAATCGTATTTACGGACATTGGTCTCGCCAAACGTTTTCAATTCAGGAATAATTTCAACGGCAACCACCTTGCCCATCTCTCCTACCAGTTCTGACAAAAGAGCGGTTGTCCAGCCGGAACCTGAACCTACATCTAAAATTTTCTCTCCTTCTCTTGGATCTAATAAC
>Ga0214473_10000690_pt1 | contig 46885 bp, 42 predicted proteins | sample RVTome_7_FD_203509 | JGI IMG/M metagenome (GOLD analysis project Ga0214473, IMG submission 203509) | Soil microbial communities from uranium-contaminated site in the Upper Colorado River Basin, Wyoming, United States - RVT98D197 | ecosystem: Environmental > Terrestrial > Soil > Contaminated >...
CATGTAGTTAAGATACAAAATCCATAGTTTTTCTAATAATCCCCAACCTCATAGTTATCAACAAAAAGTATAGGTTTTTAGACAGTCTGACGGCCCGGCAATATGGGGAGGTTGTGTTACCCGACGCGAGCACCGGGCACCCCGAGGACTCGGGGCTGGTACTTTAGCTCCGCCAGCTGGCGGATCACGGTGCAAGCCTTGCCTGCCGGCAGGCAGGGAGGGTATGGCGCACTTTTTGCTGTCATGGTACAAGTTTTATTGCGTACTGGCGCGCTTTGCCCGACGAAGCTTTGCGTAGTCGGGGTCGCGGTACAAGTTTGGTCGGAGCTGCGAATTTATCCCCGGTTACAAAGTTGGTGACAAGCACTGGTCCGCCAGTCGGCGGATCGCTGTACAAACTATCTCGGAGCTAGAAATTTATCACGGTGCAGGATTTAAATTGAGGGCAGATGCGCGTGTCCGGGTTCAACAACCATTACGAATTTGTCTTGGGTGCAGGAACAAAAGTTGAGGAGCCCCGCTTTGCGGGATAAACTCCGCGACGAACCGACCGAAGGGAGCTCGCCGAAGGCAAATCCCGCCTGGGCGAGGCAAAAACCGGGACAACTGCGCCAGCCGTAGCTTTAGCGAAGGCTGGACAACTTACCCATATTGTCCGTGTTAGCGGATAGGCCTGTTTTTTTGGTTTTAGCAGAAATCTTTATAAAGTTTTGAAATTCATATTTTTTTCGCTGTTAATGATAAGATTAACTTATTGTATAGTTAAGATTCACATTAGTTGAGAATTATTATTATATCTATCTTTTAAAGGCCGTTAACCAATTTACTCATTTTCAGGTAGTAAATTTGATTTTGAACCGTTAGCAGGTAGCAATAGGATTACTTTGTTGTCAAGTTAGAGAAATGATTTTTTTGCATCGAATTCATGTCTTTGCGGGAAGGATAGGAAACCTCTTTTGCTACTTATGGTTTATGTGCTGGCTAGGATAGGGTAGCAAGTGTGCTTTACAACGTAGGGAAGGCACATTTCATTTATTAATTAATTTCTTCAGTTTGTTTAAAAGTCTTTTTCAGAGAGTATGCTTTTCTTTGTAAAATCAGGTTATTTTTGTATTATGTTCCTTTTTTATTATCATGTATAGAAATTAAGTTTTATTAGAACGATACATCGATTTATATGAACCTGAGCCATGCCGATTTATTATTGAACTATCAATGTTTTTCCATAAATTTTATCAGTATATGTTAATCTGACGAAATAATGGCCAACTGATAATTCCTGTATATTAATTCTGTTTTCCGGACCGCTCAAACTAATAACTTTCACAATTCTTGAATAAGCATCAATAAATTCAATAGAATATTTGTCCAACAGCTTATCACTGTTTTCTTTTTCTGTAATAGTTAAATCAATATATGATTTGGCAGGATTTGGACTGATGCTCCAGATTATATCCTCTTCTCCACTTCTTTTTCCGCTTATAATTTGTATTTCAGCAGATCCTTCTGGTGACATATCACAATCATTGTAAGTTGTTACATATAGCATTGCATAACCAGTCTGATAAGCTTGAACATAGCAATACTGACCATAAGGGTCAATATCAACGGGGCCATAAGCCCACCAGTCTGCGGTACCAGGATCAGCTCCGGGATAGGTCCATATCATATATGGTTTATAATCATAAACTTCCAAATAATCAGGCGGATCACCGTATATATCGGTAATTGTCGGTGTTCCAGGTGTACCGAGCCAAAAATACTCTCTGATTGATCCAAATGCCCCACTTGGTGTGGTCATTTCTAAATGAACCCAGGTCTCCCCTGTTGCACCACCGTTCCTTTTAATCCGATAATTTGGAGTGCCAGCGCCACTGACATAAGTCAGATTTGTATATTTATACCAATTGTAAGTTGAGCCAGGAATGGAGACATTTGAAGAAAATGTCATTTCATTATCACCACAGAGTGCTGAAGAGGGTGAATTAATACCAAAATTGAGTTTATAGTAAGTTAGAGTAGCTCCATTATAATATGGACAATCATTATAAGCATGACTCACTAATAGCTTGTTCCCCCACTTTGAAATTACAAAATCAAGGTTGCCAATTTCTGGAATAAATGCTGAATGAGGATTAGTACCACTATATGAAATTCTTGCGGCATTACTTTGTGTAGTAGAAATATAGCTACCCTGTGTCCAATAGACATTTTGGTTACCCGTATTTATTAAAACTGGATCCTCTCCTTCTGACATATGCCAAGCATAACCATGGCAATTATAGGTTTTTGTAATATCCCCGAGAACTGTTTTATCAGCATTTTGTGGATTTTGTTCAAAATCATATCTATATGCTTCTGCAAAAGCAGCAGTAAAATCATAATAATATTCACCATTCCAAATAGAAAATAGATATATTGATGCATCTACAGGATTGTTCTTTGGAGTTTAAATTTCTGTATCCGTGTAATAATCTGTTCCACCATCACCTGGTTGTGCAAAAAGAATTTTAAGTAAACAAAATTGCATTAATGTGAATAACATAAACAATTTAAGGCTTGGTAATTTCATTTTATTTAGTATTAAGGTTAATTAACTGGTTGGCATAAAACACGATTTTGTTAAGTTCATTAATAAAATCTGAATAAATATGGTAGTCAAGAGTTTCAATAAAGTATTGCAATTCCTGATCATCATTTATAGCATCGATAAAAGGTGTAAAATTCATGTTAATCATTAAATGTGCTAAAACATAAGCACTTCCAGTCAGCCCAAATATGCCATGTGTCTCAATATGATCAAGTTTACTTTCATATTTTTTTAAAGATTCTTTTAAAAGACAAATTCTTTGTTCCTCATTCAGACTTAGAATTAGTTCATCCTGGGTCAGAATCAGTTCAATGTATATTATACTCCATCCCAATTGTCCTCTTTCTATTGAAGACCAAGTATCTGAATAGCCTCCCGGATCCATTTTTTTATATATCTCCAGTAGTTCAATTCCTGCATCGGCGCGGTTGTAAAGTTCCTGTATTCCATTAAAATTATCTCGGAATAATAAATTATAACCGTATTGTACATTGTCAAAGGCAAAAACATCAACCCAATATGGATAGTTTAAACATGTTTCAATTAATCCAATGGTGCACATTTCCCGAAGCACATTTCCGGGAATCTGGCATGCTCTTAGTTTATCTGTATAAGAATCATGGTTTGCCCAGGATGTATTTTTTTTGAAGTCGTAATCATCAACAATTCCGGCATCTTTAAGTTCCTGACAATCCTTAGAAATTACTTCTTTCTTTTTGCAGTTTATTATTAAACCCAGGAAGATCAGAAGACAAAGAATTTTGAATATTGATTTCACTGGAAACATTTTATTGATTTATTGAGATATATTGCTTAGTAATATTTATAATTTCGTCGAGGGAATTTGTCTCATTAGTCACACCTTCTTCGATAAATGATTTTAAATTTAAATTATTACTAATTTTTGTATTTAGTTCAGCAAATTCTTCGACCATTAGTACTCTTCCCATAACTAAAACTGTCATTTCTAGAGCATCTATGCCATATAATTCTCGTTGATCCATTTTTTTCTTTAAATAAGAAAGACTATTGTCTAATAGATCAATTCTCTCATTTTTATTTAACATGGTTATGATTTCTTTTTGAGCTAATAACATTTCTATATAAGTTATTTTCCACCCGAATTGTCCCTTTTGAATATTTGTCCATGTATTGTTAAAAGCGTCTGGTTGTATAGATTTATATCTGTTTAGAATAATAGTGCCAGCATCTTTCCTTTTATATAATTCTTCAAAACCATTGAATCTTGAAGTAATTTTCTGGAATCCATCCTGAATGTCGTCAAAAGCAAAAATATCTATATAAAATGGGAATGTTAAACATGTTTCAACCATGCCTTCAGTAGACATTGAGGTTAATAAAATATTAGGTATTTGGCAATCATTAAGTTTTTCTTCATAAGATGTTAACGGTTTCCACGTTTTTGCTTTTACTTTAAAATCTGAATAATCATATGCATCCTCAATTTTCTGTGCATTAGTAGGAAGTAGAGCAAACAAAAGACAAGCTAAAAGAGTTAAATTAATTTTTTTCATCGTGATAAATTATTAGTAAGATTAATCTTAAAACGAGACTTATGTATATTTTTTTAATTATTAATTCGTCTTGCAGGGTAATCATTAAACAATTTGTTCCCTAGCTATAATTATTTGAATAAGAGTAATTTCAAAAACAAAGTTCAGACAATAAAATCAAAATGTCAAGAAAAGTAGCAGAGATTTAGTAAACGGTATTGATAATAATTAAAATAATACTGCATCAATGGATTAATAGGAATAGAGTCAGTTTGTTATTCACATTTAGAAGTCAATCAGGCCACTAATAATGAGATTGTTGTTACATCGAAGTTGCCACTTTTAACGACTATGTTGGCAAAAAAACAAATATTTGACGGCTATTGTGATGATTACTTGATAAGTAAACTATTATTATTTATGTAAATATATGAATAACAGATAATATGTTTTAAAAGCACAGTTAACTAATTTATAAATCTCGACACTAGGGAGGTTGAGGGAAGGGCTACCAAACTCTTTCTTGCGTGTTGGCAGTCATCATATTGCCGCACCTAGGCTTACCGCTAACTATCCTATAAAAGTAACTCTATGATTTTATACCTGAGAATTCCTGTAAAATAATAATTTAATAAAGAATCTTAAATATCTGATTCCCGAAAGAAATAACGCCAATCCGATACCATTATACAGGACAGAAAGATATCGTTTGGGGATTGCAGAATGCCTTAAGGCAATACCCATTGAAACCATAATAACAACAAGTATATAGCTTTTCCAGGTCATGAAGGAAAAAAGACATCTCTTCTCGTTTATGGGTAATAATCTATTAAGGTTTTTATCCGCAATCTTCAGAAATCCAAAATGGTGAATTGGCATAGCTGTTAAAAAACCTATACCATAAAATAACGCCTGTTCTTTCCCGCTATATTGCGATAACCATGAAACAGCATAGCTGACAAGTAATATACCGACTCCGCACCACATAAGCCCGGCCAGAAGAACCAGAATTCTTTTATCAACAGATGGTGTAAATCTTTTTATGTCCATTTGGGTTATACAATTTTCGCTGTACGAAACGGTTGGATCTCAACTTTTTTCCATACCCCTTCTGTTATATATGTTTCCGTTTTTAGTATTGCATCAAGTGATTGGCGGTCCGGAAAATCATATACTATCATTGATCCTATCATTTGACCGGAATCATTGAGAATAGCTCCCCCAATTAAAACCTCTCCCCTTTTTTTGAGGAGACTGATTTTATCAAGATGTTCCTGGCGGACTCTCATTCTTCGTTCCGGTGCTTCCGGATCCGTACCGTCATAAGCTGTTAATAAAAATTGCATAGCCTTACGTTTTAAATTTAATGAATTTATTTTTCCTGAAATACAAATCTATCGATTTTCGAAAACAAACTTCTGTCTGATAAAACTCATATTCATTGATTATATTTGTTTTGATCTTTGTCAAAAATAACTGGTTAACATAACAGGATCTATTAATGATCTAATATGCTTAATATTAAGAAATTATTTAATTCCGTCGGGTTATTAAAAGATTTGAAAAGAAAGGATCATGCCCCTGAATACGGAGCACTTGATATTTTCAAATACATCGGGCCGGGTCTTCTGGTGACAGTGGGATTTATCGATCCGGGAAACTGGGCTGCTAATATTGCATCAGGTTCCGGATATGGCTACACTCTTCTCTGGATAGTTACGTTATCAACAATAATGCTTATCGTCCTGCAACATAATGTTGCACATCTGGGTATAGCTACCGGACTTTGCCTTTCTGAAGCTGCCACAATATACATACATCCCCGGGTTTCAAAAGCAATCCTGGCATCAGCTGTCCTGGCTTCCATATCGACATCCCTTGCTGAGATTCTTGGAGGTGCCATTGCATTGAACATGCTTTTTGATGTTCCGATAAAAATAGGCTCTGTTCTGGTAACTATTTTTGTGATGATAATGCTGTTTACCAATTCATACAGGAAGATCGAAAAGTGGATTATTGGATTTGTATCAATTATTGGACTCTCTTTTCTGTATGAACTGTTTCTTATTGATGTTGATTGGGTTACAGCAGGAATTGCCTGGGTAAAACCATCAATTCCAAAAGGTTCAATGCTGTTGCTTATGAGTGTACTTGGGGCAGTTGTAATGCCACACAATCTGTTTCTTCATTCGGAAGTAATACAAAGTCGTCAGTGGAACCTTAAGGATGAAAATATTATTAAGAAGCAGTTAAAATTTGAGTTTGCCGACACCCTGTTTTCAATGATAATCGGCTGGGCAATAAACAGCGCAATGATCATACTTGCTGCTGCAACATTTTTCAAAAACAGACTTGTAGTTGATGAACTTCAGCAGGCCGAAAGCCTTCTAAAGCCATTATTGGGAACTAATGCCACTGTTGTTTTTGCTATTACTCTGCTCTTCGCAGGTATCGCATCCTCTATTACTTCAGGAATGGCCGGCGGATCTATAGTCTCGGGAATGTACAAGGAGCCTTACGATGTGAAGGACAACCATTCAAGGATTGGTATAATTGTTTCGCTCCTTGGAGCATTAATTATGATCTTTTTTATCGGAAATCCGTTCAGGGGCCTGATCCTCTCACAGGTATTCCTTAGTATTCAGCTTCCTTTTACTGTGGCAATACAGATCTATCTCACCTCTTCAAAAAAAGTTATGGGGAAATATGTTAACAGTCCATTCCTTATTACTGTTTTATCGATAATCGCAGCAGTTATTACTTTCCTTAATATTAAATTACTTGTTGACTTCTTTGTTGGATAACATCGCTTAAAATTTGGATAATTATGGAAAAACAATTTAAGATTGGTCTTGTTTTAAGCGGAGGAGGAGCTAGAGGATTCGCTCATATCGGGGTTATGCAGGCTTTGAATGATGCCGGAATTTACCCTGATGTGATATCGGGTACAAGTGCAGGAGCAATTGTGGGTGTTCTGTATGCTGACGGATATACTCCTGCAAAAATCATGAAAATATTAAATTCAAACAGCAGGTTGCATTATATACGTCCTACGGTTCCAAGAGAGGGTTTGTTACAGATTTCAGGTATCGTAAGAATACTAAGAGACAATCTGAAGGCAAAAACATTTGAAGAGCTTAAGATTCCAATGTATGTTACTGCCACCGATCTGAATAATGGAAAGATTGTATACTTTTCTGCGGGGGAGCTTCATAATATAATCATTGCTTCTGCAAGTATACCTGTTCTTTTTAAGCCTGTCGAAATAAAAAAAATTCAATATGTCGACGGTGGCGTTCTGGATAATCTTCCCATAAAACCTATTGAAAACAGATGTCGGTTTATTATTGGCTCTTTTGTAAATCCTACAGGGTATGAAAAAAACCTTACTAACCTCATTAGCATTGCCGAAAGAACTTTCCTTCTTAGTGTGTCAAAAGAGGTGATCGAAAAAGTTAAAAAGTTCGACCTTTTTATTGCTCCGATGGAATTAAGAAATCATAAGATCCTTGATCCCGAAAAGGCAGTTGAAATGTACCAGATAGGCTATGATGCCACCACTGAAAAACTGAAGGAGGTCGATATTGCTGGCCTCCTCAATCAAAAATAAACTATATTAGTTTCCTTTTTCGTTTCATAGAGAAACACAGAGAATCACAGAGATACATACCCCTTAAACTGTAAATAATCCCTTGCTCAGTGTTACTCTGAGTCTCCTCAGTGTGTAACCAAATAATTTATTTTCTAATAAGAGAATAAAGCTTCCTGATCTCTTCTTCCCATAATGATTCGTCCGGGGTTTCAAGTATCAAAGGCATATCATTGAACCGTTCATCATTCATCAGTATTTTAAACGTCTCTTCTCCGATATACCCGATTCCGATATTATCATGCCTGTCTACCCTTGTTCCAAACTCCTTTTTGGAATCATTAAGATGCATTCCCCGCAGATATTTAAAACCTATAATCTCTTCAAATTTTATAAATGTCTTTTCAATACCTTCCGCTGATTTGACATCGTATCCGGAAGTGAATGCATGACAGGTATCAATACATACCCCTACCCGTGATTTATCTTCAACATTTTCAATAACTGCCCCTAACTGCTCAAATGTATGCCCCATATTTGTTCCCTGTCCGGCTGTATTCTCAATTACAGCCGTAACTCCAGTCGTTTTATCCAGTGCAATATTTATCGATTCTGCTATTCTTTTTAAACATTCATCTATGCCTATCGCGTTAAGATGGCTGCCGGGATGGAAATTCAACCTGTCGAGCCCCAGTTGTTCACACCTCTGCATCTCATCAATAAATGAGGCTCTTGATTTCTCCAGGGATTCTCCGTCGGGATGACCAAGGTTTATCAGGTAGCTATCGTGAGGAAGAATTTGAAACGGTTTATAACCATATTTTTCACAATTCTCACGAAACAAAGCTTTACTTGCTTCAGTAAGGGGATTAGAGAACCATTGCCGTTGATTCTTCGTGAAGAGTGCAAAAGCCTTTGCTCCTATTTCATTTGCATTGACCGGTGCGTTTTCTACACCCCCCGAAGCACTTACATGTGCACCAATATATTTCATACTTCTCATTTTTTTTTCAAAATCCTTCGTCTTTTCCATAAAGCCTGATGGTTCATGCTATTTACCTAATAATAACTTGAACCATCCCAGCAGTGAGTACATAATTTTTCTTTTGGCAGGCCAATTGCAGCTACCAGATCATCAAGACGCTGATACATTAAAGAATCAAGGTCCAGGTTTTTTGCAATCTGTTGTACCATTTGAGAATATGCTTGAGAATCAGGGTTTACATAATCCTTTATATCGGCTTCTTTTCCTCCAAGCTGATCTATAGCCTTTCTGCCGGCAAGTTCCAGGATCGATCTTGATTCTGAAAAGTTAAGAAAGTTGCAGGCAAATAAAAGAGGAGGACACGCTATTCTCATGTGTACCTCTGCTGCCCCGGAATTACGCAGATCAATAGTATTGTCTTTTAGCTGGGTTCCCCTTACAATGCTATCATCGAGAAAAACCATCTTTTTACCATTAATAACTCCCTTATTAGGAATAAGTTTCATTTTTGCCACAAGATCGCGCTGGCCCTGATATTGTGGCATAAAACTACGAGGCCATGTTGGTGTATATTTTGAATAAGCTCTTTTATGCGGGATCATTTTTTCATTACCATAACCATATCCATGCCCTGCACCGGAATCGGGAATACCACAAACAAAATCGGCCTTAACCGAATCTCTCCGGGCAAGATATGCTCCGCATCTATAGCGGCACTCGTCAACATTGATACCTTCATAATAAGATGGCGGATAGCCATAATAAACCCAAAGAAATGAACAAATCTGCATCTTTTCTCCCGGTTTTCTGAGTTGTATATACCCGTCTGCTGTCAGATGCACTATCTCTCCGGGGCCCAGAAAATAGTCAATTTCAAAACCGGTATTCGGAAAGGAACATGATTCTGAGGCAACAGCATATGCATTATTTTTTTTGCCTATTACAATAGGTGTTCTACCCAGCTTGTCGCGGGCAGCAATTATTCCATCATCCGTTAGAATAAGTAGTGAACAGGATCCTTTAATACTATCAAATACATTTTCTATTCCCTCTATAAAACCATCTTTTTCACAAATCAGGTTTGCAATAACCTCTGTGGGATTAATATTTCCCTCAAAACTCTCGGTGAAATGTTTCTTCATTTTCATAAACCTCTCTTCCAGATCCACTATATTTACAAGCCTGCTCACACTGACTATCGCAAACCGTCCGAGATGAGAATTAAACAAAATTGGTTGTGGATCTGTATCACTTATTACGCCCAGACCTGAATTTCCATTTAATTTTATCAGCTCCTCCTCAAACTTGGTCCTGAAATATGAATTTTCAAGACTGTGTATCGAACGCCTGAATCCTTTTTCAGGAACAATAAATACCATTCCTGCCCGTTTCGTACCAAGATGCGAATGATAATCCGTACCATAGAAGACATCCTCCACACAATCAGATTTCGAAATTACTCCAAAAAAACCACTCATGCCGTTGAATATTAGTACATTAATAATAATGGGTGCCTATGTAAATTTAATCATTGAATATGATATTTTAAAAATTATCGGGATATTATTACTTTTGCGGACGAAATCTATTAATAACATATTATAAATGACAGATATTAATAATATTACACAACCAGAACAGGGAAAAAGTAATAATCTGCCAATACGAATGATAGCAACATCAATTATTCTTGCAGGAGTCCTTATTTTCCTTGTTATTATGTATTTCGACCAGAAACACAAGATGCTCGAAATGCAAACAGTTCTTACCGAGGAAAAAGATTCTCTGGCTAATGAATTGAGACTGATGGTTATTGGATATGACACATTAAAAACAAACAACGATAGCCTTAATGCCGGTCTGGAAAAGGAAAGAAACAGAATTGTACAGCTTTTATCAATAAACGCATCAAATATTCAACTTATAAAGAAATACAAAACAGAGATCACAACAATGAGGGATATAATGAAGAGCTATATTGTTCAGATTGATTCCCTTAATACCAGAAATAAAGTACTCGTTGCAGAAAACAGTGAAATCCGTAAACAGATTTCAACTGTCAGGAATACCAATACTGAACTCTCCAAAGTAAAAGAGGTGCTGAGTTCAAAGGTTGAAATAGCCTCAGTGATCCAGGCGAAGGATATTGTTGCTACGGTATTAAATAAAAAGAGAAAAGAGACCTCACGGATAAACCTGCTTGATAAGCTTAGAATATGCTTTACACTTAGAGAGAACCCCCTTGCTGTAGCCGGACCTAAAGTGGTATATATGAGAGTTATAAGACCTGATTCTCTTGTAATAACCAGCAGTGCCGACAATATTTTCGATTACAGGGAGAGTAAATTAATTCATTCGGCAAGCAGGGAGGCTGATTATATGAACCAGGATATTGAAATGTGTATCTATCTGGATAATAATGGAGATTTTATTATAGGAAATTACAGTGTTGAACTTTATCTCGAAAATAATATTATTGGTCGTACAACTTTTTTGCTTTCAAAAAAATAACTACTCATCGCCCGGCATCATAAATTCCGATATAATATTATCAGAAATCATTTTGCCCTGATTTGTAAGAATCAGGGCATTTTTTTCATGATTCATAAGACCATAATTCCGAAATTTTGATGCAAGATTTACGACATAATCATATCCCTCCTTTTCAAAAGTTCTTTCAACATATTCAAGATCAATGCCCCACATAGTTCGAAGTGAGGTCATTATATATTCGTTAAAGCGTGCTTTTGTGTCAAGCTCTTCTCTTTCAAAAAACGATTTTCCCATATTAACGGCTTCAACATAGCTTTTAAGGTCTCTGATGTTCCATTGACGCGAATATCCGTTGAATGAATGTGCCGAAGGCCCTAGTCCAATATAATTGACCTGTTTCCAGTAATTTGAATTATGAATTGAGAAATATCCTGGCTTTCCGAAATTTGAAATCTCATAATGAATAAATCCTGCATGTTCTGCTTTCTCTATAAGTATATTAAACAAAGCATTGCTATCATCTTCATCTAATTCATCAATTTCTCCTTTTTCCAACATTTTACCGAAAACCGTTCCCTTCTCAAAAGTCAGATGGTAAGCTGAAAGATGCTTAATATCAAACGAAAAGGAATGATCCAGGGCTGCAGTCCACTCTTTGTTGGTCATGCCCGGAATACCATAAATCAGATCAATAGTAATATTTTCAAATCCTGCCTTAAGGGTCTCCCTGAGGGCTGATTCTGCCTGGGCCGAATCATGCCTTCTGTTGAGCATTTTAAGATATGAATCATCCCACGACTGGATTCCTATGCTAATCCTGTTTATATTTAACTTTTTCAACCCTTCTAAATATCGAGGCGTAATATCATCAGGATTTAATTCAATAGTCATCTCACACTTCTCTTCTACCGTGAAATGTTCATACAATGTATCCAGCAGGGTGTTAAGTTCTTTTATAGAAAATACAGACGGAGTGCCTCCTCCAATATATATAGTAGAAATTGTCTCTGATACCAGATATTCTTTTCTAAGGGGGATCTCGGCCTCAATTGCATCTATAAATACAGAATTATCAGCTGGTGAAATTATGTGATAGAAATCACAATAATGACAGAGTTTTTTGCAAAATGGTATGTGTATATATATACCCGCCATCCTTTATGAGTAAGTAATGTAATTTATGATCAATATAGATTCAATTAACTAAATTTGTACAAATAAAACTAATGTTTAAGAAGAATATATACTCAATTATCGTTGCTTCAATTATTTTGTATCTGAGTCTTACAAGTTCAGATACATTTGATAAATTACCATTTTTAAATATCCCTTTTCTTGACAAAATCGTTCATTTCGGAATGTATTTCGTTCTGATGTCAGTAATCCTTATTGAAAACAGAAAAAGAAACATCGCTTCCCGACAACTTTTTCTAATCTCTCTTATCCCGTTTAGTTATGGTGTTCTTATGGAAATTTTACAATCAATACTTACAGCAAGCCGGTCAGCCAGTTTATACGATATTGTTTTTAATTTCGCCGGAATTCTTGTCTCCGTGTTGTTATGGCTCTGGATCAAGCCTTTTAATAAAGAGATTATCAGATAAGTATCAGTTCTTCCTTTTTTGCTTTTTTTACTAATTCATATATAGTCTTACTGCTGAACAATTTAACCAGATTAATCATAACCTTTTCATAATCATCGTGAAGCGGACATTTTCTTTTATCCTTATCCGCAGATAAGCAAGAGCTGATATGCATTACACAATTTGTAAAGGTGTCAGGTCCGTCAATTGTATTTACAATATCGAGGAGCGTTATATTCCGGGGATCTTTCAATAGTGAGAATCCACCATGCGGTCCTTTGGAAGAGGTTAGAATTTTTTGTTTTGCCAGCTGCTGAAGAATCTTTGCAAGAAATGGAGTTGGCAGATCAAGATCATTACTTATCTTTTTTATTCCTGTTTTTCCGTTTTCAAGGGGCTGGCTGGCAAGATAAATAACTGCCCGTATAGCATATCTGCAAGAATTTGATAGCATATTAGTACATCCTTAATGAAATCTTTTCGATTCTTTTTTTGTGCCGGCCTCCCTCAAATTCAGTATTTAAAAATGTTCTAACTATAAGGTAAGCTTCTGATTCTGAAATAAATCTCCCTGGTAAAGCACAAATATTGGCATCATTGTGTGCCCTGGCCAACCGGCTTATCTCTTCGTTCCAGCATAATGCACTTCTAATACCCTGATGCTTGTTGACTACCATATTAATCCCATTTCCTGTCCCGCAAATAGATAAACCGAGTTCATAGTCTCCGGCAGATATTGCATTTGCCAGGGGATGACCAAAATCAGGATAATCAACCGTTTCCTGGGAGGAACATCCCAAATCTTTTATATCATACTTTTCCTTAATAAGATAACTTAATATTTTTTCCTTCAGAAAATATCCGGCATGATCTGCCACTATTGCTATCTTTCTCTTTTTCAATTATTTATGTTTTAAGTTATTTATTTATATATAATTGCAAATTAATATAAATGATCAATTAAAAGAAAAAAATATTTTAATATCAATATATACTTTAACAATACAACTAATACTATTGTTTTATGTGAAGAGCCTATTTATAATGTTTGTTAATAACATGTCGACAAGAGATGAATAAAAATTATAAAATCTTTTTTTTCAAAAATTAATTCCTTTTTAACTTGTTTTTTATATAAATTAAAAAGTTATAAGAAAAGAAAGTCAAAATATGAACCATTAATAAACCTTAAAAATTTTACTTTTGCACAGTTGCCAATATTAACAATTTTATCTTAACAACTGTTAATTATTTAACTAATCATCTGATTTTCAAAAATGGTATATTTTTTGAGCTGTTGAAAAGATGTTTACCTAATTGTTATGATGAGAAAAACAATAAAATTCAATTATTTATTTCAACACTATTAACAGCATATTATTATTATCATAAATAAATTTAATATTAAATAATAAAAATATTATGATGTTAATAAAAAACAGAAAATGTGAAGTTGATGCCGGTGTTTTTTCAATATAACTCTGTTGAATACGTTTATCTGGTAACTATCTGTTAACTTTAAAGATAAAACAAAAATGCAATCTTCGGAATATTATATATCAGAAATTAAAAGATTGAAGGATGAAAAGAATGCTATCATTCTTGCTCACTACTATCAAACCGGAGATATCCAGGATATTGCAGATTTTGTTGGAGACAGTCTTGCTCTTTCACAAAAAGCTGCTTCAAACGATGCTGACATAATACTCTTTGCCGGGGTCAAATTTATGGCGGAGACAGCAAAAATACTATCGCCTGAGAAAAGGGTACTTCTTCCTGATATGCTGGCAGGCTGCTCTCTTGCAGATTCTTGCAAAGCAGAAGACTTTGAAAAGTTTATACATGATAATCCCGGAAGGACAATTGTTTCATATATAAATACCTCTGCTGAGATAAAAGCATTATCAGATATAATATGCACCTCATCAAATGCAATTCAGATTGTTGAATCGCTTGATAAAGAAGAAAAAATAATTTTTGCTCCCGATAGGAACCTGGGAAATTTTGTGTTGAATAAAACAGGAAGAGACATAATTATTTGGAATGGTACATGCCATGTGCATGAAGAATTTTCCCTTGAAGCTATCTTGCAATTAAAGAAAGAAAATCCGGATGCAAAGATTATAGTACATCCGGAATGTGAACTTCCGGTAAGAATGGTTGCAGATTTTATAGGCTCGACTACTGCTTTATTGCAATTCACCAAAAAAGATAATGGTAATAGCTATATTGTTGCCACTGAAGCAGGTATTATTCATCAGATGAAAAAGGAAAATCCGGATAAAAATTATTTTCCGGCACCACCCAGAGACTCTACATGCGGATGCAGTGAATGTAATTTTATGAAGCTGATCACAATGGAAAAAATATATAATTCTCTTGTTAATGAGAAACCCGAGATAATATTAGATAAAATTCTTCTTCTAAAGGCTCAAAGGCCTATAAGAAGAATGATGGAAATATCTGAAAAGCTTGGTCTTTAAATTATGAAAAGAATAGGTATTTTACTGTCGATCATATTAATGTCTTTTCCGGGATTTGCGCAGGAAGACGAAATATCTCAGGATGGTTATAAAATATTCAGATATCCTAACGGAACAGTCTCAAGTGAAGGAATTTTTAAAAATGGAAAACCTGAAGGATTCTGGAAGAGTTATTGGGTAACGGGAATAAAAAAGTCAGAAGGAAATTATACAAATTTTGTTCTGGATAGCATATGGATCTTCTATGACCAGGTTGGAGATACAACAGAGAAAATAAATTATCTGTTCGGTAAAAAGAATGGATGGTATTACAAATATAAAAAAGATCCTTCGAAAGGACTGTATATATGGACAAAAGAGCTGTTTGCAGGAAACAGAAAAGAGAGTACGGCGTATATATACTTTCCGGATGGCAATATACAACAGACAATAGCATATAATGGAGGGAAAAAAGAGGGCCTGTCAAAGGAATATGACCAACGAGGTAATATCATTACTCTTCTCGAATACAATAATGATTTCCTGGTTTCACGCGAGCGGATAAACCGATCGGACAATTCCGGATTAAAACAGGGAGAGTGGAAAGAGTTTTATCCCAACGGGAGGATACGATCTGAAAAAACATATAAGGATGACCTTTTGCATGGTTATTACAAAGAGTACGATGACCATGGAAATCTTGTTCTTACAATGTTATATGATAATGGAGCAATAGTAAAATCAAGGGTTGAAGATGAACCCGATATTGAAATTATAAATAAGTACGATCAGGATGGTAAGCTGATTTATAGAGGACCCTACCGTAATAATGTTCCTGTTGGTGTTCACAGAGAGTTTGGAAGCGACGGCAAAGTAACAAATGCTTTCATTTACAACGATAATGGACTTTTGTTGTCGCAAGGGATCGTTGATGAAGCAGGAAACTATAATGGTAAGTGGAAAGACCTCTACTCTAACGGGAAGGTGATGGCTGAAGGACAATACACAGACAGCAGGCGTTCAGGAATGTGGAAATTCTACAACTTGTCGGGAAAGACAGAGCAAACAGGGTCATTTAACAACGGACGTCCCGATGGACTTTGGAAATGGTATTACGATAACGGAAATTTGCTTAGAGAAGAGGAGTATTTTCAGGGTCAGCGCGACGGGTTATGTACCGAATACTCTGACACTGGAGAAATTATTGCACAGGGCGAATATTCAGATGGTGAGAAGAACGGAGCCTGGAAATACAACTTCGCAGACTTTACTGAAGAGGGAAAATATATTATCGGATTGAAAGATGGTGTATGGAGATCCTATTACCCCAACGGAAAACTTAAATTTAAAGGAAATTTCGTGCAGGGCAATACGAACGGCCAGCAAATTTATTATTATGAGAATGGAAAGATAAAGGAAGAACAAAACTACCAGATGGGAATCAGGGTGAAAACATGGAAAAAATTTGATGAGGAAGGGATGCTCACACTTGTGATTACATACAGAGACGATGTGGAAACAAGTATTAATGGAGTAAGAATAAAGCTTCCTGAAAGCGATACCAGGCTTATTAAATAGTTACTTTGCTCTATGGAAGAGAATATCAACATCAGAAAAGAAATTAATTCTTATACCGATAAGGAGTTTGAGAAACAACTCAGACCTTTAAGTTTCAATGATTTCAAGGGGCAGAAACAGGTAATGGAAAATCTTGTTGTTTTTGTAACAGCAGCAAAGCAAAGAGGAGAATCGCTGGATCATGTTTTGCTACATGGTCCTCCTGGCCTGGGAAAAACAACACTGGCCACTATTATAGCAAATGAATTACAGGTTAACCTGCGTGTTACATCCGGGCCTGTCCTTGATAAACCGGGCGATCTGGCCGGACTGCTTACAAACCTTCAGGAGGGGGACGTCCTCTTTATTGACGAAATTCACCGCTTAAGCCCTGTTGTGGAGGAATATCTCTATTCAGCAATGGAAGACTTCCAGATTGATATAATGATAGATAAGGGGCCAAGCGCCAGATCGGTCCAGCTCACACTTAATAATTTTACACTTATTGGAGCAACAACCCGCTCGGGGCTTCTGACAAGCCCATTAAGGGCAAGATTTGGAATAACATTCCATCTTGAATATTATGATCATGAAATTCTTACAGGGATAGTAAAAAGATCGGCAGGAATACTAAATGTGAAAATAGACGAGGAGGCTTCTGTCGAAATTGCCAGAAGGAGCAGAGGAACGCCGCGGATAGCAAACGCCTTGCTAAGAAGACTAAGGGATTTTGCCCAGGTGAAGGGGTCGGGGGATATTGACCTTGAAATAACAAAATTTGGTCTGAATGCACTTAATATCGACCAGAACGGACTTGACGAAATGGATAACAGGATCCTTTCTGCTATCATAGATAAATTTAATGGAGGACCGGTAGGCTTAACCACTATTTCAACTGCAGTGGGAGAAGAGAGCGGTACTATCGAGGAGGTGTATGAGCCTTTTCTGATAAAGGAAGGTTACCTGAAAAGAACCCCTCGCGGCAGAGAAGCCACAGAACATGCCTACAGGCACCTTGGAAAGCAGTTCGGCCAGAATATGCCGGGGATCTTGTTTTAATGGATCAGTCGGACAGAGATATAAGAAATCAATTAAAAACATTACTTATCTTCTCAAGACCTTTTCTGTTCAAGATCTTTATTTTTCTTCCGTTCAACTCGATAAGCTTATCGGTTTTAAATTCCGATAATAGCCGTATAACTGATTCTGTCGCAGTGCCAACAATATTTGCGAGCTCTTCTCGAGTAAGAGAGATATTTAAAAATAATTGACCATCCAGGCCAAAATCATTTGCAAGAAAAATAAGAACCTCAGCAAGACGCTCACGTACATTTTTTTGTGCAATATCTGTTATAAATGAATTTGCCTCACCTAATTCATGACAGGTAAGTCTTAATAATTCAAGGGAGTAGCCGGGATTTGTCTTTATAAAAGAGATGAGGATATCAGAGGGAATGAAGCAAACCTTGCAATCTTCAATTACTTCAGCAGAGGTACAGGCCAGTTCATTGCTCAGAACACTGCGATAAGCAATAATATCACCTTTCTTGGCAAACCTTATTATCTGTTCTTTACCATCAAAACCGGTTTTGTAAATTTTAATTATTCCACTGTTTACACAATAAAAACCACTTATGCGACTGCCCTCCTGGTAAAGGACTTCACCTCTAATGAATTGACGAAAATCTTTTTCAAAATTAATTTTGTCAAATTCTTCAGTAGTCAGGTGCCTGAATAATGAACCTGATTCAAGAGAACACAAATGGCACAGAGGAACATTAATATCCTTTTTTCTTATCATCTGGGGCATTTTATTGTGAAAAAATTAACATTCTTTCGTGCCTAAATTGTTTTAAAAGGCTGTTTTAAACTGATCAAGGAAGCGGATGTCGTTCTCAAAATAGAGACGCAGATCATTTACCTGGTATTTTAGCATAGCGTTTCTTTCTATTCCCATTCCGAAAGCAAAACCTGTATATTTCTGACTATCAATGTTACATGCCTCTAGCACATTCGGATGTACCATACCACAGCCAAGAATCTCCAGCCAGCCGGTATATTTGCAGACGTTACAACCCTTTCCACCGCAGATCTTGCAACTAACATCCATCTCGGCAGAAGGCTCGGTGAACGGGAAATACGAAGGTCTCAACCTGATCTCAGTCTCTTTACCAAACATCTCCCTTGCAAAGAAGAGAAGCGTCTGTTTCAGATCTGCAAACGATACATTTTCATCTATATACAATCCTTCAACCTGGTGGAAAATGCAATGAGCCCTTGCAGAAATAGCCTCGTTACGGAAAACTCTTCCAGGCGAAATGGTGCGAATGGGAGGTTTTTGATGTTGCATAACCCTCACCTGGACTGATGAAGTGTGTGTACGCAGAAGGATATCATCAGGGCTGGAATCCTCTGCAGAAATCCTGGAAATGTAAAAAGTATCCTGCATATCCCTGGCAGGATGCTCGGCAGCAAAGTTAAGACGAGTAAAAACATGATCATCATCCTCAATTTCAGGACCTTCGGATATTGTAAAACCGATTCGTACAAAAATATCAATTATTTCATTTCTTACAATAGAAATAGGATGCCTCGAGCCAGAGGAATAGGGAAAAGAAGGTCTTGTAAGATCTTTAATTTCAGAAAGATCTTCTTCGCTCTGTAGCTCTGATTTCAATATATTATATTTTTCAAAAGCCGCCTGCTTTAAATGATTGAGTATTAGTCCAACCTCTTTTTTCTCCGAAACAGCAACATTCCTGAAATCCTCAAACAACTCAGAAATAATACCCTTCTTACTGAGGAATTTCAGCCGGAATAATTCAAGCTCCTCATTGTTTTTAAATGTTATTTCGGAGACCTCTTTTATGAGATCTGATATTTTCTGACGCATGAAATATTACTATTTAACAATTTTTATCTTAAGAATTTTAACATCCGTTACCGGCCTGTCGCCATCATCTGTTTCAACTTCAGCAATTCTGTCAACAACATCCATGCCGTCGATAACTTCACCGAAAACTGTATAGGATCCATCGAGACGAGGAACGCCACCAATTCTTTTATATACATTACGATGTTCATCAGGTATCTTATAATCAGGATTGGATGTAAGATATTTAAACATCTTTAATGAGGCAATCTCCTGAATTTCAGCATCAGGGATCGTGTTACCGGAATTTTTTACACTGTCTGATGTTTCCCACATGATTTTACTGAACAGAGATTGTTTCGTACTGTTATTAATACGCTGCTCAGTTGCATCCAGTTCTTCATCGGTAAGCTTAACACCCTGAACAATATAGAATTGTGTTCCCGAAGACCTCATTTCTGGGTTGACATCATTTCCCATTCGTGCAGCAGCAACAGCTCCCCTTTTATGAAAATATTCATTTCTGAATTCAGCAGGGATTGTATAGCTGTTAAGCGAATCAGGGAACATAGATTTTGAATCAGACCTGGTTTCAGGATCTCCTGTCTGGATCATAAAATCCTTTATTACCCTGTGAAATGAGATCCCACTGTAAAATCCTGACTTTACGAGCTTGATAAAATTGTCATGATGAACAGGAGTATTATCATAAAGAAGGATTTTAATATCTCCAAGAGAAGTATTTATAAGTATTGTAGTATTCTCATTTCCTACGGGTGCGCTGCATGCGATAAAAAATATTAATGACGAAATAAGAATTGCCTTTTTAAAATAGTTGTTCATGAAAAGTCTTTTTTGGTTAATAACGTTCTGCAAATTAGTATGCAAAGATATTTAACTTTGACCGATACACGAAAATATTGGTTTTCAATTTGCGTTATTTAGCCAATTTGGATACCCTAATCAATGGTTTGAACCATTAAAAGTATATTTATAGTCAAATTTTTAAAGTGGAAGAGGTCAGAAAACTTGCAGGGCAGACATTAATTTATGGCTTTGGTACCATAGTTCCAAGATTCCTTAATTATGGAATTCTGACATTCTTCTACACCAGGGTTTTCAGTCAAGCCGAATATGGAGTCGTTACGGAACTTTATGCCTGGATGGTTTTATTGCTTGTTGTACTGACATATGGAATGGAAACAGGCTTCTTCAGGTTTTCACAAAACAAAGAAGATTATGATAAAGTCTATAGTACTGCAATAATCAGTCTTTTCATTACATCATTTTTATTTGTCAGCCTGACCTTTATTTTTATAAAACCTGTTTCAGCACTATTGAATTACAGGAATTATCACGACTACATAAGAATGTTTGCTGCTATTATAGCAATTGATGCCTTCTGCGCGATTCCCTTCGCAAAACTAAGAAAGGAAAACAAGCCCATAATTTTTAGCTTTATTAAGATAATGAATGTCATAATAACGATAGCTGCAGTGCTTTTTTTACTAGAAATTGCCCCGTCAATTTATAACAACAGCCCCGAATGGTTTAAAAACATTTATGATCCCGAATATGGAGTAGGGTATGTATTCCTTGCAAACCTGATTGGCAGCACCGTTACACTTTTAATGTTGCTTCCGTATATAATAAAAATAAAATTCACTTTCTATAAAAACATCTGGTTAAAGATGATGAACTATTCCTTTCCCTTATTAATTGCGGGTCTCAGCGGTTCTATAAATGATACTCTTGACAAGGTTATTCTGAGACGAATGGTAGGAGAAGAAACGGGTCTTCAAACAGTAGGTGTATACGGCGCAGGATATAAAATAGCTGTATTGATGGCACTTTTTATACAGATGTTCCGGTTTGCTGCAGAACCCTTCTTCTTTGAGAGAGCCAAACATGACAATGCAAAGGAGACATATGCATTTATTATGAAGTATTTTGTGATTATTATGTTATTAATTTACCTGGGAATCAACCTCTATATATCAGGTATTCAATTTATTGTTGGAGCTAATTTCAGAGAGGCCATAGTTGTGGTTCCAATAGTAAGTATGGCTTATTTGTTTTATGGCATATATGTTAATCATAGTATATGGTATAAATTAAATGACCTTACAAGATTCGGAATTTATATCACTTTGATTGGAGCTGCAATAACAGTTGTTATTAATGTATTATTAATACCTGTTTACGGCTATATGGCTTCGGCATGGGCTCATGTAGCTTCTTATGGATCGATGATAGTTATTTCGTTCATATTTGCTGAAAAACGATATAAAGTACATTATGAAATGAATAAACTGCTTCCATATTTTCTTTTAGCAATTGGAATGGTCATATTCGGAACACTTCATAATTATAGAAATTTATTAAATGAAATAGTTATTAATACAATTTTCATTGGTTTGTTCATAGCATATGCACAATATCAGGATAAATTAATTACAGTATTTTTCAGAAGAGGAGATTTATAAAGATAAAAATAGTAGACAGATCAAAACATGAAAAAGCAGAATGGCAGAGAGTAGACTCTTTGGTAGAAACTGAAAGAGGCAAAGGAGGATTCAGGCATACAGGGAAAATGTGAAAATTATGAGAAGAAAAGGGATTTTATTTATAGGAATGTTGTTATTGTTGATTTTAACATCTTGCGAAAGAAAGATGGCGCCATCTTTAATTCCAGGGATACAGGGTAAAGAATTTGATTCAGCTGCATTTAATTATCAATATGTTGAGGCTATAAAACAAAAACTGATGGGGAACAGAAGCGACGCAATCAAATACCTTGAGCAATGTATTAATATTGATCCGGAGAACGATGCCTCATATTACCAGATTGCTAAAATACTTATAGAATCAGGAGATCTTAATAATGGGAAGAAGTTTGCTTTAAAAGCACTTTCAATTGATCAGAAGAATATCTGGTATATAATGATGTTGGCAGGGACTTATTACCAGCAACACAATCTTGACAGCGCAATAATATATTATGAGGAGGCTGTAAAATATTATCCTGGAAAGGAAAACCTTCAGCTAACACTGGGAAGCCTTTACTCGGAGCAGGGAAATTATGATAAAGCTAATTCTATATTCAATTTTTTTGATTCCAAATATGGTGTGAATGAATCATCCACTGTAGCATCAATAAAGAATCTTGTTGCTGTACGAAGACTGGATGAGGCTCTTGTTAAAGCAGGGCAGCTACTGAAACAATATCCAGATGAGATTAAGTATAATGGACTTCTGGCAGAGATTTACAGGGAAAAAGGAATGAGCAAGGAAGCTATGGAGGTTTACAATAAGCTTATGGAAAGACAATCGGATAGCCCGGAAACACAACTTTCTCTTTGCAACTTTTTAATACAGGAAAAGAAATATGATGAGCTTTTACTACTCCTCAATACTGTTATACTAAATGAGAAAATTGTCAGAGAAGATAAGATTGCTCTGCTCGTTCAAATGTTAGAAATTCCGGATCTGGTAGAAGAAAACGGAAAGAAACTTTCATTGGTACTGATGATTTTGGAAGCCAATTATAAGGATGATAATATTGTGCCCCTGTTAAGAATAGATCTTTTAATTAAGCAGAATAGTCTGGATGAGGCAGCCTTCAGACTCGAGGAACTTATTTTGCAGAGGCCGGATAATTATTATGCATGGGAAAAATTGCTTTTAGTATATCTTCAGGAAGAAGACTATAATATGCTGATGATAAGGGGAGAAGAATGTGCAACTCGCTTTAACAGGTCATTTCTTGCAAAAATATTATATGCAAATGGAGCGATTGAAAATAAAAAGTATTCAATAGCTCTTGAAGAGTTAAGAAAAGCGGAAATATTAGCAGGAAACACTAAAGAATTAGTAGATCAAGTAGTTACAATGAGAGCTGATGTATATTACAGGATGAAGGATTATGATAGGGCATTTCAGATTTTTGAAGAAGCAGTGAAGAGCAATAGTAATGATCTTACAGTACTGAATAATTATGCTTATTATCTTGCAGAGCAAAATACCAGACTTAAGGATGCAGAACAGATGGCAAGGAAAGTTATAGAGGTGGAAAAGGAGAATACCACATTTCTTGATACATATGCGTGGGTTCTGTACAAAAGAGGAAAATTAAAGGAGGCAGGACGGATAATGGAAAAAATAATAAATAGTGGCGGGAAACCTGATGCGGAATGGTATGAACATTATGGATTTATACTTAAAAAGAAAAAAAGATGTTCGGAAGCAATTGAGAACTGGAAGAAGGCATTATCCATTGATAGCACAAAAACAAGTCTGATTAAAGAGATAGAAAATTGTATAAAATAGGTATTATACTGATTATTCTAATAATAGGTTCAGCATGTTCTGTTAATAGAAGGGGCAGAAGTGTGAATAATGATACCACAAAGGATTTACCGGTAGAAAGGATAGCGGAAATTATTAAAGAACAGAATATATCAAAAAGCAGCTTTTTTATTCAAAAGGCAGAAATTGAAGTGACTGGAGCAGAAGGAGTTGAAAGATTCATTGCAAATATTAAATACAAATATCCTGACAATTATTCAATAAGCATCAGAAGTAAAACTGGCATCGAGGTCGCAAGAATATTTATTTCAAGAGACACAATTCTGGCTAATGACAGGATTAACAGAAAACTATATTGTGCGTCTCCCCAGTATTTAAACATCAAATATGGAGTAACATTATCTGTTTTGCCAATTCTTTTCGGGGATTATATAGGAGATAATATATCAGAGAAGAAAATTGTGGAATGTATTAACGGGTACAGAGATCTTGAAACGTCAATTAAGGATTTAAAAATAAAATATGTTATTGATTGTAAAAAAGGAAAAACGATCGCAGCTATAGGTGAAACTAGTTTGAATAATGGTGGAGTAGTGTTAAAGTACAGTGATTTTTTCAAATCAGGAATAAAGTTAATACCGGGAAGAATTGAAATAAGAGATTTTCAACCGAAGACAATAATTACTTTAAGAATTCTAAAAATATCATATCCATGGGATGGAACAATGGAGTTTTTACCTGGAAACAAGTATGAAATAATTAAGTTGAGATGACTCGTATTTTTTTGATAATTATTCTTTTATCATGTTTTTTTACTTGTTTAGATGGACAAACTAAAGAAGATCTTGAGGAGCAAAGAAAAAAAACATTGGCTGAGATAACTTATGTGGATAATCTTTTGAAAGCTACTGAAAAGGAGAAAACTCAAAGTTTGAATGCGATAAAGATAATTGGCAATAAGCTTAGTTTAAGAGAATCAGTAATAGGAGGAATGCAAAAGGAAATTGCCCTGTTAACGGTAAGAATAGGACTAAATACAATTGCCATTGAAATGATGGAAAATGATCTGGTAGAGCTCAGGAAGGATTATGCAAGAGCAGTGATAAATTCATACAGATCGAAAAAAGGAAATCCGGAAATAGTATATATTTTGTCTGCGAGAGATTTTAATCAGGGTTATAAGCGAATTAAATACCTACAACAGGTTACAAAGTTTAGAAGAAGAGAGGCGGAAATAATTATGGAGTTAAAAGAACAGATCGAAAAATCAAAGGAGAGACTTCAGGCTGATCTTAACAGGATTTCGGATCTGAAGAGCAATGAAGAGCAACAAAAATCCCTTTTACAGGGAGAACAGGAGAAAAAACAAAAAATGGTAAGATCACTGAGCAATAAAGAAAAACAATTAAGAAAGGAATTTGAGGAGAAGAAGAAAATTGCTGAGAAAATTGAGAAGGAAATTGCAAAAATTCTTGAAGAGGAAAGGAGAAGGGCAGCAAGAACAGAAATTACCCCGGAGCAGCGATTAATAGGAGAAAATTTTGCTGAAAATAAAGGAAGATTACCATGGCCTGTGGAAAAAGGGATCATAACCAGCCATTATGGTGTTCAGCAACATCCTGTATTAAAGAATTTGACGGAGAAAAATATTGGAATCGAAATAACCAGTTCGGGAAAAACAGTTGCGAGAAGTGTATTTAACGGTGAGGTTACGGCTATCGTAGCAATCTCAGGCGCCAATATAACTGTTATAATAAGTCATGGTAAATTCAGGTCAGTTTATGCGAACATTGTTAATGTTAAGGTTAAACAGGGCGATAAAGTAATCACAAAACAGGTTATTGGAGATGTGTATGCTGATTCGGGTGACAGTAATAATAGCATATTAAAGTTTATGATATGCGACCCGGCGTTTCAGGATCCGGAGCTATGGATTTCAAAAAAATAGTAATGTTTATGAAACAAATAGGCTATATTTAAGTATAAAGGGTTTCATATGGACATGAATGAATAAAAATATAAGGATAACATCTGAGTTGGTAAACCTTAGGATTGTTGAGAACACAATTGAAGAGGTTCATACTAAAATTGGAATTAATCAGGAAAATTATGGAAAAATTCTGGTATCGACTCTTGAGGCTGTTAATAATGCAATATTGCATGGTAATAATTCTGATCCAGAAAAATTTGTTAAAATAAAGATACGTTTTGAAAATAACACACTTGTGATTAAAGTTATTGACGAAGGTACTGGCTTCAGTCCTGACAAGGTGCCTGATCCTACAGGGCCGCAAAATATTCAGGAACCAAATGGTAGAGGAGTTTTCCTTATGTCGAGGCTGTCAGACGATATAAAGTATAGCAGAAAGGGAAATGTTGTTACCATGACCTTTAAAAATATCATATCTTGAGCATAAAGATATTTTATGACGAAACAAATTACAGGCTGAATGTCTGGAGAAAAGTCAGGAAAATAGTTACAAGAATCATTACTGGGGAGAATAAAATCCCAGGTAACCTTAATTTTATCATAACAACTGATAAAATCCTGAGAAAATTAAATGTTCAGTTTCTTGAACATGATTATAATACTGATGTTATTGCTTTTAACTATAATGAAGGAGATATCATTAACGGTGAAATTTATTTAAGTATAGAAACAATAAAAAGAAATGCCATTAACTATAATGTTAGTTTAAGAAATGAGGTTTTACGTGTGATGATTCATGGTATTTTGCATTTAATAGGATATGGTGATAAGAGAGAAGAAGAGAGATGGGAAATGAGAAGGATGGAAGATAAATGGCTGAAATTAATTGATGATTGAGCAGATGGAGTTTATGTACGATATAATTGTTGTAGGGGGTGGACATGCCGGATGTGAAGCTGCTCATGTTGCTGCTGTAATGGGGGCAAAGACGTTGTTAATAACAATGGATATGACCAAGCTTGCGCAGATGTCGTGTAACCCTGCCATGGGGGGGATAGCAAAAGGACAGATCGTAAGAGAGATTGACGCTCTGGGTGGTATGAGTGGATTGGTAACTGACAGAAGTATGATCCAGTTCAGAATGCTTAACAGGTCGAAAGGACCCGCTATGTGGAGTCCAAGAGCTCAGTGTGACAGGCAAAAATTTACAAACGAATGGAGAAAGGTTCTGGAACAAACTGATAATCTTAAGATATGGCAGGAACAGGCAAAATTATTGTTGCTGGAGGGTGAGGTAGTTGTGGGTGTAGAAACGTCTTTCGGTACAAGGTTTACGGCAAAAGCTGTAATACTGACCAATGGTACATTCCTGAATGGTTTAATGCATGTTGGATTTAAAAATATATCTGGGGGAAGATCTGGCGATCAGGCATCAATTGGTTTAAGCGAACAATTAGAGCAGATTGGCTTCAGTGTGGAAAGGATGAAAACCGGAACAAGCGCCAGGATCGATGGAAGATCGATAGATTTTACTAAAATGGTTGAGCAAAGAGGAGATAAAGATGGAAATACGTTTTCATATTTAGATGAGAAATTAGAAATAAAAGAGCAAAAAAGTTGTTACATAACACACACAAATGATGCGGTACACGACGAATTGAGGAAGGGGCTTGAGTATAGCCCTCTTTTCACAGGCCGAATAAAGGGAAGAGGACCAAGATATTGTCCCAGCATAGAAGATAAGATAGTAACTTTCAGGGAGAGAAACAGACATCAATTATTCATCGAACCTGAAGGGAGTGACACGGTAGAGTATTATATTAATGGATTTTCAAGCAGTTTGCCGCTGGAAGTTCAGATTAATGCACTGAGAAAAGTACCGGGATTGGAAAATGTGGATATTTTCAGACCGGGTTATGCCATAGAGTATGATTTCTTTCAGCCGACTCAGTTAAAACATACTCTGGAAACAAAAAGGATAAAGAACCTTTATTTTGCCGGACAGATAAATGGAACTACCGGTTATGAGGAGGCTGCTGCACAAGGATTGATTGCGGGCATTAATTCTGTATTAAAAATAAGAGATAAAGAAGCATTTATCCTTGGGAGAGAGGAATCATATATAGGAGTGCTTATTGATGATCTGGTAACAAAGGGTGTTGATGAACCGTACAGGATGTTCACATCAAGAGCTGAATACCGAATACTGCTAAGGCAGGATAATGCTGATGAAAGGCTTACCAGAAAGGCCTGGCAGATAGGCACGGCAGATAAGAAAAGAGTAGAGAGGCTGGACGAGAAGGAATTTTTAATAAAGGAGATAATAGATTTTCTTATAACAAGTAGTGTTGGACCTAAGGAAGTAAATGATTTTTTGGATGAACTTGGAACAAACCGGATTACACAAAAGGTCAAGGCAATCACCATTGCTGCAAGACCACAGGTCGACATACGATTATTAATTAAACTTATTGAAGGAGGAACAGAGCTTTCTGCAGTTAAGTCAAAAAGATTTACGGAAATTTCAGAGTCTGCAGAAATTAAGATTAAATATGAAGGTTATATTGTTCGGGAAAAAATAGTTGCAGATAAAATAAAAAGACTGGAAAAACTAAAGATCCCTGAAGATATAGAATATAATGAACTGGTTTCGATTTCAACTGAAGGAAGACAGAAGTTAACAAGGATAAAACCTGCAAATATTGGACAGGCAGGAAGAATTAGCGGGGTCTCGCCATCTGATGTAAATATATTACTAATGTATCTTGGGCGCTAGTGTTCCACGTGGAACAATATTTATTAAAATCAATTTATATTTTATGAAAATTGTCGGCATGCTGGTTGATATCCATTTAAGGGATATATATCCGGCTGAAATAACGGTATCTGAAGGAATAATAAAACGAATAACGAGGGTGAATAATGCTCCTGAAAGATTCATAATGCCTGGGCTGATTGATGCACATATTCACATTGAAAGTTCAATGATTACCCCTGGTGCTTTTGCAATTGCAGCAGTAAAGCATGGCACAACCGGAGTGGTTTCTGATCCTCATGAAATTGCTAATGTATTGGGATTGAATGGTATTAATTATATGTTAGAAGATTCATTGAAAGTTCCTTTACATTTCTGGTTTGGCGCGCCATCCTGTGTGCCGGCTACCAATTTTGAGACAAATGGAGGGATATTAAATACCGATGAAATAGGAATACTAATGAAGAATAGGCGGATAAAATATTTATCTGAAATGATGAATTTCCCGGGCGTTATTAATGGTGATGATGGGGTATTAGCAAAAATTGAGATTGCAAAGAGCATTGGTAAGCCCATTGATGGCCACGCGCCGGGCCTGACAGGAGAACGGCTGAAAAAATATGTCAGTGCAGGGATATCTACTGATCATGAATGCAGTAGTTTGGATGAAGCTTTTGAAAAGATCGCTCTTGGGATGAAAATACTTGTCAGGGAAGGAAGTGCTGCCAGGAATTTAGATTCACTGAAGGAACTCTATAATACGGATCCTCAGATGTTAATGCTTTGCAGTGACGATCTGAACGCGGAGATGTTATCAGAAAGCCATATTAATAAATTAATTGGAAAATTAATTACAGAAGGTTATGATGTTTTTGACGTGATCAGAAGCGCAACGATTAACCCTGTTATTCATTATAAGCTTGAAGCCGGACTTTTACAACCGGAAGATATAGCTGATTTTATTGTAGTAGATAACCTGAAGCAAATGAATATTATTGAAACATGGATTGAAGGGCAGCAGGTATATGCTGGAGGCAAGGTTTTATTTGAATACAGGAGAGGAAAACCTGTAAATAATTTCTGCTGCCTTCCGATAAAGGAAAGTGATATAAGAATTGAAAAGAAAGGAGAAAAGATAAGGGTAATTGAGGCTTTGGATGGCGGACTGGGGACAAGGGAATTAATTAAATATTCCGGGAAGGATTATTTAATCGGGTCTGATATAGAAAGAGATATTTTAAAGATCATTGTAAAGGACAGATACAAAGATTCTCCTCCTGCAGTTGCCTTTATTAAAGGTTTTGGATTAAAGAAAGGAGCATTTGCCAGTTCAATTGCCCATGACAGTCATAATATAATATGTATAGGAACGAATGATATGGATATAATGGCCAGTATGAATGAAATTATAAAAAATAGGGGTGGACTTTCAGTCTCTACAGGAGAAATATTAGAATCTCTTCAACTTGATATTGGCGGAATAATGACCACCCGGCCATGCAATGAAGTAGCAAAAGACTATAAGAAACTAAATAAAATGGTGACTAATCTTGGATGCTCAATGGCTGCTCCCTTTATGGCATTATCTTTTATGGCACTGTTAGTTATACCTGACCTGAAAATAGGTGATCGTGGATTATTTGACGTTAACAAATTTGAGCTGGTCCCACTGTTCGTAGAGTAAATACTGCATAACAAGGAGAACCCCTCTGCCGTCCGCCAACTGGCGGGCGGCATCTTCCCCAGGGGGGAATAAAAAAGGGGCTCTAAACACAAAGTGATCCCATCTCACTTCCCCTGTCTGCATCTAATTATTATCTTTGCTTCCAGATTCCGAGTCAAGTATGGCAACTGATGCAAAATTCAAATCAATACTTTCGCTGCTACCGGAAAAGCCGGGAGTATATCAGTTTATCGATTCAAATGAAGCAATACTTTATGTAGGTAAAGCTAAAAACCTGAAAAAGAGAGTAACATCTTATTTCTCTAAAAACCAGTCAGGTAAAACAAATGCACTTCTGAGAAAAACAGATGAGATCAGGCATATTATAGTTGATAATGAGTCAGATGCATTGTTATTGGAGAATAACCTTATAAAAAAGCATCAGCCTAGGTATAACATACTTTTAAAGGATGATAAGACATTCCCATGGATTTGCATAAAAAAAGAGCACTTTCCAAGAGTATTCAGCACCAGGAATCCTCCAAGAGACGGTTCTCTTCTTTTCGGTCCGTATACTTCAGGCCTGATGGTTAAAACGCTGCTTGGACTGATAAGGCAATTATATAAGTTAAGAACATGTACACATACCCTGACCGGATCAAATATTTCAGCCGGAAAATTCAAAGTATGTCTTGAATATCATATTGGAAATTGCAAAGCTCCATGTATTGGGGCCCAGAAAGACATTGACTACAACGAAAATATTCAACAGATAAAAGAGATACTCCGGGGAAACATCTCAACAGTTATTGATCACCTGAAGGATGTAATGGACAGATATTCAAAAAAGCTCCGGTTTGAAGAGGCTCAGCAAATTAAAGAAAAAATAGAGATTTTGTCGAAATTCCGCAGTAAGTCTGCTGTAGTCAGCAATACAATAAAAAATGTCGATGTGTTTGCCATTACACAGGAGTCGGATAATGCTTATATTAGCTTTTTGAAAGTAGTCCAGGGCGCTGTTATTCAGGCATATACCATCGATATGAAAATCAGGGTAGATGAAGAAAGCGATTCTCTTCTTGGTTTTGCTATTACAGAAATACGCCAGAGGTTTTCAAGTGATTCTCCGGAGATTATTATCCCGTATGAACCTGATATATTGATAGATAAAGTGAAATATACCGTACCTCTGGCAGGAGATAAACGAAAGCTTCTTGAACTTGCAGAGCGTAATGCGATATACTACAAGCTTGAACAGAAGAAAAAACGGATGGAACATGCACCACAGCTCCGTACGGGAAAAAATCTTGAGAGACTTAAAAACGATCTTCATATGCCAGATATGCCAACGCATATAGAGTGTTTCGATAATTCCAATATTATGGGCAGCAATGCAGTGGCTGCATGCGTTGTGTTTCGCAATGCCAGGCCAAGCAAGAAGGAATATCGGCATTTTAATATTAAAACAGTAACAGGGGCTGATGACTTCTCCTCAATGGAAGAAATTGTAAACAGACGCTACAAAAGATTAATAGAAGAGAAACAGGCACTTCCACAGCTTGTTATTATCGATGGAGGCAAAGGGCAGCTTTCATCAGCTATGAAAAGTATCGAAAAATTAGGGTTAAGAGAAAGGATTACTGTGATTGGCATTGCAAAAAAACTTGAAGAAATTTATTTTCCCGGCGATACAGTTCCCATATACCTTGATAAAAATTCTGTAAGTCTGAAAATAATTCAGCAACTGAGGAATGAAGCTCACCGGTTTGGAATAAATTTCCATCGCGACAAACGTTCTTCGGAAATGGTAAAATCAGATCTTGATCCGATAAAAGGAATTGGGCCGAAAACTAAGGAGATATTATTAAAACACTTTGGATCGGTTGACAAAATAAGAACTGCCAGTCCGGAGGAACTGGAAAATATTATCGGACCCTCAAAATCATCAATATTATCGGAATATTTCAAAAATTAGCACAGGTTTCCACGTGGAACACTATATTTATTAATAGAGTTATCTTCCTTAAATACAGAACGTTATGCCTGATTATTATGACCGTAAAGTCGGTGAGAATCGACTATTTTGGTTTCTACTGGCAATGGGTGTTGAATATCAGCATCATGAAGGGCCATTAACTTCAAATTATTAATGTTTCATATCATTGCTTAATGGCAAGAACAATTTTTATGATTAATGAGAGAAAGATGACAAAATTCTTGTTACCTCTTTTGAAATTTCTTCAGAGCCAAAAGTAACGAGGCCTTTTATTCCTAACTTTTCTGCTGTTTTTACATTTATTTCAAGATCGTCAATAAACAGGCATTCATCGGGAAGGAGAAAATACTTTTCAAGAAGAATTTCATATATCCTGCTATCGGGTTTTGAAGAATGAGCTTCAGCAGATATAACCCCGCCATCAAAAAAATTGAAAAAATAATATCCTGCTTTCACCTCGTCAAAAATGTCCAATGGGAAGTTGGAGAGAAAAAATAATCTGTAACCCTGTTTTTTTAGATTAAGAAGAAGCCTTACATTATTGTCAAGAGGGAATATTATATCGGTTCGTAATTTAAAAATATGAGCTATTTCTTCCTTTTGGAGGAGAGACCGGGCGGCAATAGAATCAATAGCCTGCTTTGTTGATATTTCGCCTTTATCCAGTCTAATCCATTCTTCACTACTAAAAATATCGGTAAGAATCCTTGCCTTCATATTTTCAGAATAATCTTTCTTATCGAAATATTCTGAAGGCCTGAAACTGATCAAAACATTTCCAAGATCAAAAATAATGTTCTTTATCATATCAGGAGTTCTTCATGCTTATTGGCTGCCCGGTTGCCTCCAGAACATTCCACCATAATTCACCTTTTATATCAATCTTTTTACGTTTGGCAACCACTGCAGGAATTGGCATAAGGGTGAATTGGTCATTCCAGAATCCCACAAGAAAATCAGTTTTTCCGGCAAGAGCTGCATGAACAGCATTCTGGGCCAGAAGATTGCAGAATTTACTATCGTTTGCGTTTGCAGGGGCGCTTCTGATAATGTAACTGGGATCAATATATTTAATGGAATGGGGAAACTTTTTGCTTTTAAATTCTTCTGATATTTTATCCTTCAGATATACCCCGATATCGTTGTGCTTAATATTTCCAGACGCATCTTTAACATGTTCTTCATTTTCAAAAAACTCCTGTCCGGCACCTTCGGCAACAACAATTACAGCATGATGTCTCTCTTCAAGCCTTTTCCGGAGAACCTTCAGGAAACCCCGCTGTCCATGGAGATCGAAGGAAATTTCCGGTATCAGGACAAAATTGACCTCTTGAATGGATAGAGCAGCACTTGCCGCAATAAATCCGGAATCACGTCCCATCAGCTTGGTCAGAGCTATTCCGTTATAGGCACCCTTAGCTTCGTTATGTGCATATCTTATAATGTCGTTGGCTATTGAAAAGGCAGTTTCGAAACCGAATGATTTCTGTATCAGATCAATATCATTATCGATAGTTTTAGGTATACCTGCAATAGCGATCTTTAACTTTCGTTTTTCAATCTCCTTGTAGATACTATGTGCCCCCCGTAATGTCCCATCTCCTCCAATACAAAAAAGAATATTGATGTTCATGATCTCAAGGGTATCAACTATTTTCCTGACATCCTGGTTGCCCCTGGAAGACCCGAGAAAAGTCCCACCTGTAAAATGAATATTATCTACCATCGTCGCAGTAAGCTCTATGACAGGATGATTATATTTTGGGATTAATCCTTCAAAACCATATTTGAATCCCAAAACCCGGCTGATACCATATCTGTAAAAGAGCTCGTTGACAAGACTTCTGATAACATTATTCAGGCCCGGGCACAAACCCCCGCAAGTAACAATTCCCACTTTCGTTTTCGCAGGCTCAAAATAGAGATTCTCCTTAGGTCCTGCCTTTTCAAAAGAGACCGGAATTTCGCCGGTATCTTTACATCTGTTGAAATTTTCGAGAGTAGGATCAAAAAGAATCCTTTCGCTTTCTTCAACAAATTTATAGACAGGACTATCGGCTCTTTGACTTTTTTTTAGCGGGGAGACCACTCCTCCTTTTCCAAGAGTAGTGACCATGAAATCCTCGTATTTCATCTTCAAAAGATTTGTTTTATGTAAAAAACCATAACTGTGGAAACAGCAACGTTTTCACATAATTCAAAAGTATACTTTTTTGATTGATTTTTAAGCCAGAAACGATCAGATTATCTGCTTTATTCTTCCAATAAGGCCGTTTTCAAGCATAACTTTGATTCCGTGTGGATGATTTGGAGAAGAAGTCAATACTTCTTTTACTGTACCTCCCGTAAGCCGGCCTGTTCTTTTATCTTCAGTTAATTCAACCATAACAGCAATTCCCGGCTTAATATCTGCTCTGCGTGTTCCTTCCATAGTCATTCAATTTTTGACGTTTCTCAGGCTATAAATATTGAGTTTAATAACTAATAGCTCAAAAACAATTCGCAATAATAGGAAAAATTGGATAAGTCGAACATAAAAAGTGACTTATGTTAGTAAAAATATTAATAAAATTAAATATTAAGGAGAATCAGCTGACCTTTACCCGGCAGTTCCTTTTACAACTACTCTTATCCGGTAAAGTCCTTTACTGGCAGTTATGAAAAGGCTTTTCATGTCAGCACCTCCGAAACAGACATTGGCGCTCCAGCTTTCAGGGACTTCAATTTTTTCAATTTGTTTTCCGCTCTTATCAAAGATGGTTACACCATTTCCGGTGAGAAAAATATTTCCCCTGACATCTATTGTCATGCCATCAGATCCCATCTCGCAGAAAAGCTTTTTGTTATCCAGGCTTCCATCTTTATTGATTGAGTATGACCAGGTCATTTTGGCTCCTATATCTGCAACATAAAGAGTTTTTCCATCAGGCGTACCCACTATTCCATTTGGTTGTTTAAGATCATCTGCGACCCTGACAACTGTTTTATGATCAGGATTTAGATAATAAACACCCTGTATTTCCTGGGGCATTGAAGTATGGTTCCACCATGGTCTTTTATAGAATGGATCAGTAAAATATATGCCTCCATCGGGAGCAATCCAGAGATCGTTTGGCCCATTAAATAGTTTATCCTTGTATTTATCCAGAATTACATTTACTGTTTTATCCGGGGCTATCTGCCAGAGTTCATTTTTTTCGTCTGCACATGCCCAGAGATTACCATCCTTATCAAATGAGAGGCCATTTGAACGTCCGGATGGCTGCATAAATGTTAAGAGCTCATCGCTTATGCTCCAGATCATTATCCTGTCGTTAGGCTGATCGGTAAAATAGACATTCCCTTTGGCATCAGCCGAGGGACCCTCAGTAAAAAGAAATCCGTCCGCGAGCTTTTCAAGCTTTGCGCCGGGTTGTATCACTTCCGGTTTAGCCTCATTTTTGGTGAAAGCATAACCAACTATCAGGAAGGGTACTACAATTAGTATTTTACGAAATCTCATATGGATTAACCTGTTTTTACTGTTAATTAATTAACACTAAGACTTTAATTTCAGTGCATTTGCAACTCTTCCTATATAATTATCAATCTGTTCAGGTAACTCGAATCCCACAATTATCATATCAACAAACCCAAGGCCAAGAACATATTTCAGCGATTCATCTATTTTATCAGAATCATTTCTGAATTTACCGTTTCCAATCAGCTTCATTCCTATAACTCCTTTTCCCTCATTGTGAAGCTTTTCAATAACAGGTATTACCTCTGATGGGCTCCTTCTGTCCATGGATTCGCCAAAAGGATTTACACGAACATGTATAACATCAATCCATGGATTTCCTATACAGGCCTCCATGGCTTCAAGAGAATGAACTGAAACACCATGAGCATGGATTATCTTTTTGGCCTTCAGGTTGTCAAGAATATCCATCTGTTTCTTTTGTTTGTCGGTCCATTGAGCATCTGTCATGCAATGGATCTGAACAAGATCAAGGTAATCGGTATCGAGCTCTTTTCTGAATCTTTCAACAACAATATCAGCATCAGGACGCTCCGGTTCAGGGATGCCCCCCTGGCTCACCCATATTTTGGAGCTGAGAGTATATTTTTCCCTTGGAATGCCCTTCAGAGCAACCCTGGTAAAGGGATGTGTTCCATAGCTGTCAGCACAATCAAAGAAACGAATTCCTTTTTCGTATGCCTGCCTTATTATAGATTCAGCTACCCCGGCCCTGGTAATATTAGATGACCGGTTATAACCACTGAATCCTGTACCCATGCCCAGAAGTGTCGATTTTACACCTGACTTTCCCAGGCTAACTATCTGAAAAGGATCAGTTGACAAACCTGTGGAATTGCCAGGGAATGAGAGAGCAACTTTTCCAAGCAAAACCGTTCCGGCACCGGCCGAAATGGTTGTAACGAACTGTCTGCGGGTCAGTTTATTTTTTCCCATAAGTAAAAAATTTATGCAATATATATCATTTTCTTTATTCCAAACCTAGTTGTCCGACAAGCTTTCCGGGAGCTATCGGCCTTCCGCTCCTGGTTGCCACTCCTGTTACTCTTGCATGTACTATAAGTTTTTCATCAGGAACCCTGAAGATATCCTGGATAAAAACCAGTCTGGCATTCCCTTCTCTCTCAATACCAACTGTAACAATAAACTTGTCACGACTCTTTAACGGAAATTTATAATCAATCTCTATCCTGGTAACGATCAGATCTATACCCTCGTCATGAAGCTCAACAAAACTTACCCCTTTTGATACGAGATACTCATGCCTGGCGTGTTCAAGATAGTGCTGATAATTAGCATTATTGACAACACCCTGGAGATCGCATTCATAATCTCTCACAACAAATTCAAGACTGTATTTGTTCCTGATTCCTACCATAATATGTTATAAGAAGCAAAAATTATACAATTATGAGTTCTATTTAGGAAATCGGCCAAAGAATTTTTTAAGCGCCCTGTGAAATTTATGAAAACTGTGAGGTTTATAATGCATAAGGATACATTCTCCTGTAATGAAATTAATTTCCGATCCGTTAAGCTCATCAAGAGCCTCCCTGGTATCGGCCATCTGCTGTATCCATATCTGTTTAATCCCTTTTTCCTTTGCTTCCCTTACTACTCCGGCGGTCTGATCCTTTTTTGTAAGAACAATAATTCCCTGCACCTCAGCAGGAAGCGCCTTAACATTGGGAAATGTCTTTTCTCCCATTATTACATCTGCTTCCGGATTAACAGGAATTATATTCATCCCCTTTTCTTTCAGCTCTTTGAAGGCAGCATACCCGAATTTTTTTGGATTTCGCGAAACTCCGATCAACGCAATTGGCTGGGAATCGAGAAATTCGTTAATTTGTTTTAATGTTGTCATAACCTCGGTTAAATTTTGAATTTGTTATCGGTCTGTACTAAACTATTTCTTTCTCGATGTTGAATAATTGACAAACTCTTTCAAAGACTCTTTTACCTCTGAAGCCGAATAAGAATCGAGGATAGCAAGGGCCTTGTCCCTGTACTGGTTCATTTTAAGTTCGGCATATTCCATCCCTCCATATTCTGATACGAAGTTAATAACCTCATTAATTTCAGATTTCGATTTTTTCTTGTTTTTTACAATATTCAGAATATACCTTTTTTTTGAATCGGAAGAACGTTCCAAAGCATGGATTAAAGGAAGAGTTATCTTTTTTTCTTTAATATCATTCCCGGTTGTTTTGCCGGTTAATCCGGTTCCTTCATAATCAAGTAGATCATCCTTTATCTGAAAGGCAATTCCTATGTTTTCCCCGAAATCTTTCATTAACTGGGTTGTTTCAGGATCATCAGTTACAGAACGGGCTCCGCATGCTGTACATGCTGAAATCAGGGCTGCTGTTTTGCTCAGGATTATTTTAAAATAATCTTCCTCCCGTATATTTAATTTCCTGGCTTTCTGTAATTGCAATAACTCTCCCTCACTCATAGATTTTACAGCCTCTGAAACAATCTCAAGCATATCGAAACGGTTCTTTTCCACACTGATCAGCATTCCTTTTGAAAGCATATAATCTCCTACAAGAACAGCAATCTTTGAATTCCAGAGGGCATTAATCGACAGGGCGCCACGTCTTTCATGAGCATCATCAACAACATCATCATGCACTATTGATGCGGTATGAAGAAGTTCGATGAATGTTGCGGCAACAAAGGTGGCTTCAGAGATTTTGCCATTTAGCCTGGCAGTAAGAAAAACAAGTAACGGCCTCATCTGTTTCCCTTTGCGACGAAGAATGTAGTTTAGAATAATATTAAGCAATGGGATCTCACTGCGCATAGTTTTACCAAAGTAGGCTTCAAATTCAGCCATCTCCTTTTCAACCGGCTTTTTTATCCTGGTGAGATCTGACATAGAGGAAAGTTTCGGTCAAATATAGTAAAAACAGCAGTTCATGACTAGCTTTTATACGATTCTTCCAATGATAATGCGATTTTCGCTAACAACAATTTGGAAAGGGATCAATTTTCATATTAACATATTTACATATATTTGAAGGTTAAAAATATTTTCACAATGGAATTTAAAGAACTTAGCCCCGAAAATCTTGAGAAGGCAGCAGGCATGTTGAAAGCAATAGCTCATCCGTTGCGCATATCAATTGTTGGATATCTGGAGGATGGACAAAAACGGACGGTTACTGAGATTCATAAACAACTCGGCATAGAACAATCTACAGCATCACATCATCTGGGGATATTAAAGGATAAGGGAGTTCTGGCTTCAAAGAGGGAAGGGAAAAATACGTGGTATTTCCTGAAACACGATAATCTGAAAACAGTTTTGAACTGCGTTAGCAGCTGCTGCCAGTGAATGGAATATGTATTATTACCTGGCTTTTTTTCAGGAAAAATTACGAAACATTCTCTTCTGAAAAAGGAGAATTGAAATTACACCACAGGTTATTGCGGAATCAGCTATGTTAAATACAGGTCTGAAAAATACAAATGATTCCCCGGCTCTGATCGGCGACCAATCGGGCCAGTTAGTGTTGATTACCGGGAAATAGAACATATCAACAACCTTCCCAAGGAGTAATGAAGAATATCCGCCACCCGGAGGAAATAATACCGCCGTACCGGTATAACTTTCGCTGAAGATTATTCCGTAAAAAGCACTGTCAACAATATTCCCGATAGCTCCGGCCATAATGGCGCTTACGGCAAGGACAAGGCCAATGAAGGCCCCTTTTTTAATAAGTGAAGAGAGAAAGAACCCTATCCCGATTATTGCAAGTATTCTGAAGATGCTTAAAACAAGCTTACCCGTTTTTCCGCCCATCTCCATTCCAAAAGCCATGCCGTTATTTTCAATAAAATGTAAAATTCCCCAGTTCCCGAAAAGATGTATTTCCTGCCCAATCTGCATATGTGTTTTGACCCATATTTTCAATACCTGATCAATAAGCAGGATTAATATTATAAGCGATATGGACTTCGTTTTAAGTGACATAACATTGGATTAAGAATTCAGTGATGCAAAATAGTAAAAATAATAATGCCACCTCCTTAACAAATTGTTAAATGAGATACTATATGATAGCCCTGGCCTTCTAAAATGCTTAAATCCTGTTATTTAACCTAAATCATCCTTCCCTGTCCTGGGCCTTGGCGCCTCTTTTTTGTTTAACAATCTTATTTTTACAACGGGGAATGATTATTTAATCATTTGTTATAATAGAATTCTTATATATCTTTGATAAGTATCCCTTTGACATAAATAATCAATTTTTTTCTGATGAAAAGGCTTAATGGTTGGCAATTTTTCCGGAAAGTCTTATTTTCGGTTGTGATTTCCTTTGCCTATGGTACATTAGGTGCCCAAACTCCCACGATCACGTCCTTTTCCCCATCCTCTGGCCCAATCGGCACGAGCCTGACAATTAGCGGAACAAATTTTAGTACAACCCCTGGTAACAATATTGTATGGTTTGGCGCCGTTCAGGCATCAGTAAACACTGCATCAGCGACAGAGCTTACTGTTACAGTGCCGGCCGGTGCAACATATCAGCCAATTACTCTTACTGTTAACGGATTAACAGCATATTCCGGCAATCCATTTATTGTAACCCTACCGGGTTTAAGGTTTATCGATGCAACAGCATTTACTTCAAAGGTAGATTTCACTACTGGAACAGATCCGCAAGGTGTGGCTATTGGTGATATCGATGCGGATGGGAAACCGGATATTGTGATTACAAACTGGGGAAGTGATTTTGTTTCTGTATACAGGAATAACAGCACCTCCGGATCTATAACATCTGGTTCTTTTGAAGCTAAAGTAGATTTCACCGTCGGAGGGAATTCTCCTTTTATTGCCCTTGGTGATATCGATGGGGATGGGAAACAAGATATTGTAGTGGCTTGCAGAACCGGAAATGTGGTTTCAGTATTCAGAAACACAAGTACTCCAGGCTCTATTACAGCAGCCTCATTTGACTCAAAGGTTGACTTTGCTGCCGGAAATGGCCCGGATTGTGTAGCCATTGGTGACATTGATGGTGACGGCAAGCCGGATTTGGCTGTTACAAACTACAGCAGCAATACATTATCAGTTTTCAGAAACACTGGTTCTACCGGTTCCATTACTGCAGCATCATTTGCTCCAAAAGAAGATTTAATAACCGGATTACAGCCTTATTATGTTGCCCTTGGTGACCTTGATTCTGACGGCAAACCTGATCTGGTTGTATCAAATTATAACAGTCAAAGTATATCAGTCTACAGAAACAATAGTACTTCCGGGTCAATAACATCCGGTTCTTTTGATCCGAGGGTTGACCTGATAACAGCAAGCAGACCATATGGTCTGGCAATAGGTGATATAGACGGAGACAGCAAACCTGATATAAGCGTAGTGAGTACTGATAATGCCGTTGTTTCTGTTTTCAGAAACATGAGCACTTCCGGTTCAATTACAATAAATTCGTTCGCCCCCAAAGTTGATTTTGCCACCGGGATGGCTCCTTGCATTGTCGTTTTAAGTGATATTAATAATGATGGCAAACCGGATTTAATTGTTGAAAATAATGGTTCCGGAACGGTTTCCATATTAAAAAACTCCAGCATTTCCGGTTCAATCTGGTCAGGATCATTCTCTCCCAGGGTTGACTTTACCGGAGGTGTTTCTTTTGGAATGGCTGTCGGTGATATGGATTGTGATGGTAAACAGGATATTGTTGTTACAAGTGCTATCAACAAAACAGTTTCAGTTCTTCATAATGAAATAACTGAACGTGTGCCGCCTGTTATCGCTTCATTTACTCCAGCCTATGGTCCGATAGGAACCATAGTAACTATCACCGGAACAAACTTCAGCACAACTCTTTCTAATAATAAGGTATGGTTTGGAGCTGTGCAGGCAACAGTTACTGCTGCCACTGCCACACAATTAACAGTTACTGTACCAATCGGAGCAACATATCAGCCAATTACTGTAACTATTAATGGTTTTACAGCATATTCCTCTTCACCTTTCAATGTTACAATACCCGGAACCAACATTTTTTATGCGACTTCCCTTGCACCCAGGGTGGATTTCTTAACTGGAATGAGCCCATCTTCAGTTGCCATTGCTGACATTGACGGTGACGGCAAACCTGATTTGGTAGTTGCTAACACTAACCTTTCCACCAATAGGATATCAGTATTCAGGAACATCAGCACCACTGGTACTGTTACTCCGGGGTCATTCTCTCCAGGAGTAGATTTTATTGCAGGAATAAATCCTAAAGACATTGCAGTTGGTGATATTGACGGCGATGGAAAACCGGATCTGGCAGTTGCAAGCTTAAACAGCAATACGGTTTCTCTCTTCAGAAATACAAGTACTCCGGGAGAAATTACTTCAGGATCCTTTGCTGAAAAGGTGGACTTATTTACAGGGTCAAGTCCTTACGGTGTTGCTATCGGGGATATCGATAGTGATGGTAAGTCAGAACTGATTGTACCAAATTATAACAGCAATTCTGTTTCAGTCTTCAGAAACAACTGTACTATGGGTTCCATTACTGCAGGTTCATTTGATGCAAGGATTGACTTCCCTTCCGGAAATAATCCATATGATGTTGCGATTGGAGATATAGATGGCGATGGCAAGCCCGATCTGGCTGTTACTAACTGGGGCAGCAACACCGTTTCGCTATTCAGAAATACTAGCACTTCCGGATCAATTACTTTAGCTTCATTAGCTGATAAAGTTGATTTCACTACCGGCACGAATCCCTGTATGGTAGCAATAGCGGACATTGATGGCGATGGGAAACATGATTTGACAATTACAAACTCAGGCAGTGATTCATTCTCAATATTCAGAAATATAAGTACTTCCGGGTCGCTTACAATAGGTTCTATTGAGCCACGGGCCGATTTTCTCACTGGACCCGCTGAGGGTTCCCGTGCTCTTGCTGTCGGAGATATTGATGGTGATGGTAAGCCTGATCTGGTTATTAGTAACACTTTCGCAGGAAGCAATAAGCTTTATGTCTTTCGAAATACAAGCTCACCAGGTATCATCGGTGTAGGATCGCTTGCGGCAAGGATTGACTTCACTGCCGGAGCTGGAGTATCTTCTATAGCTATCGGAGATGTTGACGGAGATGGCAAATCTGATCTTGTTGTGGCAAACTCCGAAGGAAATTCTCTCTCTGTTCTGAGAAACAGACTCTCTGAACCAGGGCCACCAACAATTACCTCCTTCACACCGACATTTGGACCAGTTGGCACTTCCGTCACAATTTCAGGAACAAACTTCAGCACAACTGCTGCAAATAATATTGTATGGTTTGGAGCTGTTAAAGCAACTGTTATCTCAGCCACATCCACTCAGTTAACTGTAACAGTGCCAACTGGTGCAACATATCAGCCAATTACCGTTACTGTTAACGGATTAACAGCATATTCCGGCACACCTTTTATAGTAACTTTCACGGGTTCAGGTGTTATAGATGTAACTGCTTTTGCTCCAAAAGTTGACTTCACTGCAGGTACAAATCCCCGGGGTGTTGCCATAGCTGATATTGACGGGGATGGTAAGCCAGACCTGGTCATTACGAATGCTAACAGTAATGCAGTTTCAGTTTACAGAAACATCAGTAGTTCAGGTTCAGTTTCAGAAGGCTCACTAGCTCCTAGGGTTGATTTTATTACTGGATCAATTCCAAATAACATAGCCATTGGTGACATTGATGGAGATGGGAAACCCGATTTAGCTGTTTCAAATAGTGGCAGTAATTCTGTTTCGATATTCAGGAACACCAGCACTCCCGGCTCATTAACATCTGGATCATTTGATTCCAGAATTGATTTCACATCCGGAGTTGGTCCGGAAGGAATAGTAATAGGCGACATAGATGGAGATGGAAAACCTGATTTAGCAGTTGCAATCTTTCACAGTACTTCTCTCGCTGTATTTAGGAATACCAGCATAATGGGTTCTATTACAGTAAATTCATTTGCTACACCTGTTACTTTTTTTACCGGTATGGGTACAAATCCATACAATGTTGCTATTGGTGATATTGATGGCGACGGCAAACCTGACCTGGCTGTAACAAACGGGTCAGGCAATTATGTTTCTGTTTTCAGAAACACCAGCTCTCCCGGATCTATATCAACCGGATCTTTTGACACCCAAATTGATTATATTACCGGAAATAGTCCTCATGGTGTTGCTTTTGCTGATCTTGATGGCGACAGCAAACTGGATTTAGCCATTGCTAACTCTAATAGTAATACGATTTCAGTTTTACGTAATACAAGTATTCCCGGCTCATTTACAACAGGTTCATTTGCAGCAAAGGTTGACTTCACGAATAATGAATCTCCAATGAGCACTGCTATCGGGGACCTTGATGGTGACGGAAAACCGGATTTGGTCGTTTCTACGGCTGGTTTTAAGGTTTTGGTATTCAGGAACACCAGCACTTCCGGAATTATTGATGCCGGATCTTTTACAGCAAATGCTGATTTCGCATCAGGGATGTCTCCTTTTGGTCTTGGCATAGGAGATATCGATGGCGATGGGAAACCGGATCTTATTGCTGCAAACTATGGAAGTAATACGGTTTCAGTGCTTAGGAATACAATATCTGAAAATGTAACCATGCCACCTACCATTGGCTCCTTTACTCCGACCTCCGGTCCGGTAGGAACAACTGTAACAATTAACGGTTCATACTTCAGCACAAACGGTGGCGACAACATCGTTAGATTTGGAGATATGCAGGCAGATCTTTCCGGGGCTACAAGTACACAACTTATTGTTACGGTGCCAAACGGAGCAACATCAAATACAATTTCTGTAACAGTCAACGGATTGGCAGCTTACTCCGGCATGACATTTATTGTTACCACAGCTGTGCCACCGGTTATTAACTCATTTAGTCCAACCTCAGGCCCGGTTGGAACTACCGTAACAATAAACGGTAATAATTTTAGTACAACCGTATCAGATAATAGCGTCTATTTGGGGGATCTTCAGGTAACAGTTACTTCCGCTACAACCACCCAACTGACAGTCACTATTCCTGTCGGGGCAACCAATAATCCTTTCATGATAACTATAAACGGATTGACTGCATCCTCAAACAATCCTTTTAATGTTTCCACACAGGGTGGTGAAAATCCCAATAACTCATTTGCGTTTGAAAGCTCAGTTATTACTTTGAACGGAGATGGAATTAATGACAGGCTAGTGGTTAAAAATTTTGAATCGTACGGGAAATGCAACCTCTCAGTATTCAATAGCAGGGGAGTATTAATATACTCAAATAAAGATTATATGAACGATTGGGATCTTTATATTAATGGACGACTACTGAATACAGGAGGGTATTTTTACATAGCAGAAACGGAATCAGGTGTTTTTCGCGGATCATTCAGCATTTTGAGACAATTTTGAGATAAAAACATATATAACAGCCAAATGTTTTTAAAACTAAAAATAACCATATTGATTCTTTTCGTAAATGCCGGTATTATTCTTTCACAACAAATACCATTTTCGAATCAATACCTGGTGAACAAACAATTTTTGTCCCCTTCCTACACGGGTATTACAGGAAATTTCGAAGCTTTCATTTCTTATCAGAAAAACACTTTGCACTTTCCGGGAGGTCCTGAGTACAAAAGTATTTATGCATCCGGACCAGTATATGGAAACATGAGTTTAGGTGTATCAGTATCAAAAAGTTCAGTAACAATTTTTAATGCCTTTTCTTCACAGATATATTATGCATACCATCTTAAGGTAAATGATACACAATTTATTCATTTTGGTTTATCATTTGAATATGGAGAAAATTACCTGGGAACAGATAACCAGTCACCTCCTGCACAAAACGATCCGTATATTCTCGAAAATGGATATACTATAAATAGTGGTTTTGGTTTAACCTATACATATAAAACTTTTCAGATCGGAGTAGCAATTCCCAGAATGCTTGGATCATTTATCAGAAGTTCGGATAGAAACAATCAATCATTATCTTTTTCAAACAAATATTCTTTAGACAGGCTTTTAAGAGTCCATACCTCCTGTCTTTTTGAAATTAATCAATTATTCACTCTTGAGCCTTCTGTTGTAATTGATAAATCAGATTCCGATCCCCTCTGGTATAATATTTCGGCTTTATTACGGATCAAAGAAATCACATGGCTCGAAGGACATTACAATCAGGGAGGAATTATGGGATTCAGTTTTGGAGCAAATCCTTCAAAAAAATTGCTGATCAATTATACTTATGAGTTCGCATATTCCGGATTAATGAGTAACTCATCCGGAATTCATGAAATTTCAATCGGATTCCTGTTAGGTAAAATCAGTGAACAGAAATATCAGAAATCGGCCTTTAGATCTCTTCCAAAACAGCCTTATTACGATTGGATTAAATGAGAAATATGATGCAAAAAATATTCTTTATACTAATTCTGTTATTCACTGGGTTTTTTGCAATTACCGGTGGAAGGACAACAAGTGATGATGCTTTTTCGCAAATAAATAAGCTTATGTCCGATCGCAAATTCGAACAGGCTATCCCTTTATTGAAGGAAATCATAGCAAAGGAGCCTTCAAATTCTGATGCCAATTTCAAGCTCGGTCTCTGTTATTATTTTTCACCTGACCGGAAAAACCTTTCCCTCGAACATTTCAAGACAGCAATGGGGAATATCAATCAGAAGTACTCATTCAATAACCTTAAAACCAATACTGCTCCTGTTGACATTTATTTTTTTCTCGGTGAGGCTTTTTTGAATAATTACATGCCCGACAGCGCCATGTACTACTATACTAAATACAAAAACAAAGTAAAGCTTGAATCACCCTTCGATCTCGATGCAAGAATGAACTGGTGCGTAAATGCCATCAGGGGAATGAGCTCTCCTCTTAACGTAACTATTGAAAATCTTGGGAATAACATCAATTCATTATATTACGAAAGAAATCCTGTTGTAACCATCGATAATTCTGTAATATTCTTCAGCTCAACCCGACCTCAACCAGGTGCAAATGAAAATGAACAGCCCGGCACATTAAACG
>Ga0214473_10000691_pt1 | contig 46880 bp, 39 predicted proteins | sample RVTome_7_FD_203509 | JGI IMG/M metagenome (GOLD analysis project Ga0214473, IMG submission 203509) | Soil microbial communities from uranium-contaminated site in the Upper Colorado River Basin, Wyoming, United States - RVT98D197 | ecosystem: Environmental > Terrestrial > Soil > Contaminated >...
CTCGTCGCCCTTCCGCTTCTCCTCGGCCTGGTCCTCGAAGCGGGCCAGCTGTTCGGCGGGGTCGGTCAGCTCCGAGAAGGCGTTGGCCACCTCCATTCCGGCGACGAGGAGCTCGAACCGCTCGGCTTCCTCGGGGTTATCGCGGGAGGTCTTGGCCAGCGGCGAGATCTCCTTGGGCGGGTTCGTGATGAACGTCGGCTGGACGATCTTGTCCTTGACAAACCGGTCGAAGAGGACGTCCAGGGCTTTGCCGTAGGTCAGGGGTTTCTTCTCGGGGGCCAGGCCTTCGGCGAACTCGATGAGGCCTTTGCGGTCGGAAAAGCGGCTCGGCGCGAGGCCGCTGTAGCTCACGCAGGCGTCCATGAACTTCAGCCGCTTGTAAGGCCTCTTGAAAGAGATCGTGTGCTCGCCGAAGGGGACCTCGGCCTTTCCCAGCAGGGCTTCGGCCATGCCCGTCAGCAGCTCCTCGGTCAGGTCCATCATGTCGTAGTAGTCCTTGTAGGCTTCGTAGAACTCGAGCATGGTGAATTCGGGGTTGTGCTGGGCGTCGATGCCCTCGTTGCGGAAGCTGCGGTTGATCTCGTAGACCTTGTCCAGCCCGCCGACAACCAGCCGCTTCAGGAAGAGCTCGGGAGCGATGCGCAGGTAGAGGTCGAGGCCGAGCGCGTTGTGGAAGGTCTTGAACGGCCGGGCCAGGGCGCCGCCCGGGACGGCGTGCATCATCGGTGTCTCGACTTCGATGTAGCCGCGGCCGTCGAAAAATCTGCGGATGTGGGCGACGGTGGCGCTCCGCAGGCGGAAGACCTCGCCGACCTCGGGGTTCATGATGAGGTCGAGGTACCTCTGGCGGTAGCGGAGCTCGACGTCCTGGAGGCCGTGCCATTTCTCGGGGAGCGGGTGAAGGGCCTTGGCCAGGAAGGTGACGGAGTCGCAGAGGACGGTGAGCTCTCCCGTCCGCGTCTTGAACAGAGTCCCGGCGACCGACACGACGTCGCCGAGGTCGAGCTGGCCGAATAGCTCGTAGGCCGCGGACCCGGCCTTGTCTTCGCGGATGTAGGCCTGGAGCCGTTGCCGCCCGTCCGAGACGTGGAAGAAGGTCGCCCGTCCCATCTTCCGGATGGACATGATCCGGCCGGGGACGACGACGGAGGTCTTTTTGGCCTCGAGCTCCTCAGCGGACAGGCCGCCGAAGGTCCCGTTGATGTCCTTGATCTCGTGGGTCCTGGCCGCGGTGTAGGGGAACAGCTCGACGCCCGCCTCCCGGAGCTTGCGGTATTTCTCCCGTCGGGCGACGTCCTGATCAAGTTCCGCGTTATCCTCTTTTTTACTCATGCTCACCTGCTTTGCCAGGCTCGGCCACCGTTCCCGGTCTGTCCGCTTTCTCTTTGAGCCGCCGCCCCACGGCGTCGAGGACGCCATTGACGAACACGGCGGACTCTTCGCCGCTGTAGCGCTTGGCGACCTCGATCGCCTCGTTCATGATGATGGCCGGGGCGAGCATCTTTTCGTAGAGGAGCTCGCAGACGGCGATCCTCAGGATGTTCCGGTCGATGACGGCCATGCGGGAGAGGCGCCAGTTCTTCGAAGCCGACTGGATGGCCCGGTCGATGTCCTCCCCGTGGGCAATGATCTCCTCGACGATCCAGGTCCCATATTTCCGGACCTCGGGCGACGCTTTCTGGTGTTCCCAGTAAACCTTGATGAGGGCCTTGGGGTCGCCGGCGTTGAACTCGAACTGGAACAGGATCTGGAGGGCGCACTCCCGCGCCTTACGGCGTTGTCCCATGGCTCGACCGGGTCACCCGCTCAGCGGAGGCCAGCTTCCTTGATCATGTTCAGCGTCTCGATGAGCGAGAAGGCGGCGTCGTAGCCCTTGTTGCCCGCTTTGGTCCCGGCCCGCTCGATGCCCTGTTCGACGGTATCGACGGTCAGGATCCCGAAGGAAACGGGAACGCCGTCCTCCATGGCGATCTGGGCCAGCCCCTTGATGACCTCGGCGCCGAGGAAATCGAAATGGGGCGTGTCGCCGCGGATGAGTGCGCCGACACAGAGGATGCCGTCGGCCGCCTTGGCCTTGGCGATCTTCTTGGCGACGAGCGGCACTTCGAAAGAGCCCGGCACCTTGTAGACCGTCAGGTCGGCCTCCTGGGCCCCCATCTTCTGGAGGGCTTCCAGCGCGCCTTCGAGGAGCCGATCCGAGATGAAGCTGTTGAAACGGCTGGCCACGATCGCGACCCTGAACCCCTTGGCCTGGAGCTTGCCTTGATGGATTTTCATGGACGTCTTTCTCCTTCCCGGGTCCGAAGGAAACCTATTTTAGCAGATGTGCGGAGGATTTTCATCAAAAATGCGAGAGGGCGGCCGCGCCTTGAGGAAAGCCGGCGGTTGTGGTAGGTTGAGGCCAGGAGACACGGCCATGAAAACGAGATCAGGATTCGACGAGCTCCCCCCCGATAAACTGCGCTGGACCTGCTGTCCGGATATCATCCCCGTCGCCTCGACGAACGAGGCCCGGGCTTGCGAAGAGATCATCGGCCAGGAGCGCGCCCTGCGGGCCATCCAGACGGGCCTCGATATCAAGAGCCTCGGTTATAACGTCTTCATCACCGGCATGGTCGGTACGGGCCGGACGACGACGGTGAAAAAGTTCCTCGAGCGGCTGGAGAAAAGCGACCGGACGCCCGACGACATCCTCTACGTCAACAACTTCAAGTACCCCGACGAACCCGTCCTCATCATGCTTCCCTCCGGCCAGGGAAAGCTCTTCGGCGAAGCCATGGCCAGGTTGATCGACCTGCTCCGGACGAACATCCCCAGCCTGCTCAAGAGCCCCTACTACGCGGAAAAGCGGGACGCCATCGTCGAAGGTCAGCAGAAAAAACAGCGGGACATCCTCCAGCGATTCGAGGAAGAGACGGCCGAGCAGGGCTTTTCGGTCATTCAGGTCCAGATGGGCATGTTCACGCGGCCCGACCTCATCCCCGTCATCGAGGGCCAGCCCATCCCCTTCGCCAAGATCGAGGGACTGGTCAAGGAAAAGAAGGTCCCCAAGGAGACCCTGGAGACGCTCAGGGCGAAATACGGGGAGCTGACGGCCAAGCTGGAGGATATCTTCGAGAAGCTCAAAGAGATCGACGAGGAGACGCGGACGCTCCTCCGGGGCTGGGACGAGGAATCCATCACGCCCGTCATCAAGGGCGGCATCGACGAAGTGCGGGCCTGCTTCGCCTTCCCCAAGATCGGCGCCTTTCTCGACGACGTCGAGAAAGCCCTGGTCAAGACGATCGACCTGTTCAAGAACCAGAAAAAAGAGGACAAGGAACATGTCGAGAATTTCCTGGAATACCGGGTCAACCTGCTCGTCGACAATGCGGACCAGCGAGGCGCTCCCGTCGTCATGGAGACCAACCCGACCTACGTCAATCTGTTCGGATCGATCGAGGTCTCCTACTCCCGCGCCGGCATGGGCCTGACGGATTTCACGATGATCAAGGCCGGCTCGTTTCTCAAGGCCAACGGCGGCTACCTCGTCATCAACGCCATGGACGCTCTTGTCGAGCCGGGAGTCTGGGCGACCCTCAAAAGAACCTTGCGGAACCAGATCTTCGAGATCCAGAACCCCCTGCAGATGTACCTGTTCTCGAGCGCCCGGCTCAAGCCGGAGTCCATCAAGTCCGACGTCAAGGTCGTCATGATCGGCGACGCCTCGATCTACAACCTGCTCTACTTCATGGATGAGGACTTCAAGAAGATCTTCAAGATCAAGGCTGAATTCGACTCGGAGATGGACAGGGGCGAGAAAGCCGTCGGCGACTACGTCCGGTTCATCAAGAAGATCTGCGACGAGGACGGCCTGAAGCCCCTAGGCAAGGACGGCATCGCGGCGCTCATCGAATACGCGACGCGCATCGCCGGGCGCCAGCGGAAACTCTCGACGCGCTTCCACGTCATCGCCGACGTCATCCGCGAGTCCAGCTACTGGGCCGGCAAGGACAAGAAGTCGGCCGTCGGCCGCGACGACGTCGAGAAGGCCATCCGCGAGCGTTTCGAACGGGTCAACCTGATCGAGAACAAGATCCAGGAGATGATCGAGGAGGGGACGATCCTCATCGACACGCAGGGCGCCGTGGTCGGCCAGGTCAACGGCTTGTCGGTCTACGACATGGGTCAGTTCATGTTCGGCAAACCGGCCCGCATCACCGCCCGGACGGCCATGGGCCGGGCCGGGGTCATCAACATCGAGCGGGAGGCCGATATGAGCGGCCCGACTCACAACAAGGGCGTCCTCATCCTCGGCGGCTACCTGCGCGGAAAATACGCGACCAAGAAACCGCTGTCCCTGTCAGCCTCTCTCGCCTTCGAGCAGTCCTACGGCGGCGTCGACGGCGACAGCGCCTCGTCGACCGAGGTCTACGCCATCCTGTCGAGCCTGTCGGGACTGCCCCTCCGCCAGGACCTCGCAGTCACGGGGTCCTTGAACCAGAAGGGCGAGATCCAGCCTATCGGCGGGGTCAACGAAAAGATCGAGGGCTTCTTCGGCGTCTGCCGGGCCAAGGGCCTGACCGGGACGCAGGGCGTTATCATCCCCCACCAGAACGTCCAGAACCTCATGCTCCGCTCCGACGTCGTCTCCGCCGTCCGGGAGGGGAATTTCCACGTTTATCCCGTCCGGACGATCGATGAGGGCATCGTGATCCTGACGGGCGTCGAGGCGGGCCGGGTACGGGAGGATGGAAGCTACGAGGAAGGGACGGTCCACGGCCTCGTCGACCGCGAGCTCCAGCGGCTGGCCAGCGGCTGGAAGTCCTTCTCGGGTGGGACCGACAGGGGCGAAGGCCCGGCCGGCGGGCCGCAATGATCAGCGGCCGGATCTTGCCTTAGGCCGGGCCGCGTTCTCGCGGCGAGGCGGCGTCGCCGCGCCGCTCCCTTCCACGAGCTTTTTTAAGCGGGAGATCTCCGTGGTCTTGAGATAGCGCCAGTGGCCCGGCTTGAGGCCCTCGAGGGTCAGCCCGGCGAACTCGACGCGGACGAGGCCGGAGACGGGGAACCCGACGGCTTCGAAAAGCTTCCGGATCTCCCTCTTCCGGCCTTCGTGGATCTCGACCGCGAGGATCGAATGACGGTGCCCCCGCCGCAAGACCTGGATCCGGGCGGGCGCCGTCTTGCGCCCCTCGAGAAAAATCCCATGACGAACCTTGCTAAGGTCGTCTTCGGTGGGCTCGCCTTCGACCCGGACGTGGTAGACTTTCCCCGCGCCGTAGCGGGGATGGGTCAGCCGGAGGGCCAGGTCCCCGTCGTTCGACAGGAGAAGGGCCCCCTCCGTGTCGACGTCGAGGCGCCCGACGGGATAGACCCTGACCGGGAGATGGGGCAGGAGGTCCATGACCGTCGGCCGTCCGAACGGGTCCTTGACGCTGACGACCCGGCCGGCCGGCTTGTTGAGGAGGATGAAGACCGGCCGTTCCTCTTCGCTTTTGACGAGATGGCTGCCGGCGACGACCTTGTCGCGCGAAGCGTCGATCTTCTGGCCCAGCTCCTGGACGATCTTGCCGTTGACGCTGACCCGGCCCTCCGCGATGATGCGGTCGGCCTCGCGCCGCGAGCAAACCCCGGCATGGGCCAGGAACTTGTTCAAGCGCATCGTTGCCATTGCCAGCCCATTATAAACCAAAGCTTCGGCGATTCGTATATATGGGATACAATAGAGTTCCAGATCCATGGCCAAACTGCAGATCAAAGAATCGTTCACCATGGCCGTGGTCTCCCTGCGATCGAACAAGCTGCGCACGTTCCTGACCCTTCTCGGGATCATCATCGGCGTCCTGACCATCATCGCCGTGGTCTCGGTCATCCAGGGCTTGAACAACTACGTCTACACGAAGATGTCCTTCTACGGGGCCAACGATTTCTCGGTCCAGAAATTCTCGATGATCGGGACCTCCCTCAAGGACTTCCGGGAACAGATGAAGCGCAAGGACCTGACCCTTGTCGAGCGCGACCTCATCCGGGCCCACTGCCCCTCCTGCGAGCTCATCGGGGCCAGCGTATCGACGAGCCAGACCGTGAAATACGGCAGTCAATCGCTCAAGGAGACGGAGATCCGCGGCGTGACCCATCTCGACCACGAGATCGGCTCGGTCCTTGAGCTCGAGAGCGGCCGCCACCTCCAGAGCCAGGACGAGACGAACTCCCGCGCGGTCTGCGTCATCGGCTCCGACATCGCCGAAAAGGTCTTCGGGTCACTCGGCCCCATCGGCCGGTGGCTGAAGGTCGGCAGCCGGGATTTCCAGGTCATCGGGGTCGGCAAGAAAAAGGGCAAGATCCTCGGCTTCAGCCAGGACAACTACGTCCGCGTCCCTATCACGACCTTCATGAAGGTCTACGGCTCACGGCGCTCGATCAGCATCAACATCCACACCAACTCCCAGGAGGAGATGCTCAAGGCCCAGGACGAGGTCCGGACCGTCCTCCGGTCGTGGCGGAAGAGGTCCTACAACGACGCCGATGATTTCTCGTTCGCCACGTCCGAGACGTTCATCCAGTTCTACAAGACGGCCACGTCCGGCATCTACTTCGCCATGATCGCCGTGTCCTCGATCGCCCTCATCGTCGGCGGCATCGTCATCATGAACATCATGTTCGTCTCCGTCTCGGAGCGGACGAAAGAGATCGGCATCCGCATGGCCGTCGGGGCCCGGCGGAAGGACATCCTCTACCAGTTCCTCATCGAGTCCTCGGTCATCTCCGCGCTCGGCGGGTTCATCGGCATCGTCCTCGGCTTCCTGGTCGCCCGGATCATCTCCGCGGCCACGTCCATGCCCTCGAGCGTCGAGCCCGTCTCGATCGTCCTGGCCATGGTCATGTCCTGGTCGATCGGGCTGTTCTTCGGCATCTACCCGGCCAACCGGGCAGCCAAGCTCGACCCTGTCGAGGCCTTGAGGTCGGAACAATGAGGCTCCAGATCTTCCGCGAAGTGTTCCGCATGGCCATCGACTCCCTCCGGGCCCACAAGCTCCGCTCGTTCCTGACCATCCTGGGCATCGTCATCGGCGTCATGACCGTCATCGGCATGGTCTCGATCATCCAGGGCCTTAACAAGAGCTTCCTCTCCGAGCTTCAAGCGGCAGGTTCCGACATGATCGTCATCCGGAAGAACGAGGGCATCCAGATGGGGCACCAGTCGGAGGAGGAGCGGACCCGCAAGGACCTGACCTTCGACGACGTCAAGGCTATCGAAATGGGCGCCCCGCTCGTCAAAGCCGTGGCCGTCAGCGTCTACGTCAGCGTCTTCGAGCCCGTCGAGATCAAGTACCGGAGCGCCAAGAGCGACAACGCCATAGTCATCGGCATGAACGAGAAGTGGCCCGTCGTCATGTCCCTCTATCTCCCCCAGCTGGGCCGGTTCATCACCGAGTCGGAAGTGACACGCACCGCCCGGGTCTGCGTCCTCGGCTCCGAGCTCTCCGACGTCCTCTTCCCCACGACGAACCCGGTCGGCAAGGAGATCCGCGTCGGCCCCGAGGCCTTCACGGTCGTCGGCGTCCTGAGCAAGAGGGGCCAGATGTTCGGGCAGAGCCGCGACAATTTCGTCGGCCTGCCCATCACCACCCTGATGAAGTACTTCAGCTATGAGAAAGACGGCCTGGAGATCATCGCCTCGCCCCGACAATCGGATATGCTCGGCGAGACGATCGAGCAGATCACGAGCGTCCTCCGCCAGCGGCGCAAGGTCCCCTACGGCAAGCCCAACGACTTCTCCATAATGACCCAGGACACGCTCGTCGACCTCTACAACCAGCTGACCGGCGCCGCCTACCTGGTCATGATCGTCATCTCCTCGATCGGCCTCCTCGTCGGCGGCATCGGGGTCATGAACATCATGCTCGTCTCGGTCAAGGAGCGGACGCGGGAGATCGGCATCCGCAAGGCCATCGGCGCCCGGTCGGGCGACATTCTCAAGCAGTTCCTGATCGAGGCCGTCTTCCTGACCGGAACCGGCGGGCTCATCGGCGTCCTGGCCGGTTTCGGCATCGCCCTCATCGTCCGGGCGGCGACCCCGCTGCCCGCGGCGGTCTCCCCCTGGTCCGTCGTCTTGGGGCTATCGGTCTCGGCCACGATCGGCCTTTTCTTCGGGATCGTCCCGGCCCAGAAGGCCGCCCGCATGGATCCCATCGTCTCGCTCAGATACGAGTGAGCGTCCTTGATTTTGGCCCGGGGCGGGGGATGTGAGAGACACGGATGATCATGTTCGTATTGGAACTTCCGACGACCAGGATATTCCTCATCGACCGCATCAGGTTTTTCGGCTTTTCCTCGTTCGTCCGGAGCCAATCCACGGCCGCGTCAACGGCCTCCTTCAACCGGGCCGTTTCCGAGGTGACAAACTCGACGAGCGAAGGCCCGCATCCTCCCTTGACTGGGAGGATGGATCCGATCACAGGAACGAGCTTCCGTAAGTCCGCCAGCAGGGAATCGGACCGGACGACAATGAGGTGCCCCTGGCTCTCGCCCCGGACGCCATAGACCACGGCGAACTCACCGCTCTTGATGATGTTCAAGGCCAGGAAACGCGCCTCATCGGGGGTCTTGTCCTCGAGAACACCGGCGATCACGGGTCCTTCCGCGGCGCGGATGATCTCTTGGGCTTCGAAAGCGGCCAGATCTTCCTCGAGCCGGCGGGCCCTTTTCTTCAGGACCTTGTTCTCGGCGGCAAATTTTTCCACCTGGGCAGCGACGTCCGCGGCCGAGCAGGAGAACATTCCGGCCAGCTTCCGGACCGTCCGGTCCTTCCCGCGGTAATCCCAAAGGGCCCTCCCCCCGCAGAGGAATTCGGAGAAGGCTCTGGCTTGGCGCGGTCTTCTCCCGCGGACCACCCACTTCATCGGTATCCAAGAAACATGCCAAGGCTGAGAGGAGGGGGACGGAGAGAGAAGGCCTCGTCCGTTCCGCGATGCGGGACGGAATCCTATCCGGGGAGAATCAGCTCTCGCGGACCTTGGCGATGGAGCAGACGCGGTCCTTGTCGTCGAGGTTGATGATACGGACGCCCGGGGTGGCGCGGCCGGACGAGCGGACCTGGGTCGTCGGGATGCCGATGACCTTGCCCTCGACCGTGATGACGAGCAGGTCCTCCTCATTGATGCCGACCATCCCCAGGGCGTGGCCGATCTTGGGCGTGAGGCGGAGATTGAGGACGCCCTGCCCGCCGCGGTGCTTGATCGGGTACATGTCCGAGGCGGTCTTCTTGCCGTAGCCGCGGTCGGTAGCCGTGAAGATGAACTTCTCGTCGGGGCCGACGACGATCATGCCGATGACCTTGGGCTTGAGCCGGATGCCCCGGACCCCCGAGGCGGTCCGGCCCCATGGGCTTGCCGCGGCCCGAAACGCCCACGTCGGGCACATCCAGGGCCTTGAGCCAGTACAGCCGGCCCTGGTCGGTGAAGACGAGCTAACTGACTGATTGGCCCCCGTCCGCTCCACGCTAACCGTGAAGAATCTGAATTCTCTATAGATGACCGTCGTTCTCGACCGGACGAATCTGCCGGAGTTGCTCATTCCGCCAACCCCAAAATAGGCCTCCTCGATCAAATGCCGCGAGGGAAAGCGGATGCCGTTCTTTTCGACTTCAAACTCCGAGGTGACGGTGATCTTGGGCTTCATCCCGTAGCGCTTGGCGCGCTTCTCGAAGGCCTCGTAGTTGCCGATCCTCTGCTGGCTCCATTCGATCTTCAGGATCTCGAGGGTAGTCTTGTCGATGAAACTCCTTCCGGAGAGGAAATCGATCTCGGGAGATGGACCCTTCGGCACGGCCTCGACGATCAGGCATGACCGTCCGCCGACCTTGCCTTCACCGGAGATTCTATAGCTAAACGCTTCGCGCCATCTCGCACCGAAGATTCCGATGGGCGCCAGCACGGCGTTCTTATAGACGAAGTTCCCCGTCTCGAGCGCTGCGCCCCTGACCACCGTCTCTTTACCGTTCTTCTTCAGTAGGGTCCTCGTTTCCTCGATGTCCAGGCCCTTCCGAACGAACTGGAAGTCGTAAAGGAATGTTCGCTTGACGCTCGTCGGAGGCCGATCGCGCGCCGATTGCCACCTTAGCGTCGCGATGTCCTTGGATTGATCGATCTTCTCCGTGATGTCCTCGAGACAGACGAAATCGAGAGCCGCCGACTCGAGCCGCTGGCAATATTCGGCCTCCCGCTCCAGGATTGCATCCAGGCCGGGCTGAGCGGGATCGCCGCCCTGGACGCCCACGAGCAGGGCGAGCATCATCACGCTGAGCATGGCGTCGACCTCCTCCCTCGATCTGCGATGATCGCGTCCGTCAGGGGCCTCGACGACAACAGGCCCTCACTCGATGGAAATGATCTTCATAACGCGCGACGAAAGGCCGCGCAGGCCGTCGTTCACGATCAGTGACAGGACGTAAGCGCCCCACTCCAGTTCGGGGATGTCGAGCCTTACAAAAAATGTCTTTGCGCCATTCCCTTCTCTTTCCGCAATGATGGCGAGCGGAATAGGCGTCTCCGTTCCGGCGGATTCATCCGTAAGGGTCGCGGAGAGCTTCAGCTTCGAGGCATCGCCGCTGGCCGCAGCGCCTTGCAGCGAGGCGAAGAGCGATGAAGGACTCTTGATAGGGCCTTCCGGGCAGGGGGAGAATCTTTTCGGATCGAAAAGGAACGCTCCGGCGACCTGGTCCGGCACGGTCAAGGGATTCCCGTGAGCATCCTTTCCGGCGGGCGTGCCCAGGTAGCGCGTCTCGCCACCGGAGATGAAGAACAGCGGCGCGAAGATGAGAACCCTGCCGGGCTCATGGTGGGGCCAGGTGATGTCCGAGCCCGCCACAGCCGCCCGACCGGACTCCAGGTTCCTCAGGACGATCCTGCACCTATAATTCCCTGGAGCAGCGGACAGCGCCGAATAAAGGAAGGCCCTATTCGTCCCGAGAGTTCCGGGCGTCAGATCGAGTTCGGTACGCCTGAGGTCGACGATCCGGTCCAGAGGGTCGAAAATGAGGCTCACGAATTCAATCCGCTCTCCTGCCACATCTCCGAGCCCAGTGCACGAGACTTCGGCAAGCATATGAAGGTTGTCGGGAGGATCGGCAGCCTCCGGTAAGGCCCTCACCATAAACCGGACCGGCTCTTGCGATAGGGGCTTCTCGGCCAAGGCAAGGTCGACGAGATCGATCTTCTTCTCGAGCTCGGAATAATCGGAAAACGGCTTGGGATTGAAATACCCAGGCTGGGCATCGACTTCGGCGCCCGGCCGCCGGACCTTCACCTGGACCCTGTGGTACCTGCCGTCCCAAGTCTCGCTGATCGGATAGCCGATGACATAGTAAGCCCCGGTCAGCGTATGGACCCGCTCCATGAGTTCGCGGGCATTACGAGCCGCGCCGAGGAAACGGCCTCCGGTGCTGGATGCCATTTCCCGGAGAAAGGGAATTCCGGTCTTTGATTCCTTCGAATCCGTTTGGCTGATTTCCTTCAGGCCGATGGTTGTATCGGCGGTGTTGATGGGGTATATCGAAATATTGGACGCGGCCAACTCCTTGCACATGTCCGAATAATCCCGGCTGAGATCCGTGTTCCGGCCGTACGCATACTCTCCCCTGCCGATATTCTTTCCCCTGATGCCGTTTGAGCACAGGATAAGATGCTTCTTGCCCGGCATATAACGGAGGGACTGGGCGAGGGAACGCATGGACCAAATGAAGTTCCCGGCGACAAGCCTTGCGTCCGAAGCAATGGGAGAGGCCGCAATCGCATGTGAGCCGCCTCGAGAATCAGAAGATCCTGTAATGGTCATCCCGAAGTCCTCGTCGTCCCCCGGATCCTGCGGGGCGACCAGGTTCATCAGATTGCCCGGGATGAGTGATCTGACTGAGGCCAGGGCGGCCGCATGGTCTTTTGTGGGGGAAACGTGAACGCGAAGGCTTCCCCTTCCCGTAAATGTGAGGACGGCCACCTCATCCTCCGGCTTGAGGTCGCTTTCGATGAAGCGGAGGACGGCGTCCCTGGCGATACGATAGCCATTGACGTGCACGAAGACGGAATCGAAAAGGAGAAAAAACTTCCGACCCAGGAATGGGGTCGCTGGCCTTGGTGGCCGTACGACTTCGCCGGGCTTGGCTGCCGGGGCTTCGGAAGCGGGCACGGATAAGGTATGCTTTTCGAATTCCGTAATCTTCTTCTCCTCGCCGTTATCCAAGACGGTGAAATCCTGTTCTCCGAGATCGGTTATGGGATTCCCTCTACTGTCGGTAACAACGACCTGGATCAGCTTAAGCGACACCGTCGTCTGATGCTGGAGCGTCAGACGACCTCCTGGTTCCTGGGCCGAGGCCGGACTTGTACCTCTCTTCATTTGGGGGAAAGACACCAGCAGGCTGATTGAGAGGAGAATGGCGGCCCGCTTCATGATCAACCTCTCGCCCAGGATGCTCACCACCTGGCATTCTCAAACTGGCTCGGGCTCGAGGACGTCCTTCATTATAGTCCTCAAGTCGTTAAAAAGTAAGTCCTGCGAACAGGTTTTGGTATTCACCGGCATTCTTGGCCAGGTCCGATTGCGTCCCTTCTTGGACCAGGCAGCCATTTCGGAGAACAAGAATGCGATCCACCCAGGACAGGCTATTCACATGATGACTTATGATAATGCATGTCTTCTCCTTGAAGAGTCCTTAACGGCGGAGCAGGCTTCGTTTACCATGGGCGGCCATGGTCATCATCCTGCGGACTCTTCGGGACGGGTTTCATCACTAACATGCTCGATACCCTGGGCATCGGGAGCTTGGCCCAGCAGACGGCCATCTTCATACTTAATCCGGACTCCTCCCCTGCCGGATCAGTCCCCCCACTTGTACGGGAACAGCTTTCCGGCCTCCACGGGCGTGATCAGGCCGCCGGCTTCGATAACGGCGCGGGTCAGCACGGGGTCGCGCCCAGCCGCCATGTCCTCTCCGGTGGGCAGCACCACCACGTCGGGAGTCACACCGACCTTCTCGAGGCTCCTGCCGTCCGCCATGATGAGTTCCGTTTCGGTTATGGAAATCCCGTAAACAACGATGTTGTCCCCGCCCATTTGTCTGGAGTAAGACCGGGACTGCATCACCGCTCCGGCGGTGCGATCTCCGACGACGATGCCTCGTTTCTCGAGTTGAATGACCCGGGCAAAGAGTTCGGAGGCCGAGCCCGAATCGCTATCGACGATGACGACGACCTTGCCCGTGAAGGCCTTCGGACCTTGTGTCTTGGCGACCATCGGCTTCATGTCCTTTTCCCGGCCCCTCGGCTGGGCGATCGTTACATCATGGTCGAAAAGGCGGCCCAGCAGACAGGTCAGCGACTTGACGTAGCCTCCGCCGTTTCCCCTCAAATCGAGGACCACCGATTTGTACTTGGCAAGTCGACCGGCAATTCGTTTGAACTCCGTTTCATCGTCCAGGAACGATGGAATGTTCCAGATGAGGATGCTCTTGTCCGAAGAATCGGCGAAGCGGTGTTCATCCGAACTGTTCTCCATCCGGCGCAGGATCTCCCAGATATCCTCTCCCTGCGTAAGGTCAATGACTCGCTTCCCCACGTCGATCCTGGTCACCACGTCGAGCTGGCGCGGCTGGCCGCCGGGGCTCTGGACGACCATTCTCATGGCCGGCGCCGGCCGGACCAGGTAGTAACGGTACCTGAACACCTGAGTGTTCCGCCGGGTCGGCGGGTTTCCGTCGATCGAGAGCACCGCGTCCCCCACCTTCAGGCCCTTGGCCTCGGCATCGCTGCCGGGCTTGATCGCGAGAATATGCGGAGTCTCGCCGATCACGCGCATCCGCCAGCCGTACTCGAATTTTGCCGTGCGCCCCGGCGGCACAAAGCGCGTATGGGAGTCATCCAAATCGAGCACGGCCTGGGCAATGATGCCGAACATCTGACCGAGCGAAGCAGCCTGTTCAATATCCCCCTCAGCCGTGCGGAAGCGGGCCTCGAGGTCCAGGCCATGGAACGTCGGATCGTAGTAATGATTCTGGAGCTCTTTCTTGATCACCTTGAGCATCGTGCGCCCCCGCGTCCGGTCCGAGTTCCGCAGTTCCTGTGCATCTGTCAGCAAAACGGCGATCAGCGGGATCACCATGGTCGCAAGCGGCAGGAAGCATCTGACTCCTAACGGTCGGCGATCAGGGCTGGACTTCATGCGCATTTCTCCCAAAGCTTTAAGGATAAGAATTTTCTTTCTCTTCGATGTGGTGAATTCCTGCTCCGGACAAAGAAACTACCCTCCTAACTATGCTGGGAGTATATGGCCGGCTGCACGGCGCTGTCAATAACCACGAAAAGCCACAAAGATCGGCGCTCGAAGAGCGTGTCAGGACAAGAAATCCCGCCACACCGGCTAAAGGACGATAGACTTCCGCTCCTCGTCGGCGGCATCGGGGTCATGAACATTATGCTCGTCTCGCTCCGCTACGAGTAGCGGACCGGCGGCCGCCGAAGCGCTTGACGCCGGGGCCGGCTTCGTTTACCATGGGCGGCCATGGTCATCATACTGCGGACTCTTCGCGACGGGCTTCGTCACCAACATGCTCGATACCCTGGGCATCCGCAGCTTCGCCCAGCAAACGGCCATCTTCACGATCAACCGTTCCCGGACGTTTCAAATCTCTGGGTAGGGAGTCTTATCAAAGGCGATCTTAGCGATGATCTCCCGTTTTTCGACATCCACCGCGAGGAGGGACCGGGTGTTAAAGTCTGGCGCGTTGTTTAAAATGGCGAATGCATTTCCAGAGGGGTGTAGGCGCATGATGAGTGGCCTGAAGCAGGGGTGTTTTCCGAATGGGAAGAGCCGGGGAAAGCTGACGCGGCGCGAACTCCTCAAGCTCGGCCTGACGGGGGGCGCGCTGTCCTGCCTGGACATCGGGTGCGGCAGCAACACCGGCGTGGATCCGTATGAACCCCCGCCCGGGGCTGTGCCGATCTACAAGCTGAGCGACGGCAAAACGTTGTACGATGACTTGGACGGGAACGGGGGGCTGCAGACTTATAACGGACAAAACCTGGCCGTGGCCGGCGCGATGAGCCACAATTTGTGGGCTGCCCGACCCGAAGACAAGGTCGTCAGCAATCCCATCGACGACCTCGCCGGGGCCTCAGCGGCGGGCGCGAGCGGCTATGTGCTCAAGATCACGAACAACTTGCAGGATTTCATCTTCGGGAATTTCGTCTATGGGTTGCTTGATAATCCGCCGATCATCGAGTTCGCCGACTACAAATCGTTCAGCGCGGACATGCTCCTGTCTTCGGCATCGACGGTCGAGGCCATGAGCACTTTCCTTTACTATCACACGACGATTCCGGAACAATTTGACGGAAGAAGCTGGGTCGCAAGCATCGGCATACGAAAAATGTCCAGCGGCGAAGTGTACCTGTTTGCAGCCGCTTATAATGTCAATACGGACTACCGGTATAACGTCAATATGGGGCCGGCCCAACTGGACAAGTGGTACAACCTCCGGCTGGACGTGGTCACGAACAACGACGATGTCAGCCTTCCGGCCAACCAGTTCCGCCTGGATTATTACGTCGACGGTATCTGGGCTGTCTCAGAAATCCCCATCGACGCCGAGATCCTCATCGACCCGGCCAGAACCGGGGGAGGGCCCATCAGAAGCCTCATCGTCAGCAAGGAGGCTGAGGTCGGGAACTCCATTGCGTTCTTTGATAACATCAAGGCGGTGTATAAGGACAGGGTGAGCTGAACGACGGCATCATTTTCCGGAGGATTATCCGGCGGCCGCCGAAGCGCTTGACGCCGGGGCCGGCTTCGTTTACCATGGGCGGCCATGGTCATCATACTGAAAACCGTCCTCGGCCTCCTGACTTCGCTCTTCGGTTTCTACTACCTGACCGACGCCTACAAGAGCAGGAAGGAATTCTCCTCGACCCCCTGGCCCGGACTCTTCGGGACGGGCTTCGTCACCAACATGTTCGATGCCCTGGGCATCGGCAGCTTCGCCCAACAGACGGCCATCTTCAAGTTCTTCAAGATGGTCGACGACCGGATCATCCCGGGCACGATGAATGTCGGCAATACGATCCCCACGGTCACCCAGGCCTTCATTTACATGTCTTTCTTCAAAGTAGATCCCCTGACCCTGGCCTCCATGTCCGTCGCCGCCCCGGCCGGGGCGGTCCTCGGAGCTGGTGTCGTGTCCAAGATGTCCCGCCGCAAGATCCAGCTCGGCATGGGCTTCGGGCTCCTGGCCGTCGCCCTCATCATCCTTGCCGGCCTGCTCAACTGGATTCCGGTAGGAGGGGAAGCGATAGGCCTCGCGGGCTGGAAGCTCGCCGTGGCCGTGGTCGTGAGCTTCGTCTTCGGCGCCCTCCAGACGATCGGCGTCGGTTTCTACGCCCCCTGCATGGCCACGGTCTACTCCTTAGGCATGAATCCCCAGACGGTTTATCCGATCATGATGACGGCCACGGCCATGCTGATGGCCGCCGGGAGCGCCCGTTTCGTCAAGGAAAAAGCCTACGATCCGAAGGCCGCCGTCGCCCTGACGCTTTTCGGGATCTTCGGCGTGCTGGTGGCCGCCTTCATCGTGAAATCCCTGCCCTTAACCGTGATGAAATGGGTCGTGCTGAGCGTCGTCCTTTATACGTCGATGATGATGTTCATCTCGGCGCGCCAATCACGAAAAGCGACTTAAGCCTATCCTTCCCCCTATAGCTGTCCGTTCGCCGAAGACAAGGATGTTTTTTTATCGTCCGTGCTAGGCCCTCAGCTTTTCCTCGTTGGTCAGGAGCCAACCCACCGCCGTTTCGACGGCCTCCTGAAGCCGCGCTTTCTCCGGCGTGACCAGCTCGACCAGGGACGGCCCTCCCCCTCCCTTGCACGGGAGGATGGATCCGACGGCGGGGACGAGCTTCCTCAAGTCCACCGGCAGGGAATCGGACCGGGCGGCGATGAGATGCCCCTGGTTCTCGCCCCGGACACCATAGACCACGGCGAACTCGCCGCTCTTGACGATGTTCAAGGCCAGAAAACGCGCCTCATCGGGGGTTTTGTCCTCGAGAACGCCGGCAATGAGGGGTCCGGCGGCCGCCTTGATGACCTCGCCGGCCTCGAATGCGGCCAACCGCTCCTCGAGCCGGCGGGACCGCTTCTTTTGGACCTTGGTATCGACCGCGAGTTTTTCCACCTGAGCGGCCACGTCTCCGTCCGAACAGGAAAACGCCCCGGCCAGCTTCCGGACCGTCCGGTCTTTGCCCCGGTGATCCCGAAGGGCCCTGCCCCCGCAGCGGAATTCGAAGCGCAGATTCCCCCTTATTTTCTCGACCCCGGTGAGCTTGATCATCCCTATCTCGCCGGTGCGGCGGCAGTGCGTCCCGCCGCAGGCCGAGTAGTCGAATCCGTCGACCTCGACGACCCGCAGAAGGCCCTGTTTCTTGGGCGGCCTCCGCAAGGGCACCTCCCCTATTTTCTCCTCGGGCACGAAGTACGTCTTGACCTCGCGGTCCTCCCAGACGATCGCGTTGGCCCGGTCCTCGACCCTGTCCCACTCCGCGTCCGAGATGGCCCGCAGGCCGATCTCGAGCGAGGAGACGTCCGGGCCTAAATGGAAGGACAGGGTTTCGCCCTTGAGCGTCTCGAAGAAAGCCTGCGAAAGGACATGCTGGCCGGTATGCTGCTGCATGTGGTCGAAGCGGGTCGGTCTGTCGACAAGGCCGCGGACCGTTCCGCCCGCGATCTCGCTTTTCAATATATGGAGGATGGCCCCGTCGAGGTCGAGGACCTTGAGGACCTCGACGCCGCCGAGCGTGCCCCTGTCCCACGGCTGGCCGCCGGACTCGGGATAGAAACAGGTTTTGTCGAGGATGTACGCGGGGAGCCCTTCGTGCTCGGTCCGGGCCACGACCTCCGCGTCGAATTCCCGGAGATACGCGTCCTCGTAATACAACCGCCGGGTATCGGGGGATTTTTTCGGGCTGTCGTTCTCGGACATCGGGTTTCTCCTGTCGCGCGGCGCGAGCTTCGAGCCGATTATATCCAAGTGAACGTCCGTTTGACCAGCGCCGGCATTCCGGATCCTAGAAAATCCGGAAAACGACGAGCCCGATCTTGGCCAGGACGACCATGTCAGACGAGCCTGGTGACTCCGGCGGCGGCCAGGACGCGGACGGTCGTCTTGAAATGGGTCTTGGCCACCTTGTCGAGCACGTCCACCCCTTTCTCGCGGATGAGCTTGACTGCGGCCGCCTCGACCAGGTCCGAAGCGCCCTTGGGCAGTTCGACCCCGACGTCTTTCGAAAGAAAGCGGAGACGCGTCAGGAACTCGGCCCGAGCCAGGATGGAGGCGGCCGCGACCGCGGCGTCTTCCTCGGCCCGGGGTATCTGGACGAGCTCGATCTCGCGGCCCTTCTTGAGCAGGGCGTTGCGGACGAACTTCTCGTCGCCGAACTTGTCCGTAACCGCCTTTCCGGCCGGAATCCGCTCGAGGATGTTCTCGATCGCCCGGGCGTGCCCCCAGGCGAGCAGGCGGTTGAGGTTGCGGAGCTTGCCGTAGAGCTCGTTGTATTTCTCCGGGCCGATGGCGATCACGGAATAGCACGGGTAGCCTTTCTTGAGGCTTTCGGCGATCTCGCGGCAGCGGGCGTCCGAGGTTCTTTTCGAATCCTTGACCCCGAGTTCGCGCAGGACCCCCTCCTGGCCCGCGGGCATGAAGAAAGCGGCGATGACGAGAGGGCCGAAGAAATCCCCCTTGCCCGACTCGTCCGTCCCGATGTGCCCGGGCTCGGGGGCGAAAAGCTTCGGTTCGGCCATGAGGTTCTCCGTCAATCCGTCCTGTAGACGATCTTCCCGTCGAAGACGGTCATCTCGACTTTGACGCCGGCGATCTCCTCGGGGATTATGGTGAAGATGTCCCGGTCGAGGACGACCATGTCGGCGAGCTTTCCCGCTTGGATCGTACCCTTGACCGCTTCGGCGAACTCCACGTAAGCACCGTTGACCGTGTAGGCCCGGACGGCTTCCTCGACGGAGATCTTTTCCTCGGGGACCCAGCCGCCGGGCTTTTTCCCGTCGATGGTCCGGCGGGTCACCGCGGCGTAAATCCCCAGAACCGGGCTCAGGGGCGCGACGGTCCAATCGGAGCCGAAGGCGAGGGTCGCCCCGGCCTCGCGCAGGGATCTGAAGGCGTATGTCGTCCGGGCCCGCTCCGGGCCGATCTTCCCTTCGGCCCACCGGCCGTCGTCGACCAGGTGGTAAGGCTGGACGGCGGCGACGAGGCCCAGCCGCCCGAACCGCACGATGTCGGCCGGCCTCAGGTGCTGGGCATGCTCGACCCGCCAGCGCCTGTCCCGGGGGCCGTTCGCGGCGACCGCCTTTTCATACATGTCGAGGAGCAGGCTGTTAGCCCTGTCGCCGATGGCGTGGATCGCGAGTTGGAGGCCGGCCCGGTCCGCCTCCATGATCCTCTTTTCCATGATGCCTTCGGGAAACATCTGCCCGTGGAGAAGGCCGGAGGTCCCCGGGTCGTCCGTGTAGGGCTCGAAGAAATTGGCCGTGGCTGAGCCGAGGGAGCCGTCCATAAAAGCCTTCAGGCCGGCCAGCTTGAGGTACGGGCCGCCGAATGGAGATTTCAGCTTGAGCCGGGCGAGCGTGCCGACTTCGGTGATGGGGATGTAGGCATGAACGCGGGCCGTCAGCCCGCTCCGCTTGGCCAGCTCCTCGAAGACCTCGAAGCTCGCCGCGTCGGCCATCTCGTGGACCGAGGTGACGCCGTTCTCGGCGGCGTGGCGCAGGGAGGCTCCGGCCGCCTCGAGCTTATCGGCAAGGGACGGCTCGGGGATCTTCGCGTAGACGAGGTCCATGGCCGTGTCTTTAAGGATTCCGGTGGGCTCTCCGGTCACCGGGTCCTTGACGATCTCCCCGCCGGGCGGGACGGGCGTGTCCTTGGTGACGCCGGCCAGCTTCAGAGCCGCACTGTTGGCCAGGACCATGTGCCCGTCGAGCCGGTTGACGCAGACCGGGTTGTCGGGGGTCACGGCGTCGATCCAGTCCTTGCACGGCAGCTCCGGCGGGCTGAACTCCTGGTGGTCCCAGTCGCCGTTGACGACCCAGCGGCCCTTGCCGAGCTCGCGCGCCTTGGCCGCAATAAGGGCGACGAACTCCTCGCGGCTCCGGGCCGCCCGGAGTTGGATGCTCTTCAGGGCAAAGCCGCCGGCCAGGAAATGGGTATGACTGTCGATGAAGCCGGGCAGGACGAGGGCCCCGCCGAGATCGACGAGGTTCGCAGCACTCGAGGCGAGCTTCCGGACATCCACCGTCGTTCCAACCGCGAAGATCTTATCGCCGCGGACGGCCACGGCTTCGGCCCAGGGCCGGCCGGGGTCGCCGGTCCAGACTTTCCCGTTCAATAATGCGAGGTCGACCATGTTTCCCTCCGCAGAACGTTTGCAGCCATGGACGATTCCCAAGGCCATGGAAAGAATCAGAGCGAGGCCGGCTGATTTTCGCGTCATTCGACCGCCACCCTGTCCCCGTCGAACGGAAGGACGAGGCGTCCCGTAAAATGCGTCCGGATTTCCTTCTCCATTTCGCCGACCTCGAAGTCGAGCTCGGTGAGAAAATGGACCGGGGCCAGAAGCCGGACCCCCGCACTTTCACTCCACTCTCCCAGGTCCAGGGCGCTCGTGTGCACGGACTTGAGGACGGGGTACTTTTCGAAAAACCGCGCTGGCGCCCCGCAGTCGTGGACGAGCGCGTCCGCGCCGCGGGCTTTTTTGAAGAGGCCGGGGTCGATGGCCGTGTCGCCCGAAAAAACGACCCTCTTCGCTCCGGGGCCGACGCGGAATTCGAAGGCCAGCGAAGAGGGCTGATGGGGAACGTTCCAGGCGGTCACGTCGACTCCGCCGGCGACGGCCGTCTTCTCTCCCGGCGCAAGCGTCACGAATTCGATGCGCGTCTTGTATTTCGGCTCCCGGAGTCCGAAGAGGTCGAGGAGCCGCTGGCAGAAATCGACGGTCTCGGCGGAGCCGAAAAGCCGGAAAACGTGGTCCTGGAGCATGAGCCCGTGGACGAGGGACGGCAGGCCGTAGACGTGGTCGGCATGGACGTGGGTGATGAAGACGCTCCCTACGTCGAGCGGGTTGACCGCGGCCGCGGCCAGCTTCCGGAGCGGGCTCCCCGGACAATCGACGAGGATCGAGGTCTCCCCCGTTTTCAGGAGAAACGCCGCATTGTCCCGTTCGGGCGTGGGGACGTACCCTGACGTGCCTAGGAAAATTATTTCAGCCAATGAGCTTCCTCAGAAGCTTGTTTATAGAAGAAATCCGTCGATAAATCAACAAACCTCTCTTTCCCCTCCGCGGACCGAGGGAGAAAGCTCGAGCACGCATGACTTAGGGAGGGCCCAACGCCACCCGGGCTGAGATGGGGACCATCCGGAGCCCCCGTAGCGGAGGGGGACCCGCCGCTTCCACGGCGGGGGAACCGCCGGGACTGGTTCCCGGGGGCCGGGGGATACGGGTGGTCCCCATCTCAGCTTGATAGGGTGGCGTGACACTCGCCCATATGTCCAAAGCGCGAGAGGTTTTTCCCCGAGGTCCCATGCATCGCTTGCGCGTCTGTGGTAAAATATGCCGCTTGACGGACGCTTCGACGCCCCATCCCCTGGAGGACTCTATGATCGACGCGACGCAGATCCGCAAAGGCATGATCATCGTCATGGACGGGACCCTCTACCGGGTCATGGAAATGCAGCTCATCACGCCGGGACGGTGGAAGGCCATGGTCCAGACGAAGCTGCGCAACATCCAGGTCGGCTCCCAGATCGAGCACCGCTTCCGCTCCGAAGAGCGGCTCGAGCAGGCCCATCTCGACGAGGTCGAGATGGAGTTCCTCTATCAGCAGGGCGACGAGTATTTTTTCATGAACCTTGAGAACTACGAGCAGGTCACGCTGGCCGCCGAGACCATCGGCGACTCCGTCAAGTACCTCAAGCCGAACTCGGTCATCGAGGTCGAGACGTTCGAGGGCAAGCCGGTGGGCGTCAACCTGCCCAACTCCATGGACCTCAAGGTCGTCAGCACCGAGCCCCGGCTCCAGGGCGCGACCAAGACGGCCCTCTACAAACCCGCCGTCCTCGAGACGGGCGCAGTCGTCCAGGTCCCGGAGTTCATCAAGGAAGGGGACGTCATCCGCGTCGACACGCGGGACGACGAGTACCTCGAACGGGCGAAGACGAAATAGCCCGACCTCAGAAATTCTGCCGGAAGACCCCGACGTTCCCGTAACTGTCCCGGACCCGCACCGTGACCTGGTTCTCCGCCCCGGGCGGGAGCTTCACAGAGAACTTGAACGATTCACTGCGCGAGTCGGCGATCCCGTCGACGGGGAAGACGACGCGCCATTCGCCGGGCCGGACGAGCACCTTGGCCTCTTCGATGTAGGAGTAGGCGTCCTCCGCCTGGAAAGAGATGTCGAGCGCCGCGCCGTTCCGCGCCGCCGTGAAGTTCTTGACCGCAGGCAGGGAGTTGTCGATGACGAGGGGCGGACTCGTCCTCTCGGACTTGAGCTCGAGCCCCAGGGGATTGGACGGCGCATCGGAGGCCGTGAGCTTGAGAAGGTAGGTCCCGTCGGGGAAGGACAGGGTGTCGAAGGCGTAGATCGTCTCCGTCAAGCCTTCCTCGAGGACGCGCCATTCGGACTCGCCGTCCTTCTTCATGGCCAGCCCGTAGAGGAGGGTGTCCCCGTTCTCGTCAGTCGCGTCCCAGACGACGGTCTGGAAGCCCTTGCGCTCGGCTTTCCGGGCCGGCATGCCGATCCGCAGCTCGTCTTTTTTCGCCGAGGCTTCGGGGAGGTTCCTCTCGACGCCGAGGATGACGTCATCCGGGTCGGGGAGCTTGAGGTAAACCTCGTTGGGCCGGAGGAATTCCGGTCGGGCGACCGACGGGGCGATGTTCGACTGCAGGTAGAACACGGTCACCCGGTCGAGGACGGGCGAAGCTCTCCCGGTCTGGATCCGCAAAAGCGCCTTAACCTGGAGGTAACGGGCTCTGGGGCTGAGGATCTGCTCTTCGGTCTTGCCGTAGGGGGGGGACCAATCGCTCCACATCGCGTTCGGCTCATTCGTGTTGCCGCTACGGCTCTGGAGCTGGACGGACGCGCCTGCTGCGACGGTGGCGTCCCAGACGATGCGCCCCCACGAGGCCAGCGTCCGCGCGTCGAGGACCGGGCCCGTGTACTCCCCCGAGAACCTCTGCTCCGTGAGCAGGAGCCCGAAATAGCAGGGGTTGTTCGAGAGGACGCAGACCTTGGAATCGAGAGGCGCGAGCTGGTAGATCTGCTCGGAGCTCTGCTGGACAAGGAGGGCGACCCTCTCCTCTTTGTCGACGGAGTAGATCCGGCCCTTGCCCCCGGTGCCGAAGAGGACATATTTCTCGTCCTCTCTCCAGAGGAGCGTGTAGATCATCTCGTCGTCGGAGCTCCACAGGCGCTTGGCCACCCCGTCTCCGGTGAGCCGGTAGAGGGCTCCCCCGTCCTTCGCTATGGGCGCCGCGGCGGAGGCTGTTCGGCTGTCGCCGCCCGAAGCGCTGACCGTGATCGAAACCTCGGCGTCGACCCGGACAGGCACGGCGGGGCCGTCGTCCTGCCGCGACCTCGTCGGCGTACCCGACGCGGCCGCGTAGATCAGGCCTTCCCGGTCCATAGTCAGGCTGCGGACCTCTTCATAGGGCGTCTCGAATAGGACGGAGGCCCGGCCTTCCCGGGTGATCTTATAGACCAGGCCGTTGCCTCCGCTTCCCGCGATGACGTCTTCTCGTGCCGTTTTTTCGAGGCACAGGATGTGGTTTTCGGCGGCCTTGAAGAACATCCGGCCTTCGCCGAGCGGTGAGACCTGGTAGATCCCGCCATTCTCTCCGACGGCCGCCCAGAGTTCGCCCGAGTCCAGGAACAGGAGGTCCCAGATGTATTTTTCAGCCGGATTGAAGAACGCTTCGCCCTTGCCGCTCCCCGTGATCTTGTAGATCCGGCCGTTCGGCGAGGTCGAAGCGTAGAGGACCCCTTTCCTGTCCAGGGCGAGACAGGTCACGTCCATCTCCGGCGCCTGGAACCAGACCTCGGATTTCCCGTCTTTCCCGATCCGGTAGATCTTGCCGCCGTGGCCCGTCCCGAGGAAGGTCGTCCCGTCCGGCGTCGCCAGGACGGACAGGTAGAACTCCTCTTGGGGGGCGGCGATCTTCTCTTCCTTGGGTGCCAGGGCCAGCATCCCGTCGTAGGAGACCGATATGCCGTCGAATTTGCCTCTCAGGTAATCCTCCCGCGTCCGAAGCTCCCATTTCTGGGGGACGACGGCCTGGAGGGAAGTCGCCAGGACGGCCAGTCCCAGGAATCCAACGAAGGGCGTTTTGCGCATGGTTCCGGACTCCTACTTTCGGATTTTGACGGGGATCGTCGCTCTGCCCTTGAAGACATAGGGGATGGGAAGCTGGTATTCGCTCAAAGTCGAGCGGGTGATCTCCGTCGGGGAGGAGGCCGCGGCCCGCGGCGAGGCGAACATCGACTTCAGGGTGGGCGGCAGGTTCGGCATCTCCTCGCCTTTCATGAACAGACCCGGCTTGGAGGCGATGATCTTGAAATAGATGCGGTTGTTCTTGCGGAGGTTGCCCAGGATCCGGACGAGCTGGCTGAGGTTCCGCGGCACCAAATCCTGGATCCTGTACTGGGCCCGTTCGACCTGCTGCATCGACGCGGCGTCGCCGACGATGATCTGGAACTCGGTCCCCGCGGGAAGAGCCGGGGTCTGGACCGTGACCTCCTCCATCAGGCTCTCTTCCTTCTGTGTCCTGTAGAAGACCTTGATCTGGATCGGTTCCCCGGGAGACACCTCGTACTTGTCGAGGAGGACCTTCTCGAGCGCGCAGAAGCGGCTTTCCTCGAGGACCCGGACGTTGAGGTCGATGCGGAAGATCCCGACGTCTTTGAATTCGTTGTTCATCAAGTAATGCACGACGGCGGCCACGAGCCCGGACAGGCTCACCGGGGAATTGTCGTAGCTGCCGGAAAAGAGGTCTTCCAAGTGGACGCTCATCCCGCCCTTGTCGAGGAAAACGTCGGCGTCGAAATCGAGAGCGAGGTCGCCGAGGCTCCGCTCCTCGCTCGTGACCAGGGTCGACACCGCCATATTGACCAGGGCCGGGGTCAGGAACTTGTCATTGACGAGCTTGAGCTTGTAGTCCCTCCGGACCGCGGGGCCGGACTGGAGGCTTATGTTGAGGGGGATGAGGCGCGGCATGACGCCGACATCGCCGGCCGCCCCTGCCGTCCTGTCCTGGGAGAAACGACCGATGACCGGGCCCGTCGACGTCAGCTTGAAAGAGCTCTCCAGGCTGGGCATGACGGTGATGACGTCGGCCCTGGTCATAGCGTAATCCACGGCCCCCAAGTTGTAGAGAGGATGGCCGAAAGCCAGGACCTTGGCGCCGTCCACGTACGTCGCCGTCCCGACGGCGGAAATGTCGAGGTCGCCGCCTAAGAGCTGGACACCCACCGCGTCCCCTTCCCGGAGGGAGGGGCCGCCCGGCGGCTGGCCCGGCCGCGACTGGGCCCCCGTCCCGGCCCTGACGGCCCGGAACCCGAGAGGGGCGAAAAACGACCTCGCCCTCTCGAAGGCCCCGGTGGAGAACCCGCTGAACATGAGCGGAAGCTCGAGAGGGGCGATGGTCAGGCCGGCCGGCCGGGCCTGAGGCCCGGCCTCGAGCGACTTCAGGAACGTCCCCGAAAGCTCTTCCTGACTGATGTCGTCGCGGATGGGGACGGCTACGGCGCCGCCCGGCTTGACATCGATGGGGGCCCTGTCGATGGCCAGCATCTCGTCGATCGGCGTGATCCCGGCGATGGCCTCCTTGGAAAAGCTGAACCCGTAAGCCACGGCGCCGATGAGCTTGCCGTCGACGTAGACCGGACTGCCGCTCATGCCGCCGATGATGCCGGTCGTTTCGAGTCCGCGGCCGCGGAGGCGGGCCAGGATGACGTTCCGCTTGGGCTGGATGTTTTCGAGGACGCCGAGGATCTCGACATCGAACTCCTCGATCACCGCGCCCTGGAAGACGCTCTTCCCCCGGCCCTTCATGCCCGGTTTGACCTGGGAGAGAGGAAGGGTCAGTGTGGTGGCGTCGGCCGCCAGGCCGAGGGCGAGGAGGGCCAGGGCGATGACACAGGAACGGCGGATCAAATGATCTCCAGGGCTTTGCCGCATTTCTCAAAGGCCGCCAGGATCGTGTCCAACTCTTCGTCGGAGTGGCCGGCCCCATAGCTCGTCCGGATGAGGGCATGGCCGTGCGGGACGGCGGGATAGATGACGGGCGTCGTGAAGATCCCCTCCTCCCTCAAGAGCCGCCAGAGCATGAAGCACTTCTCGTCGTCGTGGACGAGGATCGGGATGATCGGTGTCCGGGACAGGCCGGTGTCGTAGCCCATGGCCTGGTAGCCCGTCCGCATCCTCTCCGTGACGGCCCAGAGGCGGGTCCGCAGCTCGGGCTGGGTCTCGAGCATGTCCAGGATGGCCAGGACGGAGGAGACGGAGGCGGGCGTCGCCGCGGCGCTGAACATCAGCGGCCGGGCGTGATGCTTGATGAAAGAGATGATCTTCGCGTCGCCGACGACGACCCCGCCGATCGAGGCGAAGGTCTTGCTGAACGTGCCCATGACCAGATCGACGTCCTTTTCGAGGCCGAAATGCTCGGCCGTGCCGCGGCCGTTCGCGCCCAGGACGCCGATGCCATGGGCGTCGTCGACGAGGATGCGGGCGCCGTATTTCCTGGCCAGGGGAACGATGCCCGGCAGGTCGGCGATGTCGCCCTCCATGCTGAAGACGCCGTCGACGACGATGAGCTTGCCCGCGCCGGGGTCGAGGGAAGCCAGGATCTGCTCGAGGTCTTTCATGCTGTTGTGTTTGTACTTGTGGACCGTGGCGAAAGACAGCCGGCAGGCGTCGATGATGCTGGCATGGACCATGCGGTCGATGATGATATGGTCGCCCTTGCCCGCGATCGAGGAAATGATGCCCAGGTTCGTCTGGTAGCCCGTGCTGAAGGTCAGGGCGGCCTCGCGCTTCATGAAACTGGCCAGCCGCTCCTCGAGCTTCTCATGCAGGTCGATCGTGCCGGTCAGGAACCGGGAGCCGCAGGTCCCGACGCCGTAGCGGTCGACCGCCTTCTGGGCGGCCCCCTTGGCTTTCGGATGGTCGGCCAGGCCGAGGTAGTTGTTCGACCCGACCATGATCATGGGACGGCCGTTGACCGTGATCCGGTTTCCGACGGCCTCCTGGATGGGGGTGAAATAGGGGTAGAGGTCCGCCGCTTTGAGCTCGTCCGCCCGGGTAAAGGCCAGGCACTTGTCGAAAAGGTCCACGCTTGTCTCCTTTGACTCCGAGAGATGCACGGCGGCCTTATTGACCCCCGCAGCCGAATCTCATACAATCCGGGCCATGCGGGTCCTGGTCACCGGCGGAACGGGTTTCCTGGGGAGCCATCTCGTCGAGCGGCTCCTTGAGGAACCCGGGACGGAGGTCCACGCCCTCGTCCGCGACCCGTCGAAGCTGCGCTGGCTCGAGGGAATCGAAGGCATCCGCTTGCTCACGGGCGACCTGCATAACTTGCCGGCCTTGCCCGCCGGGCTCGACTGCGTCTTCCACCTGGCCGGATTGACCAAAACTCTCAAAGCGAGCGATTATTATACCGTAAACCGGGATGGGACGGCAAATCTCCTCCGGGCCCTCGAGGGCCAGTCAGGCGCCCCGCGTTTCATCCACCTGGGCAGTATCGCCGCCGGAGGGCCCTCCGCGCCGCGGCGGCCGGTCTGCGAGGGGGACCCGCCGCGCCCAGTCTCCCCCTACGGGGAGAGCAAGCTCATGGCTGAGAAGGAGATCCTCAAGTACAAGGACCGCTTCCCTGTCGTCATCCTCAGGGCAGCCGCCGTCTACGGCCCTCGCGACGAGGATTTCCTCGAGGCTTTCCGCTGGATAAAGCGCGGCATCCTGCCCCTCGTCGGCCAGCGCCGCAAATCCTCGAGCCTCCTCTACGTCCGGGACGCCGTCCGGGCTGTCCTGCTGGCGGCGAGGCCCGTGGTCCCGAGCGGAGAGGTCTTCAACATCGCCGACCCCAAGATCTACTCGTGGGAGGACGTCGGCCGGACCGTAGCCGGCCTGTTGGGAAAAAAACTCCTCCGGGTTCACGTCCCCCTCTGGACGGCCTACCTGGCTTCGGCCGCCTCGGAGGGCATCGGCCGCCTCGGCGGCGGGGCGAACGCGCTCAACGTGAGCAAGTACAAGCAGATGAAGCCGGACAATTGGGTGGCCGACGTCCGCAAAGCCCGCCAAGGGCTCGGCTTCGAAAGCCGCTTTTCCCTCGAGGAAGGCCTGGGAGAGACGATCGCCTGGTATCTCTGGAAAGGCTTGCTTTAACCCCGGCCGGCGAGTCCCGTTGTTTATTTTTTCGGAGGCTTCCTCTATAATGAAAATGCCCATGGATAAGCGAACGATCATCACCGGAACCGGCCACTACGTCCCGCCCCGGGTCGTCACCAACCAGGACCTCGAAAAGCTCATGGACACGTCCGACGAATGGATCCGCGAGCGGAGCGGCATCGTCGAACGCCACCACATCGACGGGCGCATCGGCACGTCCGACCTGGCCGTCGAGGCCGCCCGGCAGGCTATCGCCGACGCGAAGATCGAGCTTTCCTCCATCGACTTCGTCATTGCCGCAACCCTCTCCCCCGATCACTATTTCCCCGGCATCGGGGTCCTCGTCCAGGCCAAGCTGGGCCTGGGCACGATCGGCGCCCTGGACGTCCGTAACCAGTGCAGCGGCTTCATCTACGCCCTGTCCGCGGCCGATCAGTACATCCGTGCGGGGACCTACAAGAGGATCCTCCTCGTCGCCGCCGAGGTCCAATCGACGAACCTCGACTTCTCCGACCAGGGCCGGGACATGTCCGTGCTCTTCGGCGACGGCGCCGGAGCCATCATCCTCGAGCCGAACGGGGAGGACGACGGGCGCGGCATCCTGTCGACGCACCTTTTCTCCGACGGCCGTTTCGCCGCCCATTTGTGGATGGAAAAGCCCTGCCCCATGGACAACCCGACCTTTCAGCGCGGGTTTTTCGACGAGGGCCGGTTCTTCCCGAAAATGGACGGCCGGAACGTGTTCGTCAACGCCTGCCAGCGCATGCCCGAAGCCGTCCGGGCGGGTCTCGAGGCGAACGGCCTCATCGTCGACGACATCGACGTCCTCATCCCCCATCAGGCCAACGACCGGATCTCGCTCATGGTCGCCAAGGGCCTCAAGATCCCATTGGAGAAGGTCGTCCGGAACATCCACCGCTTCGGCAACACCACGGCCGCGTCCATCCCCATCGCGCTCGACGAAGCCCTGAAAGAGGGCCGGATCAAGCGGGGGAGCTTGGTCGCCCTGACCGCCTTCGGGTCCGGATACACCTGGGCGTCGGCCTTCATCCGGTGGTAAAACAGGCCTATCGTTCACATATATCGAGGGTGGTAAAAAGGGTTTGTCAGGGAATGGACAAGTATGCTAGGATTTCCGAAATGGTTTTGAGGAGGTACGAATGAAAAAGACAGCCATCGCGCTCGCCATGCTGGCCATTCTCGCCTGCGGGACCGGCGCCCTTCTGGCCCAATCGCCCGAGGACGCCAAATTCAAGAAATTCCAGGACACGTTCTGGGATGCCTACTTCAAGTTTTACCCGACGGCCGGGACCCTCCAGGGCTACACGAAATACAACGACAAGCTCGAGGATCCGAGCGAGGGAAACCTCGATAAGTTCAACGAGATGCTCGACGGCTTCAACCAGGAGCTCGTGTCCAAGATCGACAAGACCAAGCTCTCCCCGGACAACCAGCTCGAGCACGAGATGCTCCTCGATTTCCTGGACATGGAGTTCCTCAAGCTCCAGAACCTCGTCCCCTGGGAGTATAACCCCCTCCTGTATAACGACCTCTTCGTCAACAGCCTTCGGAGCCTCCTCCTCAAGAACGGCGGCTCCGCCGTTGCCGCCGCCTCCCGGGCCAAGCTTATCCCCGGCCTGGTCAAGCGGGCCAAGGACAACCTGAAGACCCCGCCCCAGGATTACACCCAGGCGGCCATCGCCCAGATGCCGGCCATCCTCGATTTCTACAGGACGGAGGTCCCGAAGCTCTCGGGAAGCAACCCCGCCCTCCAGACCGAGATCGTCAAGGCGGTCGCGGCCCTGGAAGATTACGAGCGGTTCCTGAAGGGCGAGCTCCTGGCCAAGTCGACGGGTAATTTCCGGACCGGCGAATCGCACCTGCGAACCCTGCGGATGACGACCCAAGGCCACCTGCCCATCATCGAGGAGATCGTCCAGCGCTCCCTGGCGGATTTCAACAACATCCGCCGCGAGATGTTTCTTGCCAGCATCTCTCTCTACAAGATCATGTACCCCAACGTCGACACCGAGCAACTCGGCCGGACCAAGGGCGAGGAACAGACCCGGAACATCATCATCCAGGGCGTGCTCGACAAGATCAAGACCGACCACGTCGGCCGGGACGAGTTCATCGGCCGGATCAACACCGCCGCGGCCAGCATCAAGGACTTCATCCAAAAACAGGGCCTCATCAACCTGCCCGAGGAGCCCCTGGCCGTCGAGCCCATGCCGGCCTATTTCACCGACGGCGTCTGGACCCGGCTTGTGACGCCCGGCGCCTATGAAACGGGCGGTGCCCACACCCTCTTCGTCCGCCCCATCCCCGAGGCCTGGTCGGCCGAGGACGCCACGTCCTTCCTCGAGGAGTACAACAACTTCTACATCGATTTCATGGCCGTCCAGTGGATCTTTCCCGGCAGTTTCGTACCCGCCTACTTCGCCCGGAAAGATCCGTCCATCATCAAGAGGATGGCCCCCAACCAGGGACTTCTCAAGGGCTGGCCCATCTTCCTCGAGGACATGTTAATGGAAAGCGGCTACGGCAATTACGACCTGAGGATGCGGCTCAATCAGCTCAAGCTCCTGCTCAAGACCGTCATCGATTTCCAGATGGACATCAACGTTCACGAGGGAACCTGGACGAAGGAAAAAGTCGTCGAATACATGACGGTGCGGGGATTCCAGACCAAGGCCGAAGCCGAGCGCAACTGGCACCGGATCGTGCTCAATCCGGGCAATGGGGCCCGGCCCTATATCGGCTACCAGGAGATCCTCGACATGGAGAAAGATTACCGCAAACTCAAGGGAGAGGCCTTCAACAACAAGGACTTCCTGCAGAAGCTCCTCAGCTACGGCGCCATCCCGCTCCGGACGCTGAAGATCAAGATGGTTCAGTAAGACGCCGCTCGTTATAGCAGTGATGGGGGCCATGCATATCCCCCGGCCCCCGGGAACCAGTCCCTCCGGTTCCTACGCCGCGGCAGCGGCGAGCCCCCTCCGCTACGGGGGCTATGCATGGCCCCCATTACCGCCCGGCCAGCGCCTGAGGAGGGGAAAAGAGGATGAACGGACAGGAGAAAACGCCGGAACTGGTGGACTCGCACGCCCACCTCGACATGGCCGAATTCGACGCCGACCGGGCCGACGTCGTACGCCGGGCCCTCGCCGCGGGCGTCGTCGCCATTCTCTGCCCGGCCGACCTGACCCGCGCCGAGAGCCTTCCGGCCATCGCCGGCCTGACCGTCGAGTTTCCGACCGTGCTGGCCGCCGCCGGCGTCCACCCGCACCGGGCCAAGGACTTCGATCCGGACCACATTCGCGAACTCAGCGAACTCGCCGCCCGGGGCGTCCTCCGGGCGGTCGGTGAGATCGGGCTCGACTACCACTACGATTTTTCGCCCGCCGGCCTCCAGCAGGAGGCCCTGCGCGCCCAGCTCGCCTTCGCCGAGGGCGCCGGCTTGCCGGCGATCCTCCATAGCCGCTTGTCAGGATCCGACATCATCGCAGCCATCGACGGTGCGGGGTTCCGGCGCGGCGGCATCCTCCACTGCTTCACGGAGGACTGGACGACGGCCCGGGCCATGCTCGAGCGGGGCTTTTTCATCTCTTTCTCCGGGATCCTGACCTTCCCCAAGGCCGGGGAGCTCCGAGAGGTGGCCGGGAAAGTCCCCCTCGACCGCCTCCTCGTCGAAACCGATTCCCCTTATCTCGCCCCCGTCCCCTACCGCGGTTCCGGGCGGCGGAACGAGCCCGCCTTCGTCGTCGAAACGGCCCGCGTCCTGGCCGGGATCCGGGGCCTCTCCCTGGAGGATCTGGCCGGGGCGACGACGCGGAATTTCGCCGGCCTCTTCCCGTTTGAAAAAACGGGGGGCGCGTGCTAAGATAAATCCGCCATGGGACAGGATCATTCCTTCGACATCGTCTCCCGTCTCGACTTCCAGGAAGTGACCAACGCCGTCAACGTCGCCCTGAAAGAGATCCGGAATCGTTTCGATTTCAAGAACAGCCGCGTCGACATCGTCCTCGAGAAGGACAAGCTGGCCCTCGTCGCCGAGAACGACTTCAAGATCAGAGCCCTGCGGACGGCCCTAGAAGAGAAACTCGTCAAGCGCAAGGTCCCCCTGCGGGCCCTGGATTACCGGAGGATCGAAGACGGGCCCAACCGGACTGTCAAACAGGAGGTCGTGTTCCAGGTCGGCATCCCCATCGAAAAGGCCCGGGAGATCGTCAAGCTCGTCAAGAGAGAAAAGTTCAAGGCCCAGGTGGCCATCCAGGGCGACGAGGTCCGGGTCTCCTCGGCCAAGATCGACGTCCTCCAGGAGGTCATAACCTTCCTCAAAGGCCAGGACTTCGGCATTCACATGCAGTTCTTGAATTACCGATGACATCGCCGACACCCCTCCTCGACCGCTGGTCGTCCGTCTCCAAATGGAAGGACATGTCTTCTCTCTACAAGGAGATCCGGCCCGACCTCGACCGGGTCGAGGACCGGCTCGAATCCTGGTCGCATTCGGCCAACCCCCTGACTTCCGAGGTCAGCCGCTACGTCCTCCGCAAGAAGGGGAAGCGGCTCCGTCCGGCGCTCGTCTTGCTGACCTCCCGTCTTTTCAGCCCGGGGAGCGAGGAATCCGTCTTTCTGGCCTCGCTCGTCGAGCTCATCCACACGGCCAGCCTCATCCACGACGACATTGTCGACAACGCCGGCGTCCGACGCGGGACGGAGTCCGTCCACGCCAAGTGGGGTCCCAACATCACCGTCCTTCTCGGGGACTACCTTTACATCAAGTCCATCGGCCTGTCCCTCCAGTCCCGCCACGACAGGGTCATCCGGCTCCTCGCCGACGTCTCGGCCCGGATGATCGAGGGGGAGCTCGACGAGTACGCCCTCGCCGGCGACGCCCGCATCACCGAAGGGCAGTACCTGAATATCGTCGAGAACAAGACGGCGGTCCTGTTCGCCGCGTGCTGCCGGATCGGGGCCATCCTCGGACTGGCGTCCCCGGAAGAGGAAGAAGCCGTCACCGCCTTCGGCCTGAACCTGGGCCAGACCTTCCAGATCGTCGATGACGTTCTCGATTTCACGGGCGATCCCGATGTCCTCGGCAAGCCCGTCCTTTCGGACCTCGCCGAGGGGCGGGTCACGTTGCCGCTGATCCGGGCTCTCAAGATCGGCGGGCACTCCGAGCGGGAACGCATCAAGGGTCTCATCGGCCGGAAAGACATCTCCGCCGAAGAGCGGCGGAAACTGCTCGGAACCCTGACCGTTGGCGGGGCCTTCGACTACGCCGGCCTCAAGGCCCGCGAATTCGCGGAGAGATCGCTCGAGTTCGTCAGCCGGTTCCCCGACTCGACGCCCCGCGAGACGCTCATCCGCCTGGCCGTCTTCGCCCTGACCCGAAAGCGGTGAGACCGGAGGAAAAAGGGGAGCGATGACAGAGATCGAAGTCAAGATCCGGATCCAGGATCCCAAAGCCGTGAGGGAAAAGCTCCTCGGACTGGGCGCCGCCGTCTCCCGGGAAAGGCACCGCGAAGCGAACACCCTCTACGATAATGCGGCGGGCGACCTCCGCGCCGGCCGCCGGGCCCTCCGGCTGCGGGCGACGGGAAAGCGGGCGACCCTGACGTTCAAGGGCGAGCCCCGAAAATCCAGGTCTTTCAAGGTCCGGGAGGAATTCGAAACCCAAGTCCGCGACCCCAAGGAACTGCGAAAGATCCTCAAAGCCCTCGGGCTCAAGGAGACATTCGCCTACACGAAGCACCGGACCGTCTTCCGGAAGAGACGGCTGACCATCTGCATCGACGAGACATCGGTCGGGAATTTCCTCGAGCTCGAGGGGGAGAGGCATGAGATCACCCGGTTCGCCCGGTCCCTGGGCTTCAGCCGGACGGATTTCATCACCAGCGATTACGTCGAGATGATCGTGCAGGCGGGGGAAAAGGGCGGACCTGCCTGAGACGCCGCCGAGGCCGGATTATTCGTCCTTATCTTCCTTGACGCCGTCTTCCTCGCCCTCGTCGTCCTCTTCGTCGACGTCGGGCCCTTCTTCGAGCTCGACGTTGGGTTCTCCCTCGGGGAGGTCCTTGACGGCGACCCCCTCGACATCCCCGTGCTCGTCGGGGATCGCGGCTCCCACGAAGACGCGATCGTCCCGTTCGGGAACGTCGTCCATCCGGATGGGGATGATCTCGTACTCGATGAGCCCAGCTCTGACCTCGGCCTCGGCGATCCGGATCAGGCTCTTGGATTTGCCCTTGATCTTGGGCTTGGCGCCCTTGAGCAACTGCTTGGCCCGCTTCGAGGCCAGGATGATGAACCGGTATTTGCTGTCGATATTTCCGAATTTATCCACCGTCTATCGGCTCCTCGCAGAGATTTGCCTTGAATGGACTCCCTACCATATCAAAAAAACGGGGAATTATCAAGCCGGCGGATTTTCTTTGACAGGGAAGGCGTCCTATGGTATCTAGTTTTTCTTCCTATCTCGAGGAGGTCTCATGACACAAGGCCTGACCACCAACGGCTGGTTTTTCCTCGTCTTCGGATGGGGATTCATCCTGACCCTGACCATCTACTGCTTCTCCCGCGTCCTGTTCGGCAAGAAGACGGAGGTCGCCGTCGAAGCCGGCGGCCGCGAGCAGTGGGGCTCGCGCATCGGGCTCATCCTGGCCGTAGCCGGCAACGCCATCGGCCTGGGCAACTTCCTCCGGTTCCCGGTCAAGGCCGCGGCCAACGGCGGCGGCGCCTTCATGATCCCCTACTTCGTCGCTTTCATCCTGCTCGGCATCCCGATGATGTGGGTCGAGTGGACGATCGGCCGCATGGGCGGGGTCAAAGGCCACGGCACGACCCCCGGCATGTTCCACGTCATGTGGAAAAAGGCGCCCTCGAAGTACCTCGGCGCCCTGGGCATCGTCATTCCCTTCGTCATCGTCATCTACTACAACTTCATCGAATCCTGGTGCCTCGGCTTCTCCTGGTTCTCCGTGACCGGCAAGTACTTCGGCCAAGCCAACCGCGATGCCATGGGCCGGTTCCTGCGCGGTTTCCAGGGGGTCGAATCCAACGAGTTCTTCAGCTCGCTCGCCCCGATCCTGATCTTCTGGGGCATCACCCTCGCCCTCAACTTCTATTTCCTCTACAAAGGGATCTCCAAGGGCATCGAGGTCCTGGCCAAGTACGGCATGCCGCTCCTCTTCATCTTCGGCATCATCCTCGTCGTCCGGGTCCTGACCCTGGGGACGCCCGACCCGTCCCAGCCCGAGCTCAACGTCGCCACGGGGATGGGCTACTTCTGGAACCCGGATCTCAGCCGCCTGGGGTCGGCCACCGTCTGGCTGGTGGCCGCCGGACAGATTTTCTTCACCCTGAGCCTAGGCATGGGTATCATCAACACCTACGCCTCCTACGTCAGGGAAAAGCAGGACATCACCCTGAACGGCATCACGACCTCGTCGATCAACGAATTCTCCGAGGTCATCCTGGGCGGCACGATCGCCATCCCGGCCGCCGTGATCTTCTTCGGGCTGGCCGAAACTCAGATTATCGCCAACGAAGGGGCTTTCAATCTCGGCTTCCAGGCCCTGCCTGTCATCTTCCAGAAGATCCCGGTCGGCCAGATCTTCGGCGGCATGTTCTTCTTCCTCCTTTTCATCGCCGGCATCACCTCATCGGTGGCCATGACCCAGCCGGCCATCGCCTTCCTCGAGGACGAGTTCAAGTGGAAGCGGGAGAAGGCTGTCAAGGTCGTCTTTTCTGTCCTCGTCACTATGACGGCTTGCGTCATCGCTTTCTTCAAGTTCGGCTTCCTCGACGAGCTCGATTTCTGGGCCGGTACCTTCGGCCTGGTCGTTTTCGCGGCCATGGAGGTCATCCTCTTCTCCTGGGTCTTCAAGATGAAAAAGGGCTGGGAGGAGATGCACAAGGGCGCCGACCTCAGGGTCCCCCGCGTTTTCAAGTTCATCATCACCTACATCACGCCGGTTTACCTGCTCGTGCTCCTGGGCGTGTGGACCTACCAGGACGCGGTCAAGGAGTTCCTGATGACGGGGAAAGACCCGGCCAACCGGCCCTACCTCTGGGGCGCCCGGGTCATGATCGTCGCCCTGCTCCTCATCATGCTCCTCCTCATCCGCAAGGCTTGGAACAAGAAGAAAGGCGAACAGGCGGAAGTTCAGGAAGGATAGAGGGTACGGTGCATGTCCCCCGTCCGGCTTCCCTGTACCCGACACGCCTGGAACCTTTTGGACGAGTCCTTAGGGTACAGCTGTCGTGACCATTCCTAAGCATCAAACGTCAGCTAAGCCCGAATCGAAAGGCAACGGCCTTCCCGAGTTCATTCGCCCGATTTTCCTATGGGGAGGGATTTCTGCCCTGATCTTTTCCGCTGTATTCGTTGCGATGCGCAAGGCCCCTGGTTTGGTCGATTTTATCTTTTGGCTGATCGCGATCTGGATCGTCCTCGTCCGATATGTTGACATAGCGTATTTCGGGAGAGAGACCATGAAGATCCACCCGGAGGCACTTCGGGATTGGCGCCGCTATTCCGTCAAACTGCTGCTGGCCGCCGGGTTTCTATACTTACTTGCTAAAATCCTTGTTCATCAAGATTTGATATGATGCGCGTGCCATGGCATACTCAATGGGACGGCGTGAGCCTTCATGGAGGGGAAAAGGCAATAAGAGCTTCGGGAGATCCATCCTTCCATAGAAAAGGAGGACTTGGCCATGCCTTGGAATAAAAACAATCTCCGGGACATCGTTAAGGAGAAGATCGGATCCCACAAATTCATCGTTGTATCCAACCGGGAGCCTTATATCCATAGCTACTCGGAGAGCGGGATCCGCTGCATCACTCCGGCCAGCGGCATGACAGTGGCCTTGGATCCGGTGATGCGGGCCTGCGGCGGCACGTGGATCGGCCACGGTTCAGGGGATGCCGACCGGGATGTTGTCGACGAGAAGGATCACATCCAGGTTCCGCCGGAAGATCCTCTTTATACCTTGAGGCGGGTCTGGCTGACCAAGGATGAAGAGAACAAGTTCTATTATGGATACTCCAACGAGGGCTTGTGGCCCCTTTGTCACATCGTCCATGTACGCCCCGTTTTTCGGGAGAGCGATTGGGAGTCTTATAAGAGGGCAAACGAAAAATTCACCGACGCCGTCTTGGAGGAACTAGGGGGCGATCCTGGCTTTGTGTTCATCCAGGATTATCATTTCGCCCTGCTCCCCAAGATGATCAAGGATCGCCGGCCCGATATCATCGTCGCCCAATTCTGGCATATTCCCTGGCCCAACCCGGAGGCGTTCCGTGTCTGCCCCCAGGCTGAGGAGATTTTGTGGGGCCTTCTGGGCAATGATATCCTCGGATTTCACGTCCGTCACCATGCCCTGAACTTTTTGGATTCCGTCGATCGTTCCCTGGAGGTCCGCATCGACCGGGAACGCCTCTCGGTCTTCAAGGACGGCCGAGAAACTCTGGTCCGGCCCTACCCCATCAGTATCGACTTCGAAATGATAGAAAAAGTCGCCGGAAGCCAGGACGTCGAACAGCGAAGATCGCTCCTCAAATCAGACTTCAGAATCAGAAATCGGCTGATCGGCGTGGGTATCGACCGAATGGATTATACCAAGGGGATCGTGGAGCGCTTTAATGCCATCGACCGTTTCCTCGAAAAATACCCGGATTATGTCGGGAGATTCGTTTTCTTCCAATTGGGTCCCCTCTCCCGGATTCACATCCCCAAATACCGGCAGTACAACGACGAGGTTTATAACCGGATGGTGGACATCAACGAGAAATGGCGGCGGAAGGACTGGCAGCCCATCATCCTTCATAAAATCCATCTCGGACTGGAGGACGTTCTCTCGTACTACCGGGCGGCCGATATCTGTATCGTGAGCGCGATCCATGACGGGATGAACCTCGTGGCCAAGGAATTTGTGGCCTCGAGAATTGACGAGAAAGGCGTGCTTCTGCTCAGCCAGTTCACCGGCTCCTCCAGAGAACTGGAACAAGCAATCCTGATCAATCCGCTGGCCACCGACCAATTCGCGGACGCCATCCGACAGGCTTTGGAGATGCCTCAGGAGCAACAGTCCGAACGGATGAGAAAAATGAGGGACGTCGTGAGAGAAAACAATGTCTATCGATGGGCGGGGAAGATCGTCAACGAGATGAAAAAGTTGATGTAAAGCCATGGCCACAACATTTCGTTTCGTGACTCGGCTCAATCTCGTGGAGCTCCTGGGGAGGCGGGCCAAAAACATCCCCGAGCTTCTCGAAGGGCTGCGGCTCGTCCCAGGGACGTCAATCTATTACCACACCCATCGGTTCCTCCAGCAACATCACTATCTGTGTCCCGAGCCCCCCAACGATTTCGCCTTCTGGGTGACAAACGCTTTAGGGCTCGACACGCTGGGAGAACGATTGGCCAGCGTCGATACGGTTTCATTTCCTACGATCCGGGACCTGAGGACAAGGTACCTTGAAATTTTGGAGTCCTACAGCCAGGGACATAATGCCCGAAACGGAGATTGCCCCGAAGGCCAAGAGTTCCATTTCATGTCATGCCGGACGTTCATTCTTCCCACTCCCTATGAGGCCCGTAACCTCAAGGAATTCCGGGACATTCTCCAAAAGGTCAGCATCAATTCGATCTATTTTCATATCTTCGAGGCCCGGCTGCGACTCGAAAAAGGCGAAAACGACTTTTCGAACTGGCTGGAAGACATGGGGGAGACACAGCTGGCCCGGGAGATCTCCCGTCTCGATCCGTATTGCATCACGCTCGAGGGTTTGCGGAGAGAACTTATTCAGAGGGTGAGCCGTTATGTCGAAAATCCGTGATTATGCGCCGATCGCCGGAGAAAGCACGATCGAGGAACTGTTTCTGTTGGCCGAGCGGCTCAAAGGAAAGATGATCCAAAACATCAATTCCACGGCCGTGGGGGGAGGCGTGGCCGAGATTTTGATCCGGATGCTTCCTCTTCTCCGAGACCTGGGCGTGAACGCCGCGTGGAGCGTGATCAAAGGCGATGAGAAGTTCTTTCATATCACCAAAAAGATGCACAATGCCCTCCACGGAGTGGACGTAGCGATCGGAACGAACGAGCTGGACTATTTCATCGACGTGAACCGCCAGAACATGCAGGAGATCATGGCCGATGCCGACATCCTGTTCATCCATGACCCTCAACCCATCGCCCTCGTCGAAGAAAAAGACGCGCTGGGCAGAAAGTGGATCTGGCGATGCCATATCGATTTTACGAATCCCAAGAAAGACGTGTGGAATTTTTTGAAAAGCTATATTGAACGCTATGACTGTGCAGTCTTCTCCGCTCCTGCCTTTTCAAGGCCGTTGGCCATCAGACAGGTGCTGATCTCGCCTTCCATCGACCCCCTGAGCGATAAGAACAGGGAACTATCTGAGGATCTGGTCAACGGCATCTGCGAACGATTCAACATTGACAGGGAAAGACCTATCATCACCCAAATCTCCCGTTTCGACTATCTCAAAGACCCGGTGGGCGTGATCAGGGCCTACAAGATGGTCAAAAAGCACGTCGACTGCCAGCTCGTTTTGGCCGGCGGGGGGGCCATCGATGATCCCGAAGGCATGAAAGTGTTGGAGGAGGTTCATCGTGAGGCCGAGAACGATCCGGATATTTTCGTCCTCTTCCTTCCTCCGGGAAGCGACGTCGAGATCAACGCCCTGCAGAGGGTTTCTGATATTGTTCTCCAAAAGTCCTTGCGAGAGGGTTTCGGCCTGACGGTGGCGGAAGCGCTATGGAAGGGAAAGCCGGTCATCGCCTCGGCTGTCGGGGGAATTCCTCTTCAAATAGCGCACAAATATTCAGGCATCCTCACCCATTCGATCGAGGGTACGGCATACTGGATCAAGCAGCTCTTGAATGAGCCGGAATACGCCAAGAAACTCGGCGCTAACGGAAGAGAACATATCAAGTACAATTACCTGATCACCCGGCACATTCGGGATTATCTCCTTCTCTTCCTCTCCCTCTATGAGCAGAAAGACATCATCTCACTATGAAGGACATTCTCCAAGACAGCACAAGAGGAGGACAGATTTTCCTTCTCCTGGATTACGATGGGACGCTTGTACCCATAAGAAAAGCTCCCGACCTTGCGGTCCTTTGGCCCTCGAGAAGGCGCCTTCTCGAACAGCTGAGCCAGAATGCGTTTGTTTGCATCGTGTCCGGGAGATCGCTCGTCGACATCCAGAAATTAGCCTCGATTAAAAACATCGCCTATATCGGCAATCATGGGCTGGAGATCTCTTATCGAGGTCGACGGTGGATCCATCCGGAGGCGAAAAGGATCAAGCCCATTCTCAAAGACATCCTCGAACGCATCCGCCAGGAGGCGGGAGATTGGCCCGGCGTCCTCATCGAGGACAAGGGGCTGACGGGGAGTATTCATTACAGGCGCCTGGCGGCTCCGTTACCTAAAAAGCTCAGAGATATCATCGAACATGAAGTCCAGTTGAAAAATAGGGAATTGAAATCGACGGAGGGCAAGAAGGTTTTAGAAATCAGGCCCAATATCAAATGGGATAAGGGGAGAGGAGTCCGGGAACTTATGCGCTGGCTGGATGTCAACGAGCCGGCCTTGCGAATCTATATCGGTGATGATCAAACGGATGAAGACGCCTTCAGAGCGTTGCGCCGGAGTGACATTACCATTCTCGTGGGCAAGAGGCGCGATTCCCATGCCCGCTCGCGGCTCCCGAACGTCCAAGCCGTTTGGAAGTTTCTGGGTGCCCTGCTCCCGATGACTTTATCTCCCCCATTCACGCAGACTTCAGACAACGATGACCCATTACCTTCTCCCGGGCTGACCGAATCCAAAAGAGGCCGCTGGAAATTCTAACCTTCGAACTTCCTATAATCGGTTTCGCGCCGGGCAAATACGTTCTCCATGCAGTGGGGTTGGCATGAATGGTGGGCAGGGATAGGACGTTGTATTATTGAAAGGTTGCGTAGGGCCGGTTCTGGCAGCTAGGGCCCTTGTTTAAAACTATGACAAATTTATGCAGAGATATCGGTAGCGCCGTCAGCGTAGAATATAAAGCAGGACCATGTTGACTACGAAGACAAGGAAGATGCCAAACGTATCCCAGGACAAGGGAAAACGCTTCTTCGGGGATCGGTAGATGAGCCCGGCTACGGCCAGGCCGGTCATGGCGACCGCCGACATTACCGCGATGAGATGCTGCTTCTCGACGGCGGCGAGCAGCAGAAGGAATATCCCGGCCGTCAAGACGTTCCCCTGATGGGCCCGCGAGGCGAGCGGCACCTTTTTCGACAAGGCGTCGAGGATGCTGAGGAGGAACAGGTTGAATACGTAGCTGCCCAGGATGTCCCCGGCAGCGATGTCGGGCAGTCCGGCCACGATGACCGAGTTCAAGCCCGTAACCAACTCCGGCAGGGACGTCACCGCCGCCATCAGGACCATGCCCAGCCAAAGCCGGCTCAGACCGGTCTTTTCGGCGATCATGTCCCCGAAGCGGCTCAGCCGGCTTCCCGAGTATAGGATCAGCCCGGTGACGACGAGGAATTCGAGCCAGGTGATCATTTGCTACTCTTCACTCAAGATTCACCTGCCTACAAAAAAGAACGGCCGAAGCGGGACGTAAGCCGAATCCTGTTCCCGCGTAAAACGGGCGCCGGTCATTTGTCTGGACCGCGGTTGCCCCGGGGGCTGCTGAAAATGAGGATATACGGCTTGCCGGCGGCAGAGGAGATCCCCCTCTGGAAATTTCCCGCCCGGCGAAGATGAATATCGGATCGTTTCCAGAGGGATCGGTCCCGCTTACTTCTTCGCGCTCACGCCTTTGACAACCTTGGTCTGGTGCGCCCCCTTGGTCGTGTGCACCCGGAAGCCGTCTTCCCCGGAAAACCAGACGTCCGAGAGGATGTAGACCGTGAAGTATTCCGTGTAGGACGGCTCGAAGTCGCCGACCTCGTCGAAGACGAGCCGGGGTTCGGCGACGGGCGGCTTGGGCTGCGCGATCCTCTCGGTGAAGGGGACCGGGATGTCCTTGCCCGTCGCTTCCTGATGGAGCGTGAGTTGTCCCTCGGCCGCCTTCATCACGGTGTAATCGCCCGCCGGAAGCTTCTTGCCCCCTGCTTGGAATTTGAACGGGACCTTGAATGTCGCCTGGGCATGGCTCAGAGTGACTCCCGCGACGAGGATGAAAGCTAGTGTCATGACCGGCCAAACAGCCAAACGTTTCACTCGATCCTCCTTCCCTCTCCCCTATACGGTGACATCGGCCGGATAGGCCGGGATCGGGTCCGGCGTATCGGGAACGCCGCTCTTAAGGGCGTCTTCCATGGCCTCGATGAACGTGTCGATCTCCTCGAGCGTCGTATAGACGTTGGGCGAGACCCGCAGGGCCTGGTAATCGAAGACCGAGTTCGGAGGGGCGCCGCCGACGAGCGGGACGACGATGATACGGTAGTTGCTCCTCAAGAAGCTGGCCAGCGCCCGGACGTCGAGGCCTTCGATGTTGACCGCCATAACCCCCCAGGCCTGGGCCGGCTCGCTCGTCTCCGTCAGGACCTTGACCCGGGGGTGGACCTTGAGGGCGTTAACCCAGCGGAGGTTCAGATAGCGCAGCCGGGCCGCCTTCCGCTCGGCCCCGATGGCCTGATGGAAGGCCAGGGATTCGCCGAGCGCCGCCCGTATCGCCCAGGGGTGCGTCCCGATGGACTCGAACTTGCGGATGTCGTTATCCTGCTGTTCCGGGGCGGCCTGGAGGGGCCAGAACCTCGGGATCATCTCCTTCCGCACGTAGAGACAGCCGTTGCCGAGCGGGGCCAGGAGCCACTTATGCAAACTGACGCCGTAGGCGTCGCACTCGAGGTCCCTCAGCTTGAACGGAAAATGCCCTAGGGCGTGAGCGCCGTCGACGATAGTGACGATGCCCTTCGAGCGGGCCAGCCGGGAGAGCCGCTTGACCGGGAAGAGCTGGGCCGTGAGGTTGGTGATGTGGGTGAAGTGGAAGACCTTGGTCTTCGGCGTGATGGCCTTCTCGAACATGTTGTAGAGGAAATCCTGGGTCGCCGGGACCGGGAACTGCAGGCGCGTGATCTTGATGCCCTCGCGCCGCATCCGTTGGTCCCAGGTCGTCAGCATGCGGGGGTAATCCTGCTCCGTGGTGATGACCTCGTCGCCCGCCTTCATGTCGATGCCGTTCTGGACGATCTGCAGGGCTTCGCTGGCGCCGCGCGTCAGGGCCATCTCCTCGCGGTCGCAGCCGAATTCGTTGGCCATCCGCCGGCGGAGCGTTTCGCTGTTCCCCGCGACCATACCCTGATAGTGGACCGGCAGCATGTTGATCATTTCCATGTAGCGGAAAACCGAGTCCAGCGCGACCCGGGGCATGGGGCAGGTGAAGCCGTTGTTGAGGTTGATGAGCGACCGGTCCAGTTTGAAGGCCAGCTGGATCTCCCTCCAGTAGAACTCGTCTTTGGCCACTTCCTCGGACGTCATGCTCGCGACCGACTGGGTCGCGGCCTCGACCCGCGCGATGCGTTTCGGATCGAACGCCAGAGCGGCCGTTCCGAAGGCGCCGACCGTGCGCAGGAATGTTCTCCGATTCCACGTCATTGACTTCATCTCAGTCCTCCTCGAATCCGGGCTCATGTCCTCCCGTGCGGACGTCCTCGAGGATTGTAATTCAGGCTTGAAGTGACGTCAAGGATGGCGGCAGAGCAGACTGATGATCGCGCAGGCCCCGTCGACCCGGGCGTCGACGTTCCCCGGAGCCCGCTCTTGCCGGTCCCCCGGGCATCCGTTATAATCAAGTCAGGATGGAGAGTCGGGGGAAACGCCCGGGCTACGAACTCGCCGTCATGGCGGTGCTCGCGCTTTTCTGGACCGCCTGCGCCGCCGGCCCGGGGAGGCCGAGGACACGGCCAACTCCGCCCACGGCCTCGGAGCGCATCGGGCCTTGGGGCATCACCATCGCCCTCTATGAGCCGGACCTCTACGGGCCTGAGCGTTCGCTCGCCGATCTCGTCGGGGAATACCGCCTCCGCCTAGAGAGCGGAAAGCTCGGAGGAGCCCGGCTCTTGGCCATCAAGGCCCAAAGGCGCCTCGAGCTTTGGGCCGGGCGGCGCATGGTGAAGGCCTACAGGTTCCAGCTGGGCATCGTGGCCACCGGCGCTAAGATGCGTCAGGGAGACCGGAGGACCCCGGAGGGGAACTACTTCATCTGCGCCCATTCGAGGAGTGCGTACTACCTGGCCCTCTGGATCTCCTATCCAAACCTGGCGGACGCGCGCCGCGGTCTCGAAGAAAGATTGATCACTCCCCCACGCCCTCCCGCACGCCCGAAGGGCCGGAGGCCTCCCGGCTAGTCCGCGGAGCTAACGCCCGGCGAAGGAGCGGCCCCGGGCCGCGGAATCGGGTGCCCGTCAATCCCCTTCGCAGGATTCCACGGACGTAAGTCCGTGGAGGAATAGCGAATTCCCCGCTTCGGGGACAGGCGCTCCACCGCCTGCAGTCCAAGAGATCCCACGGACGTAAGTCCGTGGAGCTTCAGTAGGCCCGTTCGACCGGCTTATCGCTGTACGTGATCAGGTCGTCGACCCGGATATATTCACCCGGCCTGGGGTTAAGAATATTGAGCTTAATCGTGTGCTTCCCGTCCTTGAGAAGGTAGCCCCAGGCGATCTCGAGTCTGCGGACGAGGTCGTCGACGGGCATGCCGATAACGACCGGCGGCCGGTGGTCGAGGCTGAGCTCGATCCGGCAGACGTACGGATCCGTGCCGGTTTCGTCCATTTTCGAGGGCTGGCCGGTCAGGACATAGCCCGTGCCCTCGAAGCTCACTTCGGCCGAAGTTTCAAGCCGGAGGCCCAATCTCTTCCGCTCGACAGGATAGCATCCCGCGAAGCTGATTTCGAGCGGAACCTCTTTGATCGGCTGTTGGGGCAGACGGATCATCTCCCCTTCCACGCTCCCGCCGTTCTTGAGGACCATCTCCAGGGCCTGTCCGAGCCCTGTTTCGTAGACCTTGTTGAGCGACATGGTGGTATAGGGGAAGGGTTTGTCCTCGATGGGCTTGATCGGATCCCTCCAGACCGCGGGGATGCCGCTGTAGCCGAGCATAGTGCCCAGGATGCCGCCGGCGCTGGCCGGGTTGCAGTCCGAGTCCTGGCCGCACCGCGCGGCGATTTGGAGCGTTTTGCCGAAATCGCCCCGGCCGTAAAGAAGGCCGATGACCACATAGGCCCCATTGACCCGGGCGTCGATATTCCCCGGGCCAAACACGAAGTCGGGACAGCCGATGTCCTGGGCCCACTTGCGCTCGACTTCGAACCAAGCCTTTTTCCACTCGGTCGTGTCGCCGCGGTAGCAGGCGATGACGTCCCGGATGCACCGGGCGAAGCTCGATTCCGCCGGCAGGACCTTCAACCCTTCCTCGACCACGTGTTCGATATCGGCGCTGACGAAGGCCAGACTATACATGGCCGCGATGAAAACGCCACCGTACCAGCCGTCGCCGTAGTTCATGATGTGGCCGACCCGGTCACAGACATCCGCCGCGGCGTTGACCATCCCCGGGCTCATCAGCCCGGCGAAGTCGGCCTCGATCTGGAAGTCGATGTCGTCGGCATGGGGCGTGTTCAGCCAGTGGCCCGAGTCCGGCGGCAGGATACCATTCAAGATGTTGTAGCGGGCCGCTTGGTTGGCGTGCCAGAGCGGGTAGCCGGCGTGGGCGAAGGCTTTGGCGTGGCTCGCCGCGGGCGCGTCGATGCCCTCCCGGGCCATGACGTCGACGAAGGTCAGGTCCATGTAAACGTCGTCGTAGAGCCCGGGGGACTTTTCAAATCTCATGGCGACGAGCGAGTCGTCCCACGGGATGGCCTGGTAATCCTGGATCATCGCGCCGGGGTACCTGAATTCCGTGGGACCCCCGAAGGTGCAGCCGATGACCTGGCCGGCCCAGCCGCCCTTGATCTTGTCCATGAGTGCCGTCCGGGTCAGCTCCTTTTTGAGTCCGGCCGGCCCGCCGGATTTTTCGGGCGGACCGCAGGCGGCGCCCAAGAAGAACAAGGACAGGGCCAGGATCGGGACGAGGTGTTTCTTCATTTCGCCGCTAATCCCATCTCCTTGATGATCTGCGTCGCGCCGCCGAACTTGTCGGTCACCCAGAGGACGTAGCGGACGTCGACGCTGATCGAGCGCTGCAGCTCGGGGATGATGTAGTAGTCCCCGATGACGCTCTCGTAGGTCATGTCGAAGATGATCCCGATTTGTTCGCCTTTGGCGTTGAAGGTCGGCGAGCCGGAGTTGCCGCCGGTGACGTTCGTCGTGTTCAGGAAGCACGCCGGGACGTCCTTGAGCCGGGCGTCGGCATAGGGCCCGAAGTCCTTC